>Ga0208117_100032_pt1 | contig 161107 bp, 115 predicted proteins | sample LakWasMet26_LOW6_2_FD_183870 | JGI IMG/M metagenome (GOLD analysis project Ga0208117, IMG submission 183870) | Freshwater sediment methanotrophic microbial communities from Lake Washington under simulated oxygen tension - Sediment Metagenome... | ecosystem: Environmental > Aquatic > Freshwater...
GCGCGGAGGGACGTCAGCCACTCCCTCCTCCGCTGCCGCGATCGGCGGTGGCGTGGGGTCCGTCGCCGGGGTCGGCGGCGAGGCGAGAGAGGGCAGCTCGTCCCGAGCCGCTTCATCCCATCTGGCATGAGGCGGGCCCGTCAAAGCGGCCAAACTGACATGAGATCCGTATCAGGCGTCGCGCTCGAAGACCACGAGCTCGTGCGGGTCGTTCATGAGCACGAAGATCGCGTCGTCGTCGGGGGAGAGCGCCAGGCCCTGAGGCAGCCGGCCGAGGGCCTCGCTCTCCCAGCGCGTCTCGCCCGTCGCCAGGTCGATCGCCACGGCGCTCTGCGCCTCTCCGTAGGTGGTCTTCCCCACCACGGCGGTCGCGCCGTCGCGGGTGAGCGCGAAGGTGCGCGCCATCCCGTTCATCGGCAGCTCGCGGTGCGCCCCGGTCGAAGGATCAATCACCGCGAGGGAGTCCGAGTCACCGCTCGCGACGATCGCGTCGCCCGACGGGGTGAAGCGGAGGCAGTAGACCCAGCGGTCGAGCTTCACCTGCCAGCGCATCGCCCCGGTGGCCGCGTCGAGCAGCATCACCCGGCCGTCCTGGTCGCCCGCGGCGACGCTCGCGCCGTCGGGCGAGACCGCCACGGCGAACACCGGGCTCGGCCCCTTCCAGCGCCAGAGCTCGGCGCCGGAGCTCGGGTCCCACGAGCGCACCGACCAGTCGGCCGGGGTGTAGCCGTTGCCGCTGCCAGTGTAGACCCGCGTCCCGTCGGGCGAGAAGGTCGCGTCCTGGATCTCGTGGCGGTGCCCCTTGAGGGAGACGCCCTTCTTCCAGGTGGTGGTGTCGAAGAGGGTGATGGCCTTGCCGCCCGACCCCACGAGCGACCCGTCGGGAGAGAAGCAGAGGCCGTGCGGAAACGACGTGCCGAGGTGCAGGGTCTTGAGCAGCGCGAGGGAGCGCGCGTCGTAGACGCGTAGCTTCTGGTCGAAGCAGGCGGTCGCGACGAAGCGCCCGTCGAGCGAGGCCGCGAGCGCGTTGGTCGAGGACGGCTGCGGGATACGCGTGCGGATGTGGAAGCGCATGGGCGCTGGGATATCACCCGCCGCGACCCCTTCACCAGGGGAGGGGAGGTCATCCCGCGACGCCATGTCGCATCGCCTCTGCGCGACGCCGCCCTCAGGTCTCCTGGCATGAACCCTCCCCCTCGAAGCCTCTCTCCGCGGCGCGTGCTCCGTGGCGGTCCGGTCGTGGCCCGGTGCTCCCTGGCCGTCGCGCTCTCGCTGGGCGTCGGCGCCTGTGGATCATCCGACCCGGTGCCCCTGTCGCCCGACGCGTCCGTCGCCGACGCGTCCGTCGCCGACGCGCCCAGGTCCGACGCACCCGCGGCCTCCGTGGCGATCGCCTTCGCGCACACCGTCGGCGGCGCTCCACTCGCGCTCGGCACCACGACCCCGTACACCAACGCCGCGGGCAACTCCTTCGGGGTCACGCGGCTCAGCTACTTCGTCAGCGGGGTGACCGTTCGCATGAGGGACGGCCGTTCGCTGACCGCGCCGGGCGCTCGCTACCTCGACGCCGCGATGCCCGCCACGCTGCGCTTCGCGCTCCCTGGCGCTGCGCCCGTCGGGGAGCTCGCCTCCATCACCTTCGTGATGGGCCTCCCCCCGGAGCTCAACATCAGCGGCGCGTTCACCTCCTCGCCGGAGTCGCTGATGGAGTGGCCCGAGATGATGGGCGGCGGGTACCACCACATGAAGTTCGAGGGGCGCTACATCAACCGCGCGGGGGAGCCCTTCAACTTCATGGCGCACTCCGGGGGGCTCAACCGCGCCGACTACTCCTTCGCGGTGACCCTCGACGCCAGCGGTCGGTCGATCACCGCCGCGGGCGCGAGCTTCACCGTTCGCATGGACGTGGCCGAGTGGTTCACGGGTCCCAACACCTGGGACCTCAACGACTACTTCAACGCGACGCACCGCGGGATCATGGGCGACGCCGCCGCGCAGGCCTCGCTCCGGGAGAACGGCGCTTCGGTCTTCTCCCTGGCGGCGCCATGAGCGCGCGAGGAGTGCGCTGGGTGGCGCTGCTCGCGGCGGCGCTCTCGCTGACCGCGGCCTGCGCCCAGGAGGCGCCGAGCAACGCGAGGGAGCTGATCGACCTGCGGGTGCCGAGGAGCTTCCCGAGGATGATCGTCCCCGAGGACAACCCCACCACCCGACAGGGCGTGGCGCTCGGTCGGCAGCTCTACTACGACCGACGGCTCGACCCTCATGGGGCCCGCGCCTGCGCGGACTGTCACATCCAGAACCGCGGGTTCTCCAACCCGATGGTCCGGGGGGTGATCCCTCACGTCAACCTGGCGTGGTCGTACTACTTCCTCTGGGACGGGCACTTCGAGGGGGGCCTCGAGGAGGCCATGCGCATGGAGGTCGAGGACTTCTTCGGCACCGATGTCAACCGGCTGCGCGAGCCCGACCTGGAGGAGATGTTCCTGGCGGCCTTCGGGACGAGGGAGATCACCACGAGGAGGGCGGCCTACGCGCTGGCGCAGTTTCAGCGCACGATGATCTCCCAGGATTCCCGCTTCGACCGCTACGTCGACGGCGACGCCGCGGCGATCAACGAGAGCGAGCGCCGCGGGATGCAGATCTTCTACAGCGAGCGCGGCGAGTGCTTCCACTGCCACGCGACGCGGTTGTTCACGGACAACAGGTTCCACAACATCGGCCTCGACAGGCAGATCGCGGGGACGGGCCGAGGCGCCATCACCCGCGACCCGCAGGACGACGGGCGCTTCAAGACCCCGACGCTGCGCAACGTCGAGCGCACCGGCCCGTACATGCACGACGACCGCTTCACCACGCTGGAGCAGGTGGTGGATTTCTACAGCGAGGGCCTGGTGTACTCCGACACCATCGACTCGCTGATGCCCAACGTCTCCGGCGGCGGGATGCGCCTCGCCCCGCAGGAGCGAGCCGACCTCGTGGCCTTTCTCCGCACGCTCACCGACGAGACCTTCCTGAACAACCCCGACCTCGGGCCTCCGCGTCGCTAATCGAGGTGCTCGATGTCGGCGCCGGCGAGGGTCTTCGTCCAGGGGTGCTGGCGGTCCTCGTAGATCGAGACCGTCGGCGCAGGGAAGCCCGGATCGGCGAAGGCCCCCACGGCGACCGCGACGAACTCCGGCATGCCGGGAATGTCCCAATAGACCGTGGAGCCGCAGACCGGGCAGAAGTGGAAGGTGATCGCGCCGCCGCTGTCCCCCACCCGCACCCAGGTCGACTCGCGGCCCTCGATGGCGGTGAGCTGCTCTCGGCGGAAGCGGGCCTGCACGCCGAAGACGCTCCCGGTGCGCTGCTGGCAGGCGAGGCAGTGGCAGAGCGAGGCCCGCACCGGATCGCCCTCGCAGGTGAGACCGAGCTGCCCGCAGCCGCAGGTCGCGCGACGAAGCGTCATGGTGTGCGCTCTCCACGCCCCTCGGCGAGGACGTCGGCCAGGGTCTTCGCGAAGGTGTAGGCGTCGCCGGGCCAGCGCGCGGAGACGTAGTGTCCGTCGCGCACCACGAAGGCCGGGCGAGCGTCGTCCGCCGTGTCGCGGTGCAGCCCGTCGGTCTTGCGTCGGCGCTCCGGGTCGCTCTTCGGGACGTCGCGGTAGTCCGATGGGGAGGCCAGCGCCGCGGTCACCTCGGCCTCGACACCCCGCGAGCCCGCGGGCTCTCCAGGGGCCTCGACATACGTGCGGTAGTAATCCCCGTCCCAGAAGCGCACCACGCCGCCGAGGGTCCAGGCGAGGCCCTCCTGCGCCCAGGTGAGCGAGGTGGTCTTCCTCCCGTAGAGCACCGAGCGGCCCGTCGTCGGAGACACCGCCCTCGCGGCGACCACCACCCCGTGACAGATGGCGCCCACCGGCTTGTCGGCCTCGAACATCGCCACCACGAAGGCCCTCAGCGCCTCGCTCTCCAGATAGGGCCGGATCCCCCTCGCGCGGTGGCCGCCGGGCAGCACCAGGGCGTCGAAGTCGTCCGCGCTCAGCGCGTCGAAGCGCCTCGGGGAGAGGAAGGCCGCGTCGCGCTCCATCGCCCACCAGGCCTCGCGGGCGTCTCGCCTCGCCCCGAGCAGGCGCCCCACCACGGTCAGTCGCTTGAGCCCAGGAACGAAGCCCCACGGGTCGAGCCCCTCTCCCGTGAGCATCAGCGCGTCGGCGTGCCCGCGCGTGCCCTCGGGCGTCGCGAAGCTCACCTCGTGCCCCGCGGCGCGGAGCACCTTCCAGGGGATCGCCACCTCCGTCGGGTCGGCGTCCTGCTGCGCCAGGGCGATGAGCACGCGCGCCATGCGTCGCCTCAGCGCGCCGCGGCCACGGCGTCGGGGCCGAGGGAGAAGTCCGCGGTGACCGTTCCACCGGGGGCCACGTCCACCACGCGCGAGGTCTCCACCGCCGGGGAGAAGCGAGGGCGGTTGCCCTCCATGGCCCGACGGGTCCATCCCTCGTGCCAGAAGCGCAGGGTGTAGCGACCCGGAGGGACGGCCCTCAGCTCATAGCGCCCCGAGGCGTCGGTGACCGCGTAGTAGGGGTGCGTGAAGGCGTGCACGTAGGCCAGCATCCAGACGTGGCCCGCGTCGCAGATGAGCCTCGCCACGCCCGCGCGCTGCACGCGCTTGGAGACCGTGAGCCCGTGCGGCGAGGCCTGGTTGAACCAGTTGTCGTCGTCGTCGTAGCCGTAATAGGCGTGCACGTTGTGGAGCAGCCCGTGGTCGCTGTTGCCGAAGCGCACCTCGGCGCCGACAGGCAGCGCCAGCACGTGGGGCTCGTAGCGGCACCCGAGCTGGTCGACGGTGACCGGAGAGAGGTCGGGCGCGGCGCCCCGGGCGATGTCCGAGAGCCAGAGCACCGAGTTGGCCACACCGCCATCGGGAGCGACCACCAGCGTGGGGTCGCCCTGCGTGGCGCCGCAGAGGTCGGGGTTGCCGCCAGGGCCGACGGCCATCGGGGCGGTCGAGGGACGCGGTCCGCTCCAGCGCACGGAGCCACGGAGGACGCCGGGGTGGTCGAGCACCGTCGGGTCGACGCGGTAGATGGGCGCGGCGACGGCCGCGGGCGCCACCGCGGGCGCGGCGGTGGAAGGGCGAGCGGGCTCGTGGGGCTGCGAGGGGGCGCGGCGGCAGGCGACGAGGCCGAGCAGCGCCACCAGGGGGAGGGGTCTCATGGGGGTAGGGCCTATTCGAGCAGCGCCACCGCGTCGCTGATGCGAGCGAGGGCCTTGTCGATGTTCTCGACGCTGACGGCGTAGGAGAGGCGCATGTGGCCCGGCGCTCCGAAGGCCGCCCCGGGGACCACCGCCACGTGGGCCTTGTCGAGCAGCCACGCGGCGACGGCGGTGTCGTCGGTGAGCACGGTGCCCTCGGGGGTGCGCCGGCCGATCCACTCGTTGATGTCGCAGAAGGCGTAGAAGGCCCCCTCGGGGGTGCCGCAGCGGACGCCCGGGATGTTGCGAAGGCCCTCCACCAGCCGGTCGCGGCGGAGCTGGAAGAGCGAGCGCATCTGCTCGAACTCCAGCGGCGGCGAGCGCAGCGCCTCGAGCGCGGCCCACTGCGCCGGGGTGGCGGTGCTCGTCGCGCCCTGCGACTGCACCATCTCCATGGCCTTGGAGAGGGGGATGGGGGCGATGCTCCAGCCCACGCGCCAGCCGGTCATCGCGTAGGTCTTGCTCACGCCGTCGATGATCACCACGCGGGGCGCGAGGTCGGGCGCCACGGAGAGCAGCGAGCGCTGGTCGAAGCCGTCGTAGACGAGGGAGGCGTAGATCTCGTCGAGGATGATCCAGCAGTCGTGGGTGCGGAGCACCTCGGCGATGGCCGAGAGCTCGTCGGGGGTGTAGGCCGCGCCGGTGGGGTTGCTCGGCGTGCAGAGGATGACGGCCTTGGTCTTGGGGGTGAGGGCGCGCGCGAGGTCGGCCGGGTCGAGCTTCCAGCCGCGCTCGAGGGTGCTGGGGACGAAGATGGGCGTGGCCCCGACGAGGCGCACCTGCTCGGGGTAGCTGACCCAGTAGGGGGCGGGGATGATCACCTCGTCGCCAGGCTCGAAGAGGGCGAGGGCGAGGTTGAAGAGGGCCCCCTTGGCGCCGACGGTGACCACCACGTTGGCCGCGGTGGCGGCGACGCCTCGATCGCGGGTGGAGCGCTCGGCGATGGCGGTGCGCAGCTCGGCGATGCCCGACACGGCGGTGTAGCGGGTGCGGCCCGCCTCGATGGCCGCGATGCCCGCCTCGCGGATGTTGGTGGGCGTGTCGAAGTCGGGCTCGCCCGCGCCGAAGGAGATGATGTCGATGCCCTTCGCGCGGAGTTCTTGCGCGCGCGCGTTGATGGCCAGCGTGGCGGAGGGGACGACGACCGAGAGGCGATCAGCGAGCTTCGTGGACATGGGCGCGGATAGTATGGGCCGAGGGGCCGCGGGTGGTAGCGCCGCGTGCGGCTCAGCTCGCGAGCTCGGAGAGCGCCTTGCGCACCTCCGAGGGCGTCGGGCGGAAGCGCGGGAGCTTCGCGAACATCCTGGCCAGCAGGCTCTCGAGCTCCCTGGGCAGGTCTGGCGCCACCTGGCGCAGCACCGGGGCGGGGGCGTCGAGGTGCTGGGCGATCACCGAGGGCCCGTCGCCCTTGAAGGCGGGGTGGCCGGTGAGCATCTCGAAGAGCAGCGCCGCGAAGGCGTAGACGTCCCCGGCGGTGGTGCAGGGCCCGCCGCGGATGCGCTCGGGGCACAGGTACGCGGCGGCCATGTTGGGAGAGAGCGCCCTCACCGCGGGCACCGGATCGGGCGCGGAGGTGGGCCCGGTGGCGAGGGCGTCGATGGAGAGGCGCACCCGCGTGGTGCCGGTGGAGGCGAGGAAGAGCGCGCCCGCGCGGAGGTCGCGAGCGAGCACGTTGCGGGCGTGGAGGTGCTCGAGCAGCGAGGCGATCTGGACGCCCGCGGCGAGGGCGGCGTCGAGGGGCACCGGGCCGGCCGCGAGCACGTGAGGCAGGGCGGGGGTGGAGACGAACTCCGTGATGACCACGGTGTGCCCGTCGACCGCGCGCTCGAGGACGTCGAGCACGGGCACCAGCATGTCGTGAGGGGCCGCCGCGCGGAAGGCGCGCACCTGGTCGGTGAGGCGCTCTCGCTGGGTGGCGTCGTCGCTGCCGTAGGCCGTGGGGACGCGCGCCGCGACCACGGCGCCGGTCTTCACGTCGAGGGCGCGGTAGACGTCCGCGGTGGTGCCCGCGCCGCAGCGCTCGATCATGCGGAAGTGCCTCGCCACCACGCGGCCGCCGAGCAGGTCGGGGCCGAGGTCGTAGAGCATGGCGCCGTCCAGCGGGCAGCGCGGCGGCTTGCCCGGATAGCTCGACTTGCAGGTGGGACAGACCTTCACGCGACCGCTACTGTCACGGAACACCCGGGGGCCACGCAAGGGTGGAGTGCGGAGGCGCTCAGCCCAGCAGTCGCCCGATGGCCTCGGCCACGCCGCCGCCGGTCTTCGCCGTCTTCGTGAGGCGCTCGGTGGCGTGCTTCGCCACCTCGTCGGGGCTCTGGCCCATCGCGAAGCTGCGCCCCGCCCACTGGAACATCGGGACGTCGTTGATCCAGTCGCCCACCACGGCGACCTCGGAGGCCTTGAAGCCCTCTCTCAGGCAGAGCCTCGCCAGCCCCTGGGCCTTGTCCGACTGGCGGTCGCGCACCAGCATCGCCCAGCGGTTCTCCCGGTCGAGCGGAAAGGATGCCACGTTGACCGAGTCGCGGTGCAGCTCCTGGAGCCACTGCGCGGTGCGCTCTACGCCTTCGCGCAGCCCGACGCCGATGGCGACGGCCACCTCGTGGCGGCGCTCCCATGCGGCCGAGTGCCGCAGCGTGGGGTGCAGCGAGAGCCTCGGCGACCAGGTGCGCACATAGCCCGCGACGGCCTCGGAGCCGTGCTCCCCATGGATCTCGTCGTGGAGGAACCAGAAGGGCTGCAGCGCGTGGTTGCCCATGGCGTGGGTGAGGTCGGTCACCACCCCGGCGTGGAGCGGGTGCTGCGAGAGGGGCTTGCCGTCGACGGTGTCGGCGAGCACGGCGCCGTCGGCGACCACCATGGGGCCGCGCATCCCGCAGGCCTGCGCGGTGGGGAGGGCGCCGGTGGTGATGCGCCCGGTGGCGATGGTGACGGTGATGCCCGCGCGCATGGCGCGGCCGATGGCCTGGTGGTCCTCCGGGGCGATGCGGTCACCGGGGCCGAGGAGGGTTCCGTCGAGGTCGAGGGCGAGCAGTCGGGGGAGGGACACGCCGTTGTAGGTAGCAGAGCGGCGGGGGCGACGCCTGCGGGCGTGGCGGGTGGGTCTGTCCTGCTCGCGGAGTCGGCGGTTCTCCAGGGGCATCCGCCAACATCGACGCGTCGCCCGCCTGCGGCTCAGAAGCTGGCGCCCACGCTCAGCGACCCGCCGCCCGGCAGCGGGCGCGCCCCGACGAAGTACGTCGGCGGCCTCGGGACCTCCCTCGCGAAGTACAGCACCGTGGCGAAGACCCCGAGGGCGATACCCGCGGAGGTGAACGCGATGGGCACCGGGTCGAGGCCCTCGAGCGGGTCGGTGGCGAACCAGCCGATGCCGAGCGCCGTGGTGGCCAGCGCGGCGCCGGTGGTCACGAAGAAGAGCCCGTCGGCGAGGCCGTGGCGGGGGTGCAGCGCCGAGAGCTCGACGCGGGCGCCCTGGAGGCGGGCGATGATGCGCTGGGTGCGGGCCTGCTCGGCGGGGTCGCGGAGCTGCGAGAGGTAGCGCTGGTAGGCCGCGGAGGCGCGGTCGAGCTCGCCGAGGCGCTCTCGCACCACGCCCAGGTTGAACCACAGGTTGGTGCCCGCGGGGTCGAGCGCGAGCGCGGCCTCGAGGAGCGCCGCGGCGCGGTGGTAGTGGCCCGCGGCGTAGGCCTCGCGGGCGGCGTTGTACTGCGTCCTCGCGGGGGCGGAGACCTCCCGGGGCTCGAAGCTCGCGGCGCTGTCGGGGGGCTGCTGGGCGAGGGCGCCGACGGGCGCGAGGATGCACGCCAGACCCGACACCCACCCTCGTCCGACGATCGATCGCACCGCGGCGGAACATAACTCCACCCCGGCGCGGCGGTGTACGGTCTTTCGGGTGAAGGCACGTGGGCACGGGATCGTGGGGTTCGCGCTCGCGGCGATGGCCGCGCGGGGCGCGCAGGCGCAGGGGCTGGGCGACGAGGTGGTGGCCCCGGGGGCGACGGTGGCCTCGGTGCAGGGAGCCGAGGCCGCGAGGGCGAACCCCGCGGGCATCGGGCTCGGCCGCTCCTGGTCGGCGCGCATCACGCACACCGAGGAGGTCGCCCGCGGAGGGACGGCGCTCAACAACACCGCGGCCGCGTGGGCGACGCCGCTGCCCTTCGGCTTCGGCTTCTCCGTGGGCGCCAGCTTCGCCCGGCCCGACGCGCTGGCGGTGGGATCGCGCGCCAGCCTCGGCCTCTGGGGATCGGTCGACCTGGGGCTCGCGTGGTCGCTCGACCCGAGGCTCTCCCTCGGCATACGCACCCGTGTATTCGCTGGCACCGGCAGCGGCCCCGGGTCGGCGGCGGAGACCGTCGACGGGCGCGTGGCGGTGGACGCCGGAGCGCTCTGGCGGCCGTCTTCCTACGGGGCCTTCGGCGTGGTGGCCCGAGGGGTGACGGGCCCGCAGAACCTGGCGCTGGGCCTCGACCGAAGCGTGGTGGCGGGCGTGGCGGTGCGCCCGGTGGGCACCGACGCCTGGACCCTCGGGCTCGACGGGTCGTGGGCCCAGCAGGGAAACTTCCAGGCGCGCGCCGGGACGAGGCTCGCGGTGCCGCACCTGGGCTACCTGCGGGCGGAGGGGGTGTGGGATTTCGGCCTCGACGCGTGGCGGGCGGGCGTCGGGCTGGAGGTGGTCTGGGGGCGCTACAGCGCCGGGGGCGGGGCGTTCTTCCGCAGCGACGACGCGGCGGGCTGGTACGCGAGCGCGGGCATCGACGGAGACCGCGGGGCGGTGTCGCTCCCGACGCCGGGCGTGGCGGTCACCGTGGGGATGAACGCCTCCCCCGGGGCGCGCTCCATGGTGAGGCTGCTGCTGCGGCTGGAGCGCCTCTCGAGGGACCCTTCGGTGCGCGGGGTGATCTTCGCGCCTCGCGCAGAGGTGGGCGGCCTGGCCCACGCCGAGGAACTCCGCGAGGCCTTCGCGCTGCTGCGTCGCCGGGGCAAGCGGGTGGCGTGTCACCTCACCGACGCCAGCGCGAGCACCTGGTACGCGTGCGCCGGGGTCGATCGGGTGAGCCTCGACCCGGCGGGGGGAGTGCGGCTCCAGGGGCTGCGCGCGATGCGGTACTTCCTGGGTCCTGCGCTCTGGGCGCTCGGGGTGCGGACGGACTTCGTGCGCATCGGCGACTGGAAGAGCGCCCCCGAGCAGCTCACCCGCGCCGCCAGCAGCGGGCCCGCGAGGGAGCAGGAGGAGCAGATCCTCGACGACACGCTCGACGGCCTGGCGGCGGGCATCGGGGCGTCCCGCTCGCTGGGGGCGAGCGAGTCGAGGGCGCTGGTGACGGCGGGGCCCTACACGGCGCGAGAGGCGCGCTCGCGGGGGATGGTCGACGCGGTGGGGACGCGCGAGTCGGCGGAGCGCTCCTTCGCCAACGGGCTGGGCGCGGGGCGGGTGGAGCTGGAGGACTACGGTCCGCAGCGGTCGCGGCGCTGGTCGGGCGGGCGGAGCGTGGCGATCATCCACGTCGACGGCGACATCGTGGAGGGCGAGAGCCAGGAGATCCCCGTGGTGGGGATGCGCCTCGCGGGCGAGCGCACCCTGGTCGAGGCCATCGAGGCGGCGGCGGCGTCGCCTCGCGTGGGGGCGATCGTGCTGCGCGTCGACTCCCCTGGCGGAAGCGCGCTGGCGAGCGACCTCATCTGGCGCGCGGTGGCGCTGGCCAACCGGCGCAAGCCCGTGGTGGCCTCCTTCGGTCGCATCGCGGCGTCGGGCGGCTACTACATCGGCTCGGCGGCGAGGGAGATCGTGGCCGACCCGTCGACGCTCACCGGCTCCATCGGGATCTTCTACGGCAAGGCCGACGTGGCGGGGCTGCTCTCGCGGCTTCACGTGGGCGTCGAGCTGTCGCGGCGAGGGGAGCGCGCGGACATGGAGAGCGTGTTCCGGCCGTACACGGCGGAGGAGCGGCGCTTCCTGGCGACGAAGATCGGGGAGTTCTACGGGCTCTTCCTCCAGCGGGTGGCGACCGGGAGGCACCGCACGACGGAGCAGATCGACGCCGTGGGGGAGGGGCGGGTGTTCCTCGGGGCGAGGGCGCACTCGCTGGGGCTGGTCGACCGGGAGGGCGGCCTGCTCACGGCGCTGCGCCGGGCTCGCGCGCTGGGCGGCCTCGGCGAGGACAGCGACGTGATCGAGCTCCCGGCGGAGTCCGGGGGGCTGCTGCGCACCATCGCGCAGCTGCTGGTGAGCGACGCACCGGGCGGCGGCGCTCCGAGCGCGGCGGACTCGCTGGTGTCGATGCTGCTGGGCGGTCAGGAGTCGCTGGCGGTGCTGCGCTGGATGCTCACGGTGACCTCGAGGAGCGGCGCGCCCATGGCGATGGTGGAGTGGCCGCTCGCGGGCGTCGCAGGGGAGTAACCGGGGTGCGCGCGACGCGGCATCGATGACACGCAGACGAGGCTCTCCGGAAGGCGAGAGGGGTCGTTGCCGAGCGGTCCGGGGCTCACGTAGAACGTGCGCCCGCCCGGCGCATCGATCGCTTCGAGGAGACTCCCCGTGCACCCTGTCGATCGATCGCCGCGCCTGCCCCGACGAGCGGCCGCCCTCGCGGCCCTGCTGCTCGCGCTCATCGGGTCTTCCGCCTTCGCGCAGACCTCTCCGGCCATCGAACTGCTCCGCCGCGCCTCCAGCTCGCGCGACCGCGCCCGCGCCGCCGAGTCGCTGGGTCGGCTCCGCCCGGAGGGCGCCCGGCTCGCGCTGGAGGCCGCGCTCGACGACCGCTCCTCCACGGTGCGCGTCGCGTCCGCGCAGGCGCTCGAGGCGCTCGGCGACCCTGCGGCGATGCCCGCGCTCGAACGCCACGCCCGCGACCGCGACTCCCGCACCCGGGCGGCGGTGACCCGCGCTCGCGCGGCGCTGCAGCGTCGGCCGCGCGTCGCCACCGCCTCGGACTGGATCACCACCCCCTTCGCGACCGCTCCGACGCTCTCTCCGACGCTCTCTTCCCCGACGCTCGTGATGTCCGCGCCCATCGACTGGCGGCGGGTGCGGGTGCTGTTCACGCTCGGCGCGCTGGTCAACCACTCCTCCGCCGACCCGGCCCACGCGGCGGCCCTGCGCGAGGCCCTGCGCGCGACGGTGGCGGAGGACCAGCGGTACGCCATCCACCCCGGGGCGCTTCCCTCCTCGGCGTCTTCGCGGCTGCGGCACGGCGACCTGCAGACCTACTCCCTGGAGGGGACCCTCAGCGCGCTGCGCCCTGGCGAGGCCAGCGGGTCCAACCTGTCGGTGCGCGCGGAGGTGTCGCTGGTGCTGCTGGCGGAGCCGTCGCACAGCATCGCGGCGACGATCACGGGCTCGGCCACGGCGCAGGAGGTGCGGCTGGCGATCCCCAACCAGCCCGACCCGATGCCGAGGCTTCGGCTGAGGGCGATCGAGGGGGCGGCGCGCGGGGCGATGCGCTCGCTGCAGGCGCAGCTGCTGCCCCGGCGTTAGCGGTCGGAGGGGGCGACGAGGGCCTTCAGTGCCCCGAGTGGTTGTGGGTGCCGGGCATGATGGAGGGCGGCGAGGTGGGCGCGGCCGCGGGGGGCACGGCCTGTTCGGTCGCCGCGGGCGCCGGGCCGGGCGCGGGCGCCGTGCCCGCGGGATCGGGGTGCGCGTGCGGCGTGGCGGGGGTCGCGTGGCTGACCGTGATGCGCTGCTCGGTGGTGTTGAAGGGGCCGGCCACCGGGGCGCCGTCGCGGCCGATGAGCTGGAGGCCGATGGTGTGCGGACCGTCGGGGAGGTTCTCGATGTAGTAGGGCACCCAGGCGGTGAGGTCTTCCATCGCGTGGCCGTCGATGGTGGGGCGCACGCGGAAGCCCTGGGCGCCCATCTCGCTGGCGGGGACGTTGGCGAGGTAGAAGTCGAGCAGGATGCGGTCGGCCTCGGCGCCGTTGACCGCTCCCTTGGGGCGCGAATAGGTGAGCATCGGGGCGCGCGGGTTGAAGCCGAAGTTCTCCGCGGCCCTCCCCACGTGGAACACCACCATCGCGTACGCGCCGCTCTCCTTCACGGTCTCGTGCGTCTCCCAGCCCGGGAAGGCGCGGAGCACGTGGGTGCCAGGCGAGAGGTGCTCGAGCACCACGGGCTGCCTCGGGTCGTCGATGCGGCGGTAGGGCTCGTTGTCGAGCACCAGGTGGATGTGCCGGTGGTCGTCGGCGTTGGTGACCACGCGCCAGTTCTGGATGTTGAGCCGCACCTCGACGCGGTCTTCGCGGAGGGTGGCGTTGTTGCGGGGCGCGGTGATGGCCACGCGGGGCGACGGGGTGGGCGTCGCGCGGCGCTCTCCCGCGGTGATGCGCACGGGCTCCGGCGCGGGAGGCGGCGGCGTCGGGGCGACCTCGACCGGGGGCTCGTTGCTGAGCGCCGAGACGCCCGCGTCGACGGTGGTCGCGACGTTGCTGGCGTTCATCGAGCTGTTGGCCGGAGGCGTGGTCGAGCCGCAGCCGGCCAGGAGCGCGAGCACGACAGGAAAGGCTGATCTGTTCATCATTGAGGGGGTCTCCATCTTCGCGGCACTCACTGGCGCCTGATGGTTTCCCCGTCAAGAGCGGCCGCGAGGCGCTCTATCCCGGGCTGAACGGATCGAGGTCGGGCAGCCCCTCGCCCGCGAAGGTCTCGACCCCGCCGACCTGGGCGTCGGCGTAGCCGTGGTCTTCCATGTCCATGGCGAGGTTCTCGAAGCGGGTGAGCTCTCGCACGAAGCGCAGCCTCGCGGTGTCCGTGGGGCCGTTTCGCTGCTTGGCGATGATCACCTCGGCGATGCCGCGGTCTTCGGTGTCGCGGTTGTAGACCTCGTCGCGGTAGATGAACATCACCACGTCGGCGTCCTGCTCGATGGCGCCCGACTCGCGCAGGTCGGCGAGCATCGGGCGCTTCTCCTTGCCGGGGCGGGTCTCCGCCGCGCGGTTGAGCTGCGACAGCGCGATGATCGGCACGTCGAGCTCCTTGGCCAGAGACTTCAGCCCGCGGCTGATCTCCGAGATCTCCCGCTCGCGGGACTCCATCTTCTCCCGGCTCGCCTTCATGAGCTGGAGGTAGTCGATGCAGATGAGCGAGAGGTCGCGCTCGGCCTTCATCTTGCGCGCCTTGGAGCGCAGCTCGACCAGCGTGAGGTCGCCGGAGTCGTCGATGTAGATCGGCAGGCTGTGCAGCCGGTTGGCCGCCGCGGTGAGCGAGGTGAGGTCGTCCTGCGTGAGCAGGTTGGTGCGCAGCTTCGACTGGTCGACGCGCGCCTCGGAGCACATCAGGCGGTTGGCCAGCTCGACGCGAGGCATCTCCAGCGAGAAGAAGAGCACCGGCTTGCCCGTCGCCAGGGCCGCGTTGGCCACGATGCACATCACCAGCGAGGTCTTCCCCATGGCGGGGCGCGCCGCGATGATGATCATCTGGCCGCCGTGCATCCCCGCGGTGAGCCGGTCGAGGTCGCGGAAGCCCGTCGGGGTGCCGCTGATGGCCGCGCCGTTCTCCAGCACCTTCTCGATGCGCTCGAAGGCCTCGAGGATGGCCGCCTCCAGGGGCACCAGGGTGCTCTTGGCGCGCTTCTGCGACACCTCGAAGACCTTGGCCGCCGCGTAGTCGAGGAAGGCCTCGGCGTTGCCGCGCTCGCCGTAGCCGCGGGCGACGATCTCGTGCGCCACCTCGATCATCCGGCGCACGCCCGCGAGGTCGGCCACGATGCGCCCGTGCGACTCGACGTGGGCCGTGGTGGCGATGGCGTCGGTGAGCTCGCCCAGGTACTGCGCGCCGCCGATGGTGTTGAGCCGCTCCCGGGCGCGGAGCTCGGCCGCGAGGGTGACGACGTCGATGGGCTCCTTGCGGGCGGCGAGCGCCAGCATGGACTCGTAGAGGACCCCGTGCGCGGGGTGGTAGAAGTCCGCCGCGGCGAGCACCGACTCGACCTGGCTCAGCGCCGCGTTCTCCAGGAGGATGGTGCCCAGCACCGCGCGCTCGGCGTCGAGGTCGTGCGGGGGCACCCGCCCCTGCGCCGCCGCCGCGGCCGAGAGCTGGGCCGCCGCGTGCACCAGCGCCTCCTTCGCGTCCCTCGCCTCGCCGCGCTTCTTTCCGTCTGCGTATCCCATGGACCTGCAGGCCATGCCACGCCCCGGCCGGCGCGGTGGAGTTCCTGGCAACGCATTGCCGGTCGGCGCGGACCCCTTTGCGTCGTAGGGCCGGTGTCGCGCACGATCGCCGCCCCCACCGATGCGCCCCCCTCTCCTCCTCGCCGTCGTCCTCGCCGCCTGCACCGCCGCCTGCGCCTCCGCCTCCCCGCCGCGGCCTCAGCCCGGCGCGCAGCCCTCGGCCTCGCCCGAGCGCGTCGAGCGCCTGCCCGCGGGCCCCGTGCCCCCTCCGCGCGACGACGGCCGGCTGCCCTCGCTCGCCCGGCCCACCCGCTACGCCCTCGACCTCGTCGTCGACCCCTCGCAGCCCGGCTTCGAGGGCACCGCCACCTTCGACCTCGAGCTCCCCGAGCCCACCGCCCACGTGGTGCTCCACGCGCGAGACCTCACCGTCCTCGACGCCCGCCTCGAGCAGCGCGGCGCGACCTTCCCCGCCACCGCCGCCGCCCGCCTCGCCCACGGCGCCCGCGAGGCCCCCGAGGAGCTCGTCGTCTCCCTCCCCTCCGCCCTCTCCGCCGGCCCCGCCCGCCTGGTCATCCGTTACCGCGGCCTCTTCAACCCCGAGCTCAACGGGCTCTACCGGGTGCAGGTCGACGGGCGCTGGTACGCCTTCTCGGACTTCGAGCCCACCGACGCCCGCCGCGCCTTCCCCTGCTTCGATGAGCCGTCGTTCAAGGTCCCGGTGCGGGTGCGCCTCACCGTGCCTCAGGACGTCGGGGCCTTCGCCAACATGCCCGAGTCGTCGCGCTCCGACGACGCCGCGGCGCGCACCCGCACCGTCACCTTCGACGAGACCCCTCCGCTCCCCAGCTACCTCGTGGCCTTCACCGTCGGCCCCTTCGACGTCCTCGAAGGCCCCTCCTCCCCGGTGCCGATCCGGGTGCTCGCCCCCCGCGGCCGCAGCGCCCTCGGGGCCTACGGCGCCCGCGTCGCGGGCGAGCACCTCGCCATCCTCTCCCGCTACTTCGACCGCCCCTACCCCTTCCCCAAGCTCGACCTCGTGGCGGTGCCCGACTTCCAATCGGGCGCCATGGAGAACCCCGGGCTCATCACCTTCCGCGACACCGCCCTGCTCCTCGACGAGCCGAGGGCCTCCGCCCGGGCGCGCTACCACACCGCGGAGATCATCGCGCACGAGCTCGCGCACCAGTGGTTCGGCAACCTGGTGACCATGGCCTGGTGGGACGACCTCTGGCTCAACGAGGGCTTCGCCACCTGGATGGCCACGCGGGTGATGGACGTCTGGCAGCCCGCCCTCGGCGCACGGCTCGAGGCCCTCGAGGGCTCGGCCTGGGCGCGGCACGCCGACGCGCTCCCCACCGCGCACGCCATCCGGCAGCGGGTGACCAGCACCGGCGACGCGATGGCCAGCTTCGACGCCACCACCTACAGCAAAGGGTCCGCGGTCATCGGCATGATCGAGGCGTGGATCGGCGAGGCGCCCTTCCGGGAGGGCATCCGCGCGTACCTGCGAGAGCACGCCGCGGGCAACGCCACGGCGGCCGACCTGCTCGGCGCCCTCGGGGCGAGCGCGCAGCGGGACATCGCCCCGGTGGCCGAGAGCTTCCTCGACCAGCCGGGCGTACCCCTGGTGAGGGCGGCGCTCGACTGCGGGCCGGGCCACGCGCCCCGCGTCACGCTCACCCAGTCGCGCTTCCGCTACCGGGCGACGGAGGCCGACACCACGCGCTGGCGCATCCCGGTGTGCGTCCGCTACGACGCCGCGCCGCGGCCGAGGACCCAGTGCGTGGTGCTCTCCGACGAACACGCCACCTTCGACCTGGAGACCACGCGCTGCCCTCAATGGATCGATCCCAACGCGGGCGGCCATGGCTACTACGTGAGCGCCTCGGCGCCGGCCAACACGAGGGCGCTGCTGCGCACCCCCGGGGCGCTCGGCACCGCGGCGCAGCTCGACCTGCTCTCCAACCTCCAGGCGCAGGTGATCGCCGGGACGGTGCCGGTCACCACCTGGCTGGAGGCGCTCACCTACCTCTCCCAGGACCCGGACGCCCACCTCCACGAGCGCGTGGCCAACAGCCTCTTCATGGTGCGCCGCTGGCTGGTCGACGACCAGAACCGCCCCGGCTTCCAGCGCTGGGCCGGACGGGTGCTCGCCCCCCTGGCGCGCTCGCTGGGGTGGCGCACCCACCCAGGCGACTACGACGTGCGGCGCAACGCGAGGCGCGCGGTGCTCTCCGCCGCCGGGATGCTCACCGACGACTTCAACGCCCGCACGCAGGCCGCGACGCTCGCGTCGGAGTACCTCCGCGCCCCCGGCTCGGTGGATGCGGAGATGGCCGCGGTGGCCCTGCCGGTGGCGTCGCGGCACCTCGGCGAGCAGCGCTTCACGGCCCTGGAGGCGGCCCTCCCGGGCGCGGCCACGCCGCAGGATCGGGCGCTGATCCTCGGGGCGATGGTGAGCTTCGACAGCCCCGCGCTGGTGCGTCGGGCGTGGTCGCTCTCGCTGGGCGAGGGCATCCGGGTGGTGGACTTCCGCGCGCTCTTCGGCCGCGGGGACACGCACGCCCGCCACCCCGGGCTGCTGGCCGCCTGGGCGCAGGAGCACTGGGACGCCTTCGAGCGGCGGCACGGGCGCAACGTGCGGCACCTGCTGGGGAGCGTCGGCGGCCTCTGCGACACGGCGGCGATCGACCGCGCGGTGGCCTTCTTCGGCCCGAAGGCGGAGAGCTTCGACGGCGGGGCGAGGAGCTTCGCGCTGACGGTGGAGGGCGCGAGGCAGTGCGCGGCGGTGCGAGCGCGCTCCCGAGAGGCAGCCACCCGCTGGTGGAACGGGCGTCGGTAGGGCCGCCCCTTACCGGCAGCGCACCGGCCGGGCGTGTGGCAGCGCCACCCTCGGGCGCGCCGGGTCGTACCACCGCGGATCATCCCCCCGCAGCGGCCCCACCGCCGCGAGCGCCGCCCCCACCGCGTCGCGCATCACCGGCGCGGCCGCGATGGCGTCGTCGGTCAAGGGCTCCGCGAGGTGGCGGGAGAGCGATCCACCCGCGAGGTAGTCGTTGGTCGCCACGGTGAGCAGCTCGTCGTCGCCCACCGCGCGCCCGTCGTCGCGCGTCACCCGCAGCGCCATCGTGCTCCCGTCGCAGGTGACGGCCACCCTCGCCCCGGCGAGGCCGAGCGCCCCGTCGTCGGCGCGCGCGTTGTCGCGCAGCACCGCCCTCAGCGCAGCGCCTCGCATCCTCACGGTCACCAGCCGGTTGTCGAAGGGCAGCACGGAATACAGTCGCCCGTAATCGAGCGCCCCCTCCGGGAGGTCGGCGCGCACCCCGCCGCTGTTCATCAGGGCCACGTCGGCGCCTGGCGCGGCGGCGAGCATCCGGTCGGCGACGAGGTTGGTGAGCGCCGACTCCTCCTGGTAGCGGCTGCGCACGATGCGCTCGACCACCACGCCGAGCGAGCGCTCCTCCACCGCCCTCGCGTCGGCAAGCGGACCGGCCACGATGCGGGCCACGGCCTCGTCGGCCACCACCGGGGCGCCCTCGTAGGGCGCGGGCGCGCAGCGGGAGGGATCCGCCGGCTCGCGGGTGATCTCGCCGCAGACGCCGCGCGGGGGGAAGACCTGTCGGCCGGTGACGCGCCCTCGCTCGACGGTGAGGTCGACGCGGCCGAAGGCCTGGCCGTTGGCGAAGGACTCGATCACCGGGATGCCATGCACCACGTGGGCGACGCCCCGGTGGGTGTGGCCCGCGACGATGGCGTCGACGCCCCCCTCGGGGAGCGCGCGGGCGAGCTCGAAGACCTCCTCTCGGGCGTCGCAGGTGGAGAGGTCGGCGGGCTGGTCGAAGCGTCGGCACCCGCCGCCCGCGTGGGCGAGCACCACCACCACGGCGGCACCGCGAGCGCGCAGCGAGGCGGCGCGGGCGCTCACCGTGTCGGCGAGCGGGCGCATGGCGAGGCCGCGGAAGTTCACCGCGAGGGTGGTGGTGGGGGTGGCCTCGGTGCTGACGCCGACGAGGCCGACGCGCACCCCGGCGACGGTGGTGAGCAGGTCGGGGGAGACGTTGTCCCAGGGGAGGGAATCGCCCGAGGAGGCCTCGACGATGTTGGCGGCGAGGAAGGGAAACGAGGCCTCGCGGGCGCGGGCTCGCAGCGCCCCGCGGGGGTCGTCCGAGGGGGCGCGGGGGAAGGTGGCCTCGCCGGAGGGTCCGTAGTCGAACTCGTGGTTGCCGATGGCGGCGGCGGCGTAGCCGAGGGCGTTGTAGGCCCGCACCACGGCGGACCCCTCGGTGAGGTTGGAGGCGAGGGTGCCCTGGAAGAGGTCGCCCGCGTCGACGAGGAGCACGGCCCCGTCGGCGCGGCGGGCGCTTCGCAGGTTGGCGAGGTGGCCGCCCAGCCAGGGGAGGAGCGCGATGCGGCCGTGGAGGTCGTTGGTCCCGACGAGCGAGATCACCACGCGGGAGCGGGCGCGAGGCGACGCGCGGCGGGAGGCGCGGTGCGAGGCGCACGAGGGCAGCAGGAGGAGGAGCAGCAGCAGGGCGGATCGCATCGTCGAGGAGGGGCGTGAGGGTACGACGGAAGGCCTGCGGCGGCGCGTCGGCGGTTCACAACGGTGGTGATCCGGGTCACAACTGGTGTGAAGCGATGACCCGATGGAAGGCGATGCTCGCGGCGGCGCTGGTGGCTACGGCCCCGCCGCTCTACGCCCAGCCCCTGGGGGACATCGCCGCGCTCCGCCGGGAGGTGGCGGCCGAGCACCTGTCTCGCGCCAGGGAGCAGGAGCGCTCGGGCCGCGCGCTCGACGCCGAGGGCAGCTACCGCGACGCGCTCATGGCCGACCCTGCGAGCCTCGAGGCCGCCATCGGGTACGCCCGGCTGCTGCGCGCGAGAGGGCACGCCGACGAGGCCTTCGCGACGCTGCGCTCGCTGCCGCCGAGGGCGCTCGCCGACGACGAGTCGCTCTCCGCGCTGGCCGAGGCGTGGGTGTCCTTCGGCCGCGCCGACGAGGCGGTCGGGCTGCTTCGCGACCGCGCCCACGGGATCGTCGGGTGGCGCGCCCTCGCGACGCTGGCCGCGCGTCAGGGGTCCTTCGTGGAGGCGCTGGCCGCGGCGCGGCGGGTGCTGGACGGCGGCGACGAGAGCCGCTCGGCGGGGCTCACGGTGCGCGCGCTCACGCAGCTGAGCGGCGAGCTCGACGTGGTGCGCCGCCCTCCGAGGGGCACGACCGCGGCGCTGCGGCGCTGGCTGGCGGACGACCGCTCCGGGCCGCCGGGCTGGTAGGTGAAGCTCGGCGGCGCTCGGCGTGCGCCGCTGGTATGGTCCGCGGATCATGTCGAGTCACGACACCTCGCGCGCCCTGCGGCAACTGTTCGAGCGTTATCTGTCGGCCGTGCAGGAGGTGTCCGGCTCGCTCCCGATCACCGAGCACGACCCGGTGGTGCGCTCCCCCTGCGAGCTGGGCGAGCCCGACTCCGACGGGATCGTCACGTGGCGCCCCGTCCAGCGGAAGCCGCGCTCCGACCTGTCGATGATGGAGCGCGAGGCCGGGGTGACGCTGCCCGACGACCTTCGCGACTGGTTCGGGGCGTGGTGGTGCCTGCCCCTCGAGGCCTCGCTCTTCGGCGAGCCGATGGTGCTGCTGGGCATCACCGGGCCGGAGGACGAGCGCGCGGTGGCGAAGCGCTGGGCGGGCCACGTGGCCGCTCGGAGGGCTCGCGGGGTCGACGACACGGTCCCGGTGGGGGCCTTCATGGACGGGCGCATCCTGACGGTGGCGTGCCCCAACGGGGAGGTGCGGCTGGAGACCACCACGCGCTCGCTGAGCTTCGTGGCGGCCTCGGTGAGCGACCTCTTCGGGATGCTGGTGCTGCAGACTCCCTGAGCGCTCGCTACGGCGTCGCGGCGGGTCGCGGCGCGCTCGACTCCATCTGCACCCTGGAGCGCAGCGTCACCTGGCCCGGAACCTCGATGCGAAACCACCCCCGGCTCTCGTCGAAGGCCCCTCCCACGCTGGGGGCGAAGAGCCTCCGGGTGGCCACCACGGTGAAGCTCCATCGGGAGCGTCGTCCGCCGGGCAGGGGCATCGGGTCCTGCTCCTCGAGGCCATGGCGCACGGCCTCGATGGCCGCCCGGTCGAAGCCCGGGATGCCCGACGGGTGCAGCAGCCTCACGTCGAGCACCCGGCCGTCCTCGTCCTGGTCGACCTGAACCTCCGCGCGGGTGGTTCGCACGTTGCGCCGCCACGACTCGTCGCCGGCGTTCGTCGCCATCGGTGGGCGGTTGGCGTTGAGTCCGTTGCCCGACACCCCCCCGATGGCCTCGATCGCCTCCGCGGCCCCGCCCAGCCGGGGCTGCGCGGCGGCCTCCAGCACCTGGCGCTGCCGGCGGATCATCCGGTCGCCGAAGATCCGGATCGCCGTCTCCGGCGCGACGAAGCCCGCCATCAGGGTGTCGCCGAGGTTGGGGACGCGCACCACCCCGGGGCGCCACGCCTCCGCGACGCGTCGACGAACGTTCCAGAGGTAGCTGCGAACGCCCGGGGCCTCGCGCACCACGGTCGCCCCGAGGGCCTCGCGGACGAAGCCCTGCGATGCGGCGCGAGCGCGCTCCTCCTCGGTGCCTGTGGAGCCCGGGAAGAGGCCCGCGCGAGAGGAGGCGGAGGGCGCCTCGGCGGCGGAGCGGGAGGGCATCGAGAGGGCGTCGACGCGGGGGCGCAGCAGGTCCGACGCGCTCAGCACGGGCGGCGGAGGCGCAGCGGGCGGAGGCGCAGCGGGCGGAGGCGCAGCGGGCGGTGGCGCAGCGGGCGGTGGCGCAGCGGGCGGTGGAGGCGCGGGGCTACGAGGGGCCGGGAGCATGGCGCGCCTCGGGGCGAGCGCATGGGCTGCGGGCTCGACGGGCGGCGGAGTCGTCGAGGGCTCGACGGGCGGCGGTGGTGGCAGCGAGGGTGGTGGTGGCGGCGGCGGTGTCTCCAGGGCGAACTCGGTGACGCGCAGCACGCGGGCGGGCGAGGGGACGGGGGGCGGTCCCGGGAGCGAGAGGAGCAGCGCGAAGACGAGCGAGTGCCCGAGGCTCGAGGCGAGCAGCCATCGCGAGCTACGGGGGAGCGCCATCGCCGCAACGATGACACGCCTCCCTTACGGAACCAGCACCACCTTGCCCAGCACCTGTCGCCGCTCCAGGCGCTCGAGCGCCTCCGCGGCCCTCGCGAAGGGGAGCACCCGGTCGACGTGCGGACGCAGCGTCCCCTCGGCGACGAGGTCGAGGATGCGCGCGGCGTGGGCGCGGTTTCTCTGCGGCTCTCGGGCGGCGAACGATCCCCAGAACACCCCGACGATGTCGCAGCCCTTGAGCAGCGTGAGGTTGAGCGGAATCCTCGGGATCTCCCCCGACGCGAAGCCGACCACCAGGTAGCGCCCCTTCCACGCGATGGACCTCAGGGCGGGCTCGGAGAAGGGCCCACCGACCGGGTCGTAGACCACGTCGACGCCGGCGCCTGCGGTGAGCTCCCTGGCGCGCTCCTTCAGGTCTTCGCGGGTGTAGTTGATGCCCAGGTCGGCCCCGTGCTCCCGGCAGAACGCGAGCTTCTCGTCGGTGGAGGCCGCGGCGATGACCCTCGCTCCGAGGGCCTTGCCGAGCTCGATCGCCGCCACGCCGACGCCCCCCGCGGCGCCCAGCACCAGCAGGGTCTCGCCGGGCTGGAGGCGCCCCCGGTCTTCGAGCGCGTGGAGGGTGGTCGCATAGGTGAGCAGGGTCGCGGCGCCGACCTCGAAGCCCACCGCGTCGGGCAGGCGCACCGCCGCGAGCTCCGGGACCACCACGCGCTCGGCGAAGGCCCCCATGAGCATCGTGGCGGCGACGCGGTCGCCCGGGGCGAGGCTGGTCACGCCAGGGCCGACGGCGGCCACGACGCCCGCCACCTCGCCGCCCGGAACGAAGGGAGGAGCGCCCTTGAACTGGTACTTCCCCCGGGTGACGAGCACGTCGGGGAAGTTCACCCCCGCGGCGCGCACGTCGATCAGCACCTCCCCGTCGCCCGCCACCGGCTCGGAAAGGCCTTCATCGACGCGGAGACTCGAAGGCCCGGTGAGCTCGTGACATCGAACGGCGCGCATGATGTCTGCGACGCTATCTCAGCGGACCATTGCCCGCGAGCGCAGAGCCGCTGCATCCTGCGGCTCGTGCGAGAAGCCGCGATGAGATCTCCGATGGTGTTCATGGTGGCCCTCGCCGCGCTCGGCGGGTGCAGCGGGACGGTGTCGACGACCGCGCCCGACGCCGCCGACGTGGTCGACGTCACCGACGCGAGCGACGTCACCGACGTGCTCGATGCGAGAGACGTGGTCGACGTCACCGACGTGGTCGACGTCACCGACGCGAGAGACGTCACCGACGTCACCGACGCGAGAGACGTGCTCGATGCGAGCGACGTGGTCGACGCGGTCGATGCGATGGACGTCTCACGGCCCGATGTGGGGGCGGATGTTCCGGTCGATGCGGGCGTGCGCTGCGGGCCGAGGGAGACGGCCTGCGTGTCGGCTGGCGCGCTGATGTGCACCAACCTCGACAGCGACTCCCGCCACTGCGGGGCCTGCGGTCGCACCTGCTGCCCCGGGCAGTTCTGCGCCATCGGAGCCTGCGTGACCGGCTGCCCGGCGGGAATGACGGTGTGCACTCCCGCCGGGGCCACCTGCCCGCTCTGCGTCGACACCTCCACCAGCAGCGCCCACTGCGGCCGCTGCAACCTCGCCTGCGCCGACGGTCAGGTGTGCGCCCTCGGCGAGTGCGTGGCGCCCGCATGCGCGACGGTGACCGAGCCGGCGCCGCCGATGGGCCAGTGCGACGGCCGGGGGCGCATCGCGTGCGAGCGCTGGGCGCAGGACATCGCGGGAGGACGGCCCACCGTCACCGCGCAGTGCCTCACCTCCCCATCGGGCTGCGCGAAGGCCGACCGCTGCGATGATCCCCGAGACCCGGCGACCTGCCGCTGCGGCGCCGAGCCGTCCTGCGGCGCCAATCAGGTGTGTGAGCTCGTGGGGCCGACCGCGCGCTGCCGCTGCGCCCGGCCGTAGTGCCTGGGTGACCGTTCAGGGGCGGCTTGCACCCCATGAACGGTTACGGGCCGGGGACTGACGGGCGGTGGGGCGCCGCTCAGCGCGCCGCGCCCGCTTCGATCCAGTTGCGGATGGTCGCGATGTCTCCCGCCGGGAGCGTCGGCTGCCCTCGCGGCATCGCGCTCCCGCACGGAGGCGCCGTCCCTCCACGGATCTTCAGGTACAGCAGGCTCGCCAGCGAATCCCCCGGCGTCACCCGCAGCAGGCCCGACGCGCCGCACGACCCGCCCATCGCGGCGACCCCGGTCCCGCCGGCGCCCACGAGGTTGGTGTAGGCCAGCGTCTGCGTCGACATGTTGAGCGCCCCCGAGCTGCCATGGCAGCCCACGCACGCCCGCTGGATGATCGGATACACCGACGCGAAGCCGCTACCCCCATCGCGCGGCCCGGTGTCCGTCGCCCCCGCATCGCGCGGCCCGGTGTCCGTCGCCCCCGCATCGCGCGGCCCGGTGTCCGTCGCTCCCGTGTCGCGCGGTCCGGTGTCCGTCGCTCCCGTGTCCCTGGGCCCGCTGTCGAGGGGCCCACGGTCGGTCACGCCCGCGTCTCTCACCCCGCTGTCGAGCGGACCCCGATCGGTCACTCCAGTGTCTCTCACCCCGCTGTCGAGCGGACCCCGATCGGTCACTCCAGTGTCCCTGGGTCCGCCGTCGAGCACTGCGCCATCGCGTGCTCCTGCGTCCATGCCCGCGTCCGTACCGGACTCGGCCGCTCCGGAGTCCGTGCCCGCGTCGGTGCCCGCGTCGGTGCCCGCGTCCGGCGGGGGATCGAGCCAGCGAACGATCGCGGCGCGCTCCTCGGCGGTGAGCGTGGCGGGCGGCGGCGGCATGCGCTGCATCTCCACCACCGCGCGACGTATCGCCGACGTCTCATCCACCCAGAACTGGTACCGCGTCAGGTTGAGGCTCGCGGTGCCTCCAGGCAGGTGGCACGGCGTGCAGCGCCGGGCGAACACCGGCCGCACCTCCTGCTCCCACTGCTGCACCCTGGGGTCGACCGAGAGCGCGTAGCGGGAGAGCCTTCCCCCGCCGAGCACCCACACGCTGCCGTTGCCCGAGCCCACCAGGCGGGCGTCCGCGGGCACGGTCACCCCCGTCGCGAGCCGCACGCCCTCGGTCGCGTCGAAGACTCCGATGGCCTCCCCCACGATCATCCACAGGTTGGCCCCCGCGCGAGCGATCGACCGCACCGCCCCCGTCGTGGTGGGCGCCCCCGGAACCAGCGTCCCTCCCGACTGCTCCCGCCAGAGCCCCCCCGTCGCGGTGCCCACGACCAGCTTGCCCTCGGCGTCCAAGGCCACCGCGCTCGCGCCTTCGACCGCGTAGTCGGTGAAGCGCTGGCTCATCACGTCGAACACCCGCGCGCCGCTCGTCGTGCGCGCCGCCACCCGGCCGCCGCCCGCCTGCAGCGTCGCGAAGCTCGGGTCGTTCCACCGCAGCACGCGCATGCCGTCGGCGATCGCGAAGCCCGTGTCGGTCCCGAAGACCACGCGCGTCTCGTCGAGCACGGCCACCGAGCGCACCATCTGGTCGCCCAGCCCGTAGCGCGCGGTGACGTCCTCCAGGGTCATGCGGTCTCGCACCCGCCAGAGGTGCCCCGCGCCGTCGACCGCCAGCACCCAGCGACCGGCGCTGCCGTCCCCCGCCGGGACGCTCGCCGCGTCGCGCCACATCATCACCCGCATGTCGCGCGCGAGCACCGCGCCGCCCGAGAGCCACTGCATCCCGCGCTCGCCGAAGACCACCACGTCGTCGCCCGACTCCACCACCGCCGTGATGGTGCCCAGCTCGGCCATCGCGGCGTTCCAGCTCAGGGGCTGCGCCGTGATGGGCTCCGGGGCGACGTCGTCGACGACCCGCACCACGTCGGTGGCGAGGGCGGCGTCCACGGCCGGGTTCGGGTTCATCGAGGCCTCGTCGCCGCAACCGAGGGCGGTCGCGGCGGCGGCGAGGAGGGTCCAGCGGGAGGTGGTCTTCTTCATGCGCGCAGGAGGGAGCGGATCACGTCGCCGTCGCGGAGGTACTTCCGCGGGTTGACGCCGAAGGCGGAGACGAAGGTCGCGAGCAGGTCGGGCGGGGCCACCGCGCGGGCGCCGTCGGCGAAGGTGCCGGCGTTGGCGGGCAGCATCTGGTCGTCGTCGGCGCGGCCGAAGGAGGTGTTGCCCACGAACTTCGGAGAGATCACCAGCGCCGAGCCGTTGGGGTAGTGGTCGCGGCCGAGGGTGAGGTTGATCTGCGGCGTGCGGCAGAAGTCGCTCACCACCATGATGTGCGTGTGGTCCGCGAGGCGGCGGCCGGTGCGCGTGGGGTGCGGCGCCGCGTCGAGGGCGCGCACCAGCGCGGCGATGGTGTCGAAGAGCTCCTGCTGGATGAGGGGCTGGCTGCGGTAGTTGTTGGAGTGCGTGTCGTGCGACGCGCTGGAGAAGCTCACGCAGCGCACCAGGTTGCGCTTCATCGCCTCCACCGCGAAGGCGCAGTTGACCCCCGCGCGGGCCTGGAAGCGCTTGGCCGGCGTGGGGAAGAACGTCGGCTGCGCCGCGGCCAGCGAGGTGGCGTTGAAGATCGACTGCACGTCCGGAGAGAGCATCCGGGGGAGCGCCTGGAGCTGCAGCCCGAAGCCCTCGATCTCGTCGCGGTACCACGAGCGCGCGGCGAGGTCGCGGGCCTCCTCGGTGAGCATCGCGGTGACCGCCAGCCGGTCGGCGGCGGTGGTGTTCACGTTGCCGCGGTTGAGCATCTTGGAGAGCGTGTCGACGGAGCTCACCCGAAGCGGCGAGACCCGCGCGTCGAGGTCGTCGCCGACATACGTGGACGGGTAACCCACGGACACCGTCGGCAGCAGGGACTCCCTGCCGAACTCGTTGGCGAGCATGGTGTCGATGCTGGCCGCGACGGGCTTGCCCCCGGCGAGGTGCCGCCCGGTGGCCGCGAAGAAGGTGCCGTCGGGGTGGCTGACGGTGTTCATCGCGAGGCCGTTGATGACCGTGAGCCGGTCGGGCATCTCCGCGAGGGCGCCGATGGCGGGGCCGAAGCGCAGCGACGAGCCCGACGGTCGCAGGATCTCGAAGGTGCTGCTGTCGGCGTCGAGCGGGGCGTCGCGCCAGAGGCGGATCGGGGCCGTGTCGATGGTGTCCGTGCTGCCGGGCTCGATGATGCCGCGGCGCTCGTTGCGCGGGTCGAGCGAGAGGGTCACGTCCCACCCGCCGCTGGCGTGGATGAGCACGAAGAACTCATCGCTCGCCACCGGTGGGTCGGCGAACGCGCGAAACAGCGGCTGGCTCGCGATGCCTGCGCCCGCGGCCCCACCCAGCACCTTCAGGAACGTACGTCGACGGGTGTCCATTGGTCCGTGTCCTCTCAGTACAGGTGGAATTCAGGGTGGCGGACGAGGCCCTCGCACACGCTCGCCCAGCCCGCCTCGGGGCCGTTGAAGCTGCGCGCGCCGGCGTCGGCGTGGCGGGTCACCGCGCCCTGGTAGAGCGCGCGGAAGCGGGGGATGCGGGACTCCGGGGCGAGCGCCGCGGGGTATCCCAGGATGCGTCGGTGCAGCACGTCGAAGCGGGCGCCGAACTCCTCGTCGGTGAGGGCCCGGCCCCCCGCAGGGAGCTCGAAGCGGAAGAGCACCCGGTCGTTGGTGGCGACGGTGCCGCGGAGGTCGTTCTGCACGGCGCGCTCGCAGAGGGCGACGCCGATGCGCTCGAAGGCCGCGAGCATGAGGGCGTTGGTCTGCGGCGCGCGGGGGATGTCCACCGCGTAGTCGGGCACGCCCAGCGCCGAGAGGTAGTCCCCCCAGGTGTCGAAGAGGTTGTCGCTGGTGGTGCCGCGCAGTCGCACCTGGAGCGCCTGCGGGGAGAGTCCGCCGAAGAGGGAGATGTAGCTGCGGATGAGGGTCTCCGCGGGCATGAGCCTCGGCGGCTCCTTCGGGGTGCGGTCCTGCGCGAGCACCTCGTGGCCGGGGATCTCCGTGACCGGCGTGGGGGTGACCTCCGGGGGTCGGGTGACGACGGCGCCCGCGTCGACCGGGGGGGTGGTCACCGGGGGGTTGGTGGCCGGGGCGGGGGTGCTGTTGCACCCGAGGGTAGAGACGAGCGCGGCGAGGCAGGCCCGCTGGAGGGTGGTCTTCACGGCGTCGCTCCTTCGCGCCAGGTGTTGGAGGCGAGGTTGTTGGCGGCGCGGTAGGCGTCCGCCCGTAGCAGCGCTCGCACCATCGAGCGCATCCGGAAGCCGCCGCTGCGCAGCGAGGTCACGAGGCTCTCCTGGAGGCTCTGATCCTCCGCGGTGAGCGAGCGTCCGAGGAAGGACTCGCTCACGTTCTTCACCACGCAGGAGGCGAACTCCGGCGCGTCGACGATGGCGCGGGCGAGCCCCGGGGGGCCCTCGTCGGCGTGGGCGAGGGAGCCGTAGGCGCCGCGCAGCATGCCCTGGGCGGAGCTTCCGAAGGCGGGGTCGTAGAAGCTGGTGCAGCCGCCGTTGGGGGAGTTGCCTCCTCGGGTGGCGCACGCGGGGTTGAGCGCGGGGAAGGCCGCGGGGGGCAGGAAGGTCCACCCCGACTCGGTGACGCGGGTGAAGTAGGCCGAGAGGGGCTCGAGGGCGGCGTGGCAGGCCGCGCAACCCGGTCGCACCATCAGGTTGGGCTCGGTGGAGGGGGTGAGCGCGAGGTTCTCGGCGACGAACTGACGGCAGAGGAAGGCGTTGTAGACGATGTGCGCCCGCGCCCTGCGGGTGCCGTACTTGGCGAGGAAGATGGGCGTGGTGAGGAGGCCCGCCGCCTGCGGCCCGCGGTCGTCGACGCGCCGCCAGGTGGCGAGGTCGTGCGGGGTGAGGTCGGTCGGGACGCGCGCCGGGTCGAAGAGCGCCGCGGGCTCGGCGTAGTCGAACTGCGTGCCGTTGCCGCAGCAGGTGCTGCCCGCGAAGCCCCGGTAGAACTGCGCCGTCGCGCCGTTGACCATGGTGCCCCGGTCGGTGAGCAGGCCTCGCACGTCGCGGTCGCGCACGAAGAGGTCGTCGAGGAAGTGCACCGCCTCCTGGGCCCACCAGAAGCGCGACCAGTCGCCCTGGGTCTGCGCACGGCTGTCGAGGGGCTGATCGGCCCCGAGCGGGACGTTGTCAGGGAGGTTGAAGGCCGCCGGGTCGTTGCCGAGGGAGTTGCCCGGCATGCAGCGCTCGAGGCCCACGCCGCAGCCGCAGTCGTCGCTCAGCGAGACCCCGGTGCCGCTGGTGCACGAGACCATCTGACCGGCGTGCGCGCGGGCGTAGGCGGAGTCCGTCGGCGGGGCGGTGACGCGGCCGCCGGGGTAGGGCTCCGTGCGGGGCAGCGCCGTGAGCCGGCCGGAGAGGTACACCGCGCCGCGGTCGGCGGTCTGGGCCTCCTCGCGGCAGACCCGCACCGTGGTGGTGGGGGTGGTGTTGTCGGCGTCCATGAGCAGGCCCGCGACGGGAGAGAGCGTCATCGCCGAGCCGTCGCCGGCGCTGATGCGTTGCGAGGGCGAGGCGCTGCGGTAGTCGCGGTAGAGCCACCAGGGGCGCACCTCGACGGTCCGCTGGTTCCAGGCGGCGCGGTCGATGGCGTGGGCGGTGCCGGTGAGGGTGCCGTTGGCGGCGACGGTGATGCCGGTCTCCTCGGGGGAGAGGCAGAAGTCGAGGTCGGACTCCACGCGGTCGCGGCGCTGCGCGCGGCGGAAGTACACGTACGCGGGGTTGCCGTCGGGGTCGATCACCCGCACCCGGCGGAGCACCAGCGGGTTGCTCACGAAGTTGAACATCGACCCCACCTCCAGGCGCAGCGCGTCGAGGTAGACGCGGCGCAGGCGCTCGGCGTAGGCGGCGCCCTGGAGGTGCTGGTCGATCCAGGCGTCGAGGTCGAAGCCCGGACGCTCGAAGGCGGCGATCTCGTCGGGCAGGGGGATGCGCCCCTGCAGGTCGATGGAGAGGGCGCGGAAGAGCCGGTACTGCTCCCGCGTCGGGGACGCGTCAGCGGGCCTTGCGGCTGCGGTCATCCCCCCCAGCAGGGCCACAGCACTCATCGCGTGGAACCATCTCACGACGCACCTCCTGACGACGCGCGACTTGCGCTCGGTCAAGTCGGCAGTCTCTCGCGATGGTTGGTGGCGTCAACCATCTGAGCGCAAAGTTTTCGGTCCTAGGTCGAGGCCCGCTCGATGCGGCCGCGCACCACGGCGCGGGCGATGGGGTGGTAGCCCGCGGCGTTGCGCTCGAAGGTCTCCCTGGCGAGCCTCTGGGTCTCGGGCCTGGCGAGCAGGGCGCTGTAGAGCGGAACCAGGTACTTCATCCGGCCCACCGCCCCGAGCACCCGGGAGACCTCCGGGAGCACCGGGTCGTAGGCGCTCGCCAGCGCCAGCCGGAGCCAGGCGACCTTCACCTCCATGTTACCTGTCGAGGTAAAGCCGAAGCGCTCGTCGAGGGAAGCGCACCAGGCCGCGGGCTGCGGGCGGGGGAGGCGCTCGAGCCAGAGGTTCCACTCGGTGGTGGAGAGCCGGGTGCCGGCGTCGGGGAACGCGTCGCCCATAGCGATCACCGCGTCGAGGCGGGCCGAGCGGGCGGTCGGCGCGTTGTCGGGCATCCCTTCGCCGTCGATCCAGCGGGGGGCGTCGACGCTCGCCAGCACGCCCGGCAGCTCTCGCTCGGTGAACTCCAGGAAGGCCTCGGTGGTCACGGCCCCGAAGCGGAAGGTCTCCAGGTAGCGCCGGGCGAAGCGGTCGAAGCGCTCCCTTCCCACCGCCGTCTCGATGGCCCTCAAGAACAGCTCGCCCTTGTCATAGGGCACCACGCTGAAGGCCTCGTCGGGGTCGACGCCCTCGAGGTGGGTGCGCAGCCGGGTGAGGCCTCCGTGGCCCTCGGCGAGGAAGCGCGCGACGGTCTCGTCGAGGTCCTTGCGGCAGATGGCGGCCACCAGGGCGGCGGTGTCCTGGCCCTCCAGCACCTCGACCATCCGCAGCTCGGCGTAGCGGGTCCATCCCTCGTTGAGCCAGAAGTGCCCCGCGTGGGCGTTGGTGACGAGGTTGCCGCTCCAGGCGTGGGCGAGCTCGTGCGCGATCACCCTGACCTGCGACCGGTCGCCCGCGAGCAGCGTCGGGGTCACGAAGGTCAGCCTCGGGTTCTCCATGCCGCCGTAGGGGAAGGACGGGGGCATCACCAGGATGTCGAAGCGGTCCCACGCGTAGGGGCCGAAGAGGGACTCTCCCGCGGCGAGCATCCCGTCGACCTCGGCGAACTCCCACGCCGCGCCGTCGACCACCGAGGGCTCGGCCCACACCCGCGAGCGCGCTCCCAGCTCTCGCGAGGCGAGCTCGCCCACCGCGAAGGCGAAGAGGTACGGAGCGATCGGCTGCGGCATGTGCCAGCGCTCCACGGCCACGTCGCCGCGCTCCTCGCGGCCGTCGAAGGCGGCGGCCATCAATCCCCGCAGGGCGGAGGGAACCGTCAGCGCGGCGGTGAAGGTGATGCGCCGCTGCGGCGTGTCCTGGAGCGGCACCACCGAGCGCGCGTGGATCGCCTGGCACTGCGAGAAGAGGTAGGGGTGCTTCCCCCCCGCGGTCTGCGCGGGGTCGAGCCACTGAAGGGCGCTCGCGTCGGGGGCGGTGCGGTACTCGATGCTCACCGAGCGGGTCGAGTCGGGGAGCGAGAGCGAGAGCCGCGACCCCAGGATGTCCTCCGCGGCGTGCAGCTCGAAGGGGACCGCGGCGCCGCGGTCATCGGTCACCCGGGTGATGTGCAGCGCGCGGGTGTCGAGGTCGAGCGCGCCGGACGAGGGCTCGTCGAAGTGGAGCGTGGCCGTGGCGAGCAGGGTGCGTGTCGGGAAATCCACGCGCGCCTCCCACGCGAGCGAGCGGACGTGGGCGTGGCGGTCGTCGGTGTACGAGTGGGGGTCGATGCGCATGGCGCGCGGAGGCTATCGCAAGGGGCCACGCACAGTCATCCGCGCACACATCACGGCACCTGCGGCGAGGTTGGCGTTATCGGACACACCGAAATTCGAGTGAGCAATCGAGGGACCTTCCGCTCCTCGAATGAACGTGATTGAAGTGCTGTGACGCTCCGACTTCACGGGAGAAGCGAATGGGCGTCCGGGCAGTCACAACCTCTTGCTCTGGAGATTCCCCATGCGTGTATCCACGGTCGGCGCCCTCTGTCTTGCGCTCTGCGCTCCTGCCATGGCCTCGGCCGAGGACGTCACGGTGGCCCTCCAGGGCGCCGTCGTTCCGGTCGGGCCCGCGGGCACCACCGTGATCAACGTGGCGCGCATCCAGGTGGGCGCAGAGCGCTTCGCGGTGGTGCGGGCGCGGGCCCCGGAGCAGGCCACCCGCTGCGGCGTCGCCCCCGAGCGGGTCGCCGTCTGGGGCCGCCTCGAGGGGCGCTGGACCGAGATGGCCCACGAGGTCTTCGACCGCTGCCTCAGCGCCCCGGCGAACGGCGGCCGCCGCGTCGAGGCGGAGGTGCGGGCGCGGGTCGTCGACGTGCTCGAGGCGGGCGTGCACCGCGCGGAGTTTCATGTGCGCGTGGTCGACCCCCGGCGCCCGCTGGAGCTGTCGCCCCTGCTCCGATACCACCGGGTGGGCGATCGCTTCACGGCGCAGCGGGTGACCGAGCCGCTGGCCCCGACGCCGGGCGTGGCGCCTCGCCCGCTCAGCCTCCTGGCCGACGGGCGCGCCGACGCGTCGCTCGCCGAGTGGTCCTCGGTCGAGCCCCTGGCGAGCGGCGACCGGGGCACGGTCTGGATCGCCCAGCGAGGAGAGCGCCTCCTCGTGGCGGGCGACCTGCTCTCCTCGGAGGAGCCCACGGTGACGGTGCACCTCGCCGAGGGCGACGTCGGCACCGGGCGGATGCGAGGGATGGACGGCAACCGCGGTCGCGCGGTGCGCCTCTCCTGCGGCGAAGGGGGAGTGCGCTGCGAGCGGGCCGGCGACCGCTGGCGCCTGGAGGGCAGCGTCGACCTCACCGCGCAGGTCTACAGCCGCCGCGCCCTCGACACGGTGGCGGTGCTGGCCGTGGCCGAGGCGGGAGGCCACCGGCTGCTGAGCAGCGACCCCGGGCTCAGGCTCGCGGCGGTGCGACTCGCGACGCCCATCGACCTGCTGCGCGGCGCGTCGAGCGAGGTGGTGGCCCGCTGCGGCAGCGGCTTCGTGGGCCGGGCGTCCGCGCCCGGGGCGAGCGGCGACAGCGCGCCGCCGAGCGAGCTGGTGACCTGCGGGCCGACGTGCCGAGGCGGTCGCTGCGAGCAGACCCTTGGCACCGGCGACCTGTCGGGTCGGCTGGAGTTTGCCCACGGGGGAAGCTGCCTGCGAGGCACCGGCCCTGGCGCCGCGGAGGTCGACGGCTGCCAGGAGGGCGTGAGCACCCGGCTGCTGGGGGCCATGAGGGTGCAGGGCTTCGACGCGGTGCTGGGGGTCGAGCGCACCTGGAGCGCGGGCGGAGCGCAGTGGCGCCAGGGCGAGGTCTGGACGCTGGTGACCGCCTCGGCCGAGTGGCGTCGGCTGACGGTGGGCGAGGCGCAGCAGGGGGGCGACGCGCTGTTCAGCCGGGTGCAGATGCAGGACGGGCACCCGGCGCTCTGCCGCGATGCGGGAGGCTGCGAGGTGCTCCAGGCGCTGACGCTGCGCCAGCGCGAGGAGGCCTCGGACTCGGTGACCGGGGCCGTGGTCGCGACGCTGCGCGAGGCGGGCCTGCTCGCTCGCCGCAAGTCGCTGTAGGGACTGCGATCAGGGGCGCTGAGGGAGCAGCACCGTGGCGCCGGTGGTGCGGCGCCCCTCGAGGTCGGCGTGGGCCCTGGCCGCGTCGGCGAGGGGGTAGCGCTGCTGCACCTCCACGGTCACCGCGCCTCGCAAGACCACCTCGAAGAGAGCCTCCGCGGAGGCGACCCGCTCGGCGCGAGTGAGCGTGTAGTGCTTGAGCGAGGGGCGGGTGAAGAAGAGCGATCCCTTCTCGGTGAGCAGCAGCGGTGCGAAGGGCGGAACGGGGCCCGAGGCGTTGCCGTAGCTGACCATCAGGCCGCGCGGCGAGAGGCAGTCGAGGGAGGCCATGAAGGTGTCCTTCCCGACCGAGTCGTACACCACCGAAACGCCCTTGCCCCCGGTGATCTCTCGCACCCTGCTGGGGAGGTCCTCCTCGGACAGGACGACCACGTGGTCGCAGCCGTGGGCGAGGGCGATGGGGGCCTTGGCGCGGGTTCCGACGGTGCCGATGACGGTGGCCCCGAGGTGCTTCGCCCACTGGCAGGCGATCGACCCGACGCCCCCGGCGGCGGCGTGGAAGACGATGGTCTCGCCGGGCTTCACCTCGTGGGTGCGCCGCAGCAGGTACTCCGCGGTCGTGCCCTTGAGCATCATGGCCGCGGCGCGCTCGTCGTCGATCGCCGAGGGGATCTTCACCAGCACCGCGGCCGGGACGTTGCGCTCGTCGGCGTAGGCGCCGGGCGCCCCGGCGTACACGACACGATCGCCTGGCGCGAAGCCGGTCACGTCGGGGGCGAGGGCCTCGATGACCCCGGCGGCCTCCTGGCCGAGCACCGCGGGGAGGGCGGCGGGGTAGAGGCCCGTGCGCGCGTAGACGTCCGCGAAGTTGAGCCCGATCGCGGTGTGCCGCAGCCGCACTTCAACGGGGCCTGGAGGGGGGAGGTCGAGCGCCTCCAGGGTCAGCACCTCGGGGCCTCCATGGCGATGGATACGGATCGCTCGGTTCATGCCGAGGAGGGGAACGCCCGAGAGGATCGCCCGTCAACGAGGCGTGCGGAGGGTGAAGGAGGAGAGGTCAGCGCTGCACGTCGCCGGTGTAGACGGCCTCGAAGGCGGTGCCGGAGATGCCGGTGAGCTGGCGGAGGTCGGTGTCGTTCCAGCGGCGGTCGGAGCCGCCGGAGATGAACCAGTTGCTCCCGGTGTCGGCGACGATGAGGCCGTAGCGGCGGAGCGCGTTGAGGATCACCCGCGCCTGGCCGGTGTAGCGCGACACGTCGAAGTTGGCGCGGAGGCGGAGGCGGAGGCCCATGGGCGGGGCGTTCGAGTCGGCGACGCTGCCGCGGTGGTTGGCCGGCCGGATGAAGCCGTCCTGGGTGTGGTCGAAGGTGACGCGCAGCGCGTGGTTGATCTCGCCGGCGGCGACCTCGTCGAAGCGGGTGAGGCCCGCGAGGATGGGCAGGCCGCCCTGGTCGCCGGAGGTCCAGCCGCGGGGGCGAAGCGCGTTGGAGCCGAGGTCGAACATCGCGCCCGAGTCGGCGGACCAGCCCGAGGAGCCGCGGACCGAGTGATAGAGCTCGTAGAGCATGCAGCTACCCTGCTGGACGACGAGCACGTGGTGGTCGTTGCCGCCCTCGATCGGCGCGCTCAGCGGGACCGGGAAGGGGCCCGGGTCGCTCTCGTCACCGTACGCGGTGTACGTGATCGGCACCCGCGCCTGCCCCGCAGGGACCACCACGAAGGGGATCCCGTACTGGGTGTTGGATCCGAAGTCGGCCTTGATGGTCGTCTGACCGTGCGCCTGGATGTTGGCGATGATCGCCGCGGAGTTCGGGTGCACCGGCAGAGAGGTCACCACCTGGTTCCAGGGGTTGTCCGCAGGAAACATCTGGCACCCGCCGACCGTGGGCACCGACCCGGAGGGCGCTGGCGCGGGAGCCGGGGTCGGGGTCGGGGTCGATCCCGCATCGCGAGTTCCCGCATCGGCCTGGGTCGTCGGGGTGGAGGGACGAGTTCCCGCATCGGCCTGGGTCGTCGGGGTGGAGGGACGAGTTCCCGCATCGGCCGCGGTCGTCGGGGTGGAGGGACGCGCGCCTGCATCGGCCGCGGTCGTCGGGGTGGAGGGCCGCGCGCCTGCATCGGCCGCGGTCGTCGGGGCGGAGGGCCGCGCGCCTGCATCGGCCCGCGGCGCCAGGGCGGGGCCGCCGTCTCGTTCGACGCTCGGAGCGGGGGTGCAGGCCACGTGGCCCGGGAGGGCGTAGCAGTCGTTGTCGGAGTCGCACTCGCAGCGCGCGTCGCCGGGCCAGCACTCGCGGACGCGGCCCTCGGCGTTGCGGAGGTCTCCGAGGCTGTCGGCGGTCACCGACTCGGGACAGGTGGGGCTGGAGATCGGCTGGGTGGTCGGTGACTCATCGGCGCCGCCCGCGACCGGAGCGCATCCGGAGGCGAGAGACAACGCGAGGAGCGAGAGGGCCGCCATCGGGAGTGATCGTTCCATGCATCCCAGGGAAGCGGCTCATTCCACTCTGGGCAAAGCGATATTCATTGGCGACAACGGCGCTACATCGTTGTGGGCTGTCGTGAATCGGGCTCCCAGGGTGCCGAGGGATGACCGCGATCGGTCCCTTTCCCTACCTGTAGATCGCCTGAAGTCTGGAGAATATCGGCGGGCTCTCGGGGAAGTACGGAATGGACACGGCCCGCCACGGCCCCTGATGTAGGTTCGTGCGCGCGGTCGATTCTTGTCAGGATGGAACCCGCCAAGAGCCTTTTTGCGGGTGGTGCCGCCGTCCGATGGGGGGGCGCGGCCGGCGCCGCGATGTCGGTTGGGATGTCCGAAGAGAGCGCCTTCAGGGCGACTCGTAGTCGACCACGCAGGAGCGCTCGCGGCGAGGCCCGAGCCACTCGGCGAAGGCCACATGCGCGGGGTGCACCGCGTAGGCGTCGAGGCCCGCGCGGTCGTCGAAGCGGGCGAGCAGGGCCACGTCCCAGGAGCGCTCGGAGCGCACCACGTCGACGCCTGCCTCCAGGTGCCTGAGCTGCGGGATCTGATCGCGCAGGGCGAGGATGCGGTCGCGCACCTCGGCGGCGCCGCTGGGGGAGTGGTCAAAGAGCTTGAAGAACACCACGTGGGTCAGCATGGCGCGGGAGCCTATAGCCCCGCGCGGGTCGGCGTCCCCCCTTCGGGGGCGCGATTGCTGGTAATGCTCGCGGCGGGGAATCCCATCCCGCAACTGGAGAGTGTTCATGATGCTGCATCGTCGAATCGCGCTGGTCCTCGCCTCGGTCTCCTTCGGTCTCGCGGGCTGCGGGGACAGCTCTACGCCGGTCGACGCCGGCCCCTCCGACAGCGGCGTCGCGGATGTGGTCGACGTGCCCGTGACCCCGGCCGACGTCCCGATGGTGGACTCGGGCTCTCCGCTGGTGCTGACGGCGGCGCTCAGCGGTCGGCAGGTGGTCCCGCCGGCGTACGGCACCACCGCGAGCGGGACGGTGACCTTCACGCTCAGCCCCGACCGGATGCTGCTCTCGTACACGGTGACGCACACCATCCTGCTGCCGCTCGCGACGCGGCTTCACATCGGGCTCGCCGGGGAGGCCGGGGCGATGGCCCTCTCGCTCACCAACGCCGGCGGCACCACCATCGGCACCACCGGGCTCACCGCCGAGCAGTCGCGCGCCATCATGGAGGGCCGCGCCTACGTGAACATCACCAGCTCGTCCTTCCCCGAGGGGGAGCTTCGGGGGCAGATCGTGCAGCCCGGCGAGGCCGTGTACACGGCGAGGCTCTCGGGCGATCAGGAGAACCCGCCGGTCACCGCGGCCGGCCGCGGCATCGCGGAGTTCCTGGTCGACACGACGGCCAACCGGCTGCGCTACGTGGTGAACGTCACGGGGATGTCGATGCCCTCGACGGGATGGCACATCCACACCGGCGGGGCGGGCTTCAACGGCGGGGTGCTCATCGACCTCTCCGACCCGGGGCCCGTGCCCAGCAACGCCGTCAGCGGGACGCGACCCATCACCGCCGCGAGCGTGGCCGACCTCGAGGCGGGGCGCTGGTACGTCAACGTGCACAGCGCGGCGAACCCGGCGGGGGAGATCCGCGGGCAGATCCTTCGGCCGGCGGAGCGGCTCTTCATCGCGCGCATGAACGGGATGGAGGAGCTTCCGCCGGTGACGACCATGGCCACCGGCACGCTCGGGGCGATCATGAGCGCCAACCGCGACAGCCTCGCCTATGACGGCGTGGTGATGGGCGTGACCCCGATGGCGGCGCACCTCCACCGCGGCGCCCTCGGGGTGGGCGGCGACGTGGTGACTCCGCTCACCATCATGGGCAGCAACCTCCGCGGCGCCGCGGCGCTCACGTCCTCGAGCCCGCTGCTCACGGCGCTTCCCATGGGAGGCATCTACGTCAACGTGCACTCGACGATGTTTCCGGCGGGTGAGATCCGGGGCCAGCTCCTCGCGGCGCCTCCCTCGCCCTGAGCGGGGTCCCTGGGGTCTCCAGACCCCAGCGCAACAGGTGTTTTCCATCACTTGAGAGCGGCACGAGCGGCGCAGTGGGTGGCGGCGAGGAGATCGTCGCCATGCACATCGAGAGCGCTTCGTGCACCCACGTGGGTCGTCGCAGCAACAACGAGGACAGCTGCTGCGCGGTGGAGCCCATCGGCTTCTTCGCGGTGGCGGATGGGATGGGGGGCTACGAGGGCGGCGAGGTCGCGAGCCGTGTGGCGATCGAGACGCTGGAGCGCTTCTACCGTCGCAACGCCGCGGACGACGACGTGACGTGGCCCTTCTCCATCGATCCGTCGCTCGACCTGGAGAGCAACATGGTGGCGACGGGGGTGAGGCTCGCGGACGCCAGCATCGCGGCGCAGCGGAGCGGGAGGCTCTCGTCGATGGGGTCCACGGTCGCCACCCTGGTGGTGAGGGAGGGGAGGGTGGTGGTCGGGCACGTCGGCGACTCGCGGGTGTACCGGGCTCGCGGCGGAAGGCTGGAGCCGCTCACCCGGGACCACTCGCTGTACGAGGAGATGCTGGCGATGGGCACGAAGGTGGGTCCGAGGAGCGAGTTTCCGCACGCCAACGTGATCACCCGGGCGCTGGGGATGAAGCCTCCGGTGAAGGTCGACACCCGCGTCGAGAGGGCGCGCCCGGGAGACGTGTACCTGCTCTGCACGGACGGGCTCTACGACGCGCTGAGCGTCGAGCGGATGGCCGCGGTGCTCTCCACCATGAGGGCGAAGGCGGCGGCGGAGACGCTGGTGCGGGAGGCCTTCGAGAACGGCTCGAAGGACAACATCACCGCGGTGGTGGTGGCCCTGGTGGAGTGAGCGGGAGCGTCAGTCGGCGGCGGCGGTGATGCCGTGGCGTCGGAGCAGCGCGCGGAGGTGCTTGCGGTCGACGCCGGACTGGCGCGAGGCGGCGGAGAGGTTGCCCTGGCAGGCGTCCATGAGGGCGCGGAGGTAGCGGCGCTCGAAGGCGTGGAGCACCAGGGATTTGCTCTCGTCCCAGGGGAGCTGCGGGGAGACGGTGGGCCACGGGTCGTCGACCGCGGCGAGGCCGTCGATCTCGATGCGGAGGTCGGCGAAGGAGCGGGCGCGGGGGGAGAGGGCGATGGCGCGGTCGATGACGTTGCGGAGCTCGCGCACGTTGCCGGGCCAGTCGTGACCCATCAGCGCGTCGAGTCCGTGGCCCTCGATGGGACCGGGCTCCAGGCCGCGGCGGCGTAGCATCTCGGCGACGAGGAGGGGGAGGTCCTCGCGGCGGGAGCGCAGCGGGGAGAGGGTCACCCGGACGACGGAGAGGCGGTAGTAGAGGTCGGGGCGGAAGGTTCCGTCGGCGACCTGGGCGACGAGGTCGTGGCGCGAGGCGGCGAGGAGGCGCACGTCGGCGGGGCGCTCGTCGTCGGCGCCGACGGGGCGCACCCGGCGGGTCTCGACGGCGCGCAGCAGGCGGGCCTGCACGGCCGCGGAGACGCCGCCGAGCTCGTCGAGGAAGAGGGTTCCTCCGTGGGCTCGGACGAAGGCTCCGGCGCGGGCGGAACTCGCACCGGTGAAGGCGCCCTTCACGTGTCCGAAGAGCTCGCTCTCGAGGAGGGACTCCGGGAGGGCGCCGCAGTCGATGGCGATGAAGGGCTTGTTGCGCCGCGGGGAGAGGTCGTGCACGGCGCGGGCGGCGAGCTCCTTGCCGGTGCCGGTCTCGCCTTCGAGGAGCACGGTGACGTCGCTGTCGGCGGCGAGCTCGAGCACGGCGAAGGCTTCGCGCATCACCAGGCTCTCGCCCACGAGCTCGCCGCAGCGGCGGGAGCGCGAGGGGGCGACCTGCAGCGGGCGGGCGACGGGGACGATGCGCACGAAGCTGCGGCCGAGCTTGAGCGTGGCCCCGAGGGGGACGCTGGCCTCGTGGACGTCGGAGCCCTCGTAGAGGGTTCCGTTGGTGGAGTCGTGGTCGGTGAGGGTGAAGCGCCCTGCGTAGGCCCTCACGGTGACGTGGCGGCGGGAGACGCGGTCGTCGGTGAGGCAGAGCTCGCAGGCGGGGTCGGTGCCGATGGTGACGGCGCCGTCGGGGAGCGAGAGCGGCGCGGCGCGGCCTGCGTCGGGGCCTTCGATGACCACGAGCTGACAGCGGGGCGAGACGGTGAGTCCAGGGAGCGACTCGCTGTGGACGGTGGCCGCCGGGTCGCTCATGGGATGGGCGTAGGATACGCGCTGTGAGCGAGCTACCGCGACAGATCGGGCCCTTTCGGGTGGTGCGGAGGCTGGGGGTCGGAGGCGTCGGGGAGGTGCTGCTGGCGGTGGCGCACGGCGCGGGAGGCTTCGAGAAGCGCGTGGCGCTGAAGGTGCTGCGCGAGGAGCTGCGAGGCGACGCGGAGTACGAGCGGCTGCTGCTGGACGAGGCGAAGATGGCCGCGAGGTTCGATCACCCGAACCTGGTGGGCGTGCACGACGTGGGTTTGTCCAATGGCCTCTACTGGGTGCGTATGGACTGGGTCGATGGGGGTGATCTCGGGGCGCTGATGGGGAGCGGGGAGGAGCGGGCGGTGGTTCCGGAGGGGGTGGCGCTGGCGGTGGCGCACGGGGTGAGCGAGGCGCTGGCCTACCTGCATGGCTTGAAGGATGAAGCGGGCCGGTCGTACGGGCTGGTGCACCGGGACGTGTCACCGACCAACGTACTGATCGGGAAGAATGGCGCGGTGACCCTGGGGGACTTCGGGCTGGCCAAGGCGACGAGGCACCGGGAGGACACGAGGGCGGGGGTGCGCAAGGGGAAGTACGCGTACATGAGCCCGGAGCAGGTGAGGGGGGGAGTGCTGGGCGGGGCGAGCGATCAGTGGGCGGTGGGGGTCCTGCTGGCGGAGATGATCACCGGGCAGAGGCCCTTCGATGGGGAAGGTCCATTGGAGACGATGGAGCGGATACGGGAGGCCGCGGAGCCTGCGCTGGAGGGCATGGCGGAGGACGTGGCCGCGGTGGTGAAGCGGTGTGTGAAGAGGGAAGCCGGGGAGCGATATGGCAAGACGGAGGCGCTGAGCGCGGCGCTGGGCGCGCTGCGGGCGAGGCGGGCGGAGAGCGACGGGCGCGCGGTGGCGGCGTGGGTGGGGCGGAGGCTAGGGGATGGTGAATGAGTAGGGCTTCGAGCCGTCCTCCATATACGCAATCACTCCCCGGCGTGTCTTGTGTGTCGGGAATGGGAGGTGTTCCGTGACTTCACTTCCGAATTGAGCGTTCGGGAACAGGCAGTCGGAGAACTCGATCGATCGGAGTTCGCAGTATCTCCATGACGAGAAGCCGAGGTCGCAATTGACGAAAGATGAATTCATCGCGCGCGAAAGAAAGAAATCAGAAGAGCTGAATTGGCAGTGATGAAATGTGGAGTTGATGATTCGTGATTCCATAAGGTTTGCGGCATGGAAGTTCACGTCATTGGCATATACTGATACCCAGTTCGATAGGCGAAGGTCGAGCCTGGAGAGGTCAGAGCCGGCGGCAATGCCAGAAAACAGGGTTTGCGAAGTGATTCGATCCCATTGACCCAGGGCGGGCGATCGCATCATCGCGTGGTAGGCCTCTCTGTATCGCCCTGGACATCTCGTCTCCGGGGCAAAGCCGATGTCATGGCCTGTCCGAAGTCCCCCGATCAAGAACACGTTCCCCAGCCCGATGCCCACCACATCACCTGGTCGAAGCGACCACGCGCGCGCCACCCGGAGTGTCGTCTCGGCCTCGACCTCATCGAGCAAGGCGCCGTAGATCTCCCCGAGCCTCCCCGCGAGCGTTGCGAGGTCGCGATTGGCATCCTTCGCGACACCCTGTTCGAAGAAAGCTGGCCAGTCGCCCGCCATCCTCCTCAAGAAACGCTCGACGCCCACCGGGATCACCGCGACGCCAAAGCGCTCGATCCAGCGTCGACACAGCGCGCTATCCGACAGCCTGAACGTCGTCTCGCCGAACTCGTCCTTCTCCTGCGCGACCATCGCCGCGATCTCGACCGAGAGAAACTCCGCGGCGAGGTACTCCCCCAACGACTTGTGCAGAAACTCCCAGGCCCGCTCGTCCTCGTCGCTTCGCCGCTGCGAGATGGCGAGGATCAACTGCGTTGCCTTCGATCCGGTCTTGTCGGTCTCGATCTGGAGCCCGAGTGCGGTCAGCGTCTTCTGGAGATCGTCCCGGCGGATCACCTCCTGACCGCTCTGCATCACGGCAAATCCGATGACCCGGAGAAGGCGCCGCAGGTCCGCCGCAGTGAAGTCCCCTCGCTCCTTCTGGTGCCGCGCGCAGGTCTCCGAGATCACATGGCGATAGATCCGGGCCAGATCGAGCCCACCATCCTCAGAGAAGATCGGGATCCCCTCCAGATCCAGCAGCGCCAGGAGCCTCAGTGTCAGCGGTTCATGGATCAACGACTGAAGAACCTCGTCATCCGATCCCTCGGCGCGCATCCCCCGACGCTTCCAGTCGAACGACTTCCCCGTGGCCTCGCTCCACCGCGTGCACCACTGCGCCACCTGCGCGTCGTCGAAGGGCAGCAGCGTCACCACCATGGCGTCCTCAGGGATCGACGTGTCGTCTCTGCTGAACACCGTGTCGCGCCCGAAGCAGACGATGCCCTGCACCCGCTGGTCTCGAAGCAGGTTCTGCAAGCGCAGGAAGAAGCTCCCCAGCCCGGTGCGAGACGCCTGGATCAGCTCGTCGAAACCATCCAGCAACAGCACCAGTCGCGGCGCCCGACTGAACACCTGAGCGAGCCCAGCCCCCACCCCATCCGGCAGGGGCATCTCCCGCAGCACCCGCGTGATCTCATCGAACACATCGCGCTCCGGCGACACGTCCCGCAGTCGGATGAGCAAGGGCTGCAACAGCGGATCTCCGGCCAGATCGGCCGCCAGCATGGTCGCCAGCGTGCTCTTGCCAGAGCCGGGACCGCCAACCACATACACCAACCGCGGTCGATCGCCGCTGGAGTCGCTCATCCACTGTCGCAAGGCGGGTCGCGGGTCGAGCTCGATGGGCCGCACGTCCTTGTCCGTCGCCGTACGACCAGCTCGGCTCATCACATCGCGCGCTGAACCACCGCCCCGAGACAGCTCCGTCCGATATCGGCTCGGAACATAGATCTTCCCCAGCAGCACCCGGTGCGGCTCGGGGATGCCCCAGATCGGCTGCTCGGGCAGCGCGCGAAGCTCCGCCCGGTACTGCTCCCACCAATGCCCGCCCGCCGGCGTGAACGAGTATGGATGCACATGCGCCATCGCCCGATGCAGGCGAGGCGTCCGTCGCATCATCTCCAGCAGAGTGCCCAGCTCCTTCTGCACCACGATGTCCGGTGTCGCCGCCGACAACAGCGCGTGGAGTTCCTGCTCCGTGACCCGATCGAGCACGCCGAACACGCGCACCTCGGGCACGTCCGTCGATAGCGAGAAGGCCCGCTCGCGCGCTCCGTGGAGGTCCGCCGCCGCGACGATCGCCTGGAAGCCCGTCCGGACCTCCTCCATCCGATGCACCAGGCGTCGCAGCTCACCCAGCGCTGCCGCGACCTCGTTGACGTCGAGGGTGTCGCTCATGGCGCCTGCTGCGACCGGATCGCGTCCACGTACAAGGGCTCTATCGAATACGTCGCCTTCTTCCCTACGATCGGCGCCAGCAGCCGAAGCAGCAGCGGGTTCGGCGGCAGCTCCTCCTCGAAGGCCACCTGCTGGCGTCCGGCGCGCACCTCCGTGTCCACGCGCTCGATGATGAACACCAGCTCGGGCGCTCTACGCCACTCCAGCAGCTGCTCGTTGAGCCGCTTTCGCACGCGGGCGAGCGTGATCGGCAGCTCGGTGCGCGAGACCTTCTGGCGGATCTCCTGGCAGTGCTGAAGAAACATCCCGACCCGCCCCTCCACCCGGTTGGCCAGCCACTTCAGCGCTTCGAGGTCGTACACGACCTCGCCATCGTTGAAGTAGTCGATTCGCTTTTGATAGACGGCAAGGAGGGCCGCCGCGCTCTCCCAGGTTCCGATCTCCGCGAGCGGCTGGAGGTCCTTCTCGCGGCCGTTGTACGACTGCGTGCGAACCGTCACCACGACCGTGCATCGCTTCGTCGACGCCAGCGTGCCGAGCCGGTCGAGGAGCACGCTGCACTCCCCACCGTTCTCCAGCCGCGGGTCGAGCAGGTCGAGGTCGTCGACCAGGAAGAGCACGCGGCGTGTGTCATCGACACGGCGTCGAAACTCCAGGAGCTGCGTGATCACCGTGACGACGTGGTCATCCGTCGGCAACGCGATCGCCCACTTGAGCTTCTGCGTCTGGCTTCGGGCCTGGTCGCTCGACCGCGACGCCTCCAGCTTCCCCTCGACCTTGGGCTCCGCCACCGGGCTGGTCGTCGGCGCCGGGCTCTTGAAGGTGACTGACGGCGAGAGGCTGATGCCGAGCTTGATGGAGCGCTGCCGCGCTTCGGACTCGGAGTACTCGGCCTCGATCTGGCGCGCGGGGTCTTCGACCAAGGGGAGGAGGTCGTGAAACTCCTTGAGCTCGCGGTGCCAGGACTCCAGGGCGTCTTCTGTCTTGAACGCCTCAGGGAAGCTGGGAAGGGACTTCAGCAGGCTGGTGTACATCTTCGCGAGCACCCTGCGCGCCGTGCTCTTGTCACTCGCCTGTACGATGAGCGCCTCGAACCTCGCGCCCTTGGCGATCGCCTCCATCACCAGATACCGCGCGAAGTGCGACTTGCCTGATCGGGTGGGCCCATGCACCGCGAGCGGCAGCGTCGGGATCGCGCCCGACAGCAGGATCTCCAGCCCGTTCTCCAGCTCGATCTCGCGGTTGTAGAACAGCCTCCGAAGGTCGCCCTCATCGTCCGGCGGATTGGGGTGAAACAGGAGGGCTGGGTTCTTGCTCATCGGGTTCGCCAGGCGGACCTTACGCCAGCCCACCGGGGCGAACCAGACACCAGGCACCACTCCATCCTGATGCTCCCACCACCGTCCATGAACCGCGTCGTCGTCATCGGCACCACCGGATCGGGCAAGACCACCCTGGCCCGCGCGCTCTCGGTCGCGCTCTCCGTCCCCCGCGCGGAGCAGGACGCCTTCTTCCACGAGGCCCACTGGCAGCCCGCGCCGCCCGAGCGCTTCCTCGCCCGCGTCGACGCGTTCACCGCGCAGCCCCGCTGGGTCATCGACGGCAACTACCCCCTCGTGCGCGAGCTCGTCTGGTCGCGCGCCGACACCGTCGTCTGGCTCGACTACCCCGGCCCCATCGTCTTCCGCCAGCTCCTCATGCGCACCGTCCGTCGCTCCCTCACCCGCGAAGAACTCTGGAACGGCAACCGCGACCGCCTCCTCCCCAACCTCTTCACCCCGGAGGGGCTCATCCCCTGGTTCTTCCGCACGCACTGGCGCCGCCGCCGGGAGACGCCGCCGCTCCTCGCAGCCTGGCCCCACCTGCGCGTGCTCCACCTCCGTCACCCTCGCGAGGCCGCCGCCCTGGTAACCGCCGCCTCCGCACCGGCGCCCTCCGGGCCGCAGGGCGGTCACGGCGCCATCGGGTAGTCTCGCCGCCACCATGGAAGCCGCATCCTCCCTCGTGCTCGTCGAGGTCGTCGATCAGGTCGCGACCATCACCCTCAACGATCCTCGGCGCCGCAACGCGATGACCCCCGAGCTCGGCGACGCCCTCGCCGCGGCGGTCGCCGCGCTGCGCACGGAGCCCGACGTGCGCGCGGTCGTACTCACCGGGGCGGGCGAGAGCTTCTCCGGCGGAGGCGACCTCAAGATGCTCGAGAGCCTCCGCGCCGCGCGCTTCATGGAGGCTCGCGCCTTCATGCTCGAGTTCTATGCGCGCTACCTCTCGGTCACCGGCATCGCGGTTCCGACCATCGCCGCGGTGCGGGGCGCGGCCATCGGGGCGGGGCTCTGCGTGGCCCTCGCCTGCGACCTCTGCGTGGTCGACGCCGACGCGAAGCTGGCCCTCAACTTCTCCCAGCTCGGCCTCCACCCCGGCATGGGAGCCACCTACCTGCTGCCCCGCCGCGTGGGGGCGCAGCGCGCCGCGGAGCTGCTGCTCACCGGGCGGCGCTTCCACGGCGTCGAGGCCGCGCAGATGGGCGTCGCGCTCGAGGCCGTGGCCGCCGACGAGGTGCTGCCGAGGGCGAAGGCGCTGGCGGCGCAGATCGCCCGCAACGCGCCGCTCGCCGTGCGCGCGCTGAAGGCCTCGCTCTCCCCCGACCCGGCCGCGCTGCGGGCCGCGCTGGAGAACGAGGCGATGCGCCAGGCCGAGAGCTACGCGAGCGACGACCTCGGCGAGGGGCTCGCGGCGGCGGTCGAGCGGCGCCCGGCGGTGTTTCGAGGGCGCTGAACGCCAGAAGGGGCTTTGACGCGCCCGGTGGGGCCGCCCAGGTTCCTGGGCACCATGAGCGTTCACCGCGTCCGACTCGACGTCCCCACCACCGGCCGAGGAACCTACGAGATCACCCATCAGGTGCAATCCGCGGTGGCCGCCTCGGGGGTGCGCGACGGGCTATGCAGCGTGTTCGTGCACCACACCAGCGCGTCGCTGCTGCTCTGCGAGCGCGCCGACCCGGAGGTGCGAGGCGACCTCGAGCGCTTCTTCCGGGAGCTGGTTCCGGATGGGGACCCCAGGTATGTGCATCGGGAGGAGGGCGACGACGATATGCCCGCCCACGTGCGCAGCGTGCTCACCGAGTCGTCGCTCACCATGCCCGTGGTGGACGGCCGCTGCGACCTCGGCACCTGGCAGGGCGTCTACCTCTGGGAGCACCGCCACGCGCCCCACGAGCGGCGCATCACCGTCACCGTGATGGGGTAGCCACCAGTCCGGTGTGATCGACGAAGGTCGTGCGGCAGGGCGGTCCTCCCGCGAAGAGGTAGCGGGCGACCCCGGAGGGGGAGACCGCGAGCAGCGTGGCCGAGACGGTGCCGTAGCCAGGGGTGTGGACGCACAGCGCCTGGAGCCGTCGCGCGTAGGCCGCGGGCATCAGCGAGCCCGGCGGCGGCGGAGGGATCGCCCTCGGAATGGAGTGGTCGCCCAGCACCGGGAGCATCGCCGAGAAGACGCCGTCGAGGTCCATCGAGGGCACCGCGTCGAGCTTGATCCTGGCGCCGGGAAGCGCCGCCTTGGGAAACCACGGAGAGCCCATGCGGTCGTTGGTGAGCACGTGCATCCCGGCCGGGAGGCGCTCCACCGTCACCTCCGGGGCGTCGTCCCGCACGTACGCCACGGCCAGCGAGGAGGCGTCTCCGAAGAGCAGGTTGAAGGGGTTGAAGGTGCGCGGCGCCAGCGCCTCGAGGTGCGACGCCACCGCGTCGACGGAGCCCAGCCTCAGGGCGTCGAGCACCAGGGCCCCTCGGGAGCGCCTCGTCGAGTCGGGCATCCCCCAGGTGCGCTGGTTGGTGATCCCCACGAAGAACCCTCGTTCGGTCACCCCGAGCCACGTCCCCTGGCCCTGCCGGTCGAGGCCTCCGGCGACCCTCGGCGACTCCGAGAGCACCACCGGCCCGGTCGCCCGACGGCTGGTGAACTCGTCGCGGTTGGCCGCGACGATCAGCGGATACCCCGGGTGTACCCCGCGCAGGGCGATGATGGTGCACATGCCTTCGGGCGCTAGCTATACCCCTTCGCTGCGGCCGAGGTAGAGCGCCGCCGCGACGACGCCCAGCACGGTGACACGCGCCCCGCACTCGACGGCCCCGGCAGGTCTGCACTACCGTCGCGCCGTTGCTTCGCCGGAACCCAACCGTCTCTTCACCCCATATCGTGAGGCCTCATCGATGATCGCCCTGGGCAGGTTACAGCGCTCCCTCTTCTCGTTCTGCGCGGCGGTCGCGGTGGTCGCGGCGGCGACGGAGGCCCAGGCCATCCCGCTGCTCAACGGCTTCGGCGGGCCCAACGGGTACGGGACGTCGGACCACTGCGTGCAGCCCAACGACGACGGCGGGTACGGCCGACCCATCGACCTGCGCCCCGCCTTTCCGGGCGGCCTCGGCTTCTTCGGCCGCACGTACCAGAGCTTCTATCTCAACACCAACGGCAACATCACCTTCAACGATGACCTGAGCCAGTACACGCCCGACGCCTTCCCGGTGGCCGATCAGCCGATGATCGCGCCCTGGTGGGCCGACGTGGACACCCGCGGCGGAGGCCAGCCGACCAACAACTCCATCTGCTTCCACGTCGAGCCCAACCGCGTGGTCGTGACCTGGCACAACGTCGGGTACTACAGCTCGCACAACGACCGGCTCAACGACTTCCAGATGGTGCTGTCGACCTCGGGCTCGTGCACCACCGGCGGCGACTTCGACGTGGAGTTTCGCTACAACCGCTGCGAGTGGATCACCGGCGACGCCTCCGGCGGCATGGGCGGCTTCGGCGGAACGCCCGCCCAGGTGGGCTTCGACGCGGGCAACCGCCGCAACTTCGTGGCGCTCCCCGAGTCGCGGATGCCCACGATCATCAACGTCTGCCGTAGCACCAACGTGCCCGGCGGGACGCCCGGGCTCTACCGCTTCCAGATCCGCGGCGGCGGCGTGGCCGGCGGCTGCACCGGCGCGGGCCTGCCCTGCACCGTCGCCGGACAGATGGGCGCCTGCGGCATGGGCGTGACCATCTGCTCGGGGATGGGCACCACCTGCCAGCAGGTCAACATGCCCCGCCCCCGTCGCTGCAACGGCTTCGACAACGACTGCGACGGCGCCCTCGACGACAGCAACGACCTCTGCCCGACCAACCAGGTCTGCGACCGCGGCCAGTGCGTCGACCGCTGCCAGCCCGAGCTCGGCTGCCTCACCGGCCGCACCTGCTCCGACCGCGGCACCTGCGTCGAGACCTCCTGCCTCACCATGACCTGCCCGGTCAGCCAGCGCTGCTCCGACGGGCGCTGCGTGGGCCTCTGCGACGGGGTCAACTGCCCGTGGGCGCAGAGCTGCCGCGCGGGCCGATGCGTCAACCCCTGCGCGGGCATCGTCTGCGACGGCGCGGACGTCTGCGACAGCGACCCGAGCTCCCCGACGGTGGGCCAGTGCATCGGCGGCTGCCAGTGCCACCCCTGCGGCCCGGGCCACACCTGCCAGCCGGACGGCTACTGCACCGAGGACGCGTGCACCGGCGTCACCTGCCCGACGGGCCGCCACTGCGAGCGAGGGATGTGCGTCGACTCCTGCGCCACCGGGCCGGACACCATCCTCTGCCCCGCGGGCGAGACCTGCCGCCTGGGTGAGTGCGTGGGCGGAGCCGCCGCGAGGCCCGACGCCGGCACGGCGGCCACGGACGGCGGTCGCGCCGACGCGGGCATGCGCGCCGACGGCAGCGCGGGCGGCTTCTCGTACCGCCCGGCCGACCGTGGATGCACCTGCCGCGCTGGCGTGACCGACGCCGACCCGCGCTGGAGCCTCGGGGCGCTCGCCCTGGGCGCCGCGATGATGATCCGCCGCCGCCGCCGCCACGCGCGCGGCTGAGCTCCCTTCTCAGTCCTTCGTCGCCGCCTGCGTCAGCCAGGTGGACATCCCCCAGCACACCGCGCTCACGATCAGCCACGCCGGCTGATGCGCCCAGGCCGCGAGGCCCAGCGCCGAAGCGCCCAGCACCGCCAGCCTGGCGCGCTCCGAGGTCACCGCCCACCCGCGGCGCTCGGTGAGGCCGCCGACGTTGGTGAGCGCCCACACGGTCAGCGCGGAGAGCGCCCACTGCGCCGGGGCGGACATCGGGACCACCAGGGGGAGGGTGCCCGGGGCCATCGCCAGCACGAAGGCCGCGACCACGAAGCGACGCCTCGGAGGGGAGACCGTCACGGCGTACTTCGGGGTGTGCAATCGCTCGGCGGCGAGGGCGTCGAGGTCGACCGCAGGCACCCCCGAGGGAACCCACCCCGGAGAGCGGAACACGGCCTGGAGGGCGTCCCACAGGGTCGGCATCGAGGCGGCCTTGCGGGCGAGCTTCACCCCGTAGGTGAGGTGGGCCCACGAGGGGTTCCAGCTCGCGAGGGGCTCGATGGTGCCGTAGGTGGGCGACTCCTCCTCGGGCTGGAAGGTGCCGAACATACGGTCCCAGACGATGAAGACGCCCGCGTAGTTCTTGTCGAGATACTTCGGGTCGACGCCGTGGTGCACCCGGTGGTGCGACGGGGTGTTGAACACCCACTCCAGGGGTCCCATTCGCCCGATGAGCCGGGTGTGGATCCAGTACTGGTAGACGATGACCAGCCCATAGGCCGTGGCGAAGGTCGCGGGCGCGAGGCCCAGCAGGGCCAGCGGCAGGTAGAACCACATGGAGAAGAGCGGCTGCCAGGCGTCCTGCCGCAGGGCGACGGAGAGGTTGTACTCCTCGCTCTGGTGGTGGACGACGTGGCTGAACCACCCGATGGCGCTCTCGTGGCTCCATCGGTGAAACCAGTAGTAGAAGAAGTCCGAGAGCACGAAGGCGGCGACCCAGGAGATCACCGGGTGCGCGTCGAACCAGTGGGTGATCCGGGCGTGCTGGTAGATCCAGTAGTAGGGCGCCATCAGCGCCGCGGCGGCGAGCACCGTGAGGAGCTGCTGGTAGAGCCCGCAGGCGAGGTTGTTGAGCGTGTCGTCGACCGTGTAGAGCCCCGCGCGGAGCTTGCGGTCGATGGCCGCCTCGACGCCCATCCCGATGAAGTAGAAGGGAACCGCCAGCACGATCGGATTGAGGGCCATGGGGTTGTGGTGCCCGGAGGCTAATCCCGACCGGGCGTTGAGGGAAAACCGCGCCCGCAAAGAGAGGGACTTCTCTCCGGGCTCGACGGGCGTAGCTTGGCGGGCACCATGAGCACGACCCTCGGCTTCGCAGCCTTCGACGCCACCGCTCCCTTCGCGCCCTTCCGCTTCGAGCGCCGCGCTCCCGGCGACGGCGACGTGGAGATCGACATCCTCTACTGCGGCGTGTGCCACTCCGACCTGCACACCGCGCGAGGCGAGTGGGAGGGCACCGTCTACCCATGTGTTCCGGGCCACGAGATCGTCGGTCGGGTGACCCGGGTCGGGGCCTCGGTGGAGGGCTTCGAGGTCGGCGGCCTCGCGGCGGTGGGGTGCATGGTCGACTCCTGCGGCGCGTGCCCGAGCTGCCGGGAGGGCCTGGAGCAGTACTGCGAGCGAGGCGACGTCACGTGGACGTACAACAGCCCCGACAAGCACCGCGCCGCGCCGGTGACCTACGGCGGCTACTCGACGCGCATCGTGGTCGACCAGCGCTTCTGCCTGAAGGTCTCGGACAAGCTGCACCTCGCCGCCGTGGCGCCGCTGCTCTGCGCGGGCATCACCACGTACTCGCCGCTGAAGCACTGGGGCGCCGGCAAGGGCAAGAAGGTCGGCGTCGTGGGCCTCGGCGGCCTCGGTCACATGGGGGTGAAGTTCGCGCACGCCTTCGGCGCGCACACGGTGCTGTTCACCACGTCACCCGGGAAGGCCGAGGACGCGCGGCGCCTCGGGGCCGACGAGGTGGTGATCTCCAAAGACGCGAGCGCCATGGCCCGCCACGCGGGGAGCTTCGACATCATCCTCGACACGGTCGCGGTGCCTCACGACCTCGACGCGTACACCTCGCTGCTGCGCCGCGACGGGGCCCTGGTGCTGGTGGGCGTCCCGGAGCTTCCGCACCCTTCGCCGTCGGTGGGCAAGCTCATCGGCAGGCGCCGCAGCATCGCGGGTTCGCTCATCGGCGGCATCCGCGAGACCCAGGAGATGCTCGATTTCTGCGCCGAGCGGGGCATCGTGTCGGAGGTCGAGGTGATCCCGATGCAGCGCATCGACGAGGCCTACGCGCGGATGCTGCGCAGCGACGTGAAGTACCGCTTCGTGATCGACCTGGCCTCGCTGCGGTAGCTCCTTAGCCCCACCCCTTTCAAGGTCCCATGGGACACGTTGGACCACTCATGCCTGGGGTACGGCGTGGGGCCTCTGCATCGTCGTGCCGCGCCTGACCCCAGGCAACATCAGGTGGTCACCTTCGCGCGACGCGAAGGTTGCAGGGGAGGGTCGGCGTGGGGTGTCTGGGCGACGTGACCGTCGTCCCCGTGGGTGGAACCCTCCGCGTCGGGAACCTCAGGTGCGCTCGCGTTCGTTGAAAAGTCTCGCATCGGCGTGCGGTGTGGGCTGGTGGACGCTGTCGCGTGCCTCTCCCTTGCAACCTTCGCGTCGCGCGAAGGTGACCACCTGATGTTGCCTGGGGTCAGGCGCTGCACGACGATGCAGAGGCCCCACGCCGTACCCCAGGCATGAGTGGTCCGACGTGTCCCATGAGACCTTGAGAGGGGTGCTCCTCAGCCCGCCGCCTCGCGCCACAGCCCGTGGACGTGCAGCAGGCTCCGCTCGGCGGGCACCCCGATGCGCAGCGGGAAGCCGTAGTGCCCGGTGCCGCGGTGCACGTAGAGCCTCGCGGTGCCCAGCGCCCACTGCCCGTGATCGGGCACCTGCGACAGCGCCGACACCACCGTGCCCCGAAGGCCCAGCCGTAGCAGCCCGAGCTGCCCGCCGTGGGTGTGCCCGGAGAGCACCAGGTCGGCGCTCCCCTCGGGCAGGTGGTGGAAGGCGCCCGGGTCGTGGAGCATCGCCACCCGAGGCGCTCCCGCGGTGCGGGGGAAGCGCGCGGCCACCGACTGCATGTGCGCCGCGCGGTCTCGCCAGACGAAGTCGTAGCCGACGATCTCCACCGGGCCCGCGGCGGTCTCGGCGACGGCCATGTCGTCGACCAGCAGCGTGATGCCGTTGACCGCGAGGGCGGTCTTCACCGTGTCCAGCGCCTCGTGGTCGTGGTTGCCCAGGCACGCGTAGCAGCGGCCCTCGATGGCCTTGAGGGGAGCGAGCGCGGCGGCCAGCCACGCCGGGTCGCGCTGCGACTCCATGGTGAGCAGGTCGCCGGTGAGGAGCACGAGGTCGGGGTCGCGGGCGACCGCGCGGGCGCAGATGGCCTGGAGGCTCGCGACGGACATGAAGGCCCCGATGTGGGGATCGGTGATCTGCACGATGCGCAGGGGGCGAGGGTCGTGGGCGCCGCGGGTCTCGTGGCGCTGCAGCGAGGGGACGACGGCGCCGTCGAGCCAGAGGTGGCGCTCGTCTTCGGAGGCCCAGAGCGAGTCGACCAGGCCGACGGTGGCGAGCGCGAAGGGCAGCCACGCGCCCCAGGGGTGGAAGCCCATCGCCCTCGCGATGGACCACGGCACCGAGAGGAAGACCACCGCCACGAACCACGAGCCCGGGACGCTGATCGCCGCGCGGTAGAGCGAGCCGCGGAGGCTCGGGCGGATGAGCGCCGCGAAGTGCACGAACACCGCGAGCTGGAGGTAGGCGAAGAGCGGCCACGCGACCCCGGTGGTGGGGAAGACCGACAGAGAGGAGAGCGCGTGGATGCCGAGGAGCACCGCGAGGAAGGCCGCGTAGGGGCCCCCCCGGAGGGTGCGCGCGGCGCCCACGACGGTGAGCCAGGAGAGCGCGCTGAGGAGCGCGAAGAGGGTCGTCGGAGGAGGAGGGATCACGTGGGAGGCGGAGCGTGTGTTCGCGCATCGGGCGGGTCAAGGCGCGCGGCGCGGGAGGGCGATCGCCGGTATGGTCTCCGCCCCGGACCATGGAAGCGACCCCCTGGCGACTGCCGACCGTCCGCGCCCTGTTCGCGCTGGCGTGGCCGATGATTCTCGGGCGCGCGGCGCAGTCCGTGGTGGGCTTCACCGACGCGGTGATGGTCGCCCCGCTGGGGCCTGACGCGCTCGCGGCCACCGGCAACGGCGCCCTCAACGCCTTCGCGGTGTTCATGCTGCCGCTGGGCGTCGTGTTCATCGTGCAGAGCTTCGCGGCGCAGCTCTCCGGCCGCCACGACCCCGCTCGCCTCCGCCGCTACGGCTGGTACGGCCTCGGGGTGGCGCTGCTCTCGGAGGCGGTCGCGCTCGCGCTGATCCCGGCGGTGCCGTGGCTGCTCGCGAGGGCCGACTACACCCCCGCGGTGAGCGCCCTGATGAGCGACTACATCGCGCTGCGCCTCGTCGGCGTCGGCGCCGCGGTGGGCATCGAGGCCATCGCCAACTGGTTCGGGGGCCAGGGCGACACGCGCGTCGGGCTCGCGGCGAGCGTGCTGGTGATGGTGCTCAACGTGCCGCTCGCGTGGGCGCTCATCCACGGGCTCGGCCCCGTCCCGGCGATGGGCGTGCGGGGCGCCGCGCTGGCGTCCATCGTCGCCACGCTCGCCGGCTTCGCCTACGCGCTGGGGGCCTTCGCGAGCGCCGGGAGGGGAGTGGATCGCCCCGGGTGGCGGTGGGAGGAGTTCCGCCGGGTGCTGCGCTTCGGCTTACCCAACGGGGTAAACTGGTTCCTGGAGTTCGCGGCCTTCCTGTTCTTCATCGACGTGGTCTTCGCGGGCATGGGCACCGCCGCCCTCGCCGCCCTCATGGCGGTGCTCCAGCTCAACTCCATCGCCTTCATGCCCGCCTTCGGCCTCGCCAACGCCGGGGCCATCCACGTGGGCCAGGCCATCGGGGCCGACTCCGCCGACGCGGTGCGGCCGCTGGTCCGCCGCACCCTCCTGGCCGCCGCGGCGTGGATGGGCCTCGTCGGCGTCGGCTACGCGCTCGCCCCCCGGCTGCTGCTGGCGCCCTTCTCTCCGGGCAGCCTCGCCGAGCGGACGGCCTTCCTGGCGGTGGCGGTTCCGCTGCTGCGGGTGGCGGTGGCGTGGCAGCTCTTCGACGCCGTCACGATGGTCTACAGCGAGACGCTGCGCGCGGCGGGCGACACCGCGTGGCCGATGCGGGTGCGCATCGCGATCTCCTGGGGGGCCTTCGTCCCGGTGACCCTGCTCACGGCGCGCTGGGGCGGCGGCCCGGTCGTCGCGCTGTCGTGGGTGGTGCTCTACATGGCCGCGCTGGCGGCGCTGATGGCGTGGCGCTTCCGGCGAGGCGCGTGGCGCACCATGGGGCTCACCGGCGACGAGTCCGAGGCGCTGGAGCCGTGAGGGCGACCGACGCGCTCGCGCTGTCCGATCCGCCGGGAGTTGGCCATCGGGCGGACGCAGACCTATCGTAGAATGACAGGTGGGCGGCAGCGGTGCCCTTCGCGCTCGCCGTCGCCTGACGGTCGGCCCGGTCGCCCGACGCAGGAGAGAATCATGAGTGACGAGCTCGTTCCGATCGTGGTGGCCATCGACTTCGACGACACCGCAGATGATGTGTTGCGCGAGGCCTGCCGGATGTCCGGCTGGCGCCGCGGCGTCGTCCTTCACCTCGCCCACGTGCTGCCCGCGCTGCACGGCGGCCAGCAGACCCTGGGCAGCATCCGCGACGAGACCGAGAAGCTGGAGTCCGTCCCGGCCCGGCTGCTCTCGTGGGTGCGGGAGCGATGCGCGGCCGACGCGACGCTCGGCAACCCCCGCGTGGTCACCCACGTCCGCACCGGGGCGCCCGCCGAGGCGCTCGCGCAGCTCTGCGTCGACATCAGCGCCCAGCTCCTCGTGGTCGGCACCCATCAGCGCACCGGCATGAAGCGCCTCGCGCTCGGCTCGGTCGCCGAGCAGATCATCCGCCACGCCCGCTGTCCGGTGCTCGTGGCGCACCCGATCAACTACGCCGGGCTCGTCCCGACGCCGCATCCCGACCCGGTCTGCAGCCAGTGCGCTGCGGTGCGGGCGTCTTCCAACGGGGCGCAGCAGTGGTGCGAGCAGCACTCGCAGCCCCACCTGCGACTGCACGTCTACGAGCCCGCGGATGTGTTTCCGGTCGGCACCGAGCGCCCCGGCAGCATCTGACGGGCGAGCCCGCGCGGCGATCGTACCGACCCGCCACCCGTAGGGACGGAAAGTTGTCCGCAGCGCGCCGGTGGCCGATAGGAGGTCGCATGAGCGGTCGGCGTCATGCGGCGGGAGGGCGGTGCCACGGGGCTCCCACGAGCGCGGCGCGCCTCGGCGTCGCGGCCTCCATCGCCCTCGCCGTGCTCTCGCTCCCAGGCCTCGCCGACGCGCAGGTGCGCCTCCACGCCGACGCCTACGGGGCGATGCCCGCGACGGGATGGCAGTCCGATCGCTACGGCGTGGGCGGCGGGCTCGCCCTCGGCCTCGAGTGGGCCCCGCTCCCCGCGCTCGGGGTCACCGCCAGCATCGGCTGGACGGGCCTCTCCTCTCGCTCGTCGCAGCCCCAGTCGGGCATCCCCGCGCTCTCCGCAGGGGGTTACGGCTGGATCGACCTGGGCCTCCGGCTCCGCCCCCTCGGGCGCTCACCCTCCGGGGCCGAGCGGCTCTTCGTGGAGCTCGACGGCGGCCTCGCCCGCACGGGCACGGTCTCCGCTCCCGTGATGCGAGCCCGGGTGGGCTGGTCCTTCGCGGCGGGGCCTGTGGATGTGGGGCCGTGGGTGGGCTGGGCCTGGCTCCCGCAGACCGACTCGCTGGCCTATCCCGGCGACGCCCACCTCGCCCTGCTGGGCGTCGGCCTCACCCTGCTGCCGGATCGTCCGCCGCCTCCTCCGCCGCCGGTCGTGCCGCCTCCGCCGCCTCCGCAGCCTCCGCCTCCGTGCCCGACGATCACGGGTCCATCGCTGCCCGACGTCGACGGCGACGGCTGCCGCGAGCCCGACCGCGACGGCGACCAGGTGCGAGACGCCGTCGACCGCTGCCCCGACGCCGCGGAGGACCGCGACGGCTTCGAGGACGACGACGGCTGCGTCGACCCCGACAACGACCGCGACGGGATCATCGACCCCGACGACCGCTGCCCCGACGTGGCGGAGGTGGTGAACGGCGTCGACGACCACGACGGCTGCCCCGACGAGGGGGTGGTGGAGGTGCGGGAGGGCCGCATCGTCGTCGCCGAGGCGGTCTTCTTCGACACCGACTCGTTCCGCATCCGAGATCGCTCCCGCCCGGTGCTCGCGGCCATCGCGACCATCGTGCGCGACCTTCCCCCTCGGCGCGTGGTGCTCATCGAGGGCCACGCCGACCAGCGCGGAGACAACCGCTACAACTTCACCCTCTCCTTCATGCGAGCCCTCGCGGTGCATCGCGAGCTCTCGGCGCTCGGCCTCTCTCCGGCGAGGCTCCGACCGCTGGGCTTCGGCCGCCGGGTTCCCCGCTCGACCGGGACCTCCCCCGAGGAGCTCGCCGCCAACCGCCGCGTCGAGATCATCGTCTCCGGCGTCGGATCGGTCGGCGACGCGCAGACCATCGGGGGCTGGGTGCACCTCGACGCCGAAGGCCACTCCCGCCGCATCCCCGAGCCCTCGCCATGAAGCGCCCCCTCGTCTCGCTCCTCCTCGCGACCGCGCTCCTTGGCTGCGATCCGCTGCTCGGCGGCCGCTGCTCCGAGGGCTGGATCCCGTCCCCCGGCGCCTGTGACTCAGGCATCGCCCGTGACGCCACCGGCCCCGATGCTCCCGACGATCGCCCCGACGCCACCGGCCCCGACGCCGTCTCCGACGCGGGCGCCACCGACGGCGCGCTCTCCGACGGGTCTCTCTCCGACGGGTCTCTCACGGACTCTTCGCTCCGTGATGGCGCGACCGCGGACGCCGGGTGCACTCCCCCGCAGACCCTCTGCGGCAGCGTCTGCGTCGACACGGCGTCGAGCTTCTCCCACTGCGGCGGCTGCGGCCGGGCCTGCGCGCTCGGCGAGGTCTGCGCCTCGGGGGTGTGCAGCGCGGTCTGCCGGGCGCCGCTGCTGCTCTGCGACGGGGTCTGCCTCGATCCGCAGACCGACCCGGAGAACTGCGGCGGCTGCGGGGTGGTGTGCTCCACGGGCATCTGCAACGGGGGCCGCTGCCGGGACGCGCGGGCCGGTCACCTGGTGCTCATCGGACACGACTACCAGACCACGCGCCCCGATCAGAACCGCGTGGTGGGCAACGCGGTCTTCCTGAGCGCGGCGGCGGCGCCGAGGGTGGCGACGTACACCGTCGGGGCGGTGCCTGCGAGCGTGGCCAACGTGCGCGACGCGGTACGCCAGGTGGCCGGGCTGCGGGCGTGGAGGGAGACCGAGGTCGCCTCGCCGGACGAGCTGCCGCCGGTCTTCTCCATCGACAGCACCGACGTGGTGCTCATCCACCATCAGCCCTCGGCCACGGACGCGGCGATCGACGCCCTCGCGGTGCGCATCGCGAGCCCCGCGGTGGGCTTCCTCCGCGCGGGAGGCGTGGTGGTGGTGCTCGACGGCGAAGGGAGCTCCCGCGGCACATGGCCCCTCGCCAGGGCCACCGGGCTGCTCACGGTGACTGGCCATCGCGTGGTGAGCGGCAGCGCGGCGGAGGTGGTCTCTGGGGCCGACGCGGTGGCCATCGGACTGCCCGTGGCCTACCGCGCCGAGCGGGGCTCGGTGACCTTCCTCGGGACCGACGGCGCGGGCGAGGTGATCCGCGTGGGCCAGCTGCCGCTGGTGCTTCATCGGGTGGTGTTCGGGCGGTAGCGCCGTCGCGGACCGTGCTCGGCAGGCGGTACGATGGCGGGGATGATGCCATCGACGCCGAGGGTCTTGCTGGTCGCCAATCCCACCGCGCAGAGCGGGCGCAACGCCGAGCGCATCGCCCGGGCGGGGCAGCTCCTCGACGCCGCCGGCCTGCGCCACACGCTGCTCCCGACGCTGCCCTCGGGGGGGACCATCGGCGCCGTGCGCGACGCCCTCTCCCGGGGTGACTGGTCGATGGTGGTCGCCATGGGCGGCGACGGGACCTTCTCCGAGGTCGCTCGCGGGCTCCACGCTTCGGGTCGCGCGGAGCAGGTCCCGCTCGGGATGCTCCCCACCGGGACCGCCAACGACCAGGGCAAGAGCTTCGGTCTGTCGAGCGATCCGGCGGACCTCGCTCGCAACGTGAGGGTGCTCTCGGCGGGCCACGAGACGCGCCTCGACGCGGGCCGGCTCACGGCGCTCGACGCCCACGGCTCGGTGGTCACCGAGGCCCTCTTCTTCGACAGCGCCGGCTGGGGGCTGAGCCCCCGGGTGCTCGCCCTCCGCAACGAGGACCGTCGCGCCATCGAGCAGATGCCCGTGGTGCGGGAGGTCTTCCGCGACCACCTGGTGTACGCCGGGGCGCTGATGCGCACCTTCGCGGCCTCCTACGTGGAGGACGACCGCTTCGCCGCGAGGGTGGAGACCGAGGGCGGCGTGCAGCGCTGGGAGGAGCTCAGCGACCTGGTGGTGAAGGGCACCCGGATCTACGGCGGGATGTGGGTGGTCGATCCGACGTCGAGGCACGACGACGGGCTCTTCGAGGTGGTCCCCTTCGCGGGGAGGCGCGACTGGCTCTCCAAGGCGATGGTGCACCTCGAGCCCACCGGGGCGCTCTCGTCGGCGCTGGAGGGCGTCGGCGTCACGCACAGCCGCGGGGTGCGCGCGGGCCACATCACCCTGCGCTTCGACACCAGGGCGGGCGCCCTTCCGCTCGCCGCGCAGATCGACGGCGAGGAGTTTCCCGCGACCGCGGAGGCGCGCATCGAGGTGCTGCCGAGGGTGCTGCGGCTGGTGGTCCCTGCGGGCGCATGAGGGCGCTGCTCGGCGACACGCTGCGCACCTTCTCTCGCAACGACGGGCGGATGCTCGCGGGGGCGACGGCCTTCTTCGCGCTGGTGAGCGTGGCGCCGATGTTCCTGATCGCGCTGGTGCTGGCGGGGGCGCTCACCGGGGAGGCGAGGGCGCACGACGAGCTGCTCCGCGGGGTGCGGCTCTGGGTGGGGCGCGACGCCGCGCACGCGCTGGGCTCGATGCTCGACAACGTGCGAGGGAGCCACTCGGGCTCCGAGGTGACGGCGCTGAGCGTGGTGGTGATCGCGTGGGGCGCGACGCGGCTCTTCAGCCACCTGCAGCGGGCGCTCGACCACCTCTGGGGGGTGCGCCTCCGCCGCGACCCGGCGCTCCGCCGCAACGCCCTCAACCAGGCGCGGCGGCGGCTGGTGTCCTTCAGCCTGGTGCTGGTGTGCAGCGTCGGGTTGCTGGCCTCGGTGGCGCTCCGCACGGCCATCGTGGCGACGGGGCACCTCTTCGGGGTGGGCGCCCGGCTTCACTGGAGGGTGATCGACCACGTGCTGTCCTTCGGGGTGGTGACGCTGCTCTTCGGGCTGATCTTCCGGGTGCTGCCGTCGGTGCAGATCCGCTGGCGCCAGGCGGCGGAGGGCGCGCTGGTGACCTCGGGGCTGTTCACCGTGGGGCGGCTGGCGGTGGCCGCGTGGCTGGGGCGCAAGTCGCTGGACTCGACCTTCGGCGCGGCGGGCAGCGTCGTGCTGCTGATGCTCTGGGCGTACTACTCGGCGCAGATCTTCTTCCTGGGCGCGGCCTTCATCGCCGCGAGGGCGAGGCACCGGGGCGAGCCGCTGATGCCCGCCGAGGACGCCGTCGCCATGGGGGAGATCGGGTGAGGGGAGGGCGGAGTCCCCGGTACGATCGCGAGGCGGTCAGCGACCAGAGCCAGACCCCAGCCCGTAAGGGCGGGGACGCGACCTACCACGCTGCCGGTCGTCGTCCGGTAGCGTGGTCGGTTTCCGGGCAGACGTGGCGTCAGAATTCCGCACTGCCAGCGTGGTAGGTCGCGCCCCCGCCCTTACGGGCTGGGGTCTGGCTCTGGCCGCTGACCGCCTCGCGGTCGTACCGGGGACTCCTCGCTGACCGCCTCGCGGTCGTACCGGGGACTCCTCCCCCCTTACGGTGCGCTCCCGTCGGCGCAGAGGTCCTCCGGCGCGTGCCCGGCGAACATCGCGTAGAACTGCCGCAGCGAGGCCGCGTCCACGCAGCTCGCCTCGTACACGGCGCCCCACGCTGACGCGGCGATGGGCGTCGTGATCTCCCGGTCGTTGGTGATCACCACGCGCACCCTCGCTGGCGACGCGTCCGCCGGGCCGCACGCCGGGTCGCCAGGGAAGCCCGCCACCGCGGAGACCAGGGCGTCGCGGGTGGCCTCGCAGGCGCCGCTCGGGCACTGGTAGAGCAGCGCGACGCCGCCGTGCTCGAGGTTGTGCACCCAGGTGCCGCGGGCGAGGTCGCGCCACGCGCCCCAGCGGGCCCACGAGCCGTAGTGGTTGCCCGAGGACGGCGGGTTGGTGAGCCACTGGATGGGTCCGCTCGACGGGTCGACGTGCACCCCGGAGAGCGTGGGGACCCGGCGCGCCCGGGCGCCGCAGGTGCCGTCGCCGAGGGGCATCCACGGCAGCGGGGCGAGCAGCGCGTCGGTGGAGGCGTCGCTGGCGTGGTTGGACTCACCGCAGCCGAGGAGGGTCAGGGCGAGGAGGAGGCAGCAAGGGAGTCGCACGATGGGCGGAAGGTATCCGCGGCGCGCGGGGCGAGGTCAATCGTCGATCACGGGTGGAGCGAGAGGCCGACGGCGGCGGTCAGGCCGTTGGAGTCGCTGGCCTCCAGCAGCTGCACGTAGGCCGCGCGCACCTCCAGATCGAGGAAGGGCAGCGTGTGGAACACCAGGCCGCCGCCGACCTGGAGCACCGCGCCGCGCTCCCAGCTCTCTCCCGGGGTGCGCTGGTAGCCGAGGCTGACGAAGGCCATCGGGTCGACGCCGGTGCCCGGGATGCCCGGCCGCAGCGCGGCCAGACCGCCGACGGAGTAGCCCGATCCAGACTGCTCCAGCGCGCTCAGCGAGGTGGCGTACGCGCCGACGTGCAGCCATGGGATCGGCGACAAGGTGCCCTCGGCGCGCAGCGACAGGGAGGTCGGGGCGCGGTTCATCCAGTCGACGCCCGCGAGGCCCGTGACCCGCACCTGCGCCCCCGCCGTCGCGGGGATCGCCATACCCATCAAGACCGCCGTGGCTCCGAGGAGGCTTCGAATCTTCATGCAGCACCTCTTGTTGTTGTGCCTTGAAGCCTCAGCACTCCCCATGCCCGTCGCGCAATCCCGCGCGTTTCGCGGGGCAATTCCCAGCGTTGTAGCCTCGCGTTCACGCCACAGTGGGGTCGGGATGTACTGCGGTGTTTCCTCCGGAGGGGCGTTGGCACTATGACCTGCCGCATGAGCGTCTCTGCGATCTTCGATGAGTCGGCGTGGCGTCCGGTGGAGGGCTTCGCCTTCGAGGACATCACCTATCACCGCGCCCTCGACGTGGGCTGCGTGCGCATCGCCTTCAACCGCCCGGAGGTGCGCAACGCCTTCCGTCCTCGCACCGTCGACGAGCTCTACCTCGCCCTCGACCACGCGCGGCAGTGGAGCGACGTGGGCTGCGTGCTCCTCACCGGCAACGGCCCCTCCCCCAAGGACGGCGGCTGGGCCTTCTGCTCCGGCGGCGACCAGCGCATCCGCGGCAAGGACGGCTACAAGTACGAGGGCGCCGAAGGGGTGGTCGACCCGGCGCGCCTCGGGCGGCTGCACATCCTGGAGGTGCAGCGGCTGATCCGGTTCATGCCCAAGGTGGTGATCGCGGTGGTGCCGGGCTGGGCCGCGGGCGGCGGGCACAGCCTCCACGTGGTGGCCGACCTTACGCTGGCCAGTAAAGAGCACGCGCGCTTCAAGCAGACCGACGCCGACGTGGCGAGCTTCGACGGGGGCTACGGCTCGGCCTACCTCGCGAAGATGGTGGGCCAGAAGCGGGCGAGGGAGATCTTCTTCCTGGGCCGCGAGTACACCGCCGACGAGGCGATGGCGATGGGCATGGTGAACGCGAGCGTGCCCCACGAGGAGCTGGAGAAGGAGGCGCTCCAGTGGGCGAGGGAGATCACCGCCAAGAGCCCGACGGCGCAGCGGATGCTGAAGTACGCCTTCAACCTGACCGACGACGGGATGGTGGGGCAGCAGCTCTTCGCGGGCGAGGCGACGCGCCTCGCGTACGGCAGCGAAGAGGCGAAGGAGGGCAGAGACGCCTTCCTGGAGAAGCGCCCTCAGGACTACAAGAAGTTCCCGTGGCAGTACTGAGCTACTGAGGCGCCGCGGGGGGGAGGCAGTAGCGCACGCTGGCGAGGGTGGTCGAGCCGGTGCAGGTCCATCCCTGGCGGCAGTCGGGGAGAGCCGTACCGCAGGCGGCCGTGGCGAAGAGCTTCACCTCCGGGTCGATCACCACGCTGGTCGGGGTGAAGGGCGCCGCGACCGTCGCGGTGCTCTCCCGCCCGGTGACCTCCATCGTCACCCGGTGGGTCATCGCGCCATTGCGGAGTTCGAGCTCCAAGGGATATCGGAAGCCCTCCGCGGGGCCCACGGTCTGCACCTGCCGCACGGTGACCGCGACCATCCCCGCCTCGGCGGGCCTCGTGGTCACGGTCATCACCGGGTGAAACACCCCGTACACCCATTGATCGAAGAAGCCTCGCAGCTCCCGGTGCGTGGCCGACTCCAGCTCGGTGCGCAGCGCCTCGGTGGTCACCGACCCGTAGGCGTGCCGGTCGAACCAGCCCCGCAGGAAGGTCGTCAGCGCCTCGCGACCCACCGTCGCTTCGAGCATCCGCAGCGCGAAGGCCCCGTGCTTGTAGACGATGAGCGTGAACATCCGAAGCGGGTCGGCCTCCGGGTCCGCCGGGCGCAGCGCGAGGAGGGCGTCGTTGCGCATCGCGTGCTCGGTGAGCAGCCCCTGGCGGAGGATCTCCTGCCACTGCACGAGGCCCCCGGCGGCGCCGTCGTGGGACTCGATGTACCTCCCGGTGAGGTAGTCGCTGAAGCCCTCGGAGAGCCAGAGGTCGTTCCAGGTGGCGACGCGCACGAGGTTGCCCGACCAGTGGTGCGCGAGCTCGTGGATGGCCACCACCCGGGCCACGCGCGCCCGGGTGAACATGGTCTCCTCCATGCTCACCACCGTGGCGTGCTCCATCCCTCCGCCGATGGCGGGCTCCTGAAGGAAGGACATCGGCCCCCAGCGATACGGGCCAAAGGTGTCGGTATAGAAATTCATCGCCTCATGGATGTCGGCATAGGCCGCGTTGCCCTGCGCCATCATGGAGCGATAGTCGTAATGGTGGATCGTCACCCCGTTGGCCGCGGCGGGCGTCTCCTGGTCGACCCACTGGTCATAGGCCCCGATGTGGAGGTCGTAGATGGGCATCGGGGTGAGGGCCTCGTACTCCCAGGTGCGCGTCTCGTCGGCGTTCTCCGTGACACCCACGCGGCGGCCGTTGGAGAGCACCGTGAGGGCGGCAGGGAAGGTCAGCCGGGCGGCCACCATGGCCCCGTCGCGAGGGTGGTCGCGCACCGGCAGCCACCGTCGGGTGCGCCCCGGCCAGTCGAGCGACATGAACACCCGTCGGCCCTCTCGGTTGCGCTGCACCGCCATGAGGCCGCCGTTGGTGTTGAAGCCCGCGGCGCCGGTGCGGCCCTGGAGGAAGGCTCCGTGATAGCGGATGGACACCACGAAGCCGCCGCCGTCGGCGACGGGGTGAGGGAGGGCGACGTCGAGCCGGTCGCCGGTGCGGGTGTGCGTGGTGGGAGCGCCGTCGACGGTGACCTCGTCGACCTCGTTGCCCTCCAGGTCGAGCGCGACGGAGCTGAGCGCCCGGGTGGCGAGGAAGGTTCCTCGGAGGGTGGCGCGGAAGGTCTCGGCGCCGGGGGTGGCGTCGGCCACGGCGAGGTCGAGCTCGTAGCCGATGGCGTCGACATCGGGGATCGTGCGGTCGGGCGCTCCGAGGGGCTGGCCGCGGAAGGTGAGGGTCGAGGGCGCGTCGGCGGGCGCGTCGCCGGGCGCGTCGGCGAGGCCCGCGTCGACCGTGGGCGCAGGCACGGGCGCGGCGGTCTTGCAGGCGGAGAGCGCGAGGGCGAGGAGCGCGGCGCGAGAGAGGGCGGTGGTCACGGGCGGCAGCATCGCCGCGGGGGAGGGCGACGTCCAGGCTGCGGGTGCGCGTGAGTTTTGCGATTGACCATCACCGCTCGCCCGCGATGCACTGACGACGATCGGAGTGAAGACCCACCATGTCCAACCAGAACGGCTGGCCTCCCGGTAACGGCTGGCCCCCTGCTCCCGGAGCGCCTCCACCCCCCTCGCAGCCGCAGTCCACCCCCGGTGGCTTCGGCCAGGCCCCGCCGACCCCTGGAGGCTTCGCGCCGCCTCCTCAGCCGGGCTACGGCCAGGGCTTTCCTCCCCCTCAACCGGGCTACGGCCAGGTCCCTCCTCAGCCGGGCTACGGTCAGGGCTATCCGCCCGCTCAGCCGGGCTACGGGCAGGGCTATCCGCCTCCTCAGCCGGGCTATCCGCCCCCTCAGCAGGGCTACGGCCAGGCGCCCGGCTATGGAAACCCGATGCCGCCTGCTGCCCCTGCGTACAGCGGGAGCAGCGGGGTGTCGCGCGTCGCCGGATGGGGCGGCGTGGTGCTCACCCTCGTCGTCGTGCTCGCGGTGAAGCTCTTCGCGCGAGGCGCGGTGCGAGGCGTCTTCGACCGCTTCGGCGATCGGCCCGTGCTCTCCGGAGTCACCGCGCCGCTCGGCGCCGTCACGCCGCGTGCGCTCCCTCCCGACGAGCAGGTGAGCGCCAAGCTCGACCCCTACATCACCCAGTGCCTCAACCGCTTCTCGTCCTCGGTGCTCCGCTCTCGGCGTCGCTACCTGAGCTGGACCACCGCGGTCGAAGGCCCGACCGGCCGTGAGCGCAACGTCTTCGGCCTCTTCCCGGTGTCGGGCAACCCGGCGGACTGCGCGGCCGCGGCGCAGCGCTCGGCCCAGATGCAGCCCTCGCTTCCGGACGTCGAGGCGGCGGCGCAGCGCTACATCGCAGCCCTCCAGGCCGTGCAGCCCGTGATCGATCAGGCCCACGCGTACTACTCCCGCCACAACTACCGCGACGACCAGATGGCGCAGGGCCGGGCCATGCACGCGCCGCTGATGCAGGCCTTCCACTCCTTCGAGGAGGCCAACCGGCAGCTCTCGGCGGCCGTCGAGCACCACCAGGATCTGGCCACCACGCAGCTCCTCGCGCGGCTGCAGAGCGACCCGTCGAGGCAGTTCGAGTACCGCCTCCGCAGCAACCAGCGCCTCGCCCGACAGATCGTCAACCTCGTCGACAAGGCGCAGGTCTCCAACGAAGGCTTCATCGAGGGCATCGACCCCGCGGCGCTGCTCGCCCTTACCGGCGCCTACGAGGCAGGCATCGACGCCATGGCCCGGGACGCCGCGGCTCGGCCCTCGGAGGCCGCGGCGGTGCGGATGTACTCCAGCTACGCCAGGGCGTCGGACTCGTACCTCACGGCCGCGAAGTCCTTCGCCCGCCGGCTGCGGGACCACGTCGCGTACGACATGCGCGACCTCGAAGGCCCCTTCGCCGACAGCCATGACGGCACCCCCCAGAAGGTCGTCCGCGAGTTCAACGACCTCGTCCGCGCGTACAACTTCCTCTTCTGAACTCCAGGCCCCCCCTCGAGTTCGGAGCACGACCGCGAGGCCGTCAGGGAGGAGTCCCCGGTACGAGCGCGAGGCCCCCTTCCCCGCTGCCGCGTGCCCTCCCCCCGCCTCGGCTCCGTTCGGCACACAAGTCACTGAAAGGCTTATGGATAAGGCTTCTGGAGCTTCGAGGTACGCTCGCGCCCGCTGATGTACCGGGGTTTGGCGTTCGCCTGCACCCCGGGCTAACGAAGGCGGGCGCCCGCTGCGCGGGCTGTCGAGCGGGGACGTCGCTTCACCTTCCGAACCGGCCGCTCGCGGGCCTCGGATTCTTCCCGGGAGGTCCATCGGACTTCGGTCCGACAGCCCGCGAAGCGGGCGCCCGCCTTCGTTAGCCCGGGGTGCAGGCGAACGCCAAACCCCGGTACGAAGGATCGGGTCGGGAGACCGCTCACGAAATACCTTGGATTCAGGACTCGCATCGACTTGTGTGCCGAACGGAGCCGAGGCGGGGGGAGGGCGCGCGGCAGCGGGGAAGGGGGCCTCGCGCTCGCACCCCCCGAACTCCAGCCTCCCCCCTTCCGTTGCACCCTCGCGCTCCCCGCGCGTAGAACCCGGCGCCATGACCTCCCCGTGGACCACCGCGCAGATCCCTGACCAGTCCGGTCGCGTCATCGTCATCACCGGCGCCAACTCGGGCATCGGCTTCGAGGCCGCTCGGGTGCTCGTCGCCAAGGGGGCCCACGTCGTCCTCGCGTGCCGCAACCCCGCCAGGGCCGCCGAGGCCGAGGCCCAGCTCCGCGCCGAGACCCCGAAGGCCTCCGTCGAGTCGATGACCCTCGACACCTCCCGCCTCGCCAGCGTCCGCGCCTTCGCGGAGAGCTTTCGCGCCACGCACCCGAAGCTCGACGTGCTCTGCAACAACGCCGGCGTCATGGCCCTGCCGCCCTCGCTCACCGAGGACGGCCTCGACATCCAGATGGCCACCAACCACTTCGGCCACTTCGCCCTCACCGGGCTGCTCATCGAGCTGCTGAAGTCGTCCGCGCCCTCGCGGGTCGTCAACGTCAGCAGCGCCGCCCATCGCCTGGGCGCCGACCGCTACGACGCCATGATGGCCGGCAAGAAGTTCAACCCCTGGATCGTCTACGGCCAGAGCAAGCTGGCCAACATCCTCTTCACCATGGAGCTCAACCGCCGGGTGCAGTCGAGGGCCGTCGACCTCCGCGCCATCGCCTGCCACCCGGGCTACGCCGCCACCAACCTCCAGGCCACCAGCGCCAGCTCCGGAGCGACCGCCGGGTACAGCGAGTCCGTCGCTCGCCTCGCCAACCGCCTCCTGGCGCAGCCCGCCGCCGCGGGCGCCTGGCCGACGCTCTACGCCATCGCCGAGCCCGACGCGCAGGGCGGAGACTTCATCGGCCCCAGCGGAATCGCCGAGGTCTCGGGCCCGCCGATCAAGGTCAGTCCCTCCAGGACCGCGTGCGACCCCGACCTGGCCTCGCGCCTCTGGGCCCTCTCCGTGAAGGCCACCGGCGTCGATTACTCCGCCCTGTAAACCCTCCTCCGCCGCCGACGCAGCGCCACCGCCGCCAGGCCCCACCCGCTCGCCCTTCCGCCCCGCGCTCCCGCCGCGCAGCCGCCAGGCTCCGTCGAGACGCTCATCCCTCCCGCGTCCATGATCCCCGAGTCCATCGCCGCGCCCGCGTCGGGAAGCGACCCGAAGCCCGACTGCACCGTCGGCCAGGTCGGCGCGCAGACGTCCCTCACCGCCGTCCCCGAGGCGCACCCCGCGGGCGCCCCCAGCCTGCGGAAGTCCACCAGCGGGACCATCGTCCGGCCGCCGTCGTCCGAGCGCGCCAGGTTGAAGCCGTCGATCACGTGGTTGCCGCACACGTAGAGCGCCCCGGCGTGCCATCGGAGGCACTGCACCTGCACCCCCGAGACGCGCTCGAAGGCCGCGCCGTCCACCGAGCGAAGGAGCCCGTCGTCGGGCCCTCCCACCCAGACCGTGCGGCCGTCCCCCGAGAGCGCGAAGCCTCGCATCGCCCCCGTCGTGCGGGCGATCTCCGTGAAGCGCGCTCCCCCGTCCGAGGAGCGCAAGAGCAGCGTGGCGCCAGGGTCGCGGGCGCGCAGCGGATCGTCCGTGAAGGAGCGCACATACACCACGTCGGGGTCGCTCGGATCGACCGCGGAGATCCACCCCTCGGCCCCGCCGTGGAGGTCGAGCGGGGACTCCGTGAGGGTCATGGCGCCGTCGTCGGAGCGGTAGAGCAGGTCGCGCGTGGGGTTCTCCGCGCGGGCCGTGAGGTACACCCTCCGTGGGTTGGACGGCGCCGCCTCCATGGTGAGGAAGAGCACCCCGGGGGAGCCCTGGTACACCGTACGAAACGAGCGCCCTCCGTCGTCCGAGGCGCGCACCCGGTTGACGAGCCCGCGCGTCGACGGGTCGAGGAAGGAGCCCACCCAGTGGACGGTGCGCCCGTCCCCGGTGGCGCTGAGGTCGGCGGTGTAGTCCGTTCCCACCTCCGGGACGGCGGTGGAGCCGCACGCGTCCGTGGTGCGGCGCAGCCCGCCCGGGATGCCCAGCAGCAGCGGGACGCCGTCGGGCCCAGGGGAGCCGAAGGCCACGGGTGGGTCCCAGACGTCGGGGCGGCCGTAGCCGAAGGCGTCCTCGCACATCCACGACCAGCGGCGGCCGTCGTCCTCGCCCAGCAGCACGCCGAAGGTGGTGCGCAGCACGATGCGGGCGGGGTGTGCGCCGGCGCTGAGCTGCACCATCTGCGCGGTGGGGAAGCGCCCGTTGGCGAGCGAGGCGCCGGCGAAGAGGGCGACGGCGAGCCCGAGGCCGAGGGCGGGGACGCGACGCCGCGGGGCGATCATCGCGGGAGTGTACCCGCCGGGGCACTTCACCAGGAAGGTGTTTCCCGGGGAGGGTTGTGTAGTATCCGCGCCCGAATCAGCGGCTCCGGGGTTTCGGTCCCTCCGACCAGCGCCCTTGGAGCGAAGGAGCACCCAACCCGTCATGGCTACCGCGGCAACCATCGGCCCCGTCGAGATCCTGCGCGTCGAACTCGAGCGCCTCTACGACCTCGACGCCTTGCAGAAGCTCTCTCGCGACCTCCTCGGCCTCGATCCCGACGACGTCGCCGCAGAGTCCACCCGCCCGGCCTTCGCGCGGGCGCTCGCCGAGAGGGCCCTGCGCGATGACCTCCACGAGGCCCTCGCCGACGCCATCGTGCTCACCGACCGCGGCTCCGAGACCCGACTGCGACCCGTCTACGAGGGCCGCGCCTCGGACGACCTCGCCGTCGGCCAGATGGTCGTCGGGTACAAGATCCTCAAGAAGACCCACGACGAGGGCTTCGGCACCGTCTACCTCGCCGTCGGCCCGGAGAACCACCAGGCGACCTTCAAGGTGATGCGCGAGGGCCGCGCCCGCGACCGCCGCGCGCTCCAGCGCTTCCTGCTCGCCCAGCGCGCCCTCAAGCAGGTGCACAACCCCGCGGTGCAGCGCATCATCGCCGCGGGCCTGCTCCCCGACGGCCGCCCCTTCGTCGCCGCCGAGCACATCGACGGCCAGCTCCTCTCGGCGCGCATCGGACGCGCCGGGGCCATGCACATCAACGAGGCGCGCGGGGTGTTCCAGTCGATCTGCGAGGGCCTCGACGCGGTGCACGCCGCCGGGCTCGCGCACGGCGATCTGCGCACCGACCACGTGGTGCTGGTGCGCCGCGACGGCGGCCTCGGCGCGGTGCTGGTGGACTTCGGCATCGACCGCCTGGGCAGCGCCCGCCACGGCGCCCAGGACGCCGCCAGCTTCATGGTGCTCCTCGGCGGCGCCCGGGGTCTGGCCCCGGAGCGCGCCCGCTTCGGCACCGCGGCGGACGCGAAGTCGGACGTCTACGGCCTCGGGGCGCTGGCCTTCGAGGTGCTCACGGGCAAGGCCCCCTTCGCGGCGACCTCGCTGGCCGACCTCGTGGTCGCGCACATCACCCAGGACCCTGAGGCGCCCAGCAAGGTCGCCCCCCGGGGGTGGGTGACGAAGGAGGTCGACGCGGTGGTGCTCAAGGCCCTCGCGAAGGACCCGGAGGCCCGCTACGCGAGCGCGGGGGCCTTCCTGGCGGCGCTCTTCGAGGCGTCGAAGGCGAAGCGCGGCGCCGAGGTGAGCAAGGACGAGTTCGCCGCGCGCAAGGCGGCCCTCGCCGAGGCGCCCACGGACGACGACAAGGCGCTGGCGCTGGAGGCGGCGGGCGGCAACGGCGTGACCTGGGCCGAGGTGGCCGCGGCCTTCGCCGAGGTGGCCGACGCGACGGAGGACGCCGGGGCGAAGAAGGCCCTGCGGTTCCGCGCGGCGAGGGTGCTCGAGGCGGAGGTGAAGGACCTCCCGGCGGCCAAGGCGGCCTACGAGGCCATCGCGGCGATGGAGGGCGGCGACGAGCTGGCCTCGGCGCGGGCGAAGGAGATCCGCCGGTCGACGGCGACCGCCGAGGAGCGCGCGGAGATCTACCTGGAGGACCTCGAGAGCGAGGAGCTGGCGACGGAGAAGGCGCGGCTCTGGGCGGAGCTCGGGCGGCACTACGAGCGCGAGCTGGCCGACAGCGAGAACGCGCTGGTGGCCTTCACCGAGGCGGTGAGCGCGTCGCCCGCGGACGACGACCTGGCGGCGGAGGTCTCGCGCCTCGTCGGCGACGACGCCGCGAAGTGGAACGAGGTGACCGCGCACGTCTCCGAGTCGGCCAAGGGCCGTGAGCCCGCCGAGCAGGTGGCGCTCTACCTCCGGGCGGGCCGCTGGTACCTCGACCGGGTGAAGCGCACGGACTACGCGCTGGCGTGCTTCAACCAGGCGATCGCGGCGAACCCGGGGAGCGACGAGGCCCTGGAGGGCGCCGGCTCGATCTACCGCAAGGCGCAGCAGTGGCCCGAGCTGGTGGGCACGCTGCTGAAGCGGGCCGACGCGCAGGGGCAGGCGGCGAGGGCGCGCGACCTGCGGGCCGAGGCGGCGGACATCGCGGAGTCCAAGCTCGACGAGCGCACGAAGAGCCGCGAGCTGGTGGAGAAGGTGCTGAGCGAGGACGCGGCGCACGAGACGGCGTCGCGGGTGCTGGAGCGGCTGCTGCTGCGCTCGGAGGACTGGGCCGGCGTCGCGAAGCTGCTGGAGCGCAAGGCCGACGCGCAGAGCGGCGAGAAGCGGGCGGAGTCGTACTGCGAGATCGCGGAGGTCTACGAAGACCGGCTGAGCGACGTGGGCAAGGCGGCGGACTGGTTCGAGAAGGCGCTCACCGCGGACGCGCGGAACATGGCGGCGCTGAAGGGCCTGGAGCGGCTCTACGCCCGCGAGGGCAAGACCGAGGGGCTGCTGAAGGTGCTGGAGGCGCAGGTCGACGCCGTCGCCACGCCGCGGCAGAAGGTGGAGCTGTACAACCGCATCGGGGCGCTGGTGGAGGAGGAGTTCGTCGACCACGCGAGGGCCTCCTCGGCCTTCGAGTCGGCGCTGGCGATCGACCCCGCCAACGACCTCGCGCTGCGAGGCCTCGGGCGCCTGTACCGGGTGCTCGGCCGCTGGGAGGAGCTCGCGACGCTGCTCGACCGGCACGCCACGCTGGTCGACGATCCGACGAAGAAGGCCGAGCTGCTGCTGAGCGCGGGGCGGCTGTTCCTCGACCCGATCGGGAGCGTGGAGCGGGCGGGCAAGTGCTTCGAGCGGGCGCTGGAGATCGAGCCCGGCAACGGCGCGGCGCTGGAGCTCAACGCGCGCGTGGCGGGCCTTCAGGGCGACGTGCGCGCGGCCACGGAGGCCTACGACAAGCTGGCGGCGGCGGCGAAGAGCCCCGCGGAGAAGGTCGAGGTGCTCCTCAAGGCGGGCAAGCTGCTGGAGGACAAGGGCGACCGCGACGGCGCCATCGACCGGTACAAGCAGGCGCTCGACGTCGACCCGGAGAGCGCCTCGGCGACGGCGCGGCTGCGGGAGCTGTACGCCTCGCGGGGCGACTCGCAGGGGGCGATCGAGCTGCTCCAGCGGGAGATCGAGGCCGCGGAGGGCAACAACCAGCGCGCGGCGCTCTGGGCGCAGGTGGCGCGCATCTACCGCGACCGGGTGAAGGACGCCGCGAAGGCGCGCGACGCGGTGGAGAAGTCGGTGCTGCTCGACGCGACCAACGAGGACGCGGCGGTGATGCTGGGCGAGCTGCACTTCGAGGCGGGCGCCTGGGGCGACGCGGCGAAGCACCTCGCGGGCAGGGCGAGCCGGGCCAAGGAGCTCGGCCGCGAGGAGGGCCTCGGGCTGGCGCTGAAGTACGGCGAGGCGCTGGCGAAGTCGGGCGACTCGGCGAAGGCGCTGGAGGCGTTCCGCGCGGCGGCGGAGGTGGCGCCGGACGACCGCGACGCGCTGCTGGCGGTGGCGAAGGCGACCTACGCGGCGGACGCCTGGGCGGAGGCGAAGACCCGCTACGACGCGCTGCTCAAGGCCCACGGCAAGGACCTCGACGAGGCCACGCGGGCGGCGGCGCTCTACGAGTTCGCGGACGCCACGCGGCGGAGCGGGGACAACGCGGCGGCGATCGCGTCGCTCAACGAGGCGGCGGAGCTGGCCCCGGGCTCGGTGCGCACCGTCGAGCTGCTGGCGACGCTGCACGCGGCGGAGGGCCGCTGGGACGAGGTGGCGCGGGCGAAGCGCCGGCTGCTGGAGCTGGCGGAGACGGACGCGCAGCGCTTCACGCTGCACATGGAGCTGGGCGAGCTGCTGGCGACGCGGCTCGGCGACAAGGCGAAGGCGGCGCGCTCCTTCGTGGCGGCGCTGGAGCTGCGCCCGGCGGAGCGGCGCATCCTGATGCGGCTGATGCAGCTCTACTCCGACGAGAAGGACTGGGGTCGGCTGGTCGAGATCATCCTGAAGTTCGCCGACCTGGTGGACGACAAGGCCCAGCTCTCCCGGTACTACGCGACCGCGGCGCAGCTCTGCGAGATCCACCTCAACCGGCCGGAGGAGGCGATCGACTACTATGAGCAGGCGCTGGAGCACGACCCGTCGCACGCAGCGGCGCTCGAGGGCCTCGCGGGCCTGCGCGGCGCCCGGAAGGACTGGACCGGCCTGGAGCAGAGCTACCGCAAGGTGCTCGCGCGGCTGGGCGAGGGGGCGAGCGCGTCGGCCAAGGCGAAGCTCTACGCGCTGCTGGGCGGGCTCTACGAGAAGGAGCTGAAGCAGCCCTCGGAGGCCGTGGCGGCCTATGAGCGCGCGCAGGAGCTGTGCCCCGCGGAGCAGGACCACCACGAGAAGCTGGCGGAGCTGTACCTCTCGGACACCAAGCGCTTCTTCGACCGCGCGGTGACGACGCACCGGGCGCTGCTGGCGAAGAACCCGCTGCGGGTGGAGTCGATGCACGCGCTGCGAAGGGCCTTCACCGAGGCGCGCAAGCCCGACGAGGCCTGGTGCATGTGCCAGGCGCTGGTGAGCGTGAAGGGCGCCGAGCCGGAGGAGGAGAGCTTCTTCAAGAAGTTCCGGACGGACCGGCCGGCGGCGGCGCAGGAGAAGATGAACGAGGAGCGCTGGCGCTCGGAGCTCGCGCACCCCTCGCTCGACCCGCTGCTGACGAGCGTGTTCGCGACCATCCTCCCGGCGGTGCTCAAGGTGCGCGGCGTGCCGCTCTCCGACTACGAGCTGACCGACAAGGACCTCATCGACCCGGCGACGGACGACGGGCAGATGGCGCAGACGATCCACTACGCGGCGGGCGTGCTGGGGCTGAAGACGCCGCCGGTGTACACCCGGCCGTCGGACGACTCGGGCCTCAACCTGGCGCTCACCCAGAACCCCGGGCTCTACCTGGGCGCGACCGCGCTGGCGGGCGGCCCCACCAAGGCGCTGGCCTTCCTCGCGGGCGTGCGGCTCTCGTACTTCCGCGCGGGGCACTTCGTGCGGCAGATCGTGGCGACGGGCACCGGGCTGCGCGCCTGGCTCTTCGCGGCGATTCGCGCGGTGCAGCCGAGCTTCCCGGTGGGCGACGAGCTCATGGGCCCGGTGAACGACCACCTCGCGGCCATCAAGGCGCACCTGCCGGCCGCGGCGATGGAGCAGCTCGCCTCGCTGGTGACCAAGGTCATCGCGAGCGACACCTCGCTCGACCTCAAGCGCTGGACCCTCGCCGTCGACCTCACGGCCGACCGCGCGGGCTTCGTGCTGGCCAACGACCTGGCGGTCTCGCTGGCGGTGATCAAGGCCACGCCGGACGACCAGTCGGCGGTGCCCCAGGCCGACCGCATCCGAGAGCTGCGGCTCTACGCCGTGAGCGAGGAGTACCTGCGGCTGCGCCAGCGGCTGGGGATCGCCATCGGCGTCGCGGCCTGATCCCTGGGCTTTCACCTGCGCGGGTGAATGGATTCACCTGCGCAGGTGAAAGGGAGCTCGAACGGCGCGCTTCCGTTCGCCCGTCGATCGGTGCGACCATTCCCGCATGATGGTGGGTATGGACCGGCGGGCCTGGCGCCTCGTTGCGATGCTCGCGCTGTCGGCGTGCACGAGCCGCGTGGGGCAGGACGAGCAGTGCTCCTTCAACGACGACTGCGAGGCGCCCCTCGTCTGCTCGGCGGCGCGCTGTCGGCTGCAGTGTCGCAGCGACCGCGACTGCCCCGCGAACCAGCTCTGCGCTCCGTCGGAGTCGCCGCGCAAGCGGGTGTGCGTCGGGCGCTCGCAGGAGGCCCTCTGCGCGTCGGACGGCGCGTGCCCCGCGGGGAGCGTGTGCGCGGGCAACGCGTGCTGGTGGCGATGCAGCGTTGACCCCGAGTGCGCCGCGCGCAACGCGATGACCTGCATGCCCGAGGAGCGCCTCTGCGTCACGCCGGCGACCGCGCTCCAGCAGCGCGAGCTCCCGCCGAACCTCTTCACCGCTGCGGACGCCGGCGCTCCCGAGGACGCCGCCGTCGACGCGAGCGCGCCGGACGTGGCGGACGCCGGGACGAGCGCGGACGTGCCCTCCGCCGACGTGGTGACGACGATGGACGTGGTGGCGGCGCCCGACGTGCCGACCACGCCGGATGTGGTGACCGCAACGGACGCGGTGACCGCAACGGACGCGGTCGATGCGCCCCCGGCCGTCGATGTTCCCCCCGCTGCGTGTGCGGGCGACGGGGACTGCTTCTTCGCCAACGCCTCGGGCCGCTGCGCCTCCGGGCGCTGCACGTTGGGCGCGTGCAACGCGGGCTTCGCGGACTGCGATCGCAGCGCGACCAACGGCTGCGAGGTGTCGACGCAGACCGACCTGCTCCACTGCGGCGCCTGCGGGCGCGTGTGCAACGTCGCGCCGAACGTCTCGTCCACGGCGTGCGTCGCCGGGGCGTGCGTCCGCGCGGCCTGCGCCGCGGGCTTCGGCGACTGCAACGGTCAGGCGTCGGACGGCTGCGAGACCAACCTGCGCAGCGCCACGGCGCACTGCGGCGCCTGCGCAGCGGCGTGCCCGGACTACGCCAGCGCGGGCCTCGGAGCGCTCGGGACGGTGTGCGCCGCGGGCGCGTGCGGCTACACCATGTGCGCGTCGGGCCGCGCGGACTGCGACGGCGAGGTCACCAACGGCTGCGAGGTCGACCTGCTCACGTCGCTCGCGCACTGCGGCGCGTGCCGAAGCGCGTGCACAGCGGGTCAGAACGCCGACGCGAGCTGCTCGGCGAGGCGCTGCGTGCGCACCTGCCGCACGGGCTTCGGGGACTGCGACGCCGACCCCGCCAACGGCTGCGAGCGGGACCTCAACGCCGACCCCGAGAACTGCGGCGCCTGCGGCCTCCGCTGCGGCGGCGGCGAGGTCTGCGCCAACGGGACCTGCGCGTCGTCGCCCTACACCGCTGGGGCGGCCACGGAGGTCTTCGCCCCGACCATGGACGTCACGCTGCCCTCCGGGACGCATCGGTACGCGTCGGTGAACATCCCTCGCGGGGTGACGGTGCGCGTGGGGAGCCCCGGGCTCCTCGAGATCTATGCGCGCGGTGAGATTCGCGTCGAGGGCGCCGTCGACCTCTCCGGCGGCGCGGGCGGCGACGGCTCCATCGCCAGCGTCACCAACTGCGTCGGCGGCAACGGCAGCGGCGGCGGGACCGGCACGACGATCGCTGGCGCCAACGGCGAGGGCGGCCGTCGCGGCACCGGCGGCGCGAGCGGAAACGGGAGCGAGGGCGGCGTCGGGGCGGGCGGACTGAGCGGCGACGGCGGCAGCTACGGCGGCGGCGCGGGCGGACAGCCCAACGGCGCGGGCGCTGGCGGCGGCGGCGGCGGCTGGGCGGGCGGCGGCGGCGGCGGCGGCGGGGCGGGCTGCACCTTCTGCGGGGGCGGACAGGGAGGCGGGACCACCGGCGGAGCGACCGGGGGCGACGGCGGCAACGGCGGCAGCGGCGCGCGAGGCGGGCGCTCGGGGACGGGCTCGGAGGTCTACTGGGGCGCGGACGGCGCCAACTCGCCCTTCACCTCCCCGAGAGGCGGCGGCGGCGGCGGCGGCGGATGCATCGGGAGCGCGGCGGCGGGTGATCCCATCGTCGTGCGAGACTCGTTTCGCCCGGGCTCCGGCGGTGGTGGCGGCGGCGCTCCCGCGGCGACGGCCTCGGGGATGTGCGTCAGCGCGAACGCCAACGGCGGCGGCGGCGGTGGCGGCGGCGGCGGCGCGCTGCGCCTCGCGAGCGCGACGCGCATCACCGTGGGCAGCACCGGCGTCGTACGCGCCGACGGGGGGCGCGGCGGCGCGGGGGCGATCAACGCCGCCACCCCGTCGGGCGGCGGCGGCGGCGGATCGGGCGGGGTGATCCACCTCTGGGCCCCTGCGGTGCAGGTGCTCGGTCGGGTGTCCGCCGGCGGCGGCGCGGGCGGCCTGACCGCGGGCACCGCGAGCGTCGGCGGCGCAGGGGGCCTCGGGCGCGTCGCCGTGAGCGCCAGCGCCACGCGCTGCTCCCTGGGCGGCGTCTTCGTCCCGCAGCTCCTCAACGGCTGCTCCCTCTCCATCGGGGCGGCTCGCACGGGGATCCGCGGCTTCCCCTGAGCGCTTCCCTCAGCGAAGCAGCGCGAGCCCCAGCGCGCAGAGCGCCACCACCATCGGCATCGCGAAGAGCCGCCATGACACCTCCGGCCGCTTCGGGATCAGCGCCACCGCGCTTGCCGACGCGTCGTCGCGGTAGCCCGCTCCCCCGGTAGCGCCGACCAGCGCGACCATCGCTTCGTGGGGGCTCGTCGCGAAGGACACGGCGCCGCTCACGTCGGCTCCGTCGAGCGCGATCACCCGATGGTCGCCGAGCTCGCCCGAGTGCGCCCGGGCGATGATCCGCCGCAGCCGCAGGTCGAGGAGCAACACCGCGGCAGCGAGCGCCATCGCGGCCACGGCGAAGGCGATGTCGAGGTGGTGCAGCGCTCGGACGAAGCCGAGGTCGGCGCAGCTCTCGGACCACGCGGGGGAGTTCATGCACAGCCGGGTGGAGCGATCGAGACCTGTCGGTCGGGTCACCGCGAAGGCCGCCGCGCAGCACGAGAGCGTCGCCCACGCGTCCAGCGCCCGCCGGGGTGACGGCTCGGCCCGCCAGCGCTCGACCGCGAGGCTCAAGGGGGTCGCCACCATCGCCCCTAGGAGGCCGCACAGGGCCCCGCCGAGGAACATCCCCACGACGCTCCAGAGCGCGTTGCCGAGGGGCGTGGAGCGGGCGAGGGCGACGGGCAGCGAGAGCGAGCCGAAGAGCAGCGAGGTCGCCACGACGAGCGGCAGCGTGGGCCCACGGCGCAGCCACGCGACCTTCGATGGCGCCAGGAGCACCGTGCTCAGCACGATCAGGTTGGGCGCCGCCAGGACGAGGGGGAGCCATGCGCCCGATCCCGGGGTCCACCAGAGCGAGCGGAGGAAGAGCCAGTGCCCGAGCGCCGCGAAGGTCAGCAGCGCGAGCCGGGCGCCGAGCCGAGGCCTGCTCGCGGAGATCCAGCGGCGCAGCGTCTGGTTCATCGAGACTCGATCGTATAGGGCATCTGAAGCGGGGCCGTCACTGCGGTGGAGGTGACACGCCGCGGCTACTCATCCGCCGCCCAGCTCGTCGATAACTTGATCCGACCTTCGTCCGCGGGGTTCAACCCCGCTCCGATGCCCTACCTCCTCGCCTTGCTCGTTCCGATCGGGCTCTTCGCGCTCTACGTCGCCTCCCGCCCGGGGGCGTTTCGCATCGCCCGAGCGCTCACCATCCCCGCCAGCCCGGAGCTGCTCTTCGGGCTCATCAACGACTTCCACGAGTGGGCCCTGTGGTCGCCCTGGGACAAGCACGACCCCACCATGACCAGGACCTTCGAGGGCCCCACCTCGGGCAAGGGAGCGATCTACCGCTGGAGGGGCAACAACAAGGTCGGCGAGGGGTCGATGACCATCCTCGAGAGCGCCCCCGGCAAGATCGAGATCGCCCTGGTCTTCCTCAAGCCCTTCGCCGCCAGCAACAGGGCCATCTTCACCCTCGACCGCGAGGGCGACGTCACCCGCGTCACCTGGGCGATGGAGGGCGAGAACGCCTTCATGGCCAAGGCCTTCGGCGTCTTCATGAACATGGACGAGCTCGTCGGCAAGGACTTCGCCGCGGGCCTCGAGTCGCTCAAGGCCGTCGCCGCGGAGCGCTCTACTCAATCTTGAGGAAGGTGCGGATGCGCTGGAAGAGGTCCTTCTCGACGACCTCCTGGCGGCGCTGGGCGGCCTCGGCGTCGAGGCCCTCGCGCGCCGACTGGAGGCCCGCGCTGCGCATCGAGAGCACCTCCGCGAAGTGCGCCGCGAGCTCCGGCCGCCGCGCCACCACCCGCTGAAAGGCCGAGCTGTCGAGGCGGAAGCACTCCACGTCCGTCAACGCGGTCACCGTGGCCGCGCGCCGGGCGCCGGTGAGCAGGGACATCTCCCCGAAGACCGTCGGCGCCACCAGCTTCGCCACCTCGCGCACGGAGTCGCCCTCCCTGATCTGCACCGCCGCGGTGCCCTCCTCCACGAGGTAGAGCCAGTGGGCCTCGGCCCCCTGGCGGGTGAGCACCTCGCCCGCGGTGAAGGGCGCGTAGCGCAGCGAGCAGGCCAGCTCGTCGAACTCCGACTCCTCCAGGGTGTTGAAGAAGCCGACGGCCTTGAGCGCCGCCTTGCGACGCTCGGTCTGCCGCGCGGTCTTCACCTGCGGAACCTCCGCGGCCTCCTGCGCCACGGTCACCGAGCGCGACGGCACCGCCAGCTTGATGTCCGCCCGCTGGAGCGCGAAGTAGATCCGGGTGCGCACGTCGGAGTCGGTGAGGTCGTCCGCGGCGAGGTCCGTGAGCCAGTAGCGCACCGCGTACCTGCCGTAGGTGTCGGCCATGTCGAGGAGCACGCAGTTGGGCGGAGGATCGTTGGCCACGCGCGGCAGCTCGGCGCCCCGCACGGCGGACTGCACCGCCTCGATGACCTCCGAGGGCTGGTGGTGCCAGTCGACGTGGAAGTGCACCCAGCGGCGCCAGAGCCGGGGCTGCCCCACGCGCCGGCCGAGCACCGTCACGGGGCTGCGCAGCAGCTGCAGGTTGGGCACCAGGATGGTCTCCCAGTTGCGGGTCTCGATCGCGGTGTAGCGCCAGCTCACCTCGACGACGCGGCCGGAGACGTCGTTGACCTTGATCCAGTCGTCGACGTCGATGGAGGTGTCGAGCTGCAGCGCGAGGCCGCTGGCGACGTTGCCGATCACGTCCTGGAGGGAGAAGCCCAGCACGGCGGTGATCACCGCGCTGGTGGCGATGATGCCCGAGAGGTTGGCCCCCGCGCGGCTGGCCACTGTGACCGCGGCGACCACCGAGAGCAGGCCCACCAGCACGTCCTCGACGATGCGAGGCAGCGAGACGCGCGCCCTCGGCAGGAGCCCGTGGAAGAGCACGGACATCGACGCGCCCACGAAGGCCACCGCGCCGAAGACCCAGGCCACGGTGCGAAACTCGTTGCCCGCGCTGTGCTCGCGGGCGCGCAGCGCGGCGTCGACGCCCAGCGCCACGAGGTGCCCCACCACCCAGAACGACAGCACCCGGAGGCGGTGCGGGTGCGGCACCGCGCGGCGGGTGAGCAGGGCCAGGGCGCACATCGCCAGCAGCCACAGGGTGTTCGCGGCCCGCGCCTCCAGCCACAATGCCTCGAAGAAGCTCACGCGCCCTGCACGTTAACGGAACTCACCGCCTCCGTGGGCGGCGTTGCCCTCAGGCGCGTTTGCGCGGATTCTCCGCTCCCCTCGCGGCACCCTCCCCCCCCTCCCATGACCGACCCATCCCATCGAACGAGTGAAGCGCCCACCGCCCCGGACCTCTCCCTCCGCGACGTCCGCAAGCGCTACCCCGGAGGGCGCGCGGCGCTCGACGGGGTGACGGTCTCCATCGCGGCGGGCGAGCTGGTGGCCGTCACCGGGCGCTCGGGCTCGGGGAAGAGCACCCTGCTCCATGTGGCGGGCGCCCTCGACCGGGACTTCGAGGGCGAGGTGAAGGTGCTCGGCCGCTCGCTGGCCGCGCTCTCCGACGCGGAGGCCGCGGCGCTCCGGCACGCGCACATCGGCTACGTCTTCCAGGCCTTCCACCTGGTGGCGTCGTGGACGGTGCGCCAGAACGTCGCGCTGCCCGCCAGCTTCGCCCCCTCGCCGGTGGCCGACCTCGCGGCGCGCGTCGACCGCTGGATCGAGCGAGTGGGCCTCGCGGGCCGGGGCGACGACCTGCCCACCGCCCTCTCCGGCGGACAGCGGCAGCGGGTGGCCATCGCCCGAGCGCTGCTGATGGAGCCCAGGATCCTGCTCTGCGACGAGCCCACCGGGAGCCTCGACGCGGAGACCGGGGCGTCGATCCTGGGGTTGTTCCAGTCGCTGCACGAGGAGCGGGCGATGACGGTGCTGCTGGTGACCCACGAGGCCCGGGCGACGGCCATCGCCACGAGGGTGCTGACCCTCTCCGAGGGCCGGCTGGTCGACGACGTGGTGCAGGCCCGGGGGGTCGAGTGAGGCTCGGCGCGCTGATCTCCTTCGTCGCCCGCGACCTGCGGCGCTCGATGCGAACCTTCTGGGTCGCCGGGCTGGGCATCGCCGCGGGCGTGGCCACGCTGGCCTTCTTCCTCGCGCTCTCCGCGGGGATGCGCGCGGTGGTCTTCGGGAAGATCCTGCCCCTCGACCAGGTGGAGGTGATCCCCCCGGAGAGCAGCTTCGGGTCGGTGTTCTCGATGCTGGGCGGGCGACCGCCGGGGATCGACGACGCCCAGGCGCAGGCCCTCCGCCGCGCCGACGGGGTGAGGATGGCGCTCCCGCGGCTGCGGCTGGCCTTTCCCACCTCGGGCCGAGGGGGGAGGGCGATGTTCGGCCGGGACATCGGCTCCGGGGAGATTCCCGCCGACGGGGTCGACCCCTCGATGGTGCGCGCCGACCTGCGCCCCGGGGCGGACTTCGACGACCCGATCGGCCGGGCGAGCAACCGGCCCTGCGCGACGGACGCCGACTGCGGCTCGGCGAGCGGGGAGTACTGCGACCTGGTGGCGCTGCCGCAGCAGGGGCAGCCGAGGCCGGGCGGGCGCTGCTCGCCGCCCATTCCCGCGGTGGTGTCGCCCTATCTGGTGGAGGTCTTCAACGGGGCCATCGCCCCGGCGCACGGGCTGCCGCGCCTCGGCGACGTGCTGCTGCGCCAGGCCGAGGGGCTGGTGCTGGAGTGGGACCTCGGCCGAGCGGGCCTCGGGTCGGCGAGGCAGGGGACTCCGCGGAGGGTGCACGCCAGGCTGGTGGGCGTCTCGCCGCGAGCGATGGACCTCGGGGTGACCGTTCCCATGGCGGTCGCCCGGAGGTTGAACCGGGAGTACGCCGGCGAGGACGCGGCGACCCGCTACTCCTCGGTGGTGGTGTACCTGCGCGACCCCTCGGAGATGACCACCGTGGCGGCGCAGGTGAGGGCCCAGGGCCTGGAGGTGCAGACCCGAGGGGCCGAGCAGATGGGGCTGCTGGCGACGGCGGTGACGGTGATCCTGTCGCTGGCGAGCGTGGTGACGGTGCTGGTGGCGGCGCTCAACATCGCGCACGGCTTCGCGGCGATGATCAGCGAGCGGCGAGGGGAGCTGGGGCTCTTGAGGGCGCTGGGCGCGACTCGGCGCGACGTGCGGCTGATGCTGATGGTGGAGGCGGCGGCGATCGGCGCGAGCGCCACGCTGCTGGGCCTCGCGCTGGCTCGCCTCGCGGCCTGGGGCTGCGACGTGGCGGCGCGCACCCGGCTGCCGGACTTCCCCTTCAAGCCGGACACATGGTTCGTGTTCGGGTGGAGGGCGGTGCTCGGGGTGCTGCTCTTCGGGGTGGCGGCGTGCGTGCTGGCGGTGATGCGGCCCGCGTGGCGCGCGGCGAAGACCGACCCCGCGGCGGCGCTCTCTGGGGGCGTGGGATAGCGGGTCAGCCCCGCCTCCCCAAGGGGAGCGACACCGTGAACGTCGCCCCTCTTCCCTCTCCCTCGCTCTCGGCGGTGATGGCTCCTCCGTGGAGCTCGACGAGGTGCCTCGCGATGGCGAGCCCCAGCCCGGCGCCGCCGTGCCTGCGGGTGATGCTCTGGTCCCCCTGGCGGAAGTGGCCGAAGACGAAGGGCAGGAAGCCCGGCGCGATGCCCTCGCCGTGGTCCCTCACGGTCAGCCTCGCCGAGCGGTCGGCGCGCTCCAGGCTCAGCTCCACCCGCCCCTCCGGATGGCTGAATTTCACGGCGTTGGAGAGCAGGCTGGAGACCACCTGCTCGAGCCGCTCCCGGTCGCCGAGCACCGCGCACGCGTGGGGGTCGAGCGCCACCTGCAACCGTATCCAGCGGGCCTCCGCCGAGGGGCGCATCGCCTCGACCGCGGCGCCCACCACCTCGGCGAGGTCGACCGGGGCCACGTCGAGCCGCAGGCTGCCGGAGGTCATGCGGGACACGTCGAGCAGGTCTTCGATGAGCCGCGTCTCGGCGACGGCGTTGCGCTCGATGGTCTCCAGCGCGTGCTTCTGCTGGTCGACCGCGACCCGCCCCGAGCGGATCATCCTCGTCCACCCGAGGATGGCGTTGAGCGGCGTGCGCAGCTCGTGGTTCATCGTGCTCAGGAACTCGTCCTTCACCAGCAGCGCCTCCTCCAGCGCGGCCTCGAGCTGGGTGAGCTTCGCCGAGAGGGCCGCGGAGGCCGACGCCGAGCTCCGCTCTTCCTGGCTGGCGATGGCGGTGGCGAGGGTGGACGCGATGCGCTCTCCGGCCAGCTCGAGGAAGCCCCGGTAGCGATCGTCGAAGGCGAGGCGGGGATTGAGCCTTGCCACAAGGAATCCGAGGGCTCTCGCTCGTCCCGGGCGGCTGAGCGGCAGCACCGCGGCGCTGCCCGCGCTGAGCTCGCCGGGGCGGCGGGGGAGGTCGCCGACGACCAGGCAGCGGCCTGCGCTGGCGGCCCGGCCGAGGGGCCACGGGGCGACCGCCGCCGGGTCGAGGTCGACGCTCGAGGGGGCCGGGAGCCCGTCGTCGTCGAGGCCGGTGGTGTCGACCCGCCGCGCGCTTCTCCCGTCGTCGTCGACCAGGTAGAGCAGGGTGGAGGGCACGTCGGCCCGGTTGCGCTCCAGCGCCAGGGAGGCCTGGCGGCAGGCCTCGTCGGGGGTCGCGTCGGGGGTGGAGCACCCGGCGAGGTCGCGCAGGGTGGCGAGCCTTCGCTCGGCCAGCACCCGGTCGGTGGTCTCGTGCACGACGCCCAGCACGCCCCCGACGGAGCCGTACTCGTCTCGGATGGGGCTGTACGAGACGGTGAAGTAGCAGTCCTCCAGGTAGCCGTTGCGGTCGAGGGGAAGGAGGGCGTCGTCGAAGGCCACCGCGTCGCCCCGGCGAACCCGCTGGAACACCGGCCCGACGAGCTCCCACACCTCGGCGAAGATGCTCGCGGCGGGGCTCCCCATGGCGGCCGGGTGCTTGGTCGCCCCGAGGATGGGGCGATACGCGTCGTTGTAGAGGACGATGAACTCCGGGCCCCAGAGCACGCGCATCGCGAAGCGCGACGACAGCATGACGGCCACGATGGTGCGCAGGCTCGGCGGCCACAGCTCCACCGGACCCAGCGGTGTGCTCGACCAGTCGATGCTGCGCATGAGCGCCCCTGCCTCGCCGCCGCCGCGCAGGCAGTCATCGGATGCCACGATGAGTGAGTCCATGCCCCTATCGCTCTCCCTCCCCCCAAGACGACGGACAGGCCACCAGTTGGAGCCATGGCCCGCCATCCGCAAGGCCACCTCGGGCGTAGACCGTGGCGCGCCCTCTGCGCCATCTTCCGTCGACCGATGGCCATGACACCTGACGCTCCCGTGCTGTCCTTCCCTTCGTCCGAGGCCTTCCTGGAGTGGCTGGGCCAGCACCACGACAGCCCCTCGGGCATCTGGCTGCGGATCTTCAAGAAGGGCTCCGGGGTGGAGACGGTCACCTACGCGGGCGCCCTCGACGCGGCCCTGCGCTACGGCTGGATCGACGGGCAGAAGCGCAGCCTCGACGAGTCGTCCTGGGTGCAGCGCTTCGTCCGGAGGCGTCCCCGGAGCGTCTGGTCGCGCATCAACCGCGACGCCGCGGAGAGGCTGATCGCCGAGGGGAAGATGAGAGAGCCGGGGCTGCGGGAGGTCGAGGCGGCGAGGCGAGACGGCCGCTGGGAGGGCGCGTACGAGGGGCAGCGCACCGCGAAGGTTCCGGAGGACTTCCTGGCGGCGCTGAGGGAGAGCGCGGAGGCGACGGCCTTCTACCAGGGCCTCGACAAGGTGAACCGCTACGCCATCGTGTTCAGGCTGCAGACGGCGAGGACGCCCGAGACGAGGGCGAAGCGCATCGCGGACTTCGTGGCGAAGCTGGCGCGGGGAGAGCGCTTCCATGAGCCGAAGGCGAAGGCGAAGAAGTAGCCCCCCTCGTCACCCCGGCGGCAGCAGCTGCAGATCGAGCCCCCCCGGGTACATGTACGAGGTGTACCGCGCCGTCCCATAGACCTTCACGCCCAGCGGAACCCCCTCCGCCGTGCGCAGCCGGTGGGCGCCCGGTGCGACCCGCGTGGAGAGCACGTCCCACGCGCCGAGGGTGCTGCGCGGCCCCGTCATCGCCGTACCGTCGAGCAGCGCGCTCGCCCCTCTCGGGACCACCACCCCGAGGAAATTGCTGGTGTACGTGTCGGGCACCAGCAGGTCGTAGCGGTCGCGAAACTGCTGCGACGGGACCTCGTAGACCATCGCCGGATCGCCCGCCGCGGCGCTGCTCTCGCCCTGCCCCGCCATGATCTGCGCCACCAGCACCGGGCGCGACGAGGTCATGTGGAATCCCACCGCGGTCTGGAATTGCAGCACCTGCCGCGCGGCGAGCTGCACCGAGCGATGCACCGTCGGAGGGTCGAAGCGCAGCGTCGCCCCTTCGAAGGGCGACACCACCCGCACCACCGAGGCCACGCCCGGACGGTCGATGAGCGGCGTCACCACGAAGTCCCGGCCGAGGGTCTCCAGCGGCGCGACCTGCTCCTCCAGGTGGTCGCACGCGGGCCGCGACTGGGGGACGTTGGTGCAGTCGTGGCCGGCGAAGACCGCCACCGGGGCGCTGGCTTCGACCAGGGCGCCGCTCAGGTCGCCCGTCTCAGCCCCCACCAGCACGAAGACGTCCCCGGGGGTGAGGTTGTCGCGGGTGATGGTCCCGGTCTCGCCCACGACCCCGGCGTTGGGGGGGAGCCGGATGGTCACCGAGGTGGTCTCCCCGGCGACGGCCGTCACCGCGATGAAGCCGCCGAGGACGACGCCTCTCGCGGGGCTCCAGTTGGGGGCCGTGAGCACGATGTAGCGCTGCGTGAGCGAGCGCTGCGAGAACAGCAGCGAGGCGTCGTTGGAGAAGGAGTTGAACCCTCCCTCCCGCTCGAAGCGCAGCGGGTTGAACTGGTACGCCGCCACCGGAGCCGTCGCCACCACGTGGTACGCGCCGCCGACCACCGTGCCCGTGGTCGCGGGGGGCCATCCCCGGCAGGTGCCCCCCGGCATGCATCCCATGTTGCCGGGCGAGCTCTGCACAAGCCCCTGCACCCACGGCAGCGGCACCGCCCTCACGGCGCCCGGGGCGAGCTCCTGGGTCACCATCGAGGTCAGCGCCCCGCCGGAGATGCGCACCGTCACCGGGAAGGACTGCGGGTTGGCCAGCGCCACCGCGAAGGAGAAGGCCGGGTCGAGCTGGCTGTTGGGCGTCTGCGTCGCCCAGTACTCGCACCCCAGGTAGCCCCGCGCCCCCTCCGGCACCGCGCAGGGATCGCCGCAGCGCCCGTCGGTGCAGCGCTCCCCGGCGCCCTCGTCGCAGGCCGCGAGGGCCGACCAGCCGCTGCCGTCCCCGGCGCACCGCTCGGGCTGCGCGGGGCGCTCGGGGCTGCAGCGCACCGCCGAGGGAGGGCAGGCCACGCAGCCTCCCCCCACGCAGAAGGGACGCTCCCCCGCGCAGCTGGGGAGGTACTGGCGCGCCCCCGTGTCGGTGCATCGGTAGGGGGTCTGACCGTCGCACACCACCCCCGCGAAGGAGCACACCTCCGCGGGGATGGGCGGGCCCGCGTCCATCTCCAGGTCGATGCTGCCGATGGGGGGAGGGCGGTCGGACGTTCCGCATTGCGCGAGGCACCCCATCCCCAAGAGCCACCATCGACGACGCATAGAGGGCGATGATCGCACGGGGAATAGACCCTCAGCGACCGGTGAGCACCGGAGGGATCGAGCACCACGACGGGGCGAAGGGGGGCAGACCCGAGGAGATCCACGGCGAGGTGGCGGGCGCCATGCCGTAGGGGTGGTCGGCGAAGAAGCGCCAGAGGATCGCGAAGGGCGACTCGCCGGGAGCGGGAGCGGGAAGGGGAGGGAGGGCGTGGCCGCGGTCGTGGGTGCAGGTGACGACGAAGTGGCCGTCGTCGAGGAGGGCGTCTCGGAGGCGCGTCGAGGCCTCGTCGAAGTTGACGATGAGCCGGTCGGTGGGTCCGCCCCAGAGCACCATCGAAGGGAACTTGTTGGGCTCCGGCGTGTACTCCATGCGCAGCGTGCTGGGCACGTAGCCGAGGCCGCCGGAGAGGATCGCCACCGAGGCGAAGTACTCCGCCCGGGAGGTGCTGCTGAGGGCCGTCAGCCAGAGGGCCCCGGCGCTCACGCCCATGCCGTGGACGCGCGCCGGGTCGACGCGAAACTGCGCCGACACGCAGGAGAGCAGGTCGTCGAAGAAGAGCCGCTCGGGCCGAGGATCGCTCGACAGCAGGATGGGCCAGGTGAAGGTGTTGACCGCGCGGTCGTCGGCGGTGCGCTCCTGGTCGGGCACCACCATCAGCACGCGGTAGCGCTCGGCGGAGCGCTCCAGGTCGGCCTCGCGCACCATCAGCTCGCCGCTGCCCGCGAGCCAGTGCCAGGCGAAGACGAGGGGCCAGCGGTCGGTCGCCGAGGGGTCGTAGCTGCGAGGCACCAGCAGCCTGAACCGCCGCAGAGAAGCCCCCGTCGGGAAGGCGGGGTTGAGCGACGAGGCGGCGTCGGGACCCGAGCGCAGCGCGGGGCAGCGGCCCTGCGAGTAGGGGGGCGGCGCCGGGGGAGTGCGAGGCCACTCGGCGGGCACCACGCGCACCCGGTCGGGAGGGACATCGGCCTCCTCGACGACGGCCGCATCAACGACCGTGGCGTCGAGGGAGCGCGCCGCGTCGGGGGTCGAGGGAGCGGACGCGTCGGCGCCCGCCGGAGGAGCGTCGGAGCACCCGGAAGACAGCGCGAGGAGCGCGCTCAGGAGGGCGATGGGAGCGGCGGATTGCACCGTGAGGGCTGCACGGTAGCGCAGCATCGGGCGGAGGGGAGGGGGCGGAGCTATGGCCGGGGGGCGACGGTCACCCGCCCGTCGCCGTCGCGGTCGATGTACCTCGGGCTGGTGAAGCCGATGGCGCGCGCGCCGGGGTAGGGCAGCACGTCGGGCAGCGGGGTCTCGGCGTCGGCCCAGGCGGTCACCACGGCGTCGCGCTCCAGCCGCAGCACGGCCCTGGTCTCGAAGCGCACCCCGTCGGTCGCTGGGGCCGTCACGGCCCAGCGCTGGGCCACCACGTCGTCGCGCCACAGCTCCACGTGCTCGACCGGAACCCACGCGGGCGCCGTCACCGTGATGCGCACCACGAGCACCCCGTCGCGGCCGTCGGTGAGGTTCTCCAGGGTCACGAAGGGCCCCGAGCTCACGCTGGTCTCTCCCCGCCGGATGCCCGCGAACACCCGCTCTCCCAGCGTCGCGCGGGCGCCCTGCGCCACGTGCACCCACGTCCGGGGGTAGCCCGCCTCCTCGTACACGAGGCGGTGCGAGTCGCTGTTGCCCGTGGCGGCCACGCGCATCCCGCGGCGGGCGAGGCCGACGAGGTCGACCAGTCCCTCTCTCACCTTCGCCGGGGTCTCCAGCCAGATGCCGTTGAAGGCCTCGACGGCGTCGAAGCCCTCGGAGAAGGCCTCGCTCGCCCTGCCGGTCGCCGCGTCGAAGCGGGTGAGGTCGAAGTACCCGATGCTGGGCGGCATCCGGGGGTGGTTCACCTGGAGGATGGTCGCCCCCGCGGCGCGAGCCCCGGCGAAGAGGGCGGCCGGGTCGACGCCGTAGTAGGGCGGGACGGCGTCCTCGGGCGCCACGGCCTCGCCCACCGGAGGCAGCGGGAAGGCGTTGAAATGGCCCCAGAGGGTCGAGCCCGCGCTGGTGACCTCGTCGCCGATGGCGGTGACCAGGGCGTGGTCGAGGCCCGCGGCGCGAACGGCCGGGGAGAGGTCGGTGATGCGGTTGTGGTCGGTGGCGACGGCGAAGTCGATGCCGTTGCAGACCAGCGACCCGACGCGCTGGGCGAGGGTCACCCGGGAGTCGGGCGAGGGGGAGGCGTGGAGGTGGAGGTCCGCGGCGATCCAGCCGGGGGGGAGCACCGGGCGCAGCGTGGCGCGCAGCTCGGTGGCGGCGCCGGCCCCGAGGGTCACGGTGGATCGATGGAGCGTCCAGGCGGTGCCTCGGGAGGCGGTGACGCGGTACTCGCCGGGAGGGAGGGAGACGTCCCCGTGGCCGTCGAGGAGGTACACCGATCGCCCCGAGGCGAAGCCGTGGGCGCGCGCCTCCAGGGCGGGCTGAGGGTCGGGGCCTCCCACCCTGGCGAACATCACATGCACCGGCACGTCGGCCCCGGAGGGATCATCGAAGCCGAGGCGCAGCGTGGCGCCCGCCGCGGGGGGCGGAGGGGCGGGGTCGGCGGCGCGCACGGTGAGGGTGCGGTCGCTGCTGGCGCCGGAGGCCATCCAGGTGACCGCGGAGGGGAAGGTCTCCGCGGCGATGTGCACCAGGTTGCGCCTCGCCACGGCGGGGTCGGCGGTCTCGAAGCGCAGGGTGGTGCCGTGCTCGGTGAGCTCGATCCAGGGGGTGGGGGTGGTGCCCTCCCAGCCCTCGTCGCGGCCCTCGACGCGCACCGACGCGCTGCCCGGGTTGATGTCGTCGGCGAGGGTGGCTCCGGCCGGGAGGTCGCGCGCCGTGGTGCGCACCCGGAAGCGCCCTGGCCCGAGGGCGCAGAGCTGGCTGCGGAGCGAGACCCCGTCGACGGTGGCGGTGCGCACGACCCCGACGCTGCGGTTGGGGCAGGGCGCGAGGTCGACCAGGGCGGCGACCATGGGGTGCGCTCGGGAGGCGGCGTCGATCCAGACCGGGCGCCACCAGAGGAGGGGGTCGGGCTGGTCGTCGCCGGCGCGGTCGACGTCGACGATGGCGCCCATCATGGGGCGGTGGCCGGGCGCGTCGGGGCGGGCCGCGACGGTGAGCGCGACCTCCCCGGCGACGAGGCGCAGGTCGCCGACGCGGCCGTAGGCGTGGTCGGCGAGGCGCGCCCGGTCGAGCACCTCGATGCGCGCGGAGACCGGCGGCGGGCGAGGGGGAGCGCGGCGGCGACGCCAGCGACAGCCCATGGAGGTGAAGACGGAGACGGCCACGAGCGCGGGCGCGAGACGCATGGGGGCGATGGTTGGCGACAAGCGCCGCAGCCGACAAGGGAGAAGCGGAGGGGCGGCGATCAGGACCGCGTCGGCCGCGCGCCCGCCGACGGCGTCAGACGGGGGTGTTTCGACGACGAGCGACGGAGTAGACGGCGAGCAGGACGCCCGCGTAGCCGACCCAGTCGCCGGTGTAGCCGTAGAGGGTGCGGCCCTTGCGGAGGTGCACGGTGCCCACGACGTTCTCGCGGGTGAAGGTCTGGCTCTCGGCCACGGTGCGGCCCGCGGCGTCGATGATGGAGCTCACCCCGGAGTTGGCCGCGCGCACCAGGTCGCGGCGGTGCTCGACGGCGCGAAACTTCGAGAGGGCGTTGTGGATCCACGGCTCGGCGGTGTTGCCGAACCACGCGTCGTTGAGGATCACCGCCATCAGGTCGGGGTTCACCCGGTTCTGGAAGGTGCGAACGAAGCGGGGGAGGATGTCCTCGTAGCAGATGAGCGGGGCGACGGTTCCGCCCGGCACCGGGAGCGAGCGGATGGTGCTGCCCCGGGTGAAGTGACCGCTGTGCGGCGAGGCCGCGTAGATCTGCGGGAAGGTCTCGCCCAGGGGGATGTACTCCCCGAAGGCCAGCAGATAGACCTTGTCGTAGGAGCCGCGCATGCGCCCCTCGGCGTCGGTCATGAAGGCCGTGTTGTAGAGGTTGGGCCGCTCGAGCGTGCCGTCTCGCACCGAGAGCGCGCCGAAGAGCACCGGGGTATGGAGGTCCCACTCGGGGATGTAGTCGCGGATGTTGACGACGTTCTCCGGGATGCGGAAGGCCACGGCGCTCTCGCTCCAGACGATCCACTCCACGCCCTGCGCCTCGAGGGCGCGCGACGCCTCGAGGTGGCGGTTGAGCGCGATGACGGGGTCGTTGCGCTTCTGCATCAGCCCGAGGTTCTGCTGCACCACGCCCACCCGCAGCGCGCGGGCGTGCCGGCTGGCCTCGTCCACCTGCCCGATGCGCCAGAAGCCGTAGGGGATCGCCAGCGCCCAGAAGACCAGCGGCAGCGCCAGCGGCTTCAGGCGCTCGACGTTGGAGCCGGTGCGCACCCACGCCTCGGAGAGCGCCGTGTGGCCGAGCACCATCGCGGCGGTCACCAGCAGCACGCCGCCGATGTCGGCGGTCTGGTAGAGCACCGGCGCGTTGTGCAGGGAGTTGGAGAGGTACCAGGGGAAGAGCAGCGGGAAGAGCAGCTCGACCGCGGCGGCCAGCAGCGGCACGGAGAGAAGCCTCGGGAGGTTGCGCGCGTCGGCCTTGCTCACCAGCCACGCCAGCACGCCGTACTGAAGTCCCTGGGCGATCCAGAGCAGCGAGGCGAAGAGCACGCACAGCGCCGTGGGAAAGCCCGAGAAGGTCTTGAGCATCCCGACGATCCAGCTGAAGCCTCCGGCGACGGCGACGAAGCCGGTGACCCAGCCGAGGCGCAGCGCCATCCAGCCGGTGCGGCCGCGCAGCGCCACCAGCAGCGGCGCCATGGAGACGAAGGCCAGGGGGTAGATCTCCTTGCCCGCGAAGCCGAGGAAGATCGCCAGGCCGCTGAAGACCGCGCAGGCGAAGGCCCAGCGCTCTCGCATCACGGCTCGCACCGTCGGGTGGGGATGGGGGGTGACGGTGGGCCCGGGGATCGGTTCGCTCATCTTTGGTGGCCGTCCGCGCGTCGGAAGGCGTTGCGCGCGCGGGCGGCGGCACGCTAGCACGGCGGGCACAGCAGCCCATGCACATCACCACGTACGACCACGCACCGCGGCTCCCCGATGGGGAGATCGTCGACCTCGACGCGCTGATCCCCGGCGAGGGGGGGTTCTTCCTGGAGGTGGGTCCGGGCCGGGGGGCCTTCGCGCTGGGCTACGCGGCGCTGCACCCGGAGACGCGCTTCCTGGCGCTGGAGATCCGACGCAAGCTCGCGGCGCAGCTCGACGAGCGCCTCCAGAAGAAGGGCTTCCCCCGCGCGCGCTGCTTCGCCGAGGACGCGGGCCTCGCGCTCCCGAGGCTGCGCCCGGACGGGTGCGTGATCGGCGCGGCGGTGCACTTCCCCGACCCCTGGTGGAAGAAGCGCCACGCCAAGCGGCTGGTGGTGCAGGACGCGTTCATCACCGAGCTCGCCCGGCTGCTCGCCCCGGGCGCGCTGCTGCTGGTGCAGACCGACGTCGAAGACCGCGCGGCGGCCTACTACGAGCGCCTCGCGGCGTGCCCCGCGCTGGAGAATACCGTGGCGGGTATGTACGCCGAGGAGAGCCCGTTCGCTCCGGCGCGCTCCAACCGCGAGACCCGCGCCATCGCCGACGGGCTGCCCATCCATCGGATGGTGTTCCGAAGGCGATGATCACCAGGGACACCTGGGCGGAAGGACCCGCGGGGAAGCTCCGGCTGCGCTGGACGCTCCCTCCCGGGGAAGGTCCCTTCCCGTGGGTGATGTACCTGCCGGGCTACGCCGCGGGGAGCATGGCCTTCCATCCCGAGGGCACCGTCGACCCGCTCCGCTGTCTGCTGAGCGCGCTCAACGATGTCGGTTATGCGACGGTGCGCGCGGAGAAGCGCGGCTTCGGCGGGGGCGGCGGTCCGAAGGCGCAGGACGCTGGCTTCGAGGAGGAGCACGCCGACCTCGCGGCGGCCCTCGCGGCCGTCACCCGAGACGAACGGGTGAGGGGAGAGCGAGGGGTTCTCTTCGGGCACTCCCTCGGGGGATTGCACGCCCCCAGGCTGGCGGCGGGGGTCGCGGCGGTGCGCGGGGTGGCGCTCTACGGCGTCGGGTGGCTCACCTGGGCGGAGTACCTGGTGGCCAGCCAGAGAAGGGTGCTAGGCCTCTCGGGAGCGAGCCCTGTGGAGATCGAGGCGCGGGTGCGCGTGCTGGAGCGCTACAACGCGAGGGCGCTGCACGGGGGCGCGGAGCCCGCCGAGGCGCTCGAAGGGATCGAGGCGTGGGGCCGGTGGCTGGGCGTGGACGAGCACGGGCGGCAGCTCGGGCGCACGGGGCGCTACTGGCGGGAGGTGCAGGCGTGCCCGGTGGCGTCGCCGCTGCTGGCGCTGGAGGTCCCGGTGCTGGCGATGTGGGGCAGCGCCGACTGGCAGTCGCAGCGGGAGGAGCACGTGGCGCTGGTCGAGGCGATCAACGCCGCGAAGCCAGGGATGGCGCGCTTCGAGGAGGTCGCCGGGGCGGACCACGACTGGCGCGCCCACGCGACGCCGGAGGCCTCGATGGCCTCCGGGTGGACGGGGGACTTCGCCGACGGCGTGGCGGAGGCCCTGCTGCGCTGGCTCAGGGAGCGGTAAGGGCCCCGTCTGACGTAGTTGGGACGTAGAGCTGCGTGGGTTGTGCCCCCTTCCCCGCTGCCGCGCGCCCTACCCCCGCGGAGCGGGGGCAGGGCTTCCTCGTCCGCATAACAATCGCAGCGCTGTCAGGTCACGGAGCCCTGCCCTCGCTCCGCGGGGGTAGGGCGCGCGGCAGCGGGGAAGGGGGCCGAGCTCGCAGCCGTCGTCAGGGGCCAAAGTCGAGTCTGAGGCTGCTGGGTCTGAGGGGCTGCGAGGTGGAGGTGCCCCCTTCCCCGCGCCGACCAGCTCCCTCTTGTCGTCAGACAGACCCTTCGCGCCGCGGGCTTGGCCCCGCGGGAGAAGCCCGATACAAGCCTGAACAGGGTTGCGTGCTCGCGGCCTCCTGCGGTTTCGCTCGTTCACGGAGAGCGTCGGCTCTTCAGGATGCTCGGCGGGCACCATCTCACCCTGTGAGGAGATCCTCGACGATGAAGCAGATACTCAGATGGTCGCTGGTCGGCGTGCTGGCAGTCGCGGCAGGCTGTAGCGACGACCCGCCCGCGCCGACGACGGACGCGGGCGAAGACACGGGAGTGATCGACACCGACACCGGGACTCCCGCAGAGGACACGGGAACGCCCCCACAAGACACCGGGAGCCCCCCCGAAGACACCGGGAACCCCGCAGAGGACACGGGAACGCCCCCACAAGACACCGGGAGCCCCCCCGAAGACACCGGGAGCCCCCCCGAAGACACCGGCACAGGGACCGACGCCGGAGCGGACGTGGAGCTGCCCTGCACCGGCAGCCAGACCCGCTGCGCGGGCACCTGCGTCGACACCCAGACGGACGTCGCCAACTGCAACGCCTGCGGGCGAGCGTGCGCCGCGGGGCAGACCTGCGCCGCGGGCGTGTGCACCGGCACCGCGGAGTGCCCCGCCGGGCAGATGCGCTGCGGAGAGATGTGCGCCGACCTCACCAGCGATCCCGCCAACTGCGGCCGCTGCGGCGGGGCGTGCGCGGCCGGTGAGACCTGCGCCATGAGCACCTGCCGGGCGGGCCGCCCGACCTGCCCCGCGGGGCGCGTCGACTGCGCCCCCTCGGCGCCCGCTCCGACCTGCGTCAACACCCAGACCGACCTGATGAACTGCGGCGCCTGCGGCACCGCCTGCGCCGCGGGGACGACCTGCGAGGCGGGCGTCTGCCGCTGCGCGACGGGCTCGACCATGTGCGAGCGCGCCTGCGTCAACACCCAGACCGACCCGATGAACTGCGGCGCCTGCGGCACCGCGTGCCCCGCCGGGCGGGTGTGCGCCGCGGGCGTCTGCGGCTGCGCCACGGGCACGACGCTCTGCGACGGTAGCTGCGTCGACACGCGCACCACCGCGGCCCACTGCGGGATGTGCGGCAACGCCTGCCCCACGGGGCAGAGCTGCGTGGCCGGGGCCTGCGCCTGCGCGGCGGGCAGCACCCGCTGCGGCTCGACCTGCACCAACACCGCGACCGACCGCGCCAACTGCGGGATGTGCGGCCGCGCCTGCGCCATGGGTCAGACCTGCGTGGCCGGGGCCTGCGCCTGCGCCACGGGCCAGACCCTCTGCGGGACGGGCGCCTCGGCGCTCTGCGTCGACCTGCGCACCAGCGGATCGAACTGCGGGATGTGCGGCCGCGTCTGCCCCTCGGGCCAGGCCTGCGTCGCGGGGGCGTGCATGGGCACCGCCCCGGCCAACGACGCCCGCTCGGGCGCGCTGGCGATCAGCCTCGCGATGCCGGCGCAGGACATCGCCGCCAACACCTCGGCGGCGCGCCATGACACCAACGGCAACTGCTCCTGCACGGGCGCGGGCAACGACGTCTTCTACCGCTTCACCCTGACCACGACGGAGATCGTCTACGCCGACACCCTCGGGGCGACCTGGGACACGGCGCTCTTCCTCCAGGACGCCGGCGGCAACAACCTCACGGCCCCGGCCGCGGGGCAGAGCACCTGCAACGACGACATCACCTCCGCGGGCCTCTGCACCGTGGCGGGCGCGCTACAGAGCCAGATCGCCGCCCGGCTCAACCCCGGAACCTACTTCCTGGTGCTCTCGGGCTGCGGCGCTGGCGCGGCGACCATCCATTTCCAGCACCTCCCGGTGGGCAACGGCCCGACCGCGCGCATCACCCCGTCGGGCGCGGTGCAGACCCTCACCGGCACCACCTCCGGCACCGGCACCCTCACCTCGACCTGCTGCTCCAGCGGGCCTGAGAACGCGTACTGGTGGGTGACCTGCCCGGGCTCCTCGGCGACGACCTTCCAGTCGACGAGCTGCAACCCGGTGACGGGCGCCAACGCCGCCGGCTACAACATCGAGCTCGCGCAGTACAGCGCCCTGCGGATGACCTCCGCGGTGTGCTCCGACGACGTGGGCGCGGCCTTCGCGTGCGGCTCGGGCTCGTCGCTGAGCGCCACCGTCCCGGCCACCACCGCCAGCCAGGCGGGGCTCAACACCCTGGTGGTCGACGGCTGCGTGCAGCGCGGGCCCTACTCCGTGCGCTACGTGCTCGCGAGCTGCTCCACCGGCACCCGCTGCGGCGCCTCGTGCGTCGACACCGGCACCGACGAGAACAACTGCGGCGGCTGCGACCGCCGCTGCGCCGCGGGCAACTTCTGCATCGGCGGAACCTGCCAGGTGGTCCCCGCGGGCGAGACCCGCGACAACGCCATCGTGCTCACCAACTCGGGCACCACCTCGGTGAACACCACGCGCTTCCGCAACGACACCACCGGCGTCTGCGGCTGCACCTCCGGGCGCGACGTGTTCTACCGCTTCACGCTGACCCAGCCGGAGATCGTCTACGCCGACACCCTCGGCTCGGCCTACGACACCTCGCTCTTCCTCCAGGACGCCAGCGGGACCAACGTCACCGCGGCCAACCTGACCAACGGCACCACCTGCAACGACGACGGCGGCCTCCTCGGCTGCTCCACCGGCACCGCCTCGCAGGTGATGGCGCAGCTCAACGCCGGCACCTACTACCTCGTCCTCTCCGGCTGCGGCGCGGGAGGCCAGGCCAGCCTGCGCTACCAGCACCTCCCGGTGGGCAACGGCGCCGTGCGCGCCCTCGCCGCGGGCGCCCAGGTCGTCTCGGGCACCACCGCGGGCACCGGCCGGGTGACCTCCACCTGCTGCTCCAACGGCCCGGAGGACACCTTCTACTGGTACACCTGCGGCACCTTCGGGGGAGGCCTGTTCTCGGCCACCACCTGCGGCCGCGCGACCTGGGACACCGAGCTCTCGGTGATGAACCCGGGCAGCGCCACGGTCTGCAACGACGACGCCTGCGGCCCGCGGCAGTCGACCATCAACGCGCTCATCCCCCGCGGAGCGGGCATCCACGCCCTCTTCGTCGACGGCTGCGGCTCCGCGGCCGGCGCGTACACCGCGTCGGTCCGTCGCCCGTAGCGCGCTCCCTCCTTCAGCACATCCCACCGTCGAAGCAGCGGGTGACCGACCGGTCTCCCCGCTGCCTCGCTGCGCTCACGCCAGCTTCGCGAGCGAGGAGGCGCCGGGCAGCATGATCCACCCCTCGCGCTCGGCGACCGCCTGGTGCGCCGCGGGGATCGGGTCGCATCGCTTGATCTGGAAGGCCCTCGTCGAGAGCGAGGCGATGAAGGCGTCGAAGAGGTGCTCGCTGCGGGTGAGCGCCGACTGCTGGGCCTCGTCGGACCTCCAGCGCAGCCCCTTGGCGTTGAGCTCGAGCAGCAGCTTCTTTCGCGTGGGCTCGGACTGCTTGTACCCCTGCGCGCCGAGGCCCCAGCTCGCCATGGAGGCGCCCGGGTAGACCTCGACCACGGTCGGCCCGAGGCGGGAGGTGGGCGCCCCCTCGAAGAAGCGGGTGAGCAGCCGGGCGCAGCGCCAGGCCACGTAGGCGATGCGGTCGGACGACACGCTGAGGGGCTGCTTCTTCGCGAGGTACTCCTTGCGATCGGTGAGCCGGAACGCGAGCTCCTTGGAGTCGGTGGCAGGGAAGCGCCCCTCCTCGCGCCAGGAGGTCATCGCGGCCAGGTAGGCCTCGGGCCAGCCGAAGGGCGCGTCGATGCCGATGCACCCGCCGGCGTCGCGCACCGCGCGCATGCGCGCCACCAGCTCGTCGTCGCTGCCGCGGTCGAGCAGCTCCCGGAGGATCACCTCGCCGCCGCTCCACTCCACGAGACAGGCCGCGGTGTTCTCGTTCTGCGAGGCGAGGTCGATCCCGAGGGTGAGCATCGCGGCCCCTCTAGCACGCTTTCCCGCGGGGGTAGGGCGCGCCCCGGGGGGCGCTCAGCCGTTCTCGATGACCGTGCCGACGTCCTCGCCGCGCAGCACCCGCTCGACGTTGCCGTGCTCGGCCAGCTTGAACACCCGGATGGGGAGCTTGTTGTCCCGGCAGAGCGTCACGGCGGTGGTGTCCATCACCCCGATCTTCTGGGTGATGAACTCGTCGAAGGTCATGTGCGGGAAGAACTTCGCCTCGGGGTTCTTCTTGGGGTCGCTGTCATAGACCCCGTCGACCTTGGTGGCCTTGCAGAGCGCGTCGGCGTGGATCTCCATCGCCCTCAGCGCCGCCGCCGTGTCCGTGGAGAAGTAGGGGTTGCCCGTGCCCGCGGCGAAGATCACCACGCGGCCCTTCTCCAGGTGCCGGATCGCGCGCCGACGGATGTACGGCTCGGCCACCTTGGGCATCTCGATGGCAGTCTGCACCCGCGTCGGGACGCCCCGCTTCTCCAGCGCGTCTTGCAGCGCCAGGGCGTTCATCACCGTGGCCAGCATGCCCATGGAGTCGGCCGTCGAGCGGTCCATCCCCGAGGCGCTGCCGCGCAGTCCGCGGAAGATGTTTCCTCCGCCGACCACCAGGGCGAGCTGCACCCCGAGGGTGCGCCAGACGTGGGCGAGCTCGTCGGCCAGCAGTCCGATGGCCTCGGGGTCGAGGCCGAAGCCGCCCTCCTGGGAGCAGAGGGCCTCTCCCGACATCTTCAGGAGGATGCGACGGTACTTCACCCCCGGCGCGGGGGGGGGCGGCGCGATGGTGCGGAGATCCGTGGGTTTCATCGGGCGGAGACGACTACTCCACCCGCCGGAGGGTCACAAGCGCCGATCGGGGCCAACGGTCAGACCGAGCGGACGATCTCCACCCGGTTGGGATAGACCCTCGCCACCAGCTTCGCGCTGGCGTCGAAGATGCCCATGAGCCCGCGAGGGATGTGCAGCAGCGAGGGGTGCTCGTACTCCAGCACGGCGGCCGTGGCGCTGGCGGTCTCAGCGCCCGTCGGGGTGGTGAGCGTGAGCTTGCCGGGCGAGGCCTGGCCCACCGCGGAGACCTCCTCGGAGACGATGCCGGCGTTCATCAGCAGCTGGCGCGCGATGCGGGCGCGGCCGTCGCGGCCCACCAGCACCGGGGCCTCGGTGGAGTGCGACGAGAGGTTGCCCTCGCCGCTCGCGTCGGTGCTGGTGCTCACCGGGGGGATGGAGAGCTGGTTGCGCATCGAGTCGTCGTAGAGGTCTACGTCGTGCTCGGGCAGGTGATAGAGGTAGGCCTGCACGGGCTTGTGGCCGTCGGCGAGGACGTCGATGAGGTCCTGCCGGTAGTCGCCCATGGCGCCGCGCTCGTAGAGGTCGCGCACGATGGGCGCCACCTCGCGATGACGGATGTCGGGCAGGGTGCCCTTCACCGCGTTGGACACGTCGAGCGCCGTGAAGAGCGCCCCCTGTGCCGTGAAGGAGTCCATCACCCGCTGCGTCACCGCGCGGAGCACCTTGTCCGTCGTCTTGGCCGTCATGGTCGTTAGGAATCGCGCTCCCCCGCGAGATGGTCAAGAGGCGGTTGGAAATAGCCTGTCACGGCAATGGGGGCGGCGAATGCACCCCGAACCAGACCGCGACCGTCAGGGAGCGGGAGCGACCTACCACGATGCCAGTCGTCGTCCGGAAACGTGGTTGGTCTCCGGGCAGAAGCGACGTCAGAATTCCGCGCTGACGGCGTGGTAGGTCGCTCCCCCGCCCTTACGGGCTTAGGGTCTGGCTCGGGTTGCTGACGGCCTCACGGTCGTACCGGGGACTCCCCGCCGACGGCCTCTCGGTCGTACCGGGGACTCCCTGCCGACGGCCTCACGGTCGTACCGGGGACTCCCCGCCGACGGCCTCACGGTCGCACCGGAGAAGCGCGTGCCGTCGGCCTCGCGGTCGTACCGTCGGACTCCTCGCCGACAGCCTCGCGGTCGTACCGGAGCCCGGAGACCGCGGCGCCCTGAGCGACAGGGAGCGTCGCCCGATTACATGTGCATGTTGGCGCGAATACATGTCCATGTTGACGCCCCCCTCGCGGCGCATCGCCAGGGCGCCCCGGGCCGTGCTAACCGGAGCGCCGCCATGAAGCAGACCACCGACGGCGCGCCGAGGCGCTCGCTCCGCAACCTCGACAAGGTGCCTCTGCTCGGCGGCATGATCGCCTACCTGCGAGACCCGCTCGGGTTTCTCATCCGCACCCGCAAGCGCGAGGGCGACCTGGCGACCTTCCGGCTGCTCGACCGGAAGTTTCTCTTCGTGAGCGACCCGGCGCTCATCGAGCAGGTGCTGGTGAAGCAGTCGGCGCGCTTCTCCAAGGACTGGTTCGCCCGCGACCTGAAGCGCGTGCTCGGCGAGGGGCTGCTCACCAGCGAAGGGGACTTCTGGAAGCGCCAGCGGCGGCTGATGAGCCCGGCCTTCCACCGCGAGCGCCTCGCGGAGTACGCGGCCGTCATGGTCGAGCGCACCGAGCGCGCCCTCGCGGAGTGGTCCGTCGGTGCGGAGCGGGACATCCACCGTGACTTCATGGAGCTCACCCTCGACATCGTGGCGCGCACGCTCTTCAGCGCCGATGTGGAGGGCGTCAGCGCGGTGGTCGGCCCGGCCCTCGACGTGCTGCTCGACTGGTACAGCAACCCGATCCTGGTCTCCAACCCGTGGCTGATGCGCACCCCCCTCCCGGCAGCGAGGCGGCACCGCGAGGCCATCGCGGCGATGCGAGGCATCATCGACGGGATCATCCGACAGCGCAGGGCGACGCCCGACCCGGACAACCACGACCTGCTGGCGATGCTGCTCGCGGCGCAGGACGAGGACGGCGAGCGCATGACCGACGCCCAGGTGCGCGACGAGGTGCTGACGCTCTTCCTCGCGGGCCACGAGACCACCGCCCTCACCCTCTCCTGGACCACCCTGCTGCTCTGCCAGCACCCCGAGGTGACGACCCGGCTGCGCGAGGAGGCCGAGGCCGTCGCGCCGGGACGCCCGCTCGCCTACGGGGATGTTCCGAAGCTGGTCTACGCCGAGGCGGTGGTGCAGGAGTCGATGCGGCTGCACCCGCCGGCGTGGGCCATCGGCCGCGAGGCGCTCGAGGACTTCGAGCTGGGTGGGCGCCGCTACCCCAAGGGCCTCGCCATCTTCCTCAGCCCCTGGTCGGTGCACCGCGATGAGCGGTGGTTCAGCGAGCCCGATCGCTTCCACCCCGACCGCTGGCTCGACGGTCTCTCGAAGCGCCTCCACAAATTTCAGTACTTCCCCTTCGGGGGCGGTCCCCGCATCTGCATCGGCAACGCCTTCGCCATGATGGAGTCGGTGCTGCTGCTCTCGACCTTCGCCCGGCGCTTCGAGGTCACGCTGGCCCCGAGCGCCCGCATCGCCGCGAAGCCCGCGATCACCCTCCGCCCCGCCCACGGGGTGCGGGTGGTGCTGCGCTCCGCCCCGAAGCCCGACGCCGCCCACGACCCCGCCCCCGCCCCCACGAACCCGTGACTCGACTCCCGCCGCTGCGCTTCCGCGATCTCCAGACCCACTGGCGACCGACCTTCCGACTGGCCTGGCCGGTGGTCATCGGCCAGCTCGGGGTGATGCTGATGTCCCTGGTCGACACGGCGATGGTGGGCGTCCTCGGGCGCAACGTCGTCGGCGCCGTGGGCCTCGGCTCGTCGCTCTTCGGCCTCGCCTTCATCGTCGGCATCGGACTGCTGATGGGACTCGACCACGAGGTGTCCGTCGCCTACGGGGCGAGGCGCGAGGAGGACGTCGCCCGCTACGCCGTGCAGGGCCTGTGGCTTGCCGCGGCGATCTCGGTGCCCCTCACCGGGGCGCTGCTCTTCGCCAGCGGGCAGATGCACCGGCTGGGGGCTGCGCCGGAGCTGGTTCCGCTGGCGGGGCGCTACCTGAAGACCGTGGCCTGGAGCCTCCCCCCGGCGCTGCTCTTCATCGCGCTGCGACAGACCCTCCAGGCCGTCGGCGCCACCGGGCCCGGCACCGTGGTGCTGCTCATGGCCAACGTCATCAACGCCCTGGGCTGCTACGCGCTGATCCAGGGGAGGCTCGGCGCCCCGGCGCTGGGCATCGTCGGATCGGCGTGGGCCACCAACCTCTCCCGGATCTTCATGCTGGTGGTGCTGCTCTCCTGGACGGTGAGCTCGCACCCCCGGTGGTGGAGGTCGTTCGCACCGCACGGTAGGAGCCTCCAAGCGCTGGTGCGCCTCGGGGTGCCCGCGGGGCTGCAGCTCCTCTTCGAGGGGGGAGTGTTCTCGCTGGCGACGGTGCTGGCCGCGAGGCTGGGGGCGGTCCCCGCGGCGGCGCACCAGGTGGTGCTCCAGATCGCGAGCTTCGCGTTCATGGTGCCGATGGGCATCTCGGCCGCGGGGACGGTGCGCGTGGGTCAGGCCATCGGACGCGGTGACGCGGAGGGCGCGAGGCTCGCCGGGTGGAGCGCGGTGGGCCTCGGGGTCGGCTGCATGGCCACCTCGGCGGTGGCGATGGTGCTGGGGTGGAAGCTGATCCTGGCGGCCTTCCAGCTCGACCCGGAGGTGACGGCGCTGGCGAGGCAACTGCTGCTGGTGGCGGGCTTCTTCCAGCTCTTCGACGGGGCCCAGGTCACGCTCGCCGGCGTGCTGCGGGGCCTCGGCGAGACCGTGAGCTCGCTGGTGGCCAACCTGGTGGGCCACTGGGGGGTGGGCCTGCCCGTCGGATGCGCGCTGGCCTTCGGGCTCGGATGGGGAGCCGTCGGGCTGTGGATCGGCCTCGCCACGGGCCTCGCCGCGACGGCGATGGGGCTCCTCTGGCGGTGGCAGTCGCGCTCGCGCAGGGCGCTCGCGACGCACTGAGCCCCAGCGGCTCAGCGACGCTTGAGCGCCTCGTAGCCGCGCTCGGGGTCGGGGCCCGCGGCGCTTGGCAAACCCGCCCCAGACCAGCCCGGCTCGATCAGTCGGCCGAAGGTGTCCTTCGCGCCGCCCCAGCCAGCGCGCTGCTCGGTGAGCCCGGTGAAGCCCGCGGCCTCGAGCGCCGCGCACGCCCTCAGGCTGCGCACCCCCGACAGGCACCCGAGCACCAGCTTCGCGTCCTTCGGGAAGACCCTCTCCATCACCGCGACGAAGGCCCCGTTGGCGACCATCCCCGAGGCCCCTACGTCCATGAAGGGGACGTTGTACGCCCCCTCGGGGTGGCCCCCCTCGAACTCCGCGACGGAGCGCACGTCGACGTAGACATATCCCTGCGCCTCGACCAGCTCGCGCGCCTCGTGTGGAGAGATCCGCCTGACCATGGCGCTGCGTCTGCTACGGGTCTCGTCGGGCTGTCAACCGCCGCGGTGCCAGCGCGCGGTGCGCACGATCGCCTCGTCGAGACCCACCGTCACCGAGAGCCCGAGCTCGCGCCTCGCCCTCTCCACGCTCGGCACGTAGCGATGCCTCGCCGCCGTCGGATCGCTCTTCCCGCGGATCTCCACCGGCACCCCGAGCAGCGCCCCGACGCGCTCGGCGACCTCGCCCAGCCGGCGGTCGTCGTCGCTGCCGAGGTTGTAGGGGCGCGACCCGACGCCTCGCGCGAGCATCACCCAGAGCCACGCCGCGAGGTCGCTGCCGTGGAGGTAGGAGCGCATCGGGCTGCCGTCGCTCGACACCACGATGCCTCTGCCCGCGAGGGCGTCGCGGAGGAAGTTGCCGATGGCGAAGTGCGCGTCCAGGGGCAGGTGCGGACCCACGAAGGCGAAGCCCCGGGCGATCACCGCGTCGAGCCCGCGGGCCTGCGCGCAGAGGTGCTCGGCGAGGCGCTTGGCGTGGCCGTAAGCGCTGCGGAGGTCCATGGTGTCGGGGGCGCCGGGGAAGTCTTCGGGCAGGTGGGTGACGCCCTCGGGCTGCCGCCCGTACACGGCCCCCGAGCTGGTGAAGAGCAGCCGACGGACGCCCTTCTCCCGGGCCATGGAGAGCGCCCGCCGGGTGCCTTCGACCACCACGTCGATGGTGTCGAGCGGGTCTTCGACCACGCCCGGGGGATGGCTCGTGGAGGTCGCCGCGTGGACGATGTGCGAGAAGCTCCCGTCGGGGGTCGCGAAGTCGCGCGCGTCGCCCTGGTGGAAGCGCAGCCACGGGTGCGCGCCCAGGTGAGGGAGGCGAGCGACGACGCGGGAGGGGTCGCGGGAGAGCACCACCGCGTCGATGTGGAGGTCGAGCGCCCGGCGGGCGTGGGCGAGGGTCTCCAGCAGCCACACCCCGTAGAAGCCTGTGGCGCCGGTGAGGAAGATCCGTGCGCCGTCGAGGGCGACGAAGGCGTCTCGCGCCTGGTCGAGGGTGGCGTCGAGGTCGGACGTGTCCAGCGGGCGCATCGCGTGGACGATACCGCGGGCGGAGGGCACACTGCGCGCCCCGCATGAAGCTCGTCGTCGGCCTCGGCAACCCAGGAACCCAGTACCGCTACCACCGTCACAACGTGGGCTTCATGGCGCTCGACGCGCTGCACGACCGCCAGCTCGGGAGCGAGTGGAGGGAGAAGAACTCCGGCCTGCTGTCGCGCGCCATGATCGCCGGCCGGGACGTGGCGCTGCTCAAGCCGCAGTCGTTCATGAACCTCTCGGGGCGCGCGGTGCTGAAGACCGTGCAGTCGATGGGGCTCAAGCCCGCGGACATCCTGGTGGTGCACGACGAGCTGGAGCTTCCCTACGCCGAGCTGCGCGCCAAGCAGGGCGGCGGCCACGGCGGGCACAACGGGCTGAGGGACATCACCGCCAGCATCGGCGCGGACTACGCCCGGCTGCGCATCGGCATCGGCCGCCCCGCCGCCGGTCCGGTGGACGCCTACGTGCTCAGCGGCTTCACCAAGGAGGAGGGCGCCACGCTCGACGCGCTGCTCTCCCGGGCCGCGGAGGTCATCGAGCTCGCGGTGGGACAGGGCATCCAGGCGGCCATCGACCTCACCACGAAGCCGCCGCGGAAGAAGTAGAGACGCGGGCGCCGCCCCTCGCGCCGTGCGAAGGTAGGCCCCCCCAATGGCCACCTCCCCGAGCGCGTTCACCGACTTCGACCTCATCGCCTCCCTGCAAGCGTCGCTGAAGGAGCAGGGCTTCGTGACCCCGACGGAGATCCAGCGCCGGGCGCTGCCGCTGCTGCTCTCGGGGCGCTCGGTGGTGGGCGTGGCCGAGACCGGCGGCGGAAAGACCCTGGCCTACGTGCTGCCGGTGCTCAACGCCCTCAAGTCCCTGGAAGACGGCGGCCAGCCCGTGGCGGGCGACGCGAGGCCCCGCGCCGTCGTGATCGTCCCCACGAGGGAGCTCGGGGAGCAGGTCACCAAGGTCTTCAAGCGCTTCACCCACACCACCCGGCTGCGGGTGCGCTCGCTGCTCGGCGGCACCACCATGGAGGTCGCCCGGCGCAACATCCACGGGGTCTTCGAGGTGCTGGTGGCCACGCCGGGACGACTGCTCAAGCTCCTCGACCGGGAGCTCGTCGACCTCGGCGACGTGCGCGTGCTGGTCTTCGACGAGGTCGACCAGATGCTCGACCCGGGCTTCCTCCCCGACGCGGAGCGCATCGTCGGAGCGTGCCCCGGGGAGCGTCAGCTCGCGCTCTTCTCCGCCACCGTCCCTCCCGCCGTGCAGGACCTCATCGGCCGGCTCTTCGCCGACGCGGTGGTGCTGCGCAGCGAAGGCAGCCACCGGGTCGTGCCCAGCCTCACCACGGTGAACCGCACGGTTGTCGGTGGGAAGCGTCACCCCATCCTTCGGACGCTGCTGGCCGAGAAGGTCACCGGGGGCACGCTGATCTTCGCCAACACCCGAAAGCAGTGCGACCAGCTCGTCGAGGACCTGCGCGAGATGGGCCGGGAGTGCGCGGTCTACCGGGGCGAGATGGACAAGGTCGAGCGGCGCGCCAACCTCAAGGCCTTCCGCGACGGAACGGTCGACCTGCTGGTCTCCACCGACCTCGCGGCGCGAGGCCTCGACGTCGAGCACGTCGGGCGGGTGATCAACTACCACCTCCCCGAGGAGCTCGACGCCTACCTCCACCGCGTCGGGCGCACGGCCCGCGCCGGGCGACCGGGCGTGGTGATCAACCTGGTGACCGAGCGGGACCAAGGCCTGATGGAGAAGATCGAGCGCGCCGCGGCGGCCCCTCGCAGGGGGTGAGTCCCCCCCCCGGGCAGGGGGCTGCGATTGTGCAGGTGGGGTCGTTGACGCTCCAGCTGGCTTCACCGATAGCTGCGCGCGGGAGAGCCACCGCAGCCATGAACCTCGAGCTCCGCGCTTCGCGTCACGGGTCCGTCTTCGCCCGGTGGTTCGTCTTCGTGGCCGCCCTCGCGGGCTGGTCGGGGGCGGGCTGTACCTCGCGCGTACTCCCGCCCAACCGCTGCGTCTTCACCTCCGACTGCGCCGACGGCAACGTCTGCCTCGGCGACTACTGCCGGGCGGTGTGCACCAGCAACACCGACTGCCCCGCCGGCACCCGCTGCCGCCAGGGCGAGCCGGGGACGCCCTCGGCCTGCGTCCCGGTCGACGCGCCCCGGAGCTGCCTCTTCGCCAGCGACTGCCCCGCGGGGTCGTTCTGCACCCGCGACGGCACCTGCCAGGCGCAGTGCCGCACGGACTACGACTGCCAGGTCACCAACCCCTACCAGACCTGCGTCGAGGGGGTCTGCGCCCTCGTCTGCGCGGCGCGCACCGCGGACTGCAACGCCAGCTCCCGCGACGGCTGCGAGGCCGAGCTCGACCGCTCCGTCGAGCACTGCGGCCGCTGCGACGAGCGCTGCGCCGCGGCGCCCCACGCCCGCGCCGCCTGCGCCGCCGGGGCCTGCTCGGTGGCCTGCGACGAGGGCTTCGCCGACTGCGACGGCGACCGGGCCAACGGCTGCGAGACCGACCTCTCCGAGCCCGCCCACTGCGGCGCCTGCGAGACCCGCTGCGAGGGAGCCTCCGCCCTCTGCGAGGTGCGCATGACCGGCGGGCGACGCTCCTTCGCGTGCGCCACCGTCTGCGGCGAGCCGTCGCCCCTCCGCTGCGCGGACTCCTGCGTCGACCCGCAGGCCGACCCCCTCCACTGCGGCGGGTGCGGGCGCGCCTGCGAGGCCGGGCCCAACGGCGAGGCCGTCTGCAACGCCGGGGTCTGCGCCGTGGCCTGCCGCGACCTGGCCCGCTACGCCGACTGCGACCGCCAGCCTGGCAACGGCTGCGAGGCCGAGCTCGCCCGAGACCCGGCCCACTGCGGCGCCTGCGGCACCGCCTGCGCCGACGGGCCGCACGCCCGAGGCGCCTGCCTCTCCGGCGCCTGCGGCGTCACCTGCGACGCCGGCTTCGGCAACTGCGACGGCGCCGCGGGCAACGGCTGCGAGGCCGAGCTCCTGAGCTCCCCGGCCTCCTGCGGGCACTGCGGCAACGCCTGCCCCGCGGTCGCCAACGCGAGGCCGACCTGCGCCGAGGGGCGCTGCGGGTTCCAGTGCTCGCCGGGCTACGGCGACTGCGACGGCATGGCCGCCAACGGCTGCGAGACCGACCTCCAGGGCGACCGCGACCACTGCGGCACCTGCGAGACCCGCTGCACCGCGGCCTCGGGCGCGGCGGCCTCGTGCGCCATGGGCGCCTGCGCGTCGCGCTGCGGCGACGGGCTCGCGGACTGCGACGGCAACCCGGCCAACGGCTGCGAGACCGACACCCGCACCAGCGCCGCCCGCTGCGGATCGTGCTCGACCCCCTGCGCCCCGCCCAACGCCACCGGGGCCTGCGCCGCGGGCGTCTGCGGCGTGGGGAGCTGCAACCCCGGCTTCGCCAACTGCGACGGCGACCCCGGCAACGGCTGCGAGACCGACACCCGCAGCAACGCCCTCCACTGCGGCACCTGCGTCACCGTCTGCCGCTTCGAGGGCGCCGGGGCGCGCTGCAGCGCCGGGGTGTGCGAGCGCACCGACTGCGGCCCCGGCCTCGGCGACTGCGACGGCTCGACGGCCAACGGCTGCGAGACCACCCTCGCCAGCAGCGTCGCCCACTGCGGCGCCTGCGGCAACGCGTGCCGCCTCGCCAACGCGACGGCGACCTGCGGCTCCGGCCGCTGCGCCGTCCTCGCCTGCAACCCGGGCTACGCCGACTGCGACGGCAACCCCACCAACGGCTGCGAGGTCGACACCCGCACCAGCGTCGGGAGCTGCGGCCGCTGCGGCAACGCCTGCAACGCCACCAACGGCGCCGCGACCTGCGCCGGGGGCGTCTGCGGCATCGCCTGCGCCTCGGGCTTCGGCGACTGCGACGGCATGGCCGCCAACGGCTGCGAGACCAACCTCAACACCACCGCGGCGCGCTGCGGCTCGTGCTCCGTGGCCTGCGCCCCGGCCAACGCGACCGGGGCGTGCACCTCCGGCCGCTGCGGCATCGGGAGCTGCAACCCGGGCTACGCCGACTGCGACGGCAGCCCCGCCAACGGCTGCGAGGTGAACCTCGGCACCGACCCGCGGCACTGCGGCGCCTGCCCCACCGTGTGCAGCAGCACCAACGGCGCGCCCTCGTGCGCGGCCGGGCTCTGCCGCATCACCTGCGCGTCGGGCTTCGCCGACTGCGACGGCGCCCTCGGCAACGGCTGCGAGACCAACGTCACCACCAGCGCGACGAGCTGCGGCGCCTGCGGCAGCGTGTGCCGCCCCGCCAACGCCGCCCCCGCCTGCGTCGCCGGCGCCTGCCGCGTGGCCTCCTGCAACGCGGGCTTCGCCGACTGCGACGGCAGCGCCGCCAACGGCTGCGAGGTCGACACCCGCGCCAGCGCCAGCCACTGCGGCGCCTGCGGACGGGCCTGCGCCGCGGCCAACGCCTCGTCGACCTGCGCCGCGGGCGCCTGCGCCTACACCTGCAACCCGGGCTACGGCGACTGCGACGGCATGGCCGCCAACGGCTGCGAGACCAACCTCAACACCACGCCCTCGAGCTGCGGCCGCTGCGGCGGGGCCTGCAGCGCGACCAACGGCGCGGCGAGCTGCTCCGGGGGCGTCTGCGGCATCACCTGCTCGGCGGGCTTCGCCAACTGCAACGCCAGCGCGACCGACGGCTGCGAGGTCCACCTCGCCACCAACACCGCCCACTGCGGGCGCTGCGGCGGGGCCTGCGCTCCCGCCAACGCCACGCCCGGCTGCGTCGCGGGCGCCTGCACCGTCGCGGCCTGCAACGCGGGCTACGGCGACTGCAACGGGCTCGCCTCGGACGGCTGCGAGACCGCCCTCGCCAGCGCCAACGCGCACTGCGGGCGCTGCGGCAACGCCTGCGCCGCGGGCTCGGTCTGCTCGGCCGGCGCGTGCCTCTCCACCTGCGGCGCGGGGCTCACCTTCTGCGGAGGACGCTGCGTCGACGTCGCGACCGACGCGGCCCACTGCAGCCGCTGCGGCAACGCCTGCCCGGCCCCGGCCAACGCGAGCGCGACCTGCGCCGCGGGGGCGTGCGGCTACGCCTGCCTCGCGGGCTTCGGCGACTGCGACGGCAGCGCCGCCAACGGATGCGAGACCGCCCTCGGGACGAGCGTGGCCCACTGCGGGCGCTGCGGCGCGGCGTGCAGCGCGACCAACGGCGCGGCGAGCTGCTCGGCCGGGACCTGCGGCATCACCTGCAACGCGGGCTTCGGCGACTGCGACGGCAGCGCCGCCAACGGCTGCGAGACCAACACCAGCACCACGCCCTCGAGCTGCGGGCGCTGCGGCGCGGCGTGCTCGCTCGCCAACGCGACCGCCGGGTGCGCGGGCGGGGCGTGCACCGTCGCGAGCTGCAACGCGGGGTACGGCAACTGCGACGGCAGCGCCGCCAACGGCTGCGAGGCGAGCCTCGGGAGCGTCGGGAGCTGCGGCGCCTGCGGGGTCGTCTGCGGCAGCGCCAACGGCTCGGCGCTCTGCAGCAGCGGGCGCTGCACCATCGCGTGCTCGCCGGGCTTCGGCGACTGCAACGGGGTCAACGCCGACGGCTGCGAGACCAGCCTGAGCACCAGCGCGGCGCACTGCGGGGCGTGCGGCAACGTGTGCAGCAGCGTCAACGGCTCGCCGAGCTGCGCGGCGGGAGGGTGCCGCATCGCGTGCGCCGCGGGCTACGGCGACTGCGACGGCTCGGTGGCCAACGGGTGCGAGACCGCGACCAGCACCAGCGTGTCGAACTGCGGCGCCTGCGGGAGGGCGTGCTCGCTCGCCAACGCCACGGCGGGCTGCGCGGCGGGGGCGTGCACCGTGGCGGCCTGCCGGGCGGGCTTCGGCGACTGCGACCGGGTGGCCTCCAACGGCTGCGAGACCAACCTCGGCACCACCCCGGCGCACTGCGGCGCCTGCGGGGCGACCTGCTCGCTGGCCAACGCGAGCGCGGGCTGCTCGGCCGGGGCGTGCACCGTGGCGAGCTGCAACGCAGGCTACGGCAACTGCGACGGCCTCGCCGCCAACGGCTGCGAGACCAACGTCACGGTCACCCCTGCGCACTGCGGAACCTGCGGGGCGGCCTGCTCGCTGGCCAACGCCACGGCGGGCTGCGCGGCGGGAGCGTGCACGGTGGCGAGCTGCAACGCGGGCTTCGGCAACTGCGACGGCAGCGCGGCCAACGGCTGCGAGACCAACCTCAACACCAGCAACGCGAGCTGCGGGGTCTGCGGGCGGGCCTGCGCCGCGGGGCAGGTGTGCTCCGCCGGGGCGTGCACCAGCGTGTGCTCGGCGCCCACGAGCTACTGCTCGGGGAGCTGCGTGAACCTCGGCACCGACCCCTCCAATTGCAGCGCCTGCGGCACCCTCTGCGCGGCCCCGCCCAACGCGACGGCGCTCTGCGTGGCGGGGGTCTGCGGCGGCGCGTGCCGCTCGGGCTTCGGCGACTGCAACAACACCATGACCGACGGCTGCGAGGCCAACCTCGGCACCTCGCTCCCTCACTGCGGCGGGTGCGGCAGGGTCTGCGCCCCGGCCAACGCCACGGGGGCGTGCGCCGGCGGCGCCTGCGGCATCGCGGGCTGCAACGCGGCCTACGGCGACTGCAACCGCAGCGCGTCGGACGGCTGCGAGGTGGCGCTGCTCACCAGCACCTCGAACTGCGGCGGCTGCGGCAACGCCTGCTCCCTCGCCAACGCGACGGCGGCGTGCAGCATGGGCGCCTGCGCCATCGCGGCCTGCAACGCGGGCTACCAGGACTGCGACCGGGTGGTCTCCAACGGCTGCGAGACCGCGGTGACCTCCGACGTCAACCACTGCGGGGCCTGCGGGGCGGCGTGCCCCTCGCAGAACGGCGTCCCCCGCTGCGGCGGCGGCGTGTGCACCCTGGCCTGCAACCCGGGCTCCGGCGACTGCGACGGCGTGGCCTCCAACGGCTGCGAGACCGACACCAACGGCTCGCTCACCCACTGCGGCGGCTGCAACCTCGCGTGCAGGCCGCCCAACGCCACCGGCGCCTGCAGCGGCGGCGCGTGCCTGGTGGCGCGCTGCGCGAGCGGCTTCCTCGACTGCAACGGCGCGGCGGCCGACGGCTGCGAGGTCTCGGCGCAGACAGACAGCGCCAACTGCGGCGCCTGCGGCCGCGTCTGCGCCTCCGGGACGGCCTGCTCCGCGGGGCTCTGCGTGCCGACCAACGACGACTGCCTCCGCGCGACGCCCATCGACCTCGGCGCGGCGACGCACCTCGACGTGCCCTTCACGGTGGTCAACGCCGGCCACACCACCGACGCGCCCACGCCGTGCACCAGCACCGGCGGCGCGGACGTGTTCTTCTCGTTCACGCTCACGCAGACCGAGATGGTCTACGTCGACACCTTCGGCACGGGCTTCGACACCATGCTGTTCTTCGCCCGCGACGGCCGCCCCCGCGGCACCGCGTGCCAGTCGTACAGCATCTTCGGCCTGGAGGGGCAGGTGTGGTGCAACGACGACGCGACCCTCCCGGAGACCAGCGGCGGCCCGGGCTGCGCCACCGCGGGCAACACCTCGCAGGTCGTCGGGCGCTTCGGCCCCGGAACCTACTTCATCGTGGTCTCGGGCTTCGCCTCGTCCCAGGGCGCCGGGACGCTCCACGTCGAGCACCTCCCGATCACCGCCTCGGGGACGCTGGCCTACACCCCGCAGGCCCGAGACAACACCTTCTACGGCTTCTCCCAGAGCCTCGTCGGGACGAGCTCGGTGAGCACGAGCTGCGGCGGAGGCGGCGCCGGCCCCGAGCACAGCCTGTGGTGGCGGAGCTGCCCCTCCACGGCGAGCAGCCCGCTGCGGGTCTCCACCTGCGTGGCCTCGACCAACCCGATCTTCGACACCGTCCTCGACCTGCGCCACGCGAGCGGCGTGGTCGGCCTCTGCAACGACGACGTCGGCACCACCGCGTGCCCTCGCTCGGGCAACGCGTCGATCCTGAACGTGACGGTCCCGGCCGGGGCAGGGCTCCACGTGATCACCGCGGACAGCTACAGCGCCACCCAGAGCGGGATCTACGAGCTCCAGCTCAACTACTACCCGCCGCGCTGAGCGGGGAGGGTCAGAACCGGACGCGCCAGGCGCACGTCACCGCGGCCTCGCCCATGGCCGCGAGGCGTCCGCCTTCGGCCGGAGCCTGATCGATGCGATCGATCGAGAGCCCCTGGTAGTGGCGCCGCACCTCCGCCTCGGGCACGGAGAAGGGCGGGCCCTCCATGGCCTCCTGCGGGTACTCGACGGTGATGACGAGCCCGTCGGCCCCGGCGGGCAGCAGCGCCCTCAGGTGGGCGACGTAGCGGGCCCGCATCGACTCCGGGAGCGCGATGAGGGCGGCGCGATCGTAGAGGGCGTCGACGGGCCCGAGGAGCTCGCGCGTGGTGGCGAAGAAGTCGCCGGCGAAGAGGGTGATCGGGCCGTGGGAGTACCCGGTGAGGGCGCCGTGACGGGTGACCGTGGGGGTCAGCGCGTGCTCGGCGAAGAAGGCGCGGACGGCGTCCTCCACCAGCTCGACGCCCACCACGGTGTGCCCACGGGCGGCGAGGAAGGCGAGGTCCTCGGTCTTGCCGCAGAGGGGGACCAGCACCCTCCGCGAGGCGCCGAGCTTCGCCACGTGCTCGTTCAGGAAGGCGTTGGGCGCGCCCTCGTGAAACCCGATCTGTCCCTCACGCCAGCGGCTCTCCCAGAAGTCAGGGTTCATGGCCGACGGTGATAGCAGCGATGGCCCGGCACGGTCACGAGGGGGGCCTACGCGCGGGGGCTTCCGCGCGCATACTCCCCGGTAGAGGTGCTCGATGGGTGCAATGAACGTCGTGCTGATGGTGCTGGGCATCCTGGCGGTCGTAGCGAGCCTCCTCATGCTCGCCTGGATCCCGATCTCGCGGCGCTTGAAGGGCATCGCCGGGGAGATGGAGCGCGAGCTCGCGGCCTCGGGAGAGCGGGTGATCGTCGCGCCCGAGCAGGCGGTCTACCGCGGGGCGACCTCGGGCTACGGCCAGGTGAAGGGCAACGGCATCGTCGCCCTCACCGACCAGCGGGTGGTCTTCCGGAAGGTGATCGGCGAGCCGGTGGAGATCCACGTCGACCAGATCGCCGGGGTGCGCACGGAGAAGTGGTTCCTGAGGGCCTACGGGAGCGGGAGGCCGGTGGTGGTGCTGACGACGCGCTCGGGCGTGGAGGTGGGGTTCACCTTCGCCGACGCGGAGGCGTGGACCGCGCGGCTGAGGGCGCTCGAGGGCGTCGCCCATAGTCCCTGACGGCGGACCATCCCGTCGCCGCAACCTCCCTCCCTCGCGCCCGCGATACGCGCCGCGGCGGTCCCTCTTCCCACTCCCCACACGAGGGTCCGCCGGGAGGCGTCACCCACCATGCTGCGTGTCCAGATCGCCCGAGGAGCTTCCCTCTCCCTCACCCGCCGCGTCGACGGCCCGCTCTGCATCCCCGTCGATCGCGACGACCGCGACCTCCCCGAGGCGTGGTCCCTCCCATGGTTCGTCGTGCCCGAGGAGGGCGGCGCCGCGGTGCTGCTCCATGGTGAGCACCACCAGCCCATCGCCCGCCTCGAGCCCGGCGACGTCTTCCGCCACGGCGAGCTCACCGTGCGCCTCGATGTCGAGCCCGACGACGACCCCCGCACCGACCCGGTCTTCACCCTCCGCACCCCAGCCCGTCTCGCGCTCGCCTTCCCCGACGGGCGGCGCGTCCCCCTCGGCGCCCGCCCCCTGGTCATCGGGACCTCCCCCGCCAGCGACGTGGTGCTCACCGACCCCGCGGTGAGCGCCCGCCACGGGCAGGTGCACCGCGTCGGCAACGCGTGGATGCTCACCGACCTCGCCAGCACCAACGGCGTCTGGATCGGCGGCGCCCGCGTCGCCTCCGCCGCCCTCGGCCCCGGCGTGACGCTCACCCTCGGCCGCACCCGCGTCGAGTGCGTCCCCGAGGTGGAGGCCCCCGCCGCCCTCGTCGCCCCGAGCCTCGTCGGCGCCTCGCCCGCCATGGACCGGGTGCGCGCCGCCATCGCCCGCTACGCCCCGGCGCCCTACCCCGTGCTCGTCGAGGGAGAGAGCGGCGTCGGCAAGGAGCTCGTCGCCCGGGAGATCCACCGCCTCGGACCCAACCGCGACGGCCCGCTGGTCACGGTGAACTGCGCGGCCATCGCCCCCGACGTGATCGAGAGCGAGCTCTTCGGCCACGAGCGCGGGGCCTTCACCGGCGCCGTCGGCCGCCGCCGCGGGCTCTTCGAGGAGGCCCACCAGGGGACCCTCTTCCTCGACGAGATCGGCGACCTCCCCTTACCACTCCAGGTAAAACTTTTGCGCGTGCTGGAGACCGGCGAGCTGCGGCGCGTGGGCGGCGAGCAGACGATCCGGGCCCGGCCCCGGGTGGTGAGCGCCACGCTGCGAGACCTCAACGCCATGGTCGCCGACGGCCGCTTCCGCGAGGACCTCTTCTTCCGGCTCGCCGATCTCCGGGTGACGGTTCCGCCGTTGAGGGAGCGTCAGGGGGACATCCCCGCGCTCATCGACGCCCTGCTCTCTCGCATCGGCGCGGACACGGGCCGTCACTGCCGCATCGAGGAGCGGGCCGTCGGGCGCATGGTGCTGCACCCCTGGGCGGGCAACGTGCGCGAGCTGCTGATGGTGCTCAAGCGCGCGGTGTTCCTGTGCGAGGGGGAGGTGATCGGGCTGCGCGAGCTGCGCTTCGAGCCCACCGGGCGCTCGGCCTCGCCCCGCAGGAGCGAGCCCCCGGCGCCGATGCCTCCGTCGCTGCCCGGGCGCTGGCCCGACGAGGTGGCGAGGGGTGACCTCCCCGCGCTGCACCGCTGGTGCGACGGCAACCTGAGCCGCATGGCCGCCATCACGGGCATGGCGCGCTCGACGCTGAGGGAGCGCATCCGCCGCCATGGCGCCTACGCCGGAGCCGCCGAGGAGGCGCGATTGACCGCTGGGAGCCTCGATCCAAGAATGGTCCGACGATGATCCCCATCCGAGACCTCAACCCGACGCGCAACACCCCGTGGGTCACCTGGACGCTGCTGCTCCTCTGCGGGCTGGTGTTCACCTGGCAGGCGGTGCTGCCCGTCGGGGCCGACCGGGACTTCGTCTTCTCCTACGGGCTCGTGCCTCGGCGGCTGATGTTCGGGCAAGACCCGGCCGCCCTGGTCACCCTGTTCACGTCGATGTTCATGCATGGCGGGCTCATGCACATCATCGGCAACCTGTGGTTCCTGCGGATGTTCGGCGACAACGTCGAAGACAACATGGGCCCGGTGCGCTTCGCCCTCTTCTACGTGCTCTGCGGCCTCGCCGCGGCGGCCGCCCAGATCGCCATGAACCCGGCGTCCGGCGTCCCGATGGTGGGCGCCTCGGGGGCCATCGCCGGCGTGCTCGCGGCCTACCTGGTGCTCTTCCCCCACGCCCGCGTCGTGGCCCTGGTGCCGATCTTCATCTTCATCCAGTTCATGGAGATCCCGGCCTTCGTGTTCATCGCGCTGTGGTTCGCGCTGCAGTTCTTCTCCGGCGTGGGGTCGCTCGGCGCGGCCGGCGGCGGCGTCGCCTACTGGGCCCACATCGGCGGCTTCGTGGCGGGCCTCGCGCTGGTGTTCCTCTTCCGCACGCCGAAGCCCCCGTCGCCGAGGGTGGTCTTCGAGCGCCCGCGGATGCCCTGGCGCAACGACGACCGCGGGTGGTGAGCCGGGCCGCTCGGCCCCGAAGGCCCTTCCGCACCGTCGCGAAGGTGAGCCACTCCAGGGCGTGAAACGCGCCTCGGGATGGAGCGCCGCGTGGACCGCTACAGCTCGGCCTTGGAGAGCGCATAAGGGTTTGTGCAGTCTTTGTGCACCCTGCTGGAGCCTCCCGACATCGAAGGTCTGGTTCGGCCGACTGCAGTCCACCTGCAGTGGGTTCGCGGGGGGTGCCGCTGGGCACCCGATCCACTCTTCCTGGAGGCTTTGTCATGGCTCTTCGACTTCATGGTTCCTTGGCGGGTATGGGCGCGGTGATGTTCGCCCTGGGCGGCGCGCTGGCCGGCTGCTCGGATGACCCTGCGACCCCGCCCGCCGACGCGGCGGTGACCGACCTCGGCACGCCCGGCGACACCGGCACCGACGCGGGCACTGCCACCGACACCCCCGTCGCGACCGACACTCCCGTCGCGACCGACACCCCGCCCGCCGACGCGGGAGCGCGGGCGCGACTGCGGGTGATCCACGCCGCCCCGGGCGCGGGCAACGTCGACATCTACGCCGCCGGCGCGACGACCGCCGCCGCCAGCAACGTCGCGTACGGCACCGCCACCGGCTACCTCGAGCTCCCGCCGGGGCCGATCGCCTTCGACATCCGCGCCGCGGGCGCGTCGGGCGCTCCGGCCTTCACGACCCCGATGGTCGCCCTCGCCGCGGGCCGCTCGTACACCGTCATCGCCGCGGGCCGGCTCGGCTCCACCGACGGCGCCGATCGCTTCCGCGTGCTGCCGCTCGAGGAGGGCTTCGCGGCCGATGCGGCGGGCGCGCGCGTTCGCATCGTGCACGCCGGCTCGGACGCCCCGACGGTAGGCGTCGACGTCGGCAACGACAGCCCCGCGGCCCCCGAGGTCGCCAGCCTGGCGCGCTTCGCCGACACCGGCGCGGCGGGCGTGGCGCTCCCCGGCAACGCGGCCCTCCAGGTCGGGCTCACGGCTGGCGGCGCGACGGTCACGGCCTTCACGACGCCGCAGCTCGGCGCGGGCAACCAGTGGTTCGTCATCGCGACGGGCCTGCTCCCCAGCACCGACACGGCCGTCGACAACGGCTTCGGCCTGCTCGCGGTGAACCAGTCGGGCACCGCCGCGTTCATCAAGCAGAACCCGCGCGTGCACGTCGTCCACGCGGGCGCCGACGCCCCCGCGGTGGACCTCTTCGCAGGGCCCGCCGGGGAGGGCGCCAACGCCGCGCGCACCGTCCAGATCGTCGACAACCTCTCGTACCCGGTTCGCGCCGGGGCGAGCACCACGGGCGGCCTCGCGTCGGCGCAGGTTCCGCCCGGCACCTACGGCATCGACATCTTCCCCTACGCCGCCGGCTCGGCCCGCCCGTCGGGCGCTCCCGCCTTCACGGTGCCCTCGCTCGCGCTCGCGCCGGGTCGCCAGTACGTCGCCATCGCGGCGTACTTCCTCGCCCCCCAGGCGGCCCAGACCCCGCCCGACTCGGCCTTCACGGTGCTGCCCCTCGAGTACGCGATGACCAGCGACGCCGCCGCCGCCACGGCGCCGCGCATCGTCGCCGTGCACGCCTCGGGCGACGCGCCCCCGGTCGACCTCGGCGTCCAGGGCGCCACCTTCACGCCCGTCTTCACCAACGTCGCCCGAGGCGCGAGCTCACCCGCGGCGGGCACCACGGTCCCGGCCGACCCCTTCACCCTCGCCGTGCGCGCCGCCGGCGGCACCGCCAACGCCGCGACCTTCGCCGTCGACCTCGACCCCAACCAGAGGGTCTTCGTCATCGCCTCCGGGGCGCTCACCCCGCGCGCCGCGGCCGGCAGCGCGCCCGCCGACCAGGCCTTCAACCTGAGCGCGGTGTTCGCCAACCCGGGCACCGTGCAGCTCGGCGCCGGCGCCTGGAGCCTCGCGCGCATCAACCCGCTCGCGCCCTGAGCCAGGTCGAGGCCCTCGACGGGCACTGATCGGAGGGCCGTGAGGCCCTGGAGCTTCCGACCACCACCTCCCAGCGCGCCTGGGATCAAACACACTCTCTCAGCATCGAGGCCTTCGCCCGAGGGCGCTCAGGGCGTCGCAGAGGCAGCGGGCGGCGTCGCTCGCGACACGTCGACGTCGATGCCTCGCACCGTCTCCACCAGCCGCACCCGACGCTCGCCCATCTGGGTGTCGAGCTCCACGATGCGTCGGGTGAGCTGATCGAGCTGCGTGGCGCCCCGGCCGAGGCGCGCCGTGAGCTGCGCCCGAAGGTCCGCGGCCTGGGCGTTGCGCTGGATCGCCAGGAGGTTCTGCCGGGTCTCGGCGACGCTCGTCTGGAGGTCGTCGCGGCGCTGCTCGACGTCCGCGCGCTCCCGGGTGAGCGTGTCGAGCTGGCGCCGCAGGTCGAGCGCGGTGCGCAGCGCGAGGGCCACGTCGGCGGCGGGGTGACCGTCTCGGAGGTACTGCTCGATCGCCGTGGCGGCCTGCTCGTCGCTGAGCTCGGCGTGGTCGGTGAAGGCGCTGCGGGTCGTGACGATCACCTCGCCGCGAGCGCGCGCGGCCACCTCGACGGGGACCAGGGCGTTGCCGCCGGACTGCTCGGTGCCGGCGGGGGGCTCGAAGATCTGGGCGCCGTGGAGGGCGTGGCGCAGCATCACCCGGACGGGGCGCTCGACGCCGTTGCGCACCCGGTAGGTGGTGCGCTGCACGTTGAAGCGCTCGATGGTGAGCTCGCCGCGCAGCATCGTGAGCAGCCGGGCGCCCTCGACCGCGGAGGTGGCCGAGTGATCCACCGCGAGCCCGCGCTCGAGCGCGAAGGGGATCGTCGTGGTGGCCGCGTCGGGCAGCGGCTCGAGCAGCCCCTGACCCAGGTACGCACCCGCCTCGAAGATGGCGATGGGACCGCGCTCCAGCAGGGCTCCGGTGCGGTTCTCGAAGCGGGCTACGTGGAAGGGGTGCGCGCTGGAGTCGGGCACCCCGGGGTCGGGGGCGAAGAGGTACATCTGCGACCCGGGGACCTCCCTCGCGGTGAGCATCACCATGGTGGCGCTGCGGTCGGGGATGGTGACCCGCTGCGGGAGGTCGTAGCGGGTGACGCCGCCCTGCACCGCGAGGGCCGCGAGGGCGCTCACGTTGCGCGGCGCCGAGGTGGCCGCGGCGGCGGTCTCGCTGCGGGTGTCGTCGAGGTCGCCCTCCGAGGACAGCAGGTTGAAGGGGTAGTTCACGCTCACCACGCCGCCGCCCTCGGGCGAAGGAAACTGCCACCGCCGCACGGCGCTGGCGATGCACTGCGCCGCCGAGGCGTTCGGGTACGAGCTCGCGGCCACGGAGGAGCCCTGCACGGCGCCGGTGGGGCCGATGAGGAAGCGGACGATCACCCGACCCGAGGCGCCGGGGTTGCTGGCGAGCGACTGCTCGTGGCAGTGCGAGACCTGCCCGAGGTTGCGCAGCACCACCCGACGGATCACCTCGGGAGACAGCGATCCCGACACCGTGGGCGGGGCGGCGCGCACCCTCGGGCCCGCCGCGCGGCGCTCGCTCAAGCCTCGTCCCCCGCCGGAGCCGTAGCCCTGGCCCGAGCCCGTCCCCGCCCCGCGGCCCATCGTGCCGATGTTGCCCAGGCCGATGGTTCCCTCGCCGGCTCCGCCGCCGCCGACGCCGCTGCCCCGGAGGCCGAGGCCACCGTAGCCAGAGGCGTCCTCGGAGGGCTGCGGCGAAGGCTCGGGGGCCGGTGCGTCGCCCGGCTGCTCCTGCGCGAGGGTGGTGTCGCTCTGCGGCACCGCGTCGATGACCGCGCCCTGGTCGGTCACCGTCGGCCGCAGCGGCACCGTCGGCCTCGAGAGCTGCGAGCGAAACGACACCGGAGCCCCGGCGACCAGCGAGAGGTTCACGTCCGACCAGTCCTCGCCGGAGACGTTCTGCACGATGCCCCAGGCCTGCACCTGCGCGGCGCCCTCGCTGAACACCAGCCGGTACGACGGCCGCCAGATGGGGGTCTCCACGGTGTAGCCCACCAGCAGGTCGTGCTCCCGGCCGTCGAGGGAGAGGCGCACGGTGCGGCGCGCGTCCGCGGGCGGGGCGTCGCTCGCGGGGTGCTCTTCTGGCAGCGGGAAGGCCGCCGAGCGCACGGAGCTCCCGCCCCGCTCCATCACCGCGAGCGTCGCGAGGAAGTCGTCGACCTCGCCCTGGGTCACGCGGAAGCGCACCTCCCCTTCGCTCACGTGGCCCTGGCGCTCGAAGTAGCCGACGCCGTTGCGGTAGACCACCACCCGGCGCAGCGGGAGCGACGAGGTGGTCTGCACCGCGGCGCTACGGCCACAGCCGGTGACGGCGAGCAGGGTCACCAGCAGTGCGCCGGAGACGAGCGGGCGAGGACGGGCGAGAGAATGATTGGCCATGGCGGGGGAGACACCTCCGTCGCCTCGGGGGTTCCACGACCCTCCGTGGTTGCAGCCCCCAAAGACGGCGAAGGGTGGTTCGCCGGTCGGGCGCGCGGTGTCAAAACGATGGCTGGAATGGTGACGGGGCGGCGATCAGGGCAGGACGGAGACGGTGAGCCGGTACTGCGGCACCGGCGTATCGCCGCGGCTCACGCAGACGGCGTAGGCGCCCCCGGGGAGGCCGCGGGCCTGCGGGTACGTCCACGGCGCGAAGGTGCTGCAGAGCCCGCGGCCGGGGCTGTCGTCGTCGCGAGCGATCTCCGCGCCCGACGGGCCGAACACCGAGAGCATCGGGTCGCCCGCCGCGAGGGCGCACACCCGCTCGTCGCCCGTGTACGTCTCGGCCACCATCGACCCGCCCTCCGGGACCGTCACCCGAATACAATCCGTCGTATCCGTCCCGGCGAGGGCGCCGCTCACCGACACGCCCGTGGCGGAGATGGCCGTCGCCATCGCGGGGGCGTCGTTGGGCTCGGTCTCCGGCGTGTCGGTGCGGCAGAGGGCGGAGGTCACGCCCTCCCTCACGCAGCCGCCGCCGGTGCAGCGCGTCGAGCCGGTGCGCAGGTCGCACTCCGCGCCCGGCGACAGCGCGCGCTGGCACCTCCCCGCGCCGGTGGCCACCGAGCAGGTGAGCCCCGTCTCGCAGCGCGGCTCGACCGCCTGGCAGGGCGCCCCCGCGGCCCGGCCGGGCGCCACGCAGGTGCCGCTGATGAAGGTCGAGTCGGCGGCGCAGTCGGTGTTGGTGGTGCACCGGGTGGTCGCGTTCAGCGGGTCGCACGCTCCTCCGGGAGCGACCGGGCGCACGCAGACCTCGTTCTCCCGGTCGGGGCCGAGGATGCACTCCAGGCCCGCGGCGCAGCGCGTGGGAGACGGGGCGCACGGGGCGCCCGCGACGCTGCCCGCGGCGACGCAGGTGCCGCCGGTGGCGGTGAAGGCGCAGACCGAGCCCGCCGCGCAGGCGTCGCGGATGCCCCAAGGGTCGCAGCTCGCGCCGATGGGGGCGGCCGTGCGGCAGCTGTCGCCGAAGCGGGTGTGGACGCACGCCAGGGAGGCGTCGCAGGGGGTGCCCTCGTCGCGGCAGTCGGCGCCGCGGGTGCCGGTGCGGAGGCAGGTGTTGCCGCCGTCGACCCACTGGCAGACGGAGCCTTCGGGGCACACCCCGTTGGTGCTGGGGCCGCAGGGCGCCCCGATGGTGAGGGCGGTGCGGCAGAAGCCGAGGGCGCAGCGCAGGCCGACGTCGCAGTCGGGGTCCGTGTCGACGCGGCAGCGGGTGTCGCGCAGCCCGTCGGCCACGCAGCGGGGCATCGCGGGCGTGCCGGTGGCGAGGCACGAGGAGCCGAGGGCGCAGGCGTTGGCGCGCACGGCGAGGTCGCAGGCGGCGCCGAGGGCGACCTCCGGGAGCTCGGTGACGGAGAGGGCGTAGGTGCCCTGCGGCACGATCGGGTCTTCGTTGAAGTTGCCCGACACGATGATGAACACCGGGGCGCCCGCGTTGACGCGCGCGGTGAGGATCTCCGAGGCGCGAGGGCGCATGGCGGCGCTGCGCTCGACGTTGTTGTTGCACCCGAGCGAGCGCTCGCCGGGGAGCAGCGCGAAGCACTCGGACTGCGCCGAGAGCACGGTGTCGAAGCTGGCGTCGGTGCCCGGGTCGTCGAGGCTCACCCGCATCCGGCCGGAGATGCGCGGGACGTAGCGGTGCACGACCTGGTACTGCCCCTCGTTGATCTTGCTGGAGACGCAGGTGGGCGGGAGCGACGGGGTGCGCAGCGCGCTGCGGTTGTCGCCCACGTAGCGGAGCACCCCTCCGTCGGCGGCCCCTCTCGCGTTGAGGTCGACGACCGCGGAGACCATGCACGCGGCCGGGACGGGTCGATCGGCCGGGACCTCCACCATGGGGACATCGATGCGGAGGTGGACGTCGGCGTCGGGGCCCAGGGCGTCCATCGAGCCGTCGGAGTGGACGGTGGCGTCGTCTTCGACGCCGGTGTCTTCGTCGCCGGCATCGAGGGGGCTGGTGCTGGGGCAGCCGGTGAGCATCGCCGCGAGCGCGAGGAAGGAGCCTAGTCGAAGGAGGACGATCATCGGGGTGCTGGTCAGGGTCATTGCTCTTCCGAGTGGGGAAGGCGGACGCTCACGTCAATCACCTCCCACGGATTGCATGCCGCGCGTCTGGGAGAAGCGGCGGCTCGACGATCGCACGGGGCAGGCTCTATAGGTCCTCTACGGAGGCGATGAGGGGCTTTATGGGCGACGCAACGAGGCTCTGGCTGGGGCTGGCGGTCTGTTCGCTGGGCTGCGTGACGGCGCGGCCACCGGGGGCGGCGACGGCTCCGTCGGGCGGCGCCGCGGCGACGATCGCGTGCGCGGGTCCGGGGCAGCCCACCTGCGCGTCGATGGCGGCGAGGCTGCGGCGGGAGGGCGCGGGCGACGACCCGGAGACCGCCATCCGGGTGCTGGAGTACGGGTGCGGCCTGCGCGAGGCGCGGGCCTGCTACAACGCCGGGCTCCAGTGGGTGAACGGCGACGGCGTGGCGCACGACACCGCCCGCGCCGCGCGGCTCTTCGGCCTGGCCTGCGACGGGGGCATGGCGCCCGGCTGCACCGACCTCGGGATGATGTTCGTCAACGCCGAGGGCCTCGTGCGGGACGACGTGAGGGCGCGAGGGCTCTACACCCGCGCGTGCGAGGGCGGCCACATGCGCGGCTGCTCCGAGCTGGCGGTGATGCTGCTCAACGGAGAGGGCGGGCCTCGCGACCCGGCGCAGGGGCTGCAACTGATGTGGCGGGCCTGCCAGGGAGCCCACGCCAGGGCGTGCAGCCAGATCGGGGTGCTGGTCTCGCGGGGCGCTCCGTCGCCCATCCCCGGGCGCTCTCCGGGGTACTGGCTCTCTGAGGGCTGCCAGCGCGGCGACGCCCTCGGGTGCAGCATGATCGCGGAGATGGGGAGCCAGGGCCCGGCGCCGCAGATGGAGCCCTCGGGCGGCGACGGCCGCGGCGCGGTGCGGATTCCGTAGGAGGGCGTAGGCAGGGGCGAGGAGCGGGTAGCGAGTACAACGGTTGTATTCAGGAATACGGCAGTTGTAATCGCCCCTCGCTGCGCACCGCGGGCTTCACCACCACCACCGCCGACCGCTACGCCGCGCTCGTCGACCCGCCCGCGGCCTCGGCCTCGCGCCGCGGGTTGATCACGTTGCGCAGCGCGAGGATGCCCACCGGGCCCACCAGGGTCGTGAGGCCGATGATCACCCACATCATGCCCGGGTGACGCGGGCCGGTGGGCGGGCAGTACGCCGTGAGCAGCCGGCCGGCGGTCATGGCGACGAAGAACTTCGCGAGGAAGTACGGCAGCACCGCGAGGCTCACGTAGGTCGCCTCGCGGCCCGGCGGCGCGATGGAGACGTTGTACTCGTAGCTGCGCGGTGACCAGAGCGCCTCGCCGATGGTGAGCACGACGATCGCCGTCACCTGGATGGCCGTCGACGAGCCGAGCGCGAAGATGAAGGGGCTCGCGGCGGTGACGAAGGCCCCGATCACGATGACCTTGAAGGCCGGCAGGTGCCGGGTGAAGGCCGTGGTCACCGGCACGAAGAAGAGGATCAGCACCGAGTTGAGCGCCCAGAGCCCGCCCCAGTCGAAGTCCTCGCCGCGCTCGCGGGTGATGAACTTCGGCCACGTGGCGTGCATGTGCACGAAGATCGCCTTCACCAGCACCAGGAAGGCGATGAGCAGCATGAAGCGCCAGAAGGCGCGGTCGCGCACCACCTCGCCGAGCACCGCCAGCGGGCTCTTCTTCACGCCGCCCTCGGCGGGGGCCTCCGGGCGAGACGCCACGCCCGCGCGCTCGAGGGCCGCGTCGGAGCGCACGAAGAGCGTCGCCACGAAGGCGAACATCGCGGTGACGGTGCCGAGGCCGATGATGGCGCGGTAGGCGCTCATCGGCGTCGCCCCGACGAGCGGGAGCTCGATGGTGCGCATCACCAGGTGGCGCGTGGCCGGGTCGACGAAGAAGGCCTTGGTGCGGTCGATGAGCTGGCCCGACAGCACGCCGCCGACGTTGAGCGCGATGTAGAAGAACGAGAACGCGATCGCGACGGTGCGCTTGCTGGAGTACTTGTGCACCGCCGTCTGGAGCACCGGCGAGCCGCTCGCGAGCGCGAAGGCGTAGGCGATGAGCGCGGGGAGGGCGATCACCGCGGACGACGACACGGACATCACCGCGCGGGTGAGCATCGCGGCGCCGAAGGAGAAGATGAGCGTGCGGCGGGTGCCCACCACGTCGGCGATGGAGCCGACCATGAACGCGAAGAGCGAGAGCAGCGCGCTGAAGACGCCGAACCAGCCGCTGGCCCGGTCGTCGTCGAAGCGGAAGTCGCTCGTGAGCCAGAGCGAGAGCACCGACATGAACGAGTACAGGCCGATGTATTCGAAGATGATCGCGAGGTAGGTGAGCCAGAGCTCGCGCGGGCACTTCAGTAGCTCGCGCAGGTCGTCCCAGTAGGACCGTCGTTCGTCAGCGGAAACCGTCGTCGCAGGGCTGCTCACGGCGCGCACCGTAGCGTATCGGGGCCTCGCCCCGCGAGCGCCTCTGCACGATGGGGGACGTCGGCCTACGGGTACATGCCCGCCGCCAGACCGGTCATCCCGGCGTTGCCCACGCTGGGGCCGCCCGCGCCGCCGGTGCTGGCGGTCAGCGTGGTGCCCGACAGCGTCGGGGTCGCGCCGCTCGCCCGGAAGAGCGCGACGGAGGGGCCGCCGCCGCCGCCGCCGCCCGCGCCGCCCGCGCCGCCCGCGCCGCCCGCGCCGCCGGTCGAGCCGGCGCCGTTGTTGCCGACGCCGCCGACGACGCCGCCCGCGCCGCCCATCGCGCCCGCGCCGCCCGCGCCGCCCATCGCGCCCGCGCCGCCCGCGCCGCCCGCGCCGGAGCGCAGCACGCAGTTGACCAGGCTGGGGTTCGCCGTGAACGCGTAGACCGCGAAGGAGCCGCCTCCGCCGCCGCCCGCCGCGCCGCCGGTGCCCGGGCACCCGCCCGCGCCGCCGCCGCCGCCCGCGGCCCCCCAGAGGCCGCAGCACGAGCTCGCCGAGCCGGCGTTGCGGCTGCCGCCGCCGCCGCCGCCGCCTCCGCCGCCGCCGCCGCCGGGGCTGCCCACCGAGCCGACGACGCCGGGCGAGGCGATCCACGCGTCGCCCATCAGGGTGCCGACGTGGTTGCCGCTCATGCCGTTGGCGCCCGCCGCGCCGGGGCGACCGTTCATCCCGACGCTCGAGGTGCCCGCGGCCGACGAGGTGGGGCACGCGGGAGCGCCGGTGCCGGGAGTGCCGCCGCCGCCGCCCAGGGAGCCCATTCCGGTCTCACCCGTCCCGCCCGCCATGGCCACGGCGCCGGACGCCGTCGAGCCCTGCCCCGGGGCGCCGCCGTGACCGCCCGGAACGCCGCACAGCGACGCCCCGACCGCCCCCCGCGAGGGCTCCGCGATCGCCCCGGCGGCGCCGCACATCATGCTCGGGCCGCCGTTGCCGCCGACTCCGCCGACCGATCCGTTGGCCCCGTCGGTGCCGATGACCCCGGCGGCGCCGTCGCCGCCGTTGCCCGCCACCACGGTGCAGCCGCGCACGGTGAGGTTCGCCCCGCCCTGCACCACGCGGATGCCGATGCTGGGCTCGCCGTTGCGAGACGCGAGGGTGCGCCCGTTCGACGCGGTGATGGTGAAGCCCTCGAGGGTCGTCGCCAGCGTGAGCCCGATCGCCGTCACGGCCGTCGAGCCGCCCGCGATGGTCGAGACGTTGCCCAGCCCGCGACCCCAGTAGCCCGCCGGGGCGCCGGTGACCGGGGTGGCGCTGGTGAAGCCGCCGAAGACCCCGACGCCGGACACCAGCGCGACCGACTCGCTGTAGGTGCCGCGTTCGGCGTAGACGTCGCCGTTGTCCGAGGCCGCCGTGGCGATCGCCGCCGCGAGCGTGCGCTTGGGCAGCGCCATGGTCCCGGGGTTGGTGTCGTTGCCCAGCGGCGACACGAAGATCGCCTGGCTCAGCGTGCCGTCGACGCCGTCGCAGTTGGAGTCCGCGAAGGAGGGATCGGGGTCATCGGGACCCGTCGACGGGGTGCAGGCGTACTCGCAGCCGTTCGCCGGGTTGCCGTCGAGGTTGTAGAAGCCCGGGTTGCACGTGCCGAGGGAGCACGTCCCCCCGGAGCAGGTCGCCGCCGCGTTGGCGAAGCTGCACGCCCGGCCGCAGGCGCCGCAGTGCGACACGGCGGTCTGCACGTTGGTCTCGCAGCCGTTGGACACCGTCGCGTCGCAGTCGCCGAAGCCCGCGGAGCACGAGCCGATGGCGCACGCCCCGGAGGAGCACACCGCGTTGGCGTTGGCCGGAGCGCAGTTCATCCCGCAGCCGCCGCAGTTCGCGACCTCGGTGCGGGTGTTCACCTCGCAGCCGTTGGACACCACCCGGTCGCAGTCCGCGAAGCCCGCCGCGCAGCTCGACACCGCGCACGCGCTGGAGGCGCACACCGGGTTGGCGTTGGGCGTCACGCAGGCCACCCCGCAGGTGCCGCAGTTGGCCGTCTCGCTGCGCAGGTCGACCTCGCAGCCGTTGGCGGCGCTGCCGTCGCAGTTCGCGAAGCCCAGGTTGCACGAGGCGATGCGGCAGGCGCCGGCGTTGCACTCGCCGGTCGCCCCGGCGAAGGTGCAGCGCGTCCCGCAGCCGCCGCAGTTCTGGGCGTCGGTCTGCGGGTCGACGCAGGTCTGGCTGCACACCAGGAGCCCCGCCGAGCACGACACGCTGCAGGTGCCGCGCTGGCAGAACTGCCCCGCGGGGCAGGCGTTTCCGCAGGCTCCGCAGCTCGCGGTGCTGGTGTTGAGGTTGGTCTCGCAGCCGTTGACGGCCATGCCGTCGCAGTTGTCGAAGCCGTCCGAGCAGCGGGCGATGGCGCACGCCCCGGCCACGCAGGACTCGGTGGAGTTCGGCAGCGAGCAGGCGCTCCCGCAGCCGCCGCAGTTCGCCACGCTGCTCTGGAGGTTGACCTCGCAGCCGTTGGCGGCGACGCCGTCGCAGTTGCCGGAGCCCGTGTTGCACGACTGCACGCCGCAGGTGCCGCTGGCGCACGCCGGCGTGCCGTTGCTCACGGAGCACACGTTTCCGCAGGCGCCGCAGTGGTTCACGCTGGTGCGGGTGTTGGCCTCGCAGCCGTTGGCCGCCGTCGCGTCGCAGTCCTCGAAGGGCATGGTGCAGCTCGCGATGGCGCAGGCCCCGGCGCGGCACGCCTCCGTCGCGTTGGCGAGCGAGCACGGCCGGTCGCAGGCGCCGCAGTTGGTCACGCTCGTGAGCGTGCTGGTCTCGCAGCCGTTGGCGGTCATCCCGTCGCAGTTGCCGAAGCCCGCGTTGCAGGTGCCCACCCCGCAGGCGCTCATGGCGCACACCGGCGTGGCGTTGGCCGACGAGCAGGCCGTCCCGCAGGTGCCGCAGTGCATCGTCGACGTGGAGACCGGGACCTCGCAGCCGTTGCCCGGGTCCATGTCGCAGTTCGCGAAGTCGGCGTTGCACGAGAGCAGGGTGCACCTCCCCATCGCGCAGCCCGCGGCGCCGTTGGCGACGCGGCAGGTGTTGTTGCACGCCCCGCAGTGCGCGGCGCTGGTGGTGAGGTCGGTCTCGCAGCCGTTGGCGGCCATGCCGTCGCAGTCGCCGAAGCCCGTGTTGCAGGTGCCCAGCGCGCAGGCGCCCATCGCGCAGCTCGCTGCGGCGTTGGCCACGCTGCACGGCTCACAGCTCGTCGGAGAGCACCCGAACATCGGGTCGTCGAGGGCCACGCAGCGCATGCCGCAGAGCTTGGTGTTCGGCGGGCACATGCACGCCCCGCGGCACGCGTCGCAGTTGGCGACGCAGCGGCCGCCCGGTGCGACGGAGCCTGCGTCGATCGCCGCCGCGCCGTCGTTGGAGGCCGAGGCGTCGTCGCCCGCTCCGCCGTCGCCCGCGCTCGCCGACTCGGCCGAGCAGCTCCCCGTCGCCCCGGTGCACGCGCTGCAATTGGAGACGCAGGCGCCGTTGCAGAGGAAGAACCCCGCGGCGCAGCGCTCGCACGCCCCGCCGTCGCGGCCGATGCACGCCGCCACCGCAGGATCGACGTCGACCCCCACGTCGGACCTGCCGGCGTCCGGCGAGCCCGCCTCGGCGCCATCCACCCCTACGTCGAGCACGGCCCCATCGGGCGACGGCGCGCCGCTCCCTCCATCGGAACAGCCCGACCCGAGCGCGACCCACGCGGCGAGCGCACAGCACACCGCGAATCGCCCACCAACCGACTTCGACGTCATCAAGAGTGCCTCCTGGGCCTTCCGCCGCGCGCGCCGTGAAGAGACCCGGGAGGTCCCCAGGGCAAGGGCCGATCCAACGCGTAGACCGAGGATTCGAGGCGATGGACGCCGAGGGTCGGCGGTGCCTGTACGAGCCCTGCGCGATTCGAGAGCGCAGTTCTCGTACTGCTCGACGGAGGGGAGGACGATCAGGCCAGGGCGAAGGTCATCGCGGAGAAGAGCGCGCGCGCCGTGTCGCGGTCGGGCATCCCGGCCGCCGCCACCAGGGAGGGATCGACCGGCGCGTCGAGCTCGGCCCAGAGCGACGCCGCCGCCTGCGCCCTCGCGGCGTGGACCCGCGCCCGGGCGCCCTCGTCGAGCACCCCGTCGACCCAGCGCTGCAGGTCCCAGGAGAACTCCGCGTGCCGGGTCTCGTCCTCGGCGATGTCGCGCAGTGCGCGGGCGATGCCCTCGTCGCGCGCGGCCTGCGACTGCCACGTCGCCACCAGCGCGCCGAAGGTCTCCCGCACGCACCCCTCGACGGCGTTCTCCTGCGCGATCGACTCCAGCGAGCGCTTACCGACCTCGGTAAACTCCGGCGCCCGCACCGGCGCCCCGAAGCGCTCGGCCACCGCGCCCATCGCCAGGGTGTGGCGCCGCTCGTCGTCCGCCGACCGCCGCGCCTCGGCCACCAGCTCTTCCGGCGCGCCGCAGCCGGCGAGCTCGTCGGCGAGGCGCTCGAAGGCCGTCACCGACGCCCACTCCAGCGTCGCCACCCGCGCGAAGAAATCGCCCAGCGGCCCCGACTCCCGCGCGCCCTCGACGGGCATCAGCCCCTCGCTCCGCCGGCCGACCGCGCAGGTCGTGCAGGCCACCCGCTCGGTGCCATCGGCGAGCGGATCGAGGCGGCGACACCCGGCCCCGCCTCCCCCGATGCTGGTCGGGGCGCAGAGGCTCGCGCAGAGCTCGCCCGAGATGTAGCTCCCGGCGTCGACCTGGGCCGCCGGGGGAATGCCGCACGGGTGGAGCACCGTCTCGTCGCAGGTTCCGGGGAGCGGAGCGGCCAGCCTCGGGGTGCAGTCGCGCGCGTCGACGGGACCGGTGTCGATGGGTCCGGTGTCGATGGGTCCGGTGTCGACGGGGCCGGTGTCGAGGGGGCCGGTGTCGATCGGCACGAAGCGATCGACCGGCGTCACGACGTCCACGCCGCCGTCCGTCGCGGCGTCCGTCGCGCCCCCCACCGTCACCGAGCTCCCGCAGCCCGCGACCGGCACCGCCAGCATCCACACGATGCGGTGAAACAGGTCGCCCAGGTGTCGTGATCGTTGGTTCATGTGAAGAGTCCCTTCGCCATTGGGGGGGCCACAGCCGTCGCTCTCGAAGCAACCGAGAGGGCGTCGCTCAGCGCCTCAGGAAGATCGGGTTGCTCACCGCGAAGGCCATCCGCCCCGGGAACACCGGCTCCAGCGCCCGCCCGTGCGCGGCCACCACCACCCAGCTCCCGCCCGCGGCCACCGGCACCCGCACCGTGCCGCGGTAGCGCACCACCGGGTCACCCGGATCGCGCGCCGCGTCGTCGAGCGCGAGGGTCGGCATCGCCGTCCCGTCCACGAAGACCTGGAGCCGATCGGCGTGCACCCAGGTCGGGGCCCGGGCGACGATCTCCACCCTCGCCTCCGCCCCGACGCCGGTGAGCTCCTGGCCCGGCCCCGCGGCGCCCGCCTCGCCCGTCGCCGGGAGCGCTCGCACGTCGAGGAAGATGCCGCCCGAGATGGTCGATCGACCCGTTCCGACGGCCGTCGCGATGGCCTGCGGCGACACCGCCGACGGGTCGCTCGTGCCCAGGAACATGCAGGTCCTCGGGTAGCCGACGGGCGACGCGCTGAGGTGGTGGCTGTCCGAGGAGCCCACCGCGAAGACCCGACGACCCCGCCGCAGGAAGGAGAACCAGTCCGTCACCAGCGCGGCGTTCTGCTCGAAGGAGCTGCCGTTGAAGAACTCCACCGCGGTGAAGCCCTCGTCCCACATCGCCGGGTTGGCCGTGCCGTCGGCGGCGCTGTAGCCCGCGGCGTCGAAATACGCCGCGGAGGGAGCGCCCCGAGGGTGGTTGATCACCAGCGTCGGTCGCTCGGGACGGGCGCGCACGTCCGCGAAGACCGCCGAAGGGAGCCGGTTGGCCCAGGCGAAGTCGCCGTTGTTGTGCCGCGACGGATCGGGGACGAGGGGAAACACCCCGAAGTGCCCGAAGGTGAAGGTCGTCATCTCGATCGAGCCCACCCCCCGGACGTATCGGCTCAAGCCCATCTCTTCGATCAGGGGCTGGAAGTCCATCACCCACTCGTGGTCGGAGCGGGCCATCACCGACAGATCATCCGCCATCCCGGCGGCCAGCTTGAGCCGCGCGTCGTCGTCGGAGTCGGGAGAGCGGATCGTGTGGATGTGGAAGTCTCCACACAGGACGCCGGGCGTGGCGACCACCCGACGCAGCGACACCGGCACCCGCGCGGTCATGCCCGCGGCGACGGTCACCCGGGTGTCCGAGAGGTCGTAGAAGGGCCCTCGCGAGACCACCACCCGATAGTCCCCCGGCGGCGCAGGGAGGGTCACACGGCCGTCCGTGGGGTACGCCACGTGCAGCCGGCCGGACTGCGTCGCAGGCTCGCCGTGGCTCGCGGGCAGCGAGCGCGGCGACGCCCCCACCGGGATCACCTGCACCCTCACCGGGAGCCCATCGCCGGAGAGCGCGTCCGTCGCCTCGACCGCGATCGATCCGTCGAGCGGAAACACCAGCGCGGCCTCGCTGGCGTCGCCGGCCACCTCGACCGCGGGCGTCGGCGCGCTGCCGGGCCTCCACGCCACCAGCCGCACCGGACCCGCGGGCACGTGCACCCCGAAGCGGCCCGTCGCGTCGGCCGTGACCCGATCGAGGTAGCGGGTGCCATCCACCGAGGTGACGTGCACCCTCGCTCCGGGCGCGGGCTGCCCCGCGGCGTCGGCGACGGTCCCGTCGACCCTTCGGAGCGTCACGCCGCCGGTCGCGGCGATGGTGCGCTGCAGCCCGTCGAGCCCCGGTCCGCCGAGGGCGATGCGGCCGAAGTGCACCCTCGTCTGGCTGCACGGGGGGAAGGTGAGCGCCGGCGCGGTGAACATGTCGAAGCCCGCCACCGAGATGATCGGCGTGAGGGTGCCTCGCGTCGCCGGGAGCATCCACGCCCAGCTCATGGCGCGGTCGTCGACCCAGCCCACCAGCGGCGTCGCCGCCATGGAGCCGGTGCCGTCCATGAAGCCGCGCTCGGGCACGAAGCGCCCCATGCGGTTGCCCTGGAAGAACCCGTTGAGCACCATGCGCACGGTGGTCGCGCTCAGCCGCGGCACGTCGAAGGTGATGAACACCTCCACCACGTCGCTGTCGCCGCGGAGCTCGTAGTCGATCGCCGCCGTGATGTCGGCGTAGTCCGCCGGAGCGAGCGCGTAGCCGAACTCCGCGATGAAGGGGATCGCCCTCATCGGCCCCGTGGCGCGCACCACCGCGGCCGCCCCGTCGCGACCGTCGTGGGTCACCGTCACCGAGGCGGGCTGCATGGTGAAGCGCCCGAGGCCGATGGCGACCTCGCCGAAGTCCCCGGCGTCGACGAGGCGCCCATCGCGCACCGCCGTCACCCCCACCGGCAGGCCCCCGGAGGGCATGTAGCCCGAGGAGGGCCGCGCGGACTCGATGAGCAGCGCCACGCGGCTGTTGGCCACCACGTAGTCGCCCTCCTGCCAGGTCCCCAGGCCGGTGCGGTCGAGCGGGAGCTGCGCCGCGGTCAGGCGGCCTGCGCGCGCCTGCCCCGGGGGCACCCTCGCCGGGTCGGCCGCGCCCTGCTCCGAGCCCGTCGCGAAGGCCGCCCCCGCCGGGCACTCGCTCGGGCCACTGTCGTCAGGTGACCCCACCTCGGCGTCGGCGCTGGCGTCCATCGACGAGTCGCCGAGCGACCGGTCGGCGCTCGCGCCCGCGTCCCTCGGCGGCTCCGTCGGGTCGCTGCACGAGACCAGAGCCGCCACGCACACCCGACCGATCCACGACGCTCGCATGGCGCGAGTGGACACCACTCCGTCAGCCGCAGAAAGGGCGCCGTGTCATCGCCCGAGCGGGGTGACCGTCCCGGTCTTGCCCTCGCGCACCGTGATGCGGATCTCGTTGTGCTCGCTGGCGGCGGTGGGCGGCAGGTCGACGTGCATGTCCATGGTCATCTCCATGGTGCTCGACAGCGACGGGGTCGTCGGCGCCACGGGGAACATCCCCCGCATCGTCACGTGCATCGTGCCCGAGCGCACCGACGAGCGCGGCGGGAGGTCGGCCATCGCCGTGATGGTGCCGTTCATCTCCGCGGACACGTCGAGGCAGGGCGTGCGCTGCACCGTCGCGACGCCGTTGATGCGGGTCTGCCCGCTGAGGGTGGCGGTCACGTTGGCGGTGTGCAGCAGGTCTCGCTGGGCCACCTCGGCGTTGAGGGGCCACGCCGCGCCCACGGCCTGCCGCTGCGTCGTCCCGAAGACCTGGTCGTCGTCGACGCCCCCGATGGACAGCGAGATCACCACGGAGAGCGCCTCGCGCACCGGCCGGTCGACCGGGCGCCCCGCGACGGTCACCCTCGCCTCGGCGCCTCGAGGAGCGCGTATGACGGTGACCACCTGGCCGGGTCGGAGCAGCACGTGGGACCCCGTGGCGTCGTCGGCCTCGAGGCGCTCGATGGTGTACTCCGACGAGAGCGACTTGCCCTCCGGCGAGACCGTGAGCACCCGCTCGACGGCGCGGAGGTGCACCCGGAGGTTCTCCTCCCGGTCGACCGGGGGGCGGCCGTTGGCGCTGATGTGCATCGTCTGCTGCTTGTGGCCCTCGACGGTGACGCGGGCGCGCTGGCCCACCCTCGCCGGGCGGTGGAGCCTCACCTCGTAGGTGCTCGCGGCGCCCGGCGGGGTCTGCGCGGCGCCGCGGTGGCCGTAGCTGAGCGGCACCCCCGCGAGGGCGAAGGCGACGGCGAGCGCGGCGCCGCGGAGGAGGGACGAAGGGCGGAGCGGAGCGGTCGAAGGCTTCATCGTGGCGGGTACGATCGCACGGGTGCCCCAGCGAGGGCGAGAAGCCGGGCGCTACCGCTCGCAGGTGAGCGGCACGGCGACCAGGCGGTTGGGGTAGCTCCCCGGGTCGGTGGTGTAGAGCACCAGCGCTCCAGAGGGCGTCGCGACGAGGCGCACCCGCTCGACGCGCGTCGCGCCGGGGGGAATGGGGATCGGGAGGGCGTCGCCGCGCGGCGACCCTTCCGGCGAGAGCGGGGTCACCACCGGCCGCAGCACCCCCGACCCGAAGAGGCCCGCCGCCAGGACGTCGCCGCTCGCCCAGGTCGCCGCGAGGCTGCCCTGGTAGTCGCCCGGCGAGGCGAGCGGGCGCGCCTCTCCCCGGGGGCTCCCGTCGGCGCCGAGCGCTCGCACCACGACGTGATAGGGCGCCGTGCTGGCGTCGGCTTCTTCCCAGAGCGCCATGAGCGCGTCGACCCCGCCGGTCACCGTGAAGGCGCGGACGGCCCTGAGGGTCTCCAGCGGGGTCTGCACGCCGCCGAGGGCCACGCCCCGCTCGTCATGGCGCCGGAGGTGCAGCCGCGTGCGGCGGGGCAGCGGCCCCAGCGTCTCCTTCGAGGTCAGCACGAACGACCGGTCGGGCAGACCGACGCGGGCGAAGAGCACCTCGGGGAAGCCGTCGAGCACCGAGGGCGCGAGCTGCGCGGGGGTCTGACCCTCGGCGTCGAGCTGCACCACCGACACGCCCCACAGCGCGCGTATCTGCTCGGCGAGGAAGGTGTACCCGGCCCCGTTGACCAGCAGGTCGCGGCAGCCGGACAGCGAGAAGCCCCCGGTCGGGAAGGCGATGACCCGGGCGGGCGAGGGGTTGCCCCGCGCGTCGAGCACGGTCAGCCCGCAGCTCGCGCCCCGCAGCTCGCGCACCTCTTCGAGCACCGCGCGCCGGCCCAGCGTCTCGTCCACCGCCAGCGAGGCGCTCGAGGGTGAGTAGCCCGAGGGGAAGCGCACCGCGCCGTCCTCCCTGCGGTTGCCGGAGGCGTCCACCCGCTCGAGCGCGACGTCGGGCTGGCGGTCTCCTCCGGCGTCGTCGGAGGTGAGCACCCACGCGCCCCCTTCGGCGGGCCGGGCATCGAGGATGCTGCGGTGGGGGGCGGAGCTGGTGATGGCCGGGAGCACCACGGCCGCGCCCACGCGCCAGCGGCAGGGACCCGTCGGGACGTCCAGCGCCAGGGCCGAGTCGACGGGGCGACGGGGGCCGACGTCGGGCCCTCCATCGGCCATGGTGCCGCCGATGGTCGCGGAGCACGCCGACGAGAGCATCGCGGCGACGAGCGTGGGTAGGGTGTGGGGCATCGAGCGCATCCAGTTCAGCCCTCTTACTGCACCTGCGGAGGCTCATCCGTAACTGCCGATCATGCGGCTGCGGCCCGGACGGGACGCCCGTCAGATCGTTGACAGCGCAGTGGGCCGCGGGGAGCCTGCCTCATGCCCTACCGTCCAGCGGGTCGCGTCGTCGCGCTCCTGACCCTCGCGCTCGCCCCGGCGTGCGTCCGCGACGAATGGACCTACGACGCCCGCGTCGACGTGGGCGCCGAGGAGGTGGCGATCGACGCGCCGATGGACCTCCCGGCGACGGACGCCGGGCCGAGCTGTCCGGCGGGGCAGCACCCCCTGCTGGGAGCGTGCGTCGAGGACGAAGCGCCCCGGCCGGTCGCGCCGCTCTCGCTCGGGGACGTCACGCAGCGGCGGCCGACCCTGCGCTGGGCGCTTACCCCCCGCTACGACGGGGCGGTGGTGGAGCTTTGCCGCGACCGCGGCTGCACGATGCCGATCGACACGCTGACGGTGAGCGGGAGCAGCGCGCGGCCCGAGCGCGACCTTCCCCCGCGCAGCGTGGTGTTCTGGCGGCTGCGAGGGCGGGTGGGGGCCACGACGGACACCGTGTACGGCCCGACGTGGCTCTTCCACGTGCCCGCCACGAGCGCCCGCACCGGCGTCGACACCAGCGCCAACCCCCACTTCGACGTCAACGCCGACGGCTACGACGACCTCGTCGTAGGGGCCCTGAACGCCGACCCGGGCGGGCAGGACAACGCGGGGTCGGTAAGCGTGTTTCATGGGAGCGCGAGGGGGATCTCGGCGACCCCGACGAGGGTGATCGAGGGCATCGTCGCGGGGGACGTCTTCGGCGTCGCGGTGGGGTGCGCGGGGGACCTCAACGGCGACGGCTACGCCGACCTCGCCGTCGGGGCCTCCCTCGCCAACCGGGGCGGGCGCGTCGAGACGGGCACCGTGAGCGTGTACCACGGGAGCCCATCGGGGATCGTGGCGACCCGGGCGAGGGTGCTCGAAGGCACGGTGGAGCGCGACTACTACGGCAGCTCGGTGGCGAGCGCGGGGGACGTCAACGGCGACGGCTACGGCGACCTGGTGGTCGGGGCGAACGGCGTCGACCCGGGAGGGCGCTTCAACGCGGGCACGGCGAACGTGTTCCACGGGAGCCCGTCGGGGATCGCGGCGAGGGCGGCGACGATCCTCGAGGGCGCCCTGACCCTCGACGCCTTCGGCTACTCGTCGGCGGGCGCGGGCGACGTCAACGGCGACGGCTACTCCGACCTGGTGGTCGGCTCGGTGGAGTCGAGCCCCGGCGGGCGCTACCAGGCGGGCCGGGCGAGCGTGTTCCACGGAGGCCCGTCGGGGATCGCGTCGACGGCCTCATGGGTCGTCGAGGGCAGCGCGGCGGGCGAGACCTTCGGGGTCTCGGTGGCGAGCGCGGGCGACGTCAACGGCGACGGCTACTCGGACATCGTCGTCGGGGCGCGCCGCGCCAGCCCGGGCGGGCGCGCCCTGGCGGGGAGCGCGAGCGTCTTCCACGGGAGCCCGTCGGGGATCACCCCGGGCCCGGCCGCCCGGCGCCTCGACGGGATCGCCGCGGGGGACCAGTTCGGCAGCGCGGTGGCGAGGGCGGGCGACGTCAACGGCGACGGCTACGGCGACATCGTCGTCGGGGCGCCGCTCGCCGACCCGGGCGGACGCGACGCGGCCGGGAGCGCGAGCGTGTTCCACGGGAGCGCGGTGGGGGTCGCGGCGGGCGCGGCGGATCGTCGCCTGGAGGGCGTCGAGGAGGGCGATGACCACGGCCGCTCGGTGGGGAGCGCGGGCGACGTCGACGGCGACGGCTACGGCGACGTCGTCGTCGGGGCGCCGCTCGCCGACCCGGGAGGACGCACCGGCGCGGGCAGCGTGTGGGTGTTCCAGGGGAGCGCGTCGGGCGTCCCGGCGACCGCGAACACCACGCTCGAAGGCGCCGAGGCGGGCGACAATCAGGGCTACTCGGTGGCGAGCCGGGGCGGCCAGTCGAGGAGGGCTCCCTCGGTCACGCGTCAGGCCGAGGCACCACGTCTTCGGGCTTCAGCGCCCCCTCGCGCTTCAAGACCCAGAAGTCGTTCAGCGGCACGAACACGGGCCCCATCTTGAAGACCTCCCAGCCCAGCAGCAGCTCGCTGTCGCCCGCGTTCACCGAGACGAGGGGGCAGTAGCCCAGCGCCGCGGGGTCGAGCGCGGGGTTTCCCGCGTGGCCGTAGTCCAGGTAGTGCTCGCCCTGCCAGGCCCTCGGAAACTTGAGCCCGCGCGCGGAGCGAACCTCGTAGTGACCGAAGGAGAGGGCGCGGCCCCGCTTGTCCCGACGAGGCTCCGGGGGGGTGTCCCAGCCGGTCTGCTGGACCTTCACGTTCCAGCCGCGCAGCACCCCGGTGACCGGGTCGCGGTGGAAGGTCTTCCGAAACGACTTCCAGAGGATCGCGTGCATCCACGACGGCAGCGACAGGTCGATGCCCGTGTAGGTGGTGTCGGCGATCGCGTCGAGGTCGAGCGGCGCGGCGGCGCGCACGACCCCGAACAGCTCCGCGGAGTTCATCTTCAGGATCGCGTCGAGGGTGATGGTCATGAGGGTCTCGCCTGGCGCGCCATAGGGGTGCGCGGCGGCGACGGTATCCTCGACGCCCGCCAGCGTCGATCGGCCGCTGGCGATCAGCGCGCGCGGTCGTGCGTGTGCACGCTGGCGTGGCGCTCGGAGGCGTAGGTCTGCGGGTCGCCGGACGCGCGGGCCTCGCCGACGCTGGCGGTCCTCACCACCGACGGGTCGCACCCGCGCGCGACCAGCACCGCGCGAATCGCCTCGGCGCGCTGGCGCCCGAGCTCGAGGTTCTCGGGGGCGGCGCCGCGGGGGTCGGCGCTCCCGGTGACGATCACGTCGCGCACGTCGCCGCGCTGGATGCACTCCGCGAGTCCGCCGAGCATCGCGGAGGACTCGTCGGACAGGCTCGCCGACCCGGTCTCGAAATAGAGCGCCCAGTCGTTGCAGCGAGAGCCGGTGGCGATGCGCTCGGGCGAGGCCGCGGGCTCGCGGTGATGGGCGTGGGCCGTGGTGGCCTCCGGCGTCGCCGTGGTCGCACAGCCAGAGGAGAGCGCGCCGAGCAGGGCGAGGGAGAGAGCGGACGAGATCGATCGGATCATTGGGAAGTTCAGCCTTTGAGAGGGTTCGTGGGAGACCTCCACCAGAGCAGCGAACATGCCACCGCAGCGCCTCTGCGGAGTGCGCCCACGGCGCTGTCGGCGGCCGTGACATCGCGTCTCAGATGGGCCGCGGCGGTGAGGCGCGCCGGGGAGGGCGCGGCCGGTCGCTGCCGATGACGGCCGTCGTATCCGTTCGGCGGAGCGCGCCATGCTCGCGTGACGTCTGCGGGGGGTGGACGTCTCCGTGGTTGTGAGGTTGTCTGCGCCCGTGACGACCGTTCGCTGGTGGCTCTTCTCGTTGTCCTTGGCCCTGGGAGCCGCGGCCTGCCAGTCCGAGCAGAGCATGTCGCTGCGGGTGTTCACCCCCGACGGCGGCGACCCCTGGGTGGGCGACGCCGCCGCCACGCAGGCCCGCCTCCGCGTGGAAGACCGCGAGACCCCGGTGCAGACCGTGAGCGTCGGGCGCGGCGGGAGCTTCTCCCTCCAGGTGGAGCTGGTGCGGCCCGACCTGCGCTCTCGCATCGTGGTCGAGGCGCTGCGCAACGGCGAGGTGGTCGGCTCCGGCGGCACGCCCCTCGCGCAGTGGGCGTCCTTCGGCCCGACGCTGCTGCCCGTCTGGGTGCAGCGCCGAGACAGCGTGGAGCCCGCCCCGTGGGGCGAGGGCGCTCGCCGGGTGCGGCCCTTCCTCTTCGAGCTGCAGAGCCCCTACGTGGCGGCCGTCGGCGGGGCGCTCGCGGCCGCGGCGGTGGACGTCTTCGACGCGCTGGTGATCCGCCGGGTGGAGGGCGCCTCGGCCATCGACGACACCTTCAACCGCGACGCCTCGGCGCTGCGCCTCGCCGACGGCAGCGTGCTGCTCGTGCGCGGCTGCGTCGCCGTGCTCTGGAACCCCTCCAACAACACCGTCACCACGCCCACCGGCCGCTCGGCGCCGCAGGAGCGCTGCGACGTCATCGGCAGCGCCACGCTCCAGGAGCCGGGCGGCGGCGGCCTGGTGCTGGGCGGCCGCAACGCGACCTCCGCCGTGGCCCGCGTCGACCGCGTCATGCCCGACGGAACCTGGGTGCCCTCCGAGGCGCTCACCACCCCGCGCGATCGGCCGTCGGTGCTACGCCTCGGTGAGCTCGACGCCCTGGTGGCCGGCGGCCAGGGCGCGACGGCGGACTACCTGGAGCGCTACGGCCCGATGCTGATGGCGGCGCAGCGCACGGTGCACACGGGCGACGAGCGGGTCGACCGGCGCAGCCGCGCGGCGCTGGTGATGGCGGGCGACGGCGTGGCCCTGGCGCTGGGCGGCGTGGTCGCCGGGAGCGACGCCCTCGCGACGGACGACGCGCTGCTGGACACGCGCTGCGCGACGGGCGGCTGCCCGGTGCTGCTGGGGGTGCGCCCGCTGCTCTCCCAGCGGCGGCGAGACGCGACCGCGGCGCTGGCCGAGGGCGACCGGGTGCTGGTGGCCTCCGGCACCGGGAGCGACGGGAGGGTCGCGGACGCGGTGGAGATCCTCGACGTGAGCGCCCCGCGCAACCCGTCGGCCGGCGTGGCCGTGGCGTCGCTCCCCTACGAGGGCCTGTCGATGCTGCCCCTGGCCACCGGCAGCGTGTGGATCGTCGGCGGCGGTCGCTCGGAGAGCTGGCTCTACCGACACTGAGCCCCGGCGGGCGGCGGCTTGTAGGCCTCTCCCCCGGGCCCCACGTTGAGCCGCATGGCTGCGATCGACGCGTCACCCGCCCCCGATCCCCTCGACGGCCTCCTGTCCCGGGTGCCTCCCCCGCTCGCTCCCCTGGCGCGACTCGCCTTCAACTACTGGTGGTCCTGGCAGCCCGACGGGGAGTCGCTCTTTCGCGACGTCGACCCCGAGCGCTGGGCGTCGTGCGAGCACAACCCGGTGCGCCTTCTCTCCGAGACCATGCTCCTCGACCGGGCCGCGGGCTCCGATCTCCCAGGGCGCTCAGCCGCAGCGCTGGCCCGCCTCGAGGCCGAGCTCGCCGCGCCCGCGGCGCCCACCGCCGGGGCGAGCGCGGAGCGCCCCATCGCCTATTTCTCCGCGGAGTTCGGCATCCACGAGTCGCTGCCGGTGTACGCCGGCGGCCTCGGGGTGCTCGCCGGAGACCTCCTGAAGCAGGCCTCCGACCTGCGGATGCCTCTGGTGGGAGTCGGCCTCTTCTACCGCCGCGGATACTTCCACCAGCGCCTCGACCTGAGCGGCCTCCAGCACGAGTTCTGGACCGAGGTGGACCCCGAGCGCCTCCCCATGCGCCCGGTGCGCAGCGAAGACGGCAGCCCCGTCACGGTGCGCGTCTCGCTCCGAGGGCACGACGTGGCCCTCCGCCTCTGGCGCGTCGACGTCGGCCGCGTGCCGCTGCTGCTCCTCGACTCCAATGTCCCTGGCAACACGCCGGTCGACCGTGCGCTGACCAGCCAGCTCTACGTCGCCGAGCGCGACATGCGCCTGATGCAGTACGCAGCCCTCGGCATCGGCGGGGTCCGCGCCCTGCGCGCGCTCTCCATCGACGCCTCCCTCGTCCACCTCAACGAGGGCCACGCCGCGCTCGCCCCGCTGGAGCTGGCCCGCGGCCTCCGCGCGGGCGGCGCCTCCTTCGCGGAGTCGATCGCCGCGACCCGCCCCTCGGTCGTGTTCACCACGCACACGCCCGTCGCTGCGGGAAACGAGCGCTACGAGGCCTCGGACATCCGGCGCGTCCTGCCGGGTCTCTGCCAGGAGCTCGACGTGTCCGAAGACGAACTCTTCCAGCTCGGTCGTCACCCCGGTGGCGGGCACGGGTCCCCCCTCGGGATGACCGAGCTCGGGCTCCACACCAGCCGCACGGCCAACGCGGTGAGCCGACGCCATGGCGAGGTCGCCCGCGCCATGTGGCAGGGCTTCTTCCCAGGGCGCTCCAGGGACGAGGTGCCCATCACGCACGTCACCAACGGCGTTCACCTCGCGACCTGGATGAGGGCGCCGATGAGAGAGCTCCTCCGTCGTCACCTCGGCGACGACTGGGAGTCCGTGCAGAGCCACGCCGAGCGCTGGGAGCGCGTCTCGTCCATCCCCGACGAGGAACTCTGGCAGGCGCGAAACGCCCTCCGCGCCTCGCTGGTGGAGATGGTCCGGCGGCGCAGCGTCCGAGACCGCCTCGACCGGGGCGAGGCCATCGACTACGTGGAGGCCGCCGCGAAGACCTTCGACGAGGGCGTGCTCACCGTCGGCTTCGCCCGCCGCGTGGCGACGTACAAGCGTCTTCACCTCCTGACCCGGAGCCCCGAGCGGGCCCTCGGGCTGCTGGGCTCCGACCGGCCCATCCAGGTGGTGATCGCGGGCAAGGCGCACCCGCTGGACGAGGACGCGAAGCGCTTCGTGCAGACCATCTTCGCGATGAAGCGGGCTCCGGGGGTCGGCACCCGGGTGGCCTTCCTCGAGGACTACGACATCGACCTCGCGCGCACGATGGTGGCCGGCTGCGACGTCTGGGTGAACATGCCGCGCCCCCCGAGCGAGGCGAGCGGAACCAGCGGGATGAAGGCCGCGCTCAACGGCACCCTGCACCTCAGCGTGCTCGACGGCTGGTGGAGCGAGGCCTTCGACGGCGCCAACGGCTGGGGCATCGAGAGCCCCGAGAACGAGGACCCCGCGGAGCAGGACGATCGCGACGCCGACCGGCTCTACAGCATCCTGGAGGGCGAGGCCGTGCCGGACTTCTACCAGCGCGACCCGCTCGGGCTGCCCCGCGCATGGCTACAGCGCATCAAGCGCAGCCTCGTCTCCCTCGGCCCGCGCTTCAACGCCATGCGGATGCTCGAGGACTACACGGCGCGCGTGTATTCCCGCTAAGAGACCCGTCGCAGGTCTCTCCCCGATGCGCCCCACCGTGAACGCCGACCGCCCCACCTTCGCCGCGTGGCTCCACGCCGCGCAGACCCCCTCGTCGGCCGTCGCTCGCATCGACGACCGCTCCTGGTCGCTCTCGCTCACCGACACGCTCCTCCGCGTCCCCTACGACCGCCCCGACGGCGCCCTCGACGCCCTCGGCGACGCCCTCGACGCCCTGCACGCCACGCTCCCTCCCGACGGCGACCCCGACGCCCCCGTGGCGCTGCTCTGGGCCACCTACGACGCCTGCTGGCACGCGGCCTCGGCGCGCCCGGTCACCGACCGCCGCCCCGCGGGCGACCGATGCCCGTCGGTGTTCCTGTCGAGGGTGCTGAGCTCGCAGCACGCGCAGGTTGTTTCGACAACCCGCGGGCACGGCCCTCTCCCTCCCTTCACCAGCGCCACCGACCGGACCGCGCACGCCGCCATGGTCGAGGCCGTGCGCTCCCGCATCCGCGACGGCGAGGTCTACCTGGTCAACGTCGCCAGGATGATCCACCGGCCGTCGATGTCCGCGGAGGACATCGCGTCGCGGGTAGACCGCTCCGACGCCACGCGCGCCCTGCTGGTGAGCGCGGGCGACGTCCGCGTGGCCGCGATGTCCATGGAGCTCGCCCTCTCCTGGGACCGTCGCGCCGGCGTGGCCCTCTCCCGCCCCATCAAGGGCACGCGCCCCCGGCGCCCCGACCCCGTCGAGGACGCCCGCGAGGCCGAGGCCCTTCGCCTCGACGAGAAGGAGCGCGCCGAGAACGCCATGGCCGTCGACGTGCACCGCAACGACCTCGGCCGCGTGGCCCTCCCCGGCGGGGTGACCGTGCCCGTCCTCTGCGGCGTGGAGCCCCACCGCTACGTGCACCACCTGGTCTCGACGGTGCGCGCCGAGGTCGACCCCGCGCTCTCCGCGAGGGCGATGCTCTCGGCGATGCTCCCCCTCGGGTCGGTGACCGGCGCGCCCAAGCTCGCGGCCATGGAGACCATCGCCGCGCTCGAGGCCGAGCGGCGAGGGCTTTACACGGGGGTGTATGGGCTGGTCTTCGCAGACGGGCGGGTGGAGCTCACCGTGGCGATCCGCACGCTGGTGACCGACCCCGCCGGCGCGCACTACGGCGTCGGCGGCGGGATCGTCTGGGACAGCGACCCGGCGAGGGAGTGGGACGAGCTGCTGTGGAAGCAGCGGGGGGTGGAGTGAGCGCGGCCTTACGTCAGGGCGTAAAGCCGGTGCAGAGGTCGAAGCTGCTGATGGTGGGGTGCGTGGGGAAGGGCACCGGGGTGGTCTGGTCGTCGATGCTCACGAGGTAGGCCGCGAGCTGACGGACGGCGGTGGCGCGCGCCGCGGGGTCGGCGCTGGCGACGAGGAAGTTCGCCGAGAGCGCCTGGTGGTGCGAGCGGAAGAGGTCGCTGAGCACCTCCTCCAGGGTGCGGGCGTTGCCCGCGTGGAAGAACGGGGCGCCGGTGCCCATGCCGACGAGCGACGGCGGGTTGAAGCCCGTGAAGCCCTGCGCGGGGGTGCCGTTGGCCTTCACCTCGAAGATGAAGTTGCTCACGCCCGTCGGGGCGACCGCGGTGGGCGCCCCGAGGGTGCCGCCGACGGTGCCGACCGAGCGCAGCACGCAGTTGATCTGGTCGCCGCTGCCGGCGAGGGCCGCGTTGGCGGCGCTGATGCGGAAGGTGGAGGTCCGGCCGGGGTTGGCGCTGGGCGGGTTCAGCGCCGCGAAGGCCGTCGGAAAGCCGGTGTACGTCTGCACGCGCAGGGTGCCCGTCAGGGGGTTGTTGCGGGCCTCGCTGGGCTCGTAGAAGCGCCGCGAGACGGTCCAGAGGTTGGTGCCCGTCGGCGAGCCGTGGCAGCCGGCGCAGTTGCCCTCGGCGAAGAGCGCGGCCCCGGCGGTCACGTCGGCGGCGACGAGGTTGCTGGGAGCGCGCGGCGGCCGGATGGTGCGGACGTAGAGGTCGATGTTCTCCCAGTCCTCGAGGAGCGAGCGCACCGGCGCGGCGCCGGGGGTGCCCGCGGTGATGGCGCGGGTCGAGCCGCTCAGGCCGAACTGCGGGGTCGCGGTCGCCACGTTGCCCGCGGGGACGGGCGTGGTGCCGTCGGCGTGGATGCGGTCCTCGGGCACCGGGGGCATGGAGTTGGCGTGGACGAGCGCGCCGACGCCGCCGGAGGTGCCGCGGGTGTTGCCCTCGAAGTCGTGCACCTCATCGAGGATGCCGGTCCAGTTGAGGACGCGCTGGTGGGTGCCCGAGCGGTCGAAGGTGCCGTCGAGCGAGGTCGTCTGCCGAGGCCCGGCCGCGAAGGTCCAGGTGACGTTGTCGGTGAGGCCGTCGGGGTGGCAGCCCTCGCAGGAGCCCCAGCCCTGGCCGTTGCGCGACCAGCGGGCGAGGCCCGTGACGAAGAAGCGCCGACCGATGTTGACCCGGTCCTCGGGGCTGGCCGCCGTCGGGGCGGGAGCCGACTGGACCACCGCCGCGGTGGACTGGGCGCTCAGGTCGATGAGCGACAGGTTGCGGGTGTTCTCGTTGAGGGCGACGGCCCGCGAGCCCACGGTGTTGGCCACGGCGATGCCGATGGGCAGCCGCCCGGCGGCGGTTCCGGCGTTGAGGCCGATGAAGTGGAGCGCCGTCCCCTGGCCCACCTGGGCGAGGGAGAAGTCGGCGTTGAACTCCACGCGGAAGATCGCGTCGGAGCCATACGACGACACGTACGCCACGTTGCCGCCGCCCATCGGCAGGAAGGAGATGTCGTTGGGGACGAGCGGAAACCGCCGGGCGTTGGTGTCGGGCACCGCCGTCGCCGTGGCCGCGTAGCGGGTCTCGAACTCCCGGGTCAGCAGGACGTGGTGGTCCGTGTCGGGGAGGTTGGTGGTGAGGTTGATGAGCGAGATGGCCGCGAAGAGGTTCTGCTGCGAGTTGACCGGCCGGCGCGGCGACTCGCACACCGAGGTGACGAAGAGCCGGTCGCCCTTGATGGCCGCGGCGTAGAGCTGGTTGGGGAAGCACCCCGCCTCGGTCGAGGCGCTGGTGGTGCGGAAGGCCTGGAGGTTGATCGGGGCCGCGATCGCTCCGGTGCCCGCGTTGAAGCGGTACACGAGGCCGCCGCGGTTGACGTCGAGCGCCGCCTCTCCGGCGGGCAGGGTGGAGAAGAGCGACGCGTCGATGGTCTGCGCGAAGAACTCCGTGACGTAGACCGTCTCGTCGCTCTCGTCGGTGTCCAGGTCGTTGGTGACGACGATGGCGCGAGGGTGCGCGAGGCCGGCCCGCACGGTGGCCGCGGTGACCGACGGACCGAGCCTGCCGGTGCCTGCGAGCGTGGGGTTGAGGTTGATGGTGCGCGCGACGCTCATGGTCGCCCCGGAGACGTTGACGTCGGAGACCGTCCCGTCGGCCCAGTTGGCGACGTAGACGTGGCCGCCCAGCGGAGAGATCGCCAGCCCGGTGGGCTCCGAGCCGACGGTGACGCGCCCGGTGATCGTCGGCATCGTGCGGAGGTTGCCGATGCGGATGAGCTCCTGCGTGCGGCGGAGGATCACGTACGCCGTGTTGTCGTCGCTGCCGATGACGGCGGCCCAGGGCTCCGCGTCGGGGGTGGCGATGACCGTCGGGGCCATCGCGCTCGGCACGCCGGTGAGGGTGGTCGCGAAGATCGAGACGCTGTGGGCGGTGCGGTTGGTCGCGACGGTGATCCGGTCGTCGCTGGTCAGCACGACCGCCGAGCCGTGGGTGGCCGTGCGGCGCGCGGTGGCGGGCGTCCCGCTGTCCGTGGGCCCGGTGTCCGCGGGCGTCCCGCTGTCCGTGGGTCCGGTGTCCGCGGGCGTCCCGCTGTCCGTGGGCCCGGTGTCCGCGGGCGTCCCGCTGTCCGTGGGCCCGGTGTCCGTGGGCCCGGTGTCCGTGGGCCCGCTGTCCCTGGGCCCGGTGTCCGCGGGCGTCCCGGTGTCCGTGGGTCCGAGGTCCGTGGGTGTCCCGCTGTCGACCGGGCCCGAGTCGCCGGGTCCGAGGTCCGAGCCAGCATCGACGCCGCTATCGGTCACGGGCGCAGGATCGTCTCCGCACCCGAGCACCCCCAGCGACACCCCCACCACGAGCCCGCCAAGCCATTGTTGTTTCGCCATCAGCATCCTCCACGTGACGCGATGCCCCCATAGGGCTCCAATGTCCCAATGACCGCCTGAGACCGCGCGGAAGGCCGCGCGTACCCAACCGAAGAACCCCTGAGGCACCGAGTCCGCGACGGTAGCCGAGGAGCGACTGCGAGAACAATGATCAGTTGAACTTCGGGGCTGCCGGGGCTGCGCTGGGACAGGGCCCACCCCGGCGCAGCTCGGAGGGGCCTCGGCTTGCCTTCGGGGGGGAGCGGGGGCTATGTGCCCGCCCTCCCAATGATCCGACTTGATTCAGTGACCCGTCAGCATGGGCGTCAGATCCTCTTCCTCGACGCGTCGATGAGCGTCTTCCGCGGCGAGCGGGTGGGGCTGGTAGGGCCCAACGGGTCGGGCAAGAGTTCGATCTTCCGGCTCATCGTCGGGGAAGACCAGCCGGACGCCGGCAACGTGGTCATCGACAAGGGCGTGACCATCGGCTACTTCAACCAGACCGTCGGGGAGATGAGCGGCCGCACGGTGGTCGAGGAGACCATGGCGGGCGCCGGCGAGGTGGCCGACATCGCCCACGAGCTCCACCTGCTGGAGCTGGCGATGGGCGACCCCGACCGGGCCGACGAGATGGACGCCATCATCGAGCGCTTCGGCGAGGTGCAGTCGCGCTTCGACGAGCTCGACGGCTACGCGCTCGAGGCGAGGGCGAGGGAGATCCTCGCGGGGCTCTCCTTCGCGCCGGAGACCCTCGACGACGACGTGGGCAAGCTCTCCGGCGGGTGGAAGATGCGCGTGGCGCTCGCCCGCATCCTGCTGATGCGCCCCGACGCGCTGCTGCTCGACGAGCCCACCAACCACCTGGACATCGAGTCCATCGTCTGGCTGGAGGGCTTCCTCCGCAACTTCGAGGGCGGCCTCATCATGACCTCGCACGACCGCGAGTTCATGAACCGCCTGGTCAACAAGATCGTCGACATCGACGGCGGCGAGCTCACCTCCTACACGGGCGACTACAGCTTCTACATGCAGCAGCGGGCGCTGGCCGAGGCGCACCACGAGGCGCACTACGCCCGGCAGCAGGCGATGCTGGCCAAGGAGCAGGCCTTCATCGACCGCTTCAAGGCCCGGGCGAGCCACGCCGCGCAGGTGCAGTCGCGGGTGAAGAAGCTGGAGAAGATCGACAAGGTCGAGGCCCCGAAGCGCCGCCGGGTCATCGAGTTCGACTTCCCCAAGCCGCCGCGCTCGGGCGACGACGTGGTGAAGCTCTCCGGGGTCTCCAAGGGCTGGGGCAAGCGGAAGATCTACGACGGCCTCGACCTGCTCATCCGCCGCAAGGAGCGCTGGTGCGTGATGGGCGTCAACGGCGCGGGCAAGAGCACGCTGCTCAAGCTGGTGGCGCGCGAGTCGCAGCCCGACTCCGGGTCGGTGACCATCGGGGCGAGCGTGAAGCTCGGGTACTTCTCGCAGCACGCGATGGACATCCTCGACCCCGGCCGCACGGTGCAGGAGGCCCTGGAGGCCGCGTACCCGAAGGCCTCCATCGCCTCGCTGCGCACGCTCCTCGGGTGCTTCGGCTTCTCCGGCGACGACGTGGAGAAGCGCTGCAAGGTGCTCTCCGGCGGGGAGCAGGCGCGCCTGGTGCTCGCGCGGATGATGTTCGACCCGCCCAATTTCCTGGTGCTCGACGAGCCGACCAACCACCTCGACCTCGACACCAAGGCGATGCTCACCCGGGTGCTGACGGAGTTCGAGGGGACGATGCTCTTCGTCTCCCACGACCGGCACTTCCTGGGCGCCATCTCCAACCGGGTGCTGGAGGTGACCGCCGAGGGAGTGCGCGCCTACGGCGGCGGCTACTCGGAGTACGTGACCGAGTCGGGCCACGTGGCGCCCGGGGTGGGCTGACCGCCGCGGGGAGTGTGTGGTACTCCCGCGCGCCGCTCGAGCCCCCCTAAGAGGCCGGCGCGAACCATTACAGGAAGGTGTAAAACGATGCGACGATGGATTCTCTGCACGACGCTGGCGCTCGGCGCCTGCAAGCCCGCGGCCCCGACGGCGCCTGCCCCGGCGGCCAACGCGCCGCTCACCACGGATGACCAGCGCACGCTCTACGCGCTGGGCCTGGTGATGGGTCAGCGCATGGACGACTTCAGCCTGACGCCCGCCGAGCTGGCCGTCGTGCAGCGCGGCATCGCCGACAAGGTGACCGGGGCGCGGCCGCTGGTGGAGCTCAACGAGTGGGGCCCGCGCATCAACACGATGGCGCAGGCGAGGCAGGGTCGGCGCGCGGAGCAGGAGAAGGTCCGCGGCCGGGCCTACGCCGACACCGCGGCGCGCGAGACCGGGGCCGAGCGGCTGCCGTCGGGCCTGGTGTTCCGCACGCTTCGCGAGGGCAACGGCCCGACGCCGACGCCGGCCAACACGGTGCGGGTGCACTACCGCGGCACGCTCATCGACGGCACCGAGTTCGACAGCTCGTACACCCGCGGCGAGCCGGTGGAGTTCCCCCTCAACGGCGTCGTCCCGTGCTGGACGGAGGGCGTCCAGCGCATCCGCGTGGGCGGCAAGGCGCGCCTGGTGTGCCCGTCGGACATCGCCTACGGCGACCGCGGCCAGCGGGGCATCCCCCCGGGCGCGACGCTCAACTTCGAGGTCGAGCTCATCGGCATCGTCGGCGCCCCCGGCGCGGGTGACGCCGCCGTGGCCCCGACGCCGACCGCGCCGCCGACCCCGCCTCCCGCGCACTGATCGCTTCCACCATCCGGCATCGACTGCCGTTCCCCTCCATAGCTCCGTTCGGTACACATCTCACGATTCGCCTGGATTTCAGGCCGATGCGTGCGTCCGCTGTGCCCGCAGGTTGAAACCCTATCGCTTCTACACATCTCTCGGCCTGGGGTACGGCGTGGGGCCTCTTCCTCGGCGTGCAGCGCCTGACCCCAGGCAACATCAGGTGGTCACCTTCGCGCGACGCGAAGGTTGCAAGGGCAGTCGCTGTCGCCGTCGTCGCACGGCCCGCCCGGCAGACCGACGCGCCCGCCCTCACCGTTGCCGCGCTCGCTCCGCACCGCGGTCGTCGCCGCGCTCGCTCCGTTTCCCCTGCAACCTTCGCGTCGCGCGAAGGTGACCACCTGATGTTGCCTGGGGTCAGGCGCTGCACGCCGAGGAAGAGGCCCCACGCCGTACCCCAGGCCGAGAGATGTGTAGAAGCGATAGGGTCCCCAACCCGCGGGCACAGCGAACGGGTTCCCCCCCCCTACAGGGCCGAGGGGACGACGACCCCGCCACGCCGGGTGCCTCATCCGATAGCACTCCGGCGCCCTTCACCCGGGAACGGGCGCGGCCGCGTCGTCTCCTCGGCCCTGTAGGGGGGACCTCTCCACCCCCCCTTCACTCTCGACACTTCAATGAACAACGGACGACTCGGATCGTCCGGGTATTCGCCCCGTGGCGGCGGTGAACTGCGACGCTCGTCGGACCATCAGTGCTGCTCCCTTGGATTCATCGATCGCTGGAAAGGTTGGCGGATCAGCCGTCGAGGTAGTCGATCCAGGCTGTGTGAGGCGCCTCGGCGCGGGCGACGGCGCACATGCGCGCGGGCCGCACCGGCGGGCGGGCGAGCTCCATCCGGGCCTGCTCCGGGGTGCGGTCGGCCTTGCGGCCGTTGCACGCGACGCAGCAGGTCACGATGTTGGTCCACTCCATCCGGCCGCCGCGGGCGCGGGGGACGACGTGGTCCAGGGTGAGCCGCGAGGCGCCCGGCTGCACCCCGCAGTACTGGCAGGCGTAGCCGTCGCGGCGGTACACGTTGCCGCGGGAGAACTTCACCCGCCGGTCGTGCCGGGCGTAGCGGCGCAGGCGCACCACCGAGGGCATCGCGATGGAGGTGCTGATGCCCCGGATGATCTCGTCGTAGGCCTCGACGAGCTCGGCCTTCCCGAGAAACATCAGGGTGAGCGCGCGCTGCCAGGAGATGATCTTCAGCGGCTCGAAGGTGGCGTTGAGCAGGAGGGTGGCGAACATCGTGGGATCTCCGGTGGGGGTACTCGTCTTCGACGCGTGTTCTTCATGGAGGGTCTAGGTATGGAAGGCGTGACCGTACGCTCGGGCGGTTGTCCAAAGGACAAGCGCGCCCGTCGCGCCGCAGGCGGCAAGGCCTGGGACGTTGATGGAAGACAATGAGAAAGGCCGCTGTCCTCCCGGCGAATCGGTGGAGGAGCAGCGGCCTTCGGGTGGCCTTCGGAATCGGTGGCCGGGGTTTTATCCGGTGACTGACTCCGCTCCTCTCATCCGCAGGTCGAGCCGCGGGTGATTGCCATCACGGGCCGCGAGACCTCCGCTGAACCACGAAAACGCGCTGCAATCACGCGTTTCTGAGGTCTTCGGAGGCTTCGGCTGGCAGTACATGAACGACATGGTGTGGCTTGAAGAGATGATCCTTGAAATGGATGTCGAGATACGAACCGTCGATGGGCTTACCAGACCATTCGATGTGTGGTCAAGCGAGGCGGTGCATTTTTTCTTCGGACAATGATGAAGGCACGAGCGCGGAGGGTGAGAGGGGCGCGCTCAGCCGGGTCGTACGATCCAGCCCTCGATGAGCACCCTGGCGGCGTGGGGGCCGGTGAGCGGCGGCGGGGTCCAGAAGCCTCGGGCGCCGAGGTGCGCGGCGACCAGCGAGAGCACCGCGTCGAGGGCGTCGCCGTGGGCGTCCTGGGCGCACGCGTTGGCCACCGGGGCGGGCAGCTCGAGGCGCAGCCCTAGGGCGCCGAGGGCCTCGGGCAGCGCGCGGATCACCGCGTAGCGCTCGGCGGTGACCTCGTTGAGCGAGGGCCCTCCCTCCGAGGGCGAGGCGCGGTGCAGCAGGTACGGCAGCCCCAGGAGGCGCAGCATGGAGGCGGGCAGCGCCTCGATGACCATGGGCTTGCCGGGGGTGAACTCCAGCGAGTCGAAGGGCAGCACGGTGACCTGGTTGCGCACCGGCGCGAGGGCGCGGGCGAGGGCCCCGAGGGCGCGCCAGGAGGGCGGTCGCGGCGCGGTGATGGACGCGGCGCCGTGGGTGATGGCCTCGGTGTGGCGCAGCGCTCCGGGCTGCGACGCGGCGAAGGCGGCCCAGCGCGCGTCGACGAGGGAGGGCGGGGCGACGGTGAGCTGGTGGAGCACCTGCGAGCCGTTGAGCACCATGCCCACGAGGTCGCGGGCGAGGGCCACCGGGACGCCGAGCGGAACATCCACGGCGAGCACGCGCGGCACGCCGCGGGCGATGCGGTCGGCGAAGGTGGCCCCGACGCGGTCGATGCCGTCGACGACGAGGGCGCCGCCGCGGTCGCTGCCCCAGGCGATGTGCGTGGGGTTGGGCGGTCTGGCGGAGCTGAAGCGCACCCCCACGAGGTCGAGGTTCTCCATGGCGTTCGCATTGTGCCGTGGCGCGTCGGCGGTGGATAGTCGCCGGGATGTTCCGGATGCCTGTCGACGCGACGCTCGACCTCGTGCTGCTCGAGGCCCGCCACGCCCCGATGCTCTTCTCGCTGGTCGACGACAACCGCGCTCACCTTCGGCGCTACCTCCCGTGGGTCGACGGCACCCGCTCGGTGCAGGACTCGATGCAGTACATCACCGCGTCGCTGGAGCAGTTCGCGCGCTCGCAGTCACTCCAGGTGGGCATCTTCAGCGGCAACACCCTCGCGGGCATGTGCGGCTACCACCTCATCGACTGGAACAACCGCCGCACCGGCATCGGCTACTGGCTGGCGCGGGAGCACCAGGGCAAGGGGCTGATGACCCGCGCGGTGCGCGCGCTCACCACGCACGCCTTCGTGTCGCTGGGGCTGCACCGGCTGGAGATCCACGCGGCGACGGAGAACGCCAAGTCCCGCGCCGTGGCCGAGCGCCTGGGTTTTACCCAGGAGGGTATTGCGAAGGGCGCCGAGTGGCTGCACGAGCGCTGGGTCGACCACGCGGTGTACGCGATGCTGCCCGAGCGCTGGCGGGGGTGAGGAGGGTCAGCGCGCCGGGCGGCAGACGTCGGCGCGGGCGCTGCGGTCGGGGCGCTGGGCGCCGCGGACGAGGGCGAGGCGGTCGCCGTAGCGGGAGCAGGTGCGGTTGAAGGTCGGCGACGCGGTGGGCACGCAGATGCCGGTGCTCATGGTGGTCGCGGCGGGGTCGGCCACGCAGAAGGTGGTGGCCTCGCCGACGCGGTCGGGGCACGAGCCGGTGCAGGAGAGGGTGCAGGTGCCGCGGGTCTGGCCCGCGGGGATGCGGCACACGCCGTTGGTGAAGTTGCAGTCGGCGTTGGCGGTGCACTCGGCGCCCACCCAGCGCTCGGTCAGGTCGATGGCGCGGCCGTCGTTGTCGCGCTCGACCGCCTGCTGGATCTTCACCGGGGTGCGGGCGCGGCCGCGGACGCGGGCGAAGACCTCGACGATGTCTTCGGCGGCCATGCGGGTGCAGCCGTGGGAGACATAGCCGCGGCGGAGGCTGCCGCCGTTGGGGGCGGTGAAGTTGTCGATCGGGCCGTGGATGCCGTAGCCCGCGGTGGGCGGGCCCGCGAGGCGGATGAAGGGCAGACCCGCGAAGACCGGCGTACGGACGCCGCGGTCGTCATGCCAGATGCGGCAGGGGTAGTAGTAGGTCCACTGGCTGTCGGGGCCCTCGGTGGTGTTGGACCCGGTGTAGAAGACGCCGCCCGGGGCGAGGTCGCTCGTCGGGGTCAGCGAGCGGCCGTTCTCCAGCGCGCCAGGGCCGATGGGAAACACCCGGTCATAGCCGCCCGCGCGGTCGCGCAGGTGCAGCGTGAGACCGTCGAGCGAGATGATGATCTCCGGCCGCGTCAGCGCCGGAACATTGGGGATCTCCTTGCAGCGCAGGGCGTTCGTCCAGGTGCGCGGGTCGCGCGCCCCGGCCTCGCCGACGACCTCGCCGAGGTCGACGTCGTCGGTGCCGTTGCTCTCCGAGAAGGCCTCGTCGTCGCCGGCGGTACAGCCCCCCAGAAGGAGCGCCATCGCCACGAAGCCCACTCCCGCAAACCGCTTGGAATCAGCCATGGCGCCGATGTATCACCATGTAGGTATATTGACAATGACCCCACCCGGGAGGCCCCCCATGGACGCCCTGACCTTCCATCACCGCCGCTGGGACGAGCTCACCCGCGACGAGCTCTACGCGCTGATGACGCTCCGCCAGGAGGTCTTCGTGGTGGAGCAGCGCTGCCCCTACCTCGACGCCGACGGCGACGACCCTCGCGCCTCGCACCTCTGGGCCACCGGCCCGTCGGGCGATTACCCCATCGCGTATTGCAGGATCTTCCCCGCGGGCGTGAAGTACCCCGAGGCGGCCATCGGGAGGGTGGCGAGCGCGGGCTCGGCGCGCCGCACCGGGGCGGGGCGGGCGCTGATGGCCGAGGCGCTGCGGCGCATGGACGCCGACGCCGGGGCGACGGCGGCGGTGCGCATCTCGGCGCAGTCGTACCTGCAGCGCTTCTACGAGGGCTTCGGGTTTCGGGTGGTGTCCGAGCCCTACCTCGAGGACGACATCCCCCACGTGGAGATGCTTCGCGGCGGGTGAGCGCGGCGCGTCGGCTACACTGCGCCGACGATGTCCTTCCGCTTCTCCGTGAGCGCCGTCGACCCGGGCTCGCGCGCCCGCCGCGGCGCGATTGTCACCCCTCACGGCCGGGCCGAGACGCCCGCCTTCATGACCGTGGGCACCCGCGCCACGGTCACCGGCCTCACCCCCGCCGACCTCCGCGAGGTGGGCGCCCAGGTGGTGCTCGGCAACACCTACCACCTGATGCTTCGCCCCGGCGTCGAGCTCTTCCGCCGAGTCGGCGGCATCCACAGGTTCATGGGCTGGGACGGCCCGATGCTCACCGACTCCGGCGGCTACCAGATCTTCTCGCTGCCGGGCGACCGCACCATCAACGAGCGCGGCGCGCGCTTCCGGAGCTACATCGACCAGCGGGTGCACGTGCTCTCCCCCGAGCGCTCCATCGAGGTGCAGACCGCCATCGGCGCGGACATCATGATGGTGCTCGACGTGTGCGTGGACGCCCGCTCCGACGAGGCCACCACCCGCGCCGCGATGGAGCGCACCCACCGCTGGGCGCTGCGCTCCCTCGCCGCGCGCACCGACTCCCCGCAGGCCCTCTTCGCCATCATGCAGGGGGGTGTGTTTCCCGAGCTGCGCAAGGCCTCCGCGGGCTTTCTCACCGACCACCCCTTCGACGGCTTCGCCATCGGCGGCCTCGCCGTCGGCGACACGCGGGCCCAGCGCGAGGACATCACCTGGCTGGCCGCGGAGCTTCTCCCCCCCGACCGCCCCCGCTACCTCATGGGCGTCGGGACCCCTCCCGACCTGCTCCACGCCATGCTGGGCGGGGTCGACATGTTCGACTGCATCCTCCCCACCAACCTCGGCTGGCAGGCCACGGCCTTCACCTCCACCGGCCGGGTGAAGCTCACCCGCGGGGCCCACTGCCACGACGACAACCCCCTCGACGCGACCTGCTCGTGCGCCACCTGCGCCACCTTCAGCCGCTCGTACCTGCACCACCTCTTCAAGTGCGATGAGCCGCTCGGGGCGAGGCTCGTCTCGATGCACAACCTGCATCACTATCAGGCGCTCATGGCCGAGGCGCGCGCCGCCATCACCGCCGGAACCTTCGCCGCCTATGCGCGGGAGAAGCTCGAGGCCATCGACCGCCACGAGCACAGCGGCCGGAGGATGGGCGCCTCGGACCTCCCCTGAGTCGGGGGGTCTCCCCCTTCCCCCGTTGCGGCTCCGGCGCTAGCGTTCGCGCTCCGACTGAATGGCGATTCAGTCGTCCCACAGGAGCGGTCAATCTCATGGCAGACGAACTTCGGTTTGACGGGCGGGTGGCGATCGTCACGGGCGCGGGCAACGGGCTCGGGCGCTCGCATGCGTTGCTTCTGGCGAAGCGCGGCGCGAAGGTGGTGGTCAACGACCTCGGCGGCTCGCACACGGGCGGCGGGAAGAGCAGCGCGGCGGCCGACGCGGTGGTGGCGGAGATCGTCGCGGGCGGCGGCGAGGCGGTGGCCAACTACGACTCGGTGGAGGACGGCGCGAGCATCGTGAAGAGCGCCATCGACGCCTTCGGGCGCGTGGACATCGTGGTCAACAACGCGGGCATCCTGCGCGACGTCTCCTTCCAGAAGATGACCGCCGACGACTGGGACCTCGTGTACCGGGTTCACGTCCTCGGGGCCTACCGGGTGACGGCGGCGGCGTGGCCGTACATGCGAGAGCAGAAGTACGGGCGCGTGGTGTTCACCTCCTCGGCGGCGGGCATCTACGGCAACTTCGGCCAGGCGAACTACTCGATGGCCAAGCTGGGGGTCGTGGGCTTCGCCAGCACCCTCGCGCTGGAGGGCAAGAAGAACAACGTGGTGGTCAACACCATCGCCCCCATCGCGGGCTCCCGCATGACCGAGACGGTGCTCCCCAAGGACCTCCTCGAGAGCCTGAAGCCCGAGTTCGTCTCTCCGCTGGTGGCGTGGCTCTGCCACGAGAGCAACAGCGACACCGGCGGGCTCTTCGAGGTCGGCGGAGGCTTCATCGGCAAGCTCCGCTGGGAGCGCACCCAGGGGACGGTCTTCCGCCTCGGCCGGGCCTTCGGCCCCGATCAGGTGAAGGCCCGCTGGGGGGAGATCACCGACTTCGGCAAGAGCGAGCACCCGGCCTCGGTCACCGAGTCGATGGCTCCCATCATGGCCAACGTGGAGGCCGGTCCGTCGAAGGGCGGCAACGAGTTCATCGACGTCGACCTGGCGCTCGGCTACCAGTTTCCCGAGTCGACCAGCCGCTATGACGAGCGCGACCTGGCGCTCTACGCGCTGGGCGTCGGGGCGAGCCGCAACCCGCTCGACACCACCGACCTCCACTACACCTACGAGCTCGACGAGGGCTTCCAGGCGCTGCCGACCTACGCGGTGGTGCCGGTGGTCAACGGCATCCTCGACGCGGGGCGCCGGGGGGAGACCGCGCCGGGGCTCAACTTCGGGCTCGATCGCATCCTCCACGGCGAGCAGTACACCGAGCTGCTGCGGCCGCTGCCGCCGAAGCAGAAGCTCACGCACCGCTCCCGGGTGAAGGCCATCTACGACAAGGGCAAGGGGGCCGTGGTCGTCAATGAGACGAAGACCTTCGACGAGGAGGGAGAGCTGCTCGCCATCAACGAGGTGACCACCTTCGTGCGGGGCGCTGGTGGCTGGGGCGGCGACCGGGGGCCGAGCGCCGAGGTGAACGTTCCGCCCGACCGGGCGCCCGACGCGGTGCTGGAGGACAAGACCAGCGAGGCCCAGGCGCTGCTCTATCGCCTCTCCGGAGACTGGAACCCGCTGCACGCCGACCCCGGCTTCGCGGGCGCCTTCGGGTACGCGAGGCCCATCCTGCACGGGCTGTGTTCGTTCGGGTACGCGGGGCGGCACGTGCTCAAGGCCTTCACCGGCGGCGACGCGAGGCGCTTCAAGTCCATCAAGGTGCGCTTCGCCGACACGGTGTTCCCTGGTGAGACCCTCGTCACCGAGATGTGGAAGGAGTCGGAGACCAGGGTGGTGTTCCGCTGCAAGGTGAAGGAGCGCGACAAGGTCGTGATCTCCAACGCCGCGGTGGAGCTGTACACCGAGGTGCCGCAGAAGAAGTCGAAGGCCAGTGCGCCCGCCGCGGCGAGCGCGGCTCCGGCGGCAGGGGCGGCGCCGGGGAAGATCACCAGCGGGCTGGTGTTCGAGGCGATCGGCGCCTACCTGACGAAGAACCCCGACGTCGCCGCCAAGGTGGGGACGGTGTTCCAGTTCAAGCTGACCGCTCCCGCGTCGCAGTGGACGCTCGACCTCAAGCTCAACCAGGTGGCGCGCGGAGAGACGGCGGTGCCCGAGTGCACCCTCGAGCTCAGCGACGCGGACTTCATGGCCATGACCGAGGGCAAGGCCAACCCGATGAAGCTCTTCACCAGCGGCAAGCTGAAGATCTCGGGCAACGTGATGGCCTCGCAGAAGCTCGACTTCCTCACCAAGATCGACCGCAAGGCCATGGAGGCCGCGGCGGCGGGCGTGGTGGCGGCTCCGGCGGCGGCTCCGGCGGCGAGCGAGGCACCGGCCCCGGCGGCGAGCGCGAGGGCTCCGGAGGTGTTCAAGGCGCTGGCCGACCGGCTGGCGGCGAACCCCGCGCTGGCGGCGGAGCTCGGCGCGGTGGTGCAGTTCAACGTCACGGGCCCCGACGGGCAGTGGGTGGTCGATGGCGCGAAGGTGACCCCCGGTCGCAACAGCGCGGCGGCGGCCTTCCTGACCCTGTCCGATGAAGACCTCGCGGCGCTCGCGGCGGGGACGGCGGACGCGAAGGCCCTCTTCCAGCACGGCAGGCTGCGCGTCGACGGAGACGTGCGGGTGGCGCACCGCCTCGGGGTGTTGAAGAACTCGTGATCGGCAACGACCAACAACGGAGCGAGGAAGAGACCAAAATGGGACGACGCGTGAACGTGATCGGTGTCGGCATGGTGAAGTTCGCCAAGCCCGGCGCGAGCGAGGAATACAACGTCATGGCCTCCAAGGCGGCGCGGCTGGCGCTGGCCGACGCGGGGGTTCCGTACGGCGAGGTCGAGCAGGCCTACGCGGGATATGTCTATGGAGACAGCACCTGCGGGCAGCGAGCGATCTACGAGGTGGGGCTCACGGGCATCCCCGTGTTCAATGTGAACAACAACTGCTCCACCGGGTCGAGCGCGCTGATGCTGGCGAAGCAGGCCGTCGAGGGCGGCGTGGTGGAGTGCGCCATCGCCGTCGGCTTCGAGCAGATGGAGAAGGGCGCCCTCGCGGCCAAGTGGACCGACCGCACCAACCCCCTCGACAAGCACGTCGGGGTGATGAACGACGCGCAGGGCGTCAACCAGGCGCCCTTCGCGGCGCAGATGTTCGGCGGCGCGGGCCGCGAGTACCGGTGGCGCTACGGAACCAAGAAGGAGACCTTCGGCAAGATCTCCTGGAAGGCCCGCCAGCACGCCAACCGCAACCCCTACGCGCTCTTCGGCGAGACGCTCACCCTCGAGGAGATCATGAACGCCCCGGAGGTGTTCGATCCGCTCACGCGCTACCAGTGCTGCCCGCCCACCTGCGGCGCGGCCGCGGCGGTGGTGTGCTCCGAGGAGTTCGCGCGGCGCCACGGCATCGCCAACCCCGTGTACATCGCGGGTCAGGCGATGACCACGGACTACGGGTCGAGCTTCGGCGACTCGATGATGAAGATGGTCGGCTACGACATGAGCAAGGCCGCCGCGGACAAGGTCTACGCCCAGTCGGGCCTCGGCCCGAAGGACGTGCAGGTCGTCGAGCTCCACGACTGCTTCACCGCCAACGAGCTCATCACCTACGAGGCGCTCGGCCTCTGCGGAGAGGGCGAGGCGGAGAAGTTCATCGACGCGGGCGACAACACCTTCGGCGGCAAGTACGTGGTCAACCCCTCGGGGGGGCTGCTCTCCAAGGGCCACCCCCTCGGCGCCACCGGCCTCGCGCAGTGCACCGAGCTGGTCTGGCAGCTCCGGGGCATGGGCGACAAGCGCCAGGTGCCCAACGCCCGCGCCGCGCTCCAGCACAACCTCGGCCTCGGCGGGGCCTGCGTCGTGACGATGTACCGCCGCGACTGAGTCGCTCCCGTCCACCGGCTCTGGTAGGGTGCGCGCCGTGCGCAGCCACCGGCTCTCCTCCGTCCTCTCCGCCCTGATCCTGAGCGCGCTCGGGTGCTCCGACGTGCCGACCACCCAGCGGTGCGACGAGCCCGACAACTCGTGCGGTCGCGTCTTCCTCCAGAGCGCCACGCCGCTGAGCGCCCTGCGAGACCCCAACCCGATGACCCGCGTGCCGGAGGGGACGCCGGTCGACGCGCGCAACCTCCAGGTCACCGCGTATGACGAGCTCGACGAGACCATGGACGGCGACCTGGGCACCGTCTACGTCCAGCAGACCATCCCCGTCGGGGCCTCCACCGACCCCTTCCTGCCCTGTCCGCTGCTGCCCGACGGACTCGCTCGCGTCTGCGGCATCTCGACCTTCAACACCCAGTTCAGCCCGCTCGCCTATCGCCCCAAGGTGGGCGACCTCGTCGACATGTCCGGCGGGCAGTACGACGAGTTCGACTGCTCCGGCGTGTGCGGCTCGCCCCCGCAGCCCTTCCCCGACGGGCGCTTCCTGCCGCAGGTGCGAGAGCCCACCATCCGCAGCGCCGGCGTGGCGCCGCTCCCGGCGCCGGTGCGCGTCACCGTGCAAGACCTCATGACCCACAACGCCGCCCTCATCGGGGTGCTGGTGGAGGTCTCCAACGTGACCGCCGTCGGGCCCGCCGACCGTCGCGGCGAGATCCAGATCACCCCCGACCGCAACGGCCCCAAGCTCACCCAGGAGATGACCGCGATCCCAGGCGTCGCCGCGGGCACCCAGTGGTCGCGCATCGTCGGGGTGGTGTCGTACTTCTACGGTCCGAAGCTCATCCCGAGGAGCCTCGCCGACCTGACGCCCGCGGGCTGAGACTTCTCACAGAAGAGCCACACAGCGACGGACCGCTGTGGCGAAATGGCCGCCACGGCCCTCCAGGGCGCCGAGCCCGATGACCGCTGAAAACAGCGGTGTGTCGTGGGCGCTACACCCGCGGCCTGCACTTCGCATTGGGAGGGGAACCACTCAAAAAACAGGAGGTTCCCATGAGGGTACATGCTCTCGCGGCCGCGTTGACCCTTGCGATCAGCGCCACGGTCTTCGCGGTTCCGCAGCCCGGTCGCGTTCTCCCTTCGGTGTCCGTTCGCGACCTGGGCGGCGCCCAGCACACCGAGCGCGACCTCGCCGGTCGATGGACCGTCGCCATCGCGATGACCGACAAGGACGTCGGCCCCAACCTCGCGGCGTGGTGGCAGCAGCTCCAGACCCGCGTCCCCGAGGGCACGAGGTTGGTGTCCTTCGTGGCGCTCGACCTCTTCGCGATGGTGCCCACCGCGACGGTGCTCTCCCAGGCCCGCGAGGCGACGCCCAGGGACGCCTGGAACAGCGTCTGGTTCTGCCGCGACGGCTCCTTCGCCGAGCAGCTCGGGCTCCCGGAGAGCGAGACGCCGTGGGTGTTCGTGATCGACCCGTCGGGGCGCGTGGTGGAGAGCATCCACGCCAACGTCAACCCGGGCGGCGTCGCGCGGGTGCTCTCCGCCGTGGGCACCCGCACCGCCAGCGCGCCGCGCTGAAGCCTCGGAGTGTGGCGAGGCGCGGGGCCCCTTCCCCGCTGCCGCGCGCCCTGCACCCCGCCTCGGCTCCGTTCGGCACACATCTCACGGACCGCCTTCATTTCAAGCCGATGCGTGCGATGGATGGCGCGGCCCGCTGTGCCCGCGGGTTGGAAAGCCTATCGCTTCTACCCATCTCTCGGCCTGGGGTACGGCGTGCGGCCTCTTCATCGGCGTGCAGCG
>Ga0208117_100035_pt1 | contig 152466 bp, 107 predicted proteins | sample LakWasMet26_LOW6_2_FD_183870 | JGI IMG/M metagenome (GOLD analysis project Ga0208117, IMG submission 183870) | Freshwater sediment methanotrophic microbial communities from Lake Washington under simulated oxygen tension - Sediment Metagenome... | ecosystem: Environmental > Aquatic > Freshwater...
GCCGCCGAAGCGCCAGTGCAAGCCTCCGTCACGTCGCAGACACCCACCGAGGCGCGGCACACCGTGCCCGCCGTGATGAACCCATCGGCAGGGCAAGCCGGGCTCGATCCGTTGCAGCTCTCGCTCACGTCGCAGGCGCCCGCCAACGGGCGACACACCGTTCCACTGACCAGCGCCGTCACATGGGCCCGACCGGCGATCGCGCCCGAGGGAGAGCACCCGGCCGCAAGCGGCGGGTTGAAGGAGCCCGAGAGCGAGCACGAGGCCGCCGTGGCGCTGATGCGGATGCGCCCGAGACCACCCGCGCCGCCGTGGTTGGAGCAGCCGCCTGTTCCCAGGCCCCCGGCGCCGCCGATGGCCTGCACCGTGCCGCTCACGCTGAGCGTCGGAGCCTCGAGGAAGACCGCTCCCCCAGAGCCTCCGCCGCCCGCCCCGGAGCCCAGCGCCGTGTTGCCGCCAGCGCCTCCGTTGGCCCTCACCGCGCCGGTGATCGTCAGCGAGCTGGACGTCGCGATGCGAAGCGCGCCGCCTCCACCGCCGCCGCCTCCGCCGCCATGCCAGCCGCAGTTGGAGCACTGACCGCCGCCACCGCCGCCCGCCGAGCCTGGGCGGAAGGTCGTGGCCATCGCAAGGTCGGCCGCCGCGTCGCTGCCGATCGATCCGCCACCGCCGCCGCCCGCGTAGTACGAGCAGTAGCCGGTCAGCCCGTTGCCGCCTGCGTACGCGCCCGGCGAGGCTCCGCCGAGGCCCGCGCCCTGGGCGCTCGCACCACCCGCGCCGCCGTAGGCGCCGCCGCCGTTGCCGCCGTCGCCGACGTACCAGCCGCCGCCGCCACCGCCGCCTCCGTAGCCTCCGCCGCCGCCACCGGAGTCACAGACGCCGCCGCCCGAGCCGCCGCCGTACCCGCCGCCGCCCGCCCAGCACGAGCGACCCGGACCGCCGCCGCCCACGCTGCCCGAGCCGCCCGTTCCGCCGGCGTGGCAGGAGCCTCCGCCCGAGGGACCCACGCCGCCGACGCGACCCGTCGCTCCACCGCCGCCGCCTCCGACGTAGCAGCCCACCGCCGCGCCGTCTCCACCGCGAGCGCCGCTCACGTCGACGGTGCCTGCGATGATCACCGCGCCCATCGCGCGAAGGTCCAACGTGCCGGTGCCGCTGGTGGTGACCGTCACGCCCGAAGGGATGGTGATGGTCGTGAAGTGATAGACGCCGGGGGCCAGCACCGTGTTGGTCGCAGGAGCGAAGGCCCCGTTGGACCCCGTGCTGGGGAACGACGTCCCTCCAGGCACCAGCGCATCGGCAGGGCAGGCCGTGCTGGCTCCGGTGCAGGCCTCGGCCACGTCGCAGACGCCCACCGAGGCGCGGCACACGGTGCCCGCTGGAGTGAGCGCGTTGCCAGGACACAGCCCGCTCGACCCGGTGCAGCTCTCGGCCACGTCGCAGGTGCCCACCGAGGCGCGGCACACCGTGCTCGACGGAAGGAACCCATCCGCCGGACACGCGACGCCCGTACCCGTGCAGCTCTCGGCCGTGTCGCACGCCCCCGCCGACGCGCGACACACCGTGCCCGAAGAACGGAACCCGTCCGCCGGGCAGGCGTTGCTCCCGTTGCAGACCTCCGCGACGTCGCAGACGTCCGCCACCACGCGGCACACCGTGCCCGCCGCGACGACAGCGTCCGCCGGGCACGCCGCGGCGCTACCGGTGCAGCGCTCCGCCACGTCGCAGCCGCCCGCCACCGCCGCGCGACACACCGTGCTCGACGCCGCGAACGCGTCCGCCGGGCACACGTTGCTCCCGTTGCAGACCTCCGCCACGTCGCAGACTCCCGCCGACGCCCGACACGTGGTCCCCGCCGCGACCACTCCGTCGGCCGGGCACGCCGCGGCGCTACCGGTGCAGCGCTCCGCCACGTCGCAGCCGCCCGCCACCGCCGCGCGACACACCGTGCTCGACGCGACGAAGCCGTTGGTCGGGCACGCCGACCCGCTGCCGTTGCAGCTCTCCGCCACGTCGCAGACGCCCGCCGAGGCGCGACACACCGTGCCCGCGGCCACGTTGCTCCATGCCGTCGGCCCCGACACCGTCGAGGACGGCACCGTGCACACCTGGCAGTTGTTCGCCGGGTTCAGGTCGCCGCTGGTGAAGCACACCCCGCCGATGCGGCAGAAGCCCTCGTCCAGCAGTCCGTCGCAGTCGTTGTCGATCCCGTCGCAGACCTCCGGCGACCCGGCCCCCGCGGTGGCCGAGCAGACGGTGCCTCGGCCGTCCGCCGTGCACACCAGGGCCCCGACCCGCGCGCAGGCGCCGACGCCCACGGTGCACGCTCCGCTCAGGTAGCCGTAGGAGAGCGCCGGGGCGCGGACCATGATCTGCCCTTGGGAGCCGTTGATGTTCCCCGCGTAGCAGCTCGCGTCGTAGCAGCTCGCCCAGCCGCTCGCCGTGAGGCCGAAGGAGCCGCCCGGCACGTCGCGCAGATGAAACTGGTCCGTCGCAGCGGTGTAGCCGATCCAGCCGAACATCCCCGGCGAGCACGGCCCGGAGACCGTGGCGGGCGTCCCATTGAAGAACTCGGCGCCCCCCCAGGCGGAGACGAAGTTCGACGGCACCGTGTGGCGGAAGACGTTGGCGCCCCAGCTCTTGCCCGCGGCGTAGCTGCCGAAGAGCATCTGCGTCACCGGCAGGCCGACCCCGAAGGCGTTGAGCGAGTAGGCCGCCGCGTCGTTGCGCACCGCGCCCTGCGCCGAGCGCCAGCCGAAGCTCGCGCCCCCGTCGCCGCCCGCGCAGCCGGGGCCCCAGCCTCCCGGCCGGGAGCGGCCCACCAGCGTCCAGCCCGCCCCGTCGGCGGCCATGTCGCACCATGCCTCGAAGCGCCCCGCCGTCGAGGCGCTCGTGGGGTTGAGCCAGTAGTACCCGCTGCCGATGGACATCGTCGCGGCGTAGATGTCCTCGCACGAGCGCCCCGGGCAGGCCGCGCTGCCCGCGAGGCCCTCGTCCACCCGGCCGTCGCAGTCGTTGTCGACGCGGTCGCAGACCTCCACGCCGGGGACGCACCCCGTGGGTCGGATCCACGGGTCGTCGACCACGCCGTCGCAGTCGTTGTCGACGGCGTCGCACAGCTCCGTCGTCGGGGCGCGGGTGATGACGTTCGTCGGACACAGCGCCGACGAGCCGGTGCAGCTCTCCGCCGGGTCGCAGGCCGCGATCGTGCCCGACGCTCGGCACACCGTGCTCGACGACAGGAACGCATCCGAGGGACACGCGTTGCTTCCGTTGCAGGTCTCGGCCACGTCGCACACGCCCGCCACCGCGCGGCACACGGTGCCCGCCGCGACGACCCCATCGGCCGGGCACGCCGCGGCGCTTCCCGTGCAGCGCTCCGCCACGTCGCAGCCGCCCGACAGCGCCGCGCGACACACCGTGCTCGACGCGACGAAGCCATCGGCCGGGCACGCCGACCCGCTTCCGTTGCAGCGCTCGGCCACGTCACACACGCCCGCCGACGCGCGACACACCGACCCGCCCGGGACGCTGCTCCAGCTCGTCGGCCCCGACACCGTCGACGACGGCACCGTGCACACCTGGCAGTTGTTGGCCGGGTTGAGCTGCCCGCTGGTGAAGCACGCTCCGCCGATGCGGCAGTAGCCCTCGTCCACCGAGGCGTTGCAGTTGTTGTCCTGCCCGTCGCAGACCTCCAGCGTCGGGAGCACCTCGCCTGGACACGTCGCCCCCCACGACCCGGCCACGCAGGTCTGCGCCCCGCTTCGGCAGAGCCCGACCCCCGAGGTTCCAGCGCCGCCCGAGTAGCAGGAGCGGACGAGCCCCTCGTCGACCGCGCCGTCGCAGTCGTCGTCGAGGTTGTTGCAGAGCTCGACGCCGGGCGAGGCCGCGGTGGCGCTGCACTGCGAGGCCAGCCCGTCGGCGCGGCAGACGACGGTGCCCGCGCGGGAGCAGGCCCCGACGCCCACGGAGCAGGCGTTGCCCAGCGTCGGGAAGTCCTCGTCGACCGCGCCGTCGCAGTCGTCGTCGAGCCCGTTGCAGCGCTCCGCCGTCGGAACCACCTGACCCGCGCAGGAGCCCCAGATGCCCGAAGCGCAGGTGGAGCTTCCTCCTCGGCAGAGCCCGACCCCGTTGGTGCCCGCGGGACCCGTGTAGCAGGCCAGGGAGAGGCCCTCGTCGACCGCGCCGTCGCAGTCGTCGTCGAGGTTGTTGCAGGTCTCGGTGCCGCTGCCTCCGGGGACGCACACCTGCACCACGCCGCCCACGCAGTTGTTCACCGTGCGCGCGCAGAGCCCGGAGCCGCAGGTGGTGGTGCCGAGGCCCTCGTCGGTCACCCCGTCGCAGTCGTCGTCGAGGCCGTTGCAGACCTCCACCCCCGGAACCTGCTCCCCCGGGCAGAGCGCCCAGAACACGCCGCCCACGCATGACCGTGATCCGTCGTGGCAGATGCCCACGCCGCGGGTGCCCGCGGGGCCCGTGTAGCAGCTCTGCGCGATGCCCTCGTCGACCGCGCCGTCGCAGTCGTCGTCGATGCTGTTGCAGCTCTCGACCGCGGGAAGCGTCTGCCCGGTGCACGCGCCCCACGCCCCGGTGGCGCAGGCCTGCAGGCCATCACGGCAGCGCCCCACCAGCCGGGTGCCCGCGGGGCCCGTGTAGCAGCCGCGAGCGACGCCGTTGTCGATGGCGCCGTTGCAGTCGTCGTCGAGGTTGTTGCAGCTCTCCGTCACCGGGGTCACCTGGCTGGTGCACACGCCCCAGGCGCCCATGGAGCAGCCCTGCGTCCCGGCCCGGCAGAGCCCCACGCCGCTGGTGCCCGCGGGGCCCGTGTAGCAGCCCTGCGAGACCCCCTCGTCGACGACGCCGTTGCAGTTGTCGTCGAGGTTGTTGCAGCTCTCCGCGCCAGGCAGCGTCTGCCCGGTGCACGCGCCCCACGCGCCCGCGCTGCAGCCCTGCGTCCCTCCGCGGCAGACCCCGACGCCGCTGGTCCCGGCGGGGCCCGTGTAGCAGCCGCGGCTCACCCCGTTGTCGACGCCGCCGTCGCAGTCGTCGTCGAGGTTGTTGCAGCTCTCCGCGCCAGGGACCACCTGCCCCGCGCACGCGCTCCACGCGCCCGCCGAGCAGCTCTGCGTCCCCGCCCGGCAGACGCCGACGCCGCCGGTGCCCGAGGCGCCCGTGTAGCAGCCCTGGGTCACTCCCTCGTCGATGAGGCCATCGCAGTCGTCGTCGACGCCGTTGCAGGTCTCCGCCGCAGGGGGCCGCGTCCCGGCGCGGGTGCACACCGGCGCCCCGCTGGAGCAGTCCAGCACGCCGATGACGCACACCCCAGGCAGCGAGCAGGGAGCGCCGTTGGCGCACGCGACGCAGTCCGCCGTGGCGTTGCAGACGCTCGACGAGCCCGGCAGCCAGCGCACCGAGCTGCCCGCCGAGGCGACGCCCGTGGTGTTGTAGCCGAGGAGGTCGAAGGCCGATCCGGTGTCTCGCTGGATGCCGATGGTGGCGTCGCCGCCGGTGGCGCGAGCCCCCTGGCCCTCCATGCGGCCGTAGAGCACGTCGATGGCGTTGGAGCCCTCGGAGAGGCTGATCTCGAAGGTGATGTGCTCGCTCGCGTTGGACGAGCCCGGCGGATAGAAGAAGTTGTCCTCCCACTCCGCGATGTACCGGCGCAGCGGGGCCGCGCCGACCGTGGCCGTGCAGATGCCGTTGCGCTGGTAGATGTCGTCCCAGAAGCCGAAGATCGTGTTCTCGACGGCGGCCGTGGGCAGCATGCTGTTGACCCACGAGTACGTGGGCAGCACGAAGGAGAGCTGGCCGTTGGAGGCGATGCCCACGTAGCTGTAGGGGCTGCCGTAGAAGCGGAACGTGAAGGCCAGGCTCTCCCCCGCCGTCCCGTCGTCGGAGCCCGGCATGAAGGTCCGGTGCCCTGCGAGAGAGCAGACGTCGACCCAGGGCATCGGCGAGGGGCGAAGTCGGGTGTAGACGTCCACCCCGGCGCCGCAGACCGTGCCCACCGGGAGCTGGGTGGCGATGGCGCAGGTGGGAGTCCCGGTCGCGCAGGAGACGCGCCCGGTCGCGCAGGCCCGCCCCGTCGCGCAGGAGGCGCCCTCGTTGCAGGGGACGCACACGCCCGAGGCGCTGCAGACCGAGCCCACGCCGCAGACCGTCCCGGGGGGCAGCGCGCCCGCGTCCACGCAGGTCTCCACCGGCCGGCCGCCGGCGGCGTTGATGCAGTTGATCACGCCTCGACGGCAGGGGTCCGAGGCGATGTAGCACTGCGCCCCCATGCGGCAGAGGACCTCCTCCGGAGGCGCGCAGGTGAACTGCACCTCGGTGGAGATCAGCGTCGGCGCCAGGGTCCCGTCGGGCGAAGGGATCAGCCTCGCTTGTAGTTCGAGGAAGGGGAAGTGGTCCGCGCCCACCGCCGTCGGCATCGCCGCTCGGATCGCCGCGCCCACGTCGAGGGTCGAGGGCGCCGTCGGGGCGCCGTTGGGGGCGTTGGCGAGGCGGGTCCAGGTGGCGCTCGCGAGGCCGAGCGAGGTCTGGGCCACGCGCACGCGAAACTCGATGCTGGTCCCCTGAGGGACGATCGAGGTGAAGTTGAACTGGCCCCAGTAGGGCGCGTCGATGCCGTCGCAGGACGTCCCCTCGTAGACGCGACGGTAGGTGCCCGTGGCGCAGACCGTGATGCCGCTCGAAGGGGTCCAGCGGATGCTGCGCCCGGCCGGAGCGACGCCCGGGGAATTACTGCCCACCAGGTCGAAGGACGAGCCCGTCCCCTGCTGGATGCCGATGGTGGCGCTGTTGCCGGTGGCCCGATCCCCCTGGCCCTCCATCTGGTTGTAGAGGACGTCGATGGTGTGGGTCGTCTCGGCCAGCACCACCTGGTAGGTCATGTGCTCGGTCGCGTTGCCTGCGCCGTCCGGCGGATAGAAGTACTGGTCGTTCCACTGGACGACGTACTCGCGGTTGGGCGAGCTGCCGTAGACCGCGATGCACTCTCCGCTGCCGCGGTTGTAGACGTCGTCCCAGAACGCGAAGATCGTGTTGGCGACGTCCGCCGTGGGGAGCGAGCTGTTGACCCACCAGTAGGTCGGGTCGACGAAGGAGATCATCCCGTTGGTGGCGATGCCCGCCGTGACGTAGGGCGCCCCGTAGAAGCGGAACGTGAAGGGCAGCGGTAGCTGGGTGGTGCCGTCGTCGGAGCTCACCAGCACCGTCTGGCGGCCCGGCGCCGCGCAGGCGTCGCGCCAGGGCAGCGTCGAGCTCCCCCGGGTGTAGCTGCCCCCGGAGCTGCTGGTGCAGGTCGAGGTGATGCCGCCTCGGAGGCCCGCTCCGCCCGGGCAGAAGACCGCGTGCGCGGCGTTGGCCACCGCCACGTTGCTCGACCCTGCGGGGATCGGATCGGCGCCTTCGGGGCAGATCACCTGGTGGCGGCACTGCGGCGAGCAGTTGCCCGGGCACTGCGACACCACGCCGATGAAACGGGTAGGCGTGGGATAGTCCGGGCGCCAGCGACGGCACTCGGACCACCGCCCCGTCTCGGGGCTCCCGGCAACCGGGTCGCAGGTGCGCTGGCCGACGTTGCAGGTCTCGGTGGCGCTGTAGCTGAGGTCGTTGTCGACGTCGCAGGGCCTCGGCTGGTCGCCGAGGCGGCACTCGCAGCCCGCCCGGGTGTTGGGGAGGCGGCCGCAGTAGCACTGGTCGGTGACGCTGGCGTCGTCGTCGTCGCAGTCGACGTTGATGCAGCCAAGGCCGAAGCCGTAGCGGTCGTTGTCACGGTCGACGCACTGGGTCGTCGGGCCGTCGCTCTCCTCGGAGGTCTCGGCGAGGTCCGAGGCGCCGTCGCGGGTGACCAGGTCGTCGCTGGCGTCCATGCCCGTCGGCGCGTCGAAGGCGATGGTGATGGAGGCGTCATCGAATCCGACGAGCGAGCCGCCGCCGCCGCAGCCCACGAGGGCCAGCAGGATCGCTGACGGAATCCACCGGGCCTTCATCGGGCGCCTCGACCCTTCGACGCCAGAGACGCGGCCGGGCCTGCATGGAACACCACCAACATATCGATAGGAGCTACGCGCTTCCAGGACGAGCGCAATTGATAACGATCAACCTATTGCATACGGCTGATACAGCACCGACCAGATAACCAGAAAACACCTTGAAACAAAGCAGTTCTATAGAAACATCACCGCACCATACGACTCTTTATCCATAACGGACTTAATTGCGCACTACGCAACCTTTATGGGCCACGCAATCGTTACCCAACAACTACGCAACGATTGCCGACCACGGCCGCCCGGTGGCCCCGGGGCGGCGATCGCGGCCCCCTCACCGCATCTGACCGAGGTCAACTCGCGCTCGGCCGGGCGCTCCCAGAGTCGTCGCCCGTGATGACCTCTTCCCCTCGCTTCGTGTCCTGCGCGCTGGGCGCGTGGCTCCTCACCTCGACCGCGCTCGCTCAGCCCTCGCGAAGCGCCGCCGCGCCCCCTCCGCCCACCGGCCCCGTGGCGCTGAGCGCGCCCGCGAGCGACCGGGTCGTCGACCAGGCGAGGTTCCTGTTTCCGCAGACGCAGGGGTGGTTTCGGCTCGTCGCGGGGGCGGTCTTCACCGCGGGCTACGACGGTCGCCTCGTGCCCGACTACGACTCGCTCACCCACGCCCGGGTGAGGCGCGCCGACAACGCCGGGTACACCATCGTCCCTCGCTACCCGCTGCGCTTCGACGGCTGGATGCGCATCGCCAGCGGGCAGCACCCCGACGCCTGGGTCGAGCTCCGGCCCGTGGACGCCCGCGGCGCGGTGGCCTCGCAGCAGGACGGCGTGCTCGTCTACCCCGAAGCCTTCGTCGACACCGACGTGCTCTACAAGTCCACGCCCACGCACGCGGACGAGTACCTGCTGGTGCGCTCCAGGGCGGCGCCCACCGAGTGGACCTACCGCTTTCGCAGGGGCCCTCGCATCACGGCCATCCGCCAGACGGGCACCGCCATCGAGGCCGTCGACTCCCAGGGCCGCGCGTGGCTGCGCGCGGGGAGACCCATCGCCGTCGACCGCAGCGGCCACCGGGTGACCGGCGAGGTCGTGGTGCGAGACAACACCCTGGTGGTGCGCATCGACCTCAGCACCCTCGAGATGCCCGCGCTGGTCGACCCCGACTGGACCTCCACCGCGGACATGTCCTACGGCCGCTTCTACGCCGCCGCCAACGTGCTCCCCTCCGGGCGCGTGCTCGCCACCGGCGGCTGCTCGGCCTCGGTGTGCAGCGGCGACCTGACCCTGCCCGCCTGCCGCACGGTGCTGCGCGAGGCCGAGACGCTGGAGCTCGGCTCCCGCACCTGGTCGCGCGCTGGCGACGACACCGTGGGTCGCTTCTTCCACGCCGCCGAGAGCCTGGAGTCGGGCGCCGTGCTGGTCGCCGGAGGCTGCATCGATCCGGCCTGCGCGAGCACCACCCCCTCGGTGACCGTCTACGACCCGGCGAGCTCCAGCTTCGGCGCCGTGGGGTCGCTCGCCGAAGGGCGCGCGGGCATCGCCAGCATCCGGCTGAGGGACGGGCGGGTGCTGCTCGCCGGCGGCTGCTCGGGGGCGACCTGCTCCGCGAGGGTCGAGCTCTACGACCCGAGGACCCGCACCCTCAGCGCAGCCGCCCCGATGGCCACCGCCCGGGGCCGCGCCGAGGTCGTGCTGCTGCGCGACGGCCGGGCGCTGGTGACCGGCGGATGCACCTCCATCCAGTGCGCGGGCGTGCTCGCCTCCGCGGAGGTCTACGATCCGACCGCCGACCGATGGACCAGCGCCACCCCGATGTCGACGCCTCGCGGCGGGCACTTCGCGGCGCTGCTCGACGACGGCCGGGTGCTGGTCGGAGGCGGATGCCCGGACGGGGCGTGCACCAGCTTCCTTCGCTCGACGGAGATCTACGACCCCGCGATGGCGCGCTTCGCCCCGGGGCCCTCGATGACGCAGATGCGCGTCGGGGCGGAGGCGGTGCGGATGCCCGACGGGCGGGTGCTCATCAACCAGGGCTGCTCGGGGCGCACCGACTGTGACCTCAGCAACGAGGTCTTCAACCCCAGGACCTCGACCTTCGCCCGCATCGAGGACGCCGTCACCTCGCGAGCCTTCCACTCCTTCGTGCTCCACGAGCGCGCCCACCTCGCGGTGGCCATCGGAGGCTGCCAGCCCCGCACCTGCTCCTGGTGGAACGAGACCTATGACCTCTCCAACATCCACCCCGTCGAGGACGGTGGGGTCGATGCCGGGGCCTCGGATGTTCCCTCCGACGCGTCGAGCGACGTGCCCCGCCGCGACGCCGGCCCGAGGCCCGACATCAGCGACGCAGCGGCCCCCGATGCGCCCGCTCCCCTCGACGCCGCCACGCTCCCTCCGCCTGGAGCGCGAAGCAACGCCTGCGGCTGCACCGTGGTCGGCAGCACCGGCAGCGGCCTCCTCGGGAAGATCGGGCTCGCGGCGCTGGGCCTCGCGCTGACCGCTCGCCGCCGCCGCAGGGGCGCGCGATGAAGACCACCGCCCTCCTCGGCGTCGCGGCACTGATCGCCGGCTGCGAGGCCTCCTCGCCCTCCCCTCCCCCGGTCGACGCCGGAGCCGACGTGGTCCTCGACGTGGTCCTCGACGCGGGTGTCGACGCGGGAGAGACCCTCGATGTGCTCGACGCGGCCCTCGACGAGGCGCCCACGGATGTCGCCCCGGCGGACGCTGCGTGCTCGACGGCGTGCGGCGAGTGCGAGGCGTGCCGCGGGGGGCGCTGCGAGTCCATCGGTCCAACGGCATCAGGGCGCTTCGTGACCACCGGGTGGAGCCACTCGCTCACCATCGACGGCGCCCGGCGCCTCTGGGCCTGGGGCGACAACGGCACCGGTCAGCTCGGGGTCGGCGACCTGCTCTCCCGCCGCGTCGGCACGCCCGTCTCCGGCGGTGGCGAGTGGCGCCTCGTGGCCGCTGGATCACGGCACTCCTGCGGCATCCGCATCGACGGGTCGCTCTGGTGCTGGGGGGTGAACGTGCACGGCCAGCTCGGCGTCGGGGACACCCTCGACCGCAACGCCCCGACGCGGGTGGGCGACGCCAGCGACTGGACGGAGGTCACCTGCGGAGGGCTTCACACCTGCGCGACGCGGGAGGGCGGGACGCTCTGGTGCTGGGGCGCCAACCCCGCCGGGCAGCTCGGCCTCGGCGACGCCACCGGAGACCGCTCCACGCCGCAGCGCGTGGGCACCGAGCTCGGATGGCGGGGGATCGCCGCGAAGGGCCGCTTCAACTGCGGGATGCTCGGGGCAGGATCGCTCTGGTGCTGGGGCGACAACTCCGACGGCCAGCTCGGAGTCGGCGACCGCGCCGACCGGAGGGCGCCGACGCCCATCGCCTCCGCGAGGGTCTGGGCGGCGGTGGGGCCGAGCCCCCTGCACGCGTGCGCGGTCACCAGCGCGGGGGAGCTGTTCTGCTGGGGTTCCAACGACTATGGCCAGCTCGGAACGGGCGGCCGCACCCCCTCGCTCACCCCCGTCCGCTCGGGCTCCGACTCCGACTGGACCTCCGTGGCTTCGGGCTTCCAGCACACCTGCGGGCTGCGCCGCGACGGCCGTCTGCGCTGCTGGGGCGACGGCGCCGCCGGGCAGCTCGGCACCGGCGACCTGACCCTTCGAGAGGTGCCGACGCTGGTGATGTCCGAGGCCACCTTCACCTCGGTGGCCGCGGGCATCGGCCACACCTGCGCCCTGGAGACGGCGGGCCGGGTGCGCTGCTGGGGCGACGGCGGCCGCGGGCAGCTCGGCGACGGCGGCAACCGGGCGCGCTCGTCGCCGACGGGGTCGTGTCTCGCGGCGGGGCCCTGAGCGCTGCGCTACTCCCACCAGCTCCGGTTGGTGTGGTGGTCGTGGCCGAAGGTGAGGCCCGCCGCGGTCGCGGTCCCTTCGAGGCCCGAGCCGTGGTCTCCGCGCGGGTCGTAGACGCCGTTGTCGTTGAGGTCGATGAAGAGAAACACCCGGTACGCCACGCCGGGGCGCAGCACCCTGGGCAGGCGCAGCGCGAAGGCGTCGGCGCCGCTCATCGCCTCGTCGCGGTAGAGGGCCACGGTGCGCCCGGTGACCGCCTCGGTGACCGTGAGCTCGAAGCGGACGCCCTCGTGCACCTCGAAGCCTCGGAGGGTGCCGACCAGGTCGGAGCGGTCCGCCGGGAGGGGCGCGGGCTCTCCCGGGATGGCCTCGGAGGAGAGCGTGAGCGAGTAGGGAGGCGCTGTGGGAGCGAGCGCGTGGGACGCGGTGTCGGATGGCCCGAAGCGCCCGTCGCCGTCGCGGTCGATGTACCAGTCGAGGCGGGAGGGCGAGGCGCCCATCGCTCCAGCGAGGAGGAAGCGCTCCGTCCCGGTCGTGACCGAGCGCAGCACCACCAGCGCGTCGAGCGAGCCCTCGCGGCCCACCAGGCGAAACTCGGCGCGGCGCCCTCGCTCGGCGGTCCAGCTCCCGAGGCGGAGCTCGAGGTCTCGCGAGCGGTCCCTCGGGGCGTCCGCGCTCGCGGCGTCGGGCGCGGAGGTCTCCGGTGCGTCGACGTCGAGCGCCGCGTCGAGCTCGTGGACGTGGGCGTCGGGCGCGGTCGAGTGCGTCTCGTGGCAGCCTGACGCGAGGACGAAGGCAGCCCCGAGGGTCAGCCAGGGTCGAAGGAGCGTGGCGGGTTTCATCGGCGTTGATCATCGAGGGCGATGACGAGGGGCTCTTGACCGGGGTCATGCCGATGGCCCTCGCGGATCATCCTGCCTCCCAGCACACCAGCCTCCGCTCCAGCGCGACCAGCGCGCCGGGGGCACCCGGGAGAGCGCCGAGGCCACCGGGAGCATCACCACGCCGAACTCCTGTCCAATGGAGCTTCGGGAGCTGAACGGTCACCTGTTGTGGCCGCAGGGCCACGCCCGTCGACCGCACGATCGACGCGCTGGTACTGTCGCCCGATGCGACGGGCGGCAGCTGCGGCGGGGTGGGTGTTGCTCGTGGCTGGGTGCGAGCAACCGCGCACGGAGCTGGTGGCGCGCGTGGAGTCCGAGGTTGCGTGGGGCGCGGGGCGCACCGTCCAGAGCGTGACCCTCACGGTGCGCCGTGGAGGACCCACCGGCCCGCTGCGGAGCGCCCGCACGACGGCGCTGGGCGTGGGTGGCGAGCGGCGACCGCTACCGCTGCTGGTGGGCATCGTCCCGGCCGATGACACCGACACGCCCGTCTGGATCGAAGCCCTCGGGTGCCGCGCCCCCAACGGGTGCACGGCGGCCACCGCGGCGGTGGCGCAACGCGCGGTGGTGCGCTTCGCGGTCGGGCAGACCGAGGAGGTGACGCTGCTCCTGGCGTCGGCGTGCGTGGGCGTCACTTGCGGGAGCGATGAACGGTGCGGGGTCACCGGACGCTGCGAACCGGCGACGCGGGCGGTGGTGCGGCCGTTCGCTGGGAGCGACGCGGCGGTTGTGGCCGATGGGGCGATGGACGCTGGCAGGGTCGATGCGGCGCGCGATGTTCCGATCATCAGCGACCTCGCCGCCGACATCACGCCGACCATCGATGCGCTGATGGTCGATATCCCCGCAATGGATACAGTGCCGCCTGTCGATGCGCCGACACCGGACACGGCGGCATCCTGCGGCGCACTGGAACTGCGATGCGACGGGGCGTGCGTGGCCGTGCTGCGCGACCCGACGAACTGCGGCGCTTGCGGAGAGGTCTGCCCCGCCGTCGCGGGCGCCACGGCAACGTGCATGGGAGGCCGATGCGGGTACGTCTGTGACGCCGCCCACGCCGACTGCGACGAGCGACCGAGCAACGGGTGCGAGTCGGAGCGCGCGACGGACCGCGCGAACTGCGGGGCGTGCGGCGTGGTTTGTCCGATCGGTGCGGTATGCCAGACCAGTTCCTGCGCTTTTATCGCATGCACGCCATCGACGCCGCCACCGGATGCTGGGGTGCGCCGCGTCTGGACCGTATGCCCTGATGGATGCGTCGATTTGAGTACCAACCTCCGCAACTGCGGGGCCTGCGGATCTCCATGCGGCGATGGCAACGCTTGTGTTGCAGGATCATGCCGCCCATTGATATGCCCCGGTGGAATGCAGCGCATTCCCGGTGGCACCTTTACGATGGGGTCAACAGAGGTTGCTAACGAGCAGCCTCCACATCCCGTGACCCTCTCTACGTACTGCATGGATACAACCGAGGTGACCGTCGCCGCGTATCGTAGCTGTTTCGATGCTGGCATCTGTAGCGCCCCCGGAGTTGGCACCAGCTGCAATTGGATGATGACCGGCCGGGATGCTCATCCAATCGTCTGCGTGACGTGGGATCAGGCACGGTCGATGTGTCAGTGGCGCGGGGGAGACCTACCGACGGAGGCACAGTGGGAATATGCTGCCCGCGGCACAGACGGGCGCCGCTACCCGTGGGGCAACGGAGACCCTGGGAGCCGACTCTGCGGCAACGGCAGTCAGTCGAGCACATGCCCTGTCGGGTCATACCCTGGTGACACGTCGCCTTTTGGACTCGCTGACATGGCTGGCAACGCATGGGAGTGGACGCTTGATTGGTACGGTGCCTACTCCATCACACCTGGCACGGTGCCCACAAACCCGACAGGTCCATCGAACGGTCCCTACCGGGTCTATCGCGGCGGGGCTTGGTATCTGAATGTCACGCCTGATGATCAGTTCCGCGCCGCATCCAGAAGTAGTCACGAACCTTCGATCAGACTCGCGGTAGGATTTCGGTGCACTTGGATGCCGTAGGCATTGCTCGGACGCTACGACCTACCGTTATCTAATCAAATATTGACGCCAGTCGTTTCCAGCGGCACGCTCTCAGTGTCGCGTTACCACTGATAATCATGCCCGTGCGCCGCATTCGCTCCCGCGTCAGTCCCCGCGTCCGCGCGCTGCAACGGCAGTTCACCCGCATTCGCAACCCCGACGGCGCCCGCGCTGGTGCGCGGCGTCCCGTAGGTGCCCTGTCGCCCGCGGGATCAACCACGCTCCCTGCTGGAGTCTCAGCGCGCCTTCCCCGATGAGGCGGCGTGCGCCGACTCCATGGAGCGCGTGCGATGCGTGCTGGGCTCCGGGTGTCCGCACTACGGCGTGGCGGCGTACCTTATCGCTTCACCGCACGCCCCGCCGTGCTTCGGCGCCGCACCTGTCAAAAGGATACTTCCCTGATGGCGGGAGCCGTGATGCCATTGCCGTCTGACGTTGGGGCCGCACGCGGGTGGGCCGAATCTCCAATGACCGACGCGATCGGGTCACCTGTTCGCGGAGAGTAAGACGTCTGGCGAGCGCTGGGCGTGGTAGGAGTGGAACATGGCCCCGATGGAGTGCCCACGGTGCGTGGCGGAGGGATGGGCGCGGCGGGCGCGCTTGGCGGCGAACGCGGGGTTCACCGTGATGGTCGTCCTGGCCTCAACGCCGTGCGTGCTCCCGCTAGGGCTGCATATGACTGCGGAGTGGCAGCGCTACGACCCGAACTCTGTGTGGGGCTGGCTGACGCATCACGAACTCGATTGTGTCTACTGGTCTCTCTGTCTTGCCTTGGCGGCTGGCTGCATCTCATTGGCGCTCGCCTCAGGCTCCAACCGATTCGGCCGTCACGCCGCAACACCACTCATGGCGCCCGCAGTCGACCCATTGGCGACCTACCGCGAGGGCGGACCGCTGGAGTGCCCGCGGCACCCGTTCGCGCGGTAGGGGCGCTCCCGGTCACCGCCAGCGCCCGCCCGGGGCGTCTCTCGCTGCCCCGGGCTGGCCGCGACGCGTCACGGTTTGAGGCGAGCCGTCATGCCCCGGGCGGGGCAAAACCGCGGTTTCTCGCCGCGAAACGACTCGGGTCTTCCGCTTGGGTGGTAACCGGATGGGCATCGTTGTGGCCGCAGCGCCACGCCCGTCGACCGCACGATCGACGCGCTGGTACTGTCGCCCGATGCGACGGGCGGCAGGAGCGGCGGGGTGGGTGTTGCTCGCGGCAGGGTGCGAGCAACCGCGCACGGAGCTGGTGGCGCGCGTGGAGTCCGAGGTTGCCTGGGGCGCGGGGCGCACCGTCCAGAGCGTCACCCTCACCGTGCGCCGTGGAGGACCCACCGGCCCGCTGCGGAGCGCCCGCACGACGGCGCTGGGCGTCGGTGGCGAGCGGCGACCGCTCCCGCTGCTGGTGGGCATCGTCCCGGCCGATGACACCGACACGCCCGTCTGGATCGAAGCCCTCGGGTGCCGCGCCCCCAACGGGTGCACGGTGGCCACCGCGGCGGTGGCGCAACGCGCGGTGGTGCGCTTCGCGGTCGGGCAGACCGAGGAGGTGACGGTGCTCCTGGCGTCGGCGTGCGTGGGCGTCACTTGCGGGAGCGATGAACGGTGCGGGGTCACCGGACGCTGCGAACCGGCGACGCGGGCGGTGGTGCGCCCGTTCAGTGGGAGCGACGCGGGGACGATGGCCGATGGAGCGATGGATGTGGGCACTGACTGGATCGACGCCGCATCGTCAGACTACCTGGACGCGCCCGAAGTGCCGCTATCGGATGGCGTAGCAGATGATACCAGCGGGGCATGCCCTACTGGGATGCTGATGATACCCGGTGGTATGTTTGATATGGGTCAGGCAGGAATTGCGGAGCCAGTCCATCGTGTTCATCTGAGCTCCTACTGCATGGACATTACCGAAGTAACCGTCGCTGATTATCAAGCGTGCCCTTCGACCACATGCACGACACCAACGGTCGGAGAGTTTTACAACTGGAGCGTGTCAGGTCGCGAGAATCACCCGATCAACGGCGTCGACTGGCTCCAGTCTCGCGCCTACTGCCAATGGCGCGGGGGCGACCTTCCAACGGAGGCGCAGTGGGAGTATGCGGCGAGGGGTGCCGATGGCCGGGCGTATCCATGGGGAGAAGAATCACCAGACGCTCAACTCTGCTGGGGCAATCCGTCCGGTCGACGATCAACATGTGCCGTTCGCTCCTTTCCTTCTGGATACTCTCCATTTGGGATCTCGGACATGGCTGGCAATGTCTGGGAGTGGGCTCGCGATTACTTCGCCACCTATACTGGATCAACTGCATCGTCGGTAGAGAACCCGACCGGTCCGTCGGTCGGCGTTCACCGCGTGTTCCGTGGTGGGTCTTGGAGCAACACAGACCCAGCTCTTCTGCTTTCAGCGTATCGGTACGAGAACTCACCTGCACTTCGCGCGAGTAATGTTGGGTTCAGGTGCGTGCGATCGGTTCCATGACACGGTAGGCATCGGCCACAAGCCCGCCGCCTGACAGGTGGACTCTCATCGCACAACACCACCATCCACAAGCAATGTCCACCATCGACAGCCGCCGATAAAGCGAACTCTTCCCGACGAATCTCATAGCGTATCGCCCGCCCGACGCTACCGACAACGCACCATGCCCGTGCGCCGCATTCGCTCCCGTGTCAGTCCACGTCTCCACGCGCTGCGACGGAAGTTCACCCGCATTCGCAACCCCAACGGCGCTCCGCCGGTGCGCGGCGTCCCGAAGGTGCCGCGTCGCCCCGCGGAGCAACCGCGCTCCCTGCTGGAGTCCCAGCGCGCCTTCCCCGATGAGGCGGCGTGCGCCGACTACATGGAGCGCGTGCGATGCGTGCTGGGCTCCGGGGGTCCGCACTACGGCGTGGCGGCGTACCTTATCGCTTCACCGCACGCCCCGCCGTGCTTCGGCGCCGCACCTGTCAAAAGGATACTTCCCTGACAACTGGAACCGTGATGCCATTGCCGTCTGACGTTGGGGCCGCACGCGACTGGGACGAATCTCCAATGACCGACGAGATCGGGTCACTGGTTCGCGGAGAGTAAGACGTCTGGCGAGCGCTGGGCGTGGTAGGAGTGGAACATGGCCCCGATGGAGTGCCCACGATGCGTGGCGGAGCGACGGGGGCGGAGCGTGCGTGTGGCGGTACGCATCGCGGCAACCATCGCGCTCGCGGCCTTCGTGGTCTTCGCGCTAGCGATCCAGATCGAGGCCCGTGGCCCGTGGCCTGTGGATGAGAGATGGGTCTATTCGCTCGCGCTGCTGTCCTTTGTGTTCGCGTGCGCCTCGTTGGAATTCAGCGCCCTCGTTCGCCGCCTGGCACTGCGCGCCGCCACGCCGCTCCCCGCGCCGCCCGCTGACCCGATCACTCACTACCGCGAGGGTGGGCCGCTGGAGTGCCCGCGCCACCCGTTCGCGCGGTAGGGGTAAGGGTACGCTCGGACGGTGCCAGCGGTCGCCCGGGGCAGCCCTCTCAAGGTGCCGATGCGCCCGTCGCCGAGTCCTTCAGGGCTATCGCTTCAACCCATCTCGATGGAGCGCCCAACGCTTCCCCGGTACGACCGCGAGGCGTCGGCGACCAGCGCCAGACCGCGAGCGTCAGCGAGCGGATGCGACCTGCCACGCTGCCTGTCGTCGTCTGGAAACGTCGCCGGTTTCCGGGCAGCGGCGTCAGAATTCCGCGCTGGCAGCGTGGCAGGTCGCATCCGCTCGCTGACGCTCGCGGTCTGGCTCTGGTCGCTGATGACCTCGCGGTCGTACCGGGGACTCCTCGCTGATGACCTCGCGGTCGTACCGGGGACTCCCCGTCGACCGCCTCGCGGTCGTACCGGGGACTCCCCGTCGACGGCCTCGCGGTCGTACCGGGGACTCCCCGTCGACGGCCTCGCGCTCGTACCGGGGACTCCCCGTCGACGGCCTCGCGGTCGTACCGGGGACTCCCCGTCGACGGCCTCGCGGTCGTACCGGGGACTCCCCGTCGACGGCCTCGCGGTCGTACCGGGGACTCCCCGTCGACGGCCTCGCGGTCGTACCGGGGACTCCCCGTCGACGGCCTCGCGGTCGTACCGGGGACTCCCCGTCGACGGCCTCGCGCTCGTACCGGGGACTCCTCGCTGCCGACCTCGCGCTCGTACCGGGGACTCCTCGCTGCCGACCTCGCGGTCGTACCGGGGGAAGCATTGAGCGCTCCATCGAGATGTGTAGAAGCGATAGCCCTGTAGGACTCGGCGACGGGCGCATCGAACCTTGAACGGTGCTCCATGAAGCCGCCAAAGCACTGGAGTCAGCCTTGGTCCCCATCCGAAGTCCTCGCGCGGCGCCGACGTCCCCCGCGCCTCACCCTGCCTCCCAGCGCACCAGCCTCCGCTCCAGCGCGACGAGCGCGCCGGAGAGCACGGCGTTGAGCCCACCGGAGAGCAGCACCACCAGCCAGAGGCGCTCGGGGCGGTACTCCTGCAACGCGGCCAGCGCCCTCACCCCGAGGCCATAGCGAGAGCCCACCAGCATCTCCGTCACCACCACGATCACCAGCGCAGTGGTGAGCGCCAGCCTCGCGCCCATGAGCAGCGCCGGCAGCGCCTCGGGAACATACAGCACCCGAAACGCCGCCCAGCCCCGAAGGCCCGAGAGGCGCACCACGTCGGATCTCGCCGCGGGCACCCGGGCGAGCGCCGAGGCCACCGGGAGCATCACCACGCCGAAGCCCCCGAAGGCCACCGCCGCGAGCCGCGAGCCCTCGTGGTAGCCGTAGCCCATCAGCAGCAGCGGGTACACGAGGATGGGCGGTATCGACCGGACGAAGTCCGCCGTGGGCTCCACCGCGCGCCAGAGCGATGGGCGCCCCCCGAGCCACACGCCCGCCACGCCGCCCAGCAGCACCGCGACCCCGGCGCCCGCCAGCACCCTCGCCAGCGTGTCGCCGAGGTCACGGAGCAGCGTCCCATCGCCCGCCCCCTCGACGGCGGCGCGGGTCATCTCCGCGAGCGTGGGCACCGAGTGCTCGCGCCCCCAGGCGGTCATCGAGACCATCGCCCAGAGCGCCAGCAGCGCGAGCGGCGCCATCGCCCTCCGCAGCGACCCCGTCGCGCTCATGGAGCCTTCACCCCCAGCACCGCGGCCTCCAGCGCAGCGCGGCCCACGGACACCGGCTGGTCCTCCACCAGCTCCCCCGCGGTGCCGCCGAGCACCACCCAGCGCGTGGCCAGCGAGAGCACGTCGTCGAGGTCGTGGCTCACCAGCACGCAGGCGAGGCCCCGCGCCTCCAGCGAGGCCGCGAGGCGGAGGCGGAGCGACGCGCGCGTCGACACGTCGAGGGCCGAGAGCGGCTCGTCGAAGAGCACCACCTGCGACTGCCAGGCGAGCGAGCGGGCGAGCGCCACCAGCTGCTGCTCACCGCCAGAGAGGCGCTGCGGCGTCTGCCCCAGCAGCGATCCAGGGAGCCCCACCACGGCGATCGCGTCGTCGAGGCGCGCGTCGTGCTCCCGGGTGCTGAGCGCGAGCGCCCGCAGCGGCAGCGCCACGTTGTCCCTCACCGAGAGCCATGGCAGCAGGCTGGCGCGGTAGTCCTGCGGCATGTAGCCGACGCAGGGAGGGCGGCGGAGCGATCCGCTCTCCGGGCGAGCGAGGCCCGCGATGGCGCGCAGCAGGGTCGACTTGCCGATGCCGTTGCGCCCCAGCAGCGCCACCCGCTCCCCTCGCCCGATGCAGAGCGAGACGGGCGCGGCCCCGGCGAAGGACCGCACCGCGCGCAGCTCGATGAGCGCCTCGGAGCTCACCGGGCCTGCGGCAGGAAGGCCCTCACCGACACCTCCCGGTCGAGGATGCCCAGCGCCCGCTCCCGGGTGATCTCCGGGGCCAGCACGTCGCCGGCCTCGCGGGAGGTGCGGTAGAGCGACGGGGGATAGGCGTCGACGAAGGCCCGCTCCTCCGGGCGGAGGGAGTCAGCCATCGCCCGACGGGCGGCCGCGGGGTCGGCGCGGGCGGCCTCGATGGCCTCGTCGACGGCGGCGACCAGCCGGGCCGCGACGGAGGGAGAGCGCTCGGCGAAGGCCCCGGAGAGCACGAAGGTGCCGAAGCGGAAGGGAGAGCCGAGGCGCTTGGCGCAGGGCGGTCCGTCGTCGATCACCTCGGCCACGCCGCGGGCGATCATCGCGGTGGCCATCGGGTCGTTGGTGAACATCATGTCGACGCCTCCCCGGGCGAGCGTCTGCGCCTGTAGCGCGGGCTCGACCGGCACCACGGTGACCGTCGCCGGGTCGACGTGGGCCGCGCTCAGCATCGCCGTGAGCCAGCGCCGGTACGCCACCGTCGGCAGCACCCCCACCCGGCGTCCCGCGGCGTCGGCGGGGAAGCGGAGGCCACCGCCGCGGCGACCCAGCACGTAGCTGAGACGGTGGGCCTCGTCCTCCTCCAGGGTGGTCACCACCCGAGGGGGGACGGCCGCTCTCGACGAGGCCAGCAGCACGATGGGCCAGGCCGCGTAGCCCGCGGCGTCGATGCGCCCCTGGGTCACGTCGTCGACCATCGGCTGCGCGGTGGGGTAGGAGCGAAGCGTCACCCGAAGGCCGTGGCGGGCGAAGAGGTCCCGCTTCGCCGCGAGGAAGAGCGGCAGGCTGATGCGCAGCGCGCTCACCCCGAGGGTCACCTCGTCGGGTCGACGAATGGTGAGGGCGTTCCCCCGGGGGACGAAGCCCACGAAGGCCGCCAGCACCACCGCCATCACCACCGCCACCCCGAGCTTGAACTGCGTCCTGGAGGTCTTCACGAACGACCGATCCCTTCCCTGCGCTGCGCGAAATCCATCGCCAGCTCCAGCCTGCTGCGCATCTGCGTGTGCCCGTCGCCGTTCACCTCCAGCGAGAGGAAGCCCACCGCTCCCCTGCGCGAGAGCGCGTGGAGCACGGCGTCGGAGGTCGAGCTCGACGGAATCGACGCGAAGGGCTTGAGCGACACCACCAGGTCGGCCCGGCGGGAGCGCTCCACGTCCAGGTAGACCGCGATCTCCGTGAAGCCCGCGCCCGAGCACAGCGACACGGGCACCCACTCCTCCGCGGCCTCGACCCACGCGGAGGCGTCCACCGGGGGGGAGAGCGAGTGGCCCGTCGCCGCGGCGTGGCGCGCCCACGCGTCGAGGATCATCGCCCTCACCCTCGCCAGATCCCCGTCACAGCGGCTCGCCCTCCACGCCTGGTGCAGCGCCCACTCGCACGCGAGCGGGGTCTCCACCTCCGCGCCGCGAGACTCCATCCAGCGCACCAGGTGGGCGCCCGGGTCCCCGCCCGACATCGCCGGGAGCAGCTCGCCCGTCACCCTCACCCTCAGCCTCGGAGCGTGGCTCCTCCGACCGGGGCGGAGCGATGGCGCGTGGCGTCGGATGGCCTCCGCCGTGTCCCCGCCGCACTCCAGCGCCCCGGTCACCGAGCGGATCGCCTCGCCCACCCTCCCGTCGACCTCGTCGGGATCGCCGCTCCGAGAGCGCAGCCTCCGCCCCGCGGCGCAGAGCGCGTCCCCGGCCGCCATGGCGTCGAGCACCGCCTGCCCGACCAGGCCCCGGGCGCCTGCGAGGAGCGCGTCGAGGGCCCCGAAGCCCCTCTCCGGCGAAGGGGCGATCACCGTCGCGGAGGCGGCCCCGGAGGCGTGGAGCGCCCTCTGGAGGTCGGTCGCATAGGAGCCGCAGCGGTCGCCCGGGGTGACGAAGCAGTGCGCTCCAGGGCGGGCCCGAGCGTGGAGCACCATCGTCCCCGCGAGGTAGTAGACGGAGCAGGGGTGCCCTCGGGGCATGAGCGCCCTCCCCAGGGCGAGGGCCTCGTCGGTGGGCGCCGCCGCGGCCTCGGCGTCGATGCCGCAACCCCGCAGCGCCGCGGCCAGCAGCGGGTCGTAGAGGGCCCCCGTCCCGACGATCACGACCATGGACCGAGCCCCCGCTCCTGCATGGTCCTAGCGAAGGTGCGGAGCCGCATCCGGAGGGAGATGCGGGGGCGCGTCTCGTCGAGGTCGTGGAGGGCGCAGTACGCGGTGCCCGACTGGGAGAGCAGCGCCCTCACCGGAGCGTAGGTGGGAGCGTCCTGGGCGCACTTGAAGCTGGAGAGGTCGAGCACCCCGAGACCCCCGTGGCGCGCGGCGACCCGGGCGGCCCAGAGGCGCTCTCCTCCGCCGGAGTTGTCGCACTCGGGCAGGAGGTCCCTCACGTCGAAGGGGTCCTCGATGACGCCCCGGCGAAGGTCGTCGGCCATGATCCCCCGGAGCCACGCCTCGTCGCGGGGGATCGCCCGGGTGCTCATGGCGGGATAGCCCAGCGATTGCAGCTCGGCGCCCACGTGGTGGGAGATCCCCGGGTCGGCGTGGTAGGGCCTCGCCAGCACCAGCACCGCCCCGCGGCCCTGCGATGGGGCGGAGAGCAGCGCCCCCGCCCTGGCGTGGAGTCGGGCCTCGAAGCGGCGCACCGCAGCGGCTCCGGCGTCCACCGCAGCGTCGCTCTCGTCCCGGGTCATCCCCAGCAGCGCCCGGAAGGCGCCGAACATCTGCGAGCGAAGCCGCTCGGGCTGGGAGAGCGCCACCTCGGGGTCGAGGAGCGCAATGCCCCGCTCGGCGAGGGCGTCACCGCCGAAGGAGGCGCGCACCAGGGCGGGCGAGGAGGCCACCACGGGGCACGAGGCGCAGTCGGCCGCGTGCCTCACGGGCGTGACGGCGTGGGTGACGCGGGGCACGAAGAGCGCGTCCAGGCGGCGCCCCCGGTCGTGGACCCGGTGCAGCAGGTGGTGCACATGGGCCAAGGGCACCTTCACCGGGAAGCACGGGTCGGTGGAGCCGTGGTGGGCGCCCTCTCTCCACAGGGCGTCGGTGGTGGCGGGGGAGAACACCACGTCGCGAGGAGCGACCCCCAGCGCCTCCAGGTAGGCGCGGAAGAAGGGCGCGGCGCGGTACTGGGCGAGCACCCTGGGGATGCCGATGCGCAGCGGTCGGGGCAGGCGCCGCAGGGCCTTCACCGAGGGGTCGGGGACGAAGAGCTGATGCGCCTCGAAGGAGTAGAGGTCGGGCACCCGGGCCTCTCGCTCCCTCCGCCGAAGCGCGCCGTCTCGGGCGGAGGCCTCGCCCCCGGCCTCGCAGCCGTGGCCGACCAGGAAGGTGCGGCGCTCTCCCTCGTCGACGAGCTCCAGCTCGGCGCGGGGGCAGCGGTTCTCGCAGAGGTCGCAGCGCAACGCGTCGTCGGCGCGGAGCGTGGCGACCGGGAGGTGCAGCGGCCTCGGAGCCCTTGCCGACGCCCCATCGAGGGCGAGCAGCGCCGCGCCCAGGGCGCCTGCCAGCTCGGGGTAGGGGTGCACCGCCACGCGCACCCCGGGGACGCTCGCGTCGAGGTGGTCGACCTGGGCCCGCACCGCGGCCTCGTTGCGCTGCACTCCCCCCTGGAGCAGCACCGAGCGCCCCAGCGTGGCGGGAGAAACCCCGTTCATCACCTGCGTCCAGACGATGCGAGGGAGGGCTCGCGCCAGGCCCGCCAGGATCTCCCCGGGCTCGTAGCCCTCTCTCTGGAAGCCCACCCGCGCGGCGTCGACGAAGACCACGCAGCCGTCTTCGAAGCGGGGCGCCCGACGCGCGGCGAAGGCCCGCTCGGCGTAGCGGTCCCTCTCCACGCCGAACTCCCTGGCGGTCGACTCCAGCACCATGCCGATGCCCGCGCTGCACTGGCTCGACACCCAGAACTCCCGGAGCGATCCGTCCGGCTCGAGGGCCAGCACCTTGATGTCCTGCCCTCCGACGTCGCAGACCACCTCGACCCCGGGCATCACCGCGCGGGCCGAGCGGGCGTGGGCCAGGGTCTCGACGACCTCCAGGTCGGCGCCCACCAGCGGCGCCACCCAGGCCGATCCGTACCCCGTGACCGCGATCGCCGAGAGGGCCGCGCCGGGGTCGATCTCCGCGAGGCTCGCCTTCACCGCAGAGAGCAGCGAGCGGGCGTCGTCCACCGGGTCTCCGCTGGCGCGCTGCGACTGCGCCACCAGGCGCCGGGAGCCATCGAGGATGACGGCCTTGGTGACCGTCGACCCGGCGTCGATGCCCAGCGCGTAGCGCCCCACCGGCGCGTCGACGAGGGGCCACGCGGGGCGCTCTCCATGCGGCGGCGTCGCTTCGAGCGCCCGCTCCTCCCGGGCGAGCGAGGCGGGGCGGGCAGTGGCCGCGGCGCGCAGCAGCCAGGAGCGGGAGCGGGGGCGGGCCTCGGGCTCGGGCTCGCAGCGGAGCGCGGCGCCCAGCGCGGGGTAGTAGAGCGCGTCGGAGGGCACGAACACGTCGCGGCCTCGAGGGTCGAAGTCGATCCCGCGCTCCTTCCAGAGGGCGGCGAGGTGGCGCCTCCACGCCATCGTCAGCGCCGGCAGGAACACATGCGGCCCCCCCAGCAGCACCACCGGGGCCCTCGGGGTGATCCCTCGGGCCAGCGCTCCGAGGCTCGCCAGCACGATGGCGTCAGCGAGGCTCGCCACCAGGGCGTCGACCCCTACGCCTCGCCGCGCGAGGTTCACCAGGTCGGTCTCGGCGAAGACCCCGCAGCGGGCCGAGAGCGGGAGCACCTCCTCGGCGCGGTACACCACCCGGCTCGCGGCCTCGGCGCTCACCCCGATGCGTCGCAGGCAGCGCTCCAGGGTGACCCCGGTGCCCGCCGCGCATCGGTCGTTCATGGCCACGTGGGGCCTTCCCCCCTCGCTGCCGCCTCGCTCGAAGGTCACCAGCTTGGCGTCCTGACCTCCGAGGTCGATGAGGGTGCGGGCCTCGGGGTGACGCCTCGCCACCGCCTCGGCCGCCGCGGTCACCTCGTGGACGCCGTAGGCCCCCAGCGGGGCGGCGACGGCGCTGCCGCTGCCGGTCACCGCGAGCCTGGCGCGGGGAGGGAGCACCTCGTCGAGCAGCGAGGCCACGGTCTCGGCGAGGCGCCCCTGGTGCCGGGCGCAGCGCACGATCGGGGCGGCGTCGGCGGAGGTCACCACGACCTTCACGGTGGTCGATCCCACGTCGAGCCCCACGGTGGCGCTCTCTCCGTGGGGGGATGGGGATGACGCTCGCCGCACGACCTGCCGAATGTGGAGCGACCGGGCGGCACCCATTTGACCAGCGACAGGAGCGAAGGGTCTCCCAGGGCCTCATTCCCCCCTCCGCCGCCCCAGAACGGACCACCGCGCCGAAACGGACCACCGCCCCGTGGGCCCGAATGATCCATCGGTCGGGAGTCCTCGACGGCGGACTCCGAGCTCGTCCCGGGTGGCACGTGCGCTGCTCAAGCCCGCTGCGCCGGGTGCGCAGTGCGCCCTGTGTTCAAGAGAGTTCGAGGCGCGCCATGTCGATGAAGGTGACGTTCTGGGGAGTGCGGGGGAGCATCGCCTCGCCGGGTGCGGAGACGGCCCTGGTGGGGGGCAACACCTCCTGCGTGGAGGTGACGGTCGGCGAGACCTGCATCGTGCTCGACGCGGGCACCGGGCTGCGGCGCCTGGGCAACGAGCTGATGAAGCGGGGTCCCGTCGACCTCACGCTGCTGCTCTCCCATGTGCACTGGGACCACATCCAGGGCCTTCCCTTCTTCGCCCCGCTCTACGCGCCGGGCACGAAGGTCCACGTGGTCAACGGCGCCAACGGCACGCCCACCCACGAGGTGCTGCGCCGCCAGATGAGCGCGCCGACCTTCCCGGTGGACCTCAACGACGTGCCCGCGGCGCTGACCTTCGCGGAGGTGAGAGAGCGGCAGCGCTTCCACGTCGGCGAGGCGGAGGTCACCGTCGCCAAGGCCAACCACCCCGACCAGGTGTACGCGTACCGGGTGTCGAGCGGCGGCAGCTCGGTGGTCTACGCCACGGACACAGAGCACTACCGTTGCGTCGATCCTCGCCTCGTGTCCCTGGCCCGCGACGCCGACGTGCTCATCTACGACGCGCAGTACCTGCCCGGGGAGTACTCGGGCGAAGGGGGGATGAGCCGGGTGGGCTGGGGCCACTCGACCTGGGAGGCGGCGGTGGAGCTCGCCCGCGCCGCGGGGGTCGGGAGGCTGGTGCTCTTCCACCACGACCCTTCGCGCACCGACGACGGGGTGGCGGAGATCGAGGCGCAGGCGCAGCAGGGCTTCGGGGACGTGGTGGCGGCGAGGGAGGGGCTGTCGATCGAGCTGGGCGCCGCACGGTCCGCGCGCGCGGCGTGAGCGGGACCTCCGCCGTGCTAGCCTCGGCGGCAGTGATCGAGCGGGAACACAAGCTCTCGCTGCTGCTCGAGCTCGGCGCGCTGCTCGCACAGGAGCTCGACCTCGACGCGCTGCTCGGCGACATCGGGCACCGGGTCGCCTGCGCGATGGGCGCCGAGCGGGCCACGGTCTTCGTCGTCGACTCGGCCACCGGCGACCTCCGGGCTCGCATCGCCGAGCGCCCCGACCTGCCCGAGCTCCACCTCGCTCGGGGCATGGGGGTCGCGGGCTGGGTGGCCGAGAGCGGCGAGGCGGTGAACCTCATCGACGCCGCGAGCGACCCGCGGCACTTCGCGGGCGTCGACCGGGCGACGGGCTTCACCACGCGCACGCTGCTCTCGGTTCCGGTGCGCGACGGGCGGCGCGCCATCCGGGGCGTGCTCCAGGTGCTCAACAAGCACGGCGGGGCCTTCTCCCCGGAGGACGAGACCTTCCTCCAGGCGCTGGCCAACCAGGTCGCGCTGGCGCTGGACCGCACCACCCTGCGCGCGGCCGAGGGCAGCGAGCGCGGGGTGCAGGTGCGCGGGCTCTTCAACCACATCGTCGGGTCGAGCCCCGCGGTGCGGGCCGTGTACGAGCAGGTGACGCGGGCGGCGGCGGTCGACGCGACGGTGCTGCTGCGCGGGGAGACGGGCGCCGGGAAGGGGCTCTTCGCGCGGGCGATCCACGCCAACAGCCGGCGCCGGGCGGGGCCCTTCGTGACCGTCGACTGCACCACGCTCCCCGACGCGCTCGTCGAGAGCGAGCTCTTCGGTCACGAGAAGGGCAGCTTCACCGGCGCCGACCGGAGGGTTCCCGGCAAGGTCGACGCGGCGGACGGAGGAACGCTCTTCCTCGACGAGGTGGGCGAGCTCACCCTGGCGGTGCAGGCGCGGCTGCTGCGCTTCCTGCAGGAGCACGCCTTCGAGCGGGTGGGCGGCCGCGCCACCATCAAGGTCGACGTGCGGGTGCTCACGGCGACGCACCGCGACCTCGAGGCCCTCGTCGCCCAGGGGCGCTTCCGCCAGGACCTCTTCTACCGACTCCGCGTGGTCGAGATCACGGTGCCTCCGCTGCGCGCTCGTGGCGGCGACGAGGTGCTCGGGCTGGCCGAGCACTTCCTCGAAGGCTTCACCCGGCGCTACGGCCGGCCGGGGCTGAGGCTCTCGTCGGCGTCTCGCCTCGCGCTGCGAGCGCACGACTGGCCCGGCAACGTGAGGGAGCTGGAGCACACCATCGAGCGCGCGGTGGTGCTCTGCCCCGACGAGCTCATCGGCACCGAGCACCTGGGGCTGCCGGTGCGGCGAGGTCCGGCGCCGGAGCCCACGAGCGCCGCGCCTGTCGAGGGGGTCGTGCTGCCGCTGGGGCTCAGCCTGTCGGAGGTCGAGGCGCGCTACATCGAGGCCACGCTGCGCGCCTGCGGCAACAACCGCAGCCAGGCCGCCCGGGCGCTCGGGGTCGGACGCAACACCCTGCGGCGCAAGGCCCTGAAGGCCTGAAGGGAGACCGACCGCGGGGCCGATGGCGGGGATATCCCCGGTACGACCGCGAGGCCGTCGGCGAGGATATCCCCGGTACGACCGCGAGGCCGTCGGCGAGGATATCCCCGGTACGACCGCGAGGCCGTCAGTAACCCGAGCCAGACCGCGACCGTGAGGGAGCGGGAGCGACCTACCACGCCACCCCAGCGCGCCTTTCCGTCGCGCTGGGAGCGACCTACCACGCCACCCCAGCGCGCCTTTCCGTCGCGCTGGGCGGGCGTCAGCCGTCGATCCAGTCGGCGAGGCCCTCGCGGCGGTGTACCTCGCGCAGCCCGGGGTCCTGCCGCATCCGGTCGAGGTAGGCCTTTACATGGGTCCAGCGCGTCGCGGCGCGGGGCATGTTGCGGGACCATCGGGCGAGCATGGTGGCCAGGTGATCGGCGGCGGTCTTGCGATCGCCGAGCAGGAAGGCGCGGCCGTCGGCGAGCTCGGCGTCGATGCGCTCCCACGCGGCCTCGATCTGCAGCCGGGCCCGCTCACGGATCGCCCCGGCCCCTTCGGGGTCACCGTCCTCGTCGGCATAGAACCAGTTGCGATAGGAGGGCAGCAGGCTGTTCGCCAGGAAGACCATGGTCTGGAGATAGGCCGCGCGTCCGGGCGCTCCCGGCGCGACGTCGAAGCGGGCCTCCGGGTGGCGCTCGGCCAGCAGCATGAGGATCGCGGCGGACTCGGTGACCGGCGCGCCATCGACGATGAGCGTGGGCACCCTGCCCTGGGGGTTAAGTCTCAGGTAGTCGGGAGAGCGCTGTTCACGGCTCGCGAAGTCCAGCATGTGGAGCTCGAAGGGGACGCCGAGGTCGAGCAGCATCCAGTGGACGCAGAGGCTCGCCGTAGAGGGACTGCCGTAGAGGACGTAGCTCACGTGGCTTTTGTATCACCCGCCGCCGGGGGGGGCAGAGCCGCGTCGAGCGAGCGCCCGCGGAGTTGTGGGGTCCGGTGCAGGGAGTTGCGTTTCGCGCCGGTACGAGTGAGGAGCTGACGATGATCGACACCACGCTCTTCGACGCCTCGGGGCGCGTCACCGACGCCATCGACAAGACCATCGAGCTCGCTGCGACGCCCAGCGCCCTCTTCGACGCCTGGACGACCTCCGAGGGTCTGCGCTCCTGGCTGGGCATCCGCTCCAGGATCGAGCTGCGCATCGGCGGCGCCTACGAGTGGGTGTTCCTTGAGGACGCGGCGCCCGGCGAACAGGGCTCCGAGGGCTGCCAGATCCTCGCCTACGTCCCCGACGAGATGCTCGCGTTCTCCTGGAACGCGCCGCCCGGGATCCCCTTCGCCCGCACGCGCCGCGCGTGGTGCGTGCTGACGCTCCGTCCCACCGCGACCGGGACTCAGCTGCGCTTGCAGCACATGGGCTTCGGCACCGAGGGCGACTGGCCGATGGTGCGACCGTACTTCGATCGCGCCTGGGCTCGGGTGCTCGATCGCCTCGCCGAGCACTTCAGCCCGACTGCGCCCACCTGAGCTTCCCTTGGGCTCCCACGGTCGGCATCCCCAACTCGCGATCCAGTGTGTCGCGGAGGACGGCCACGGCGTCGCCCGCGGCACCGCCCGGCGTCGATGGGGCTCATCCCTGCTCGAGCGGGAGGAGAGCCGGCGGGTGATCGCGCGGCTCGACCGCATCGCAGCGCCGATCCCGTGATCTTTCCACGATGGCGCATGAGCTCAACCGCTACGATGCCGGGTGGACGGTGTAGCGTCGAGCCGATGCGCGAGCCTCCTCCAGATCCGGGTCAGGGTCGTGATCCCGTGATGGCGCATCGCTCGTGACGACGAGGTCGTCGGCGCTGAGCTCAGGCGCCTCCCCGTGGTCGGGCCTTCCGGGCGGCGCTGCCATTCGGTACGGCACCTCGCGAGACTACCGCACCGGCATCGGGCCATGGCCGAGTTGATCGTCGCACGGGCGGCCGAGCCGACCCTGCGCCAGGCCAGACTGACCTGACACAGCAGTGAGGCATTGCCCCAGACGCTGCGAGAGATCGACTGAAGCAGATCACGCTGTGTTGGCGCTCACGCCTCCTCGACGTGCTGCGCCAGCGCGACGACCAGCGCCGCGAGCGAGTCGCTGGCGCCATGACAGAGGTACTTGTCGACCTTGCCGTGGAAGTTGACCTTCACCCCCTCGCCCTCGCCCGTCGCGAGCACGATGGGCGTCCCCTGCTGGGGCTCGTACCGCCACGACCCGCCCCAGCGGCGGCGCGCGCACTCGCCCGCGTACGAGCCCGCGAGCACGAGGAGCTCGCCGTCCTCGAGGTCCGGAGACTCGTCGTCGGGGCCGAAGCCCGCCTCCGCGCGGCGGGCGCCGAGCACGTCATCGAGCGCGCCCAGCGCCGCCTGCGTCGGCGGCCACGGGAGCCCGTGCTCGTCGGCGAAGCGCCGCGCCGAGGCCTCGACCAGCGGACCGAGCGCGGGCCCGCCGTGGCCGTCCTCGGCGTAGCCCGACGGCCGCCCGACAGCGGGTGAGCGCGCCTCGCCGTCGATCGTGGTGCACTCGACGCCGCGGTCCTTCAGCCAGCGCAGCAGCGTGTCGGGCGGCTCCTCGAGGGTCACCAGCTCCAGCTCCGCGGGTCTCCCCGAACCGACCTGATCGGCCGCGCGACGCTGGTACATCGTGAACTTGATGATCGCCTGCAGCGTGAGCAGCGCCTCGTCCTCGGGGAGCCACCCGCGGGTGTTCACGGCGATGAAGCGTCGGGCCAGGGGCGGGTCGTCGCCGCCGTCGACGATGAGGTCGATGTGATGGAAGGAGTCGAGGCTCATGGCGCGCGAGGGTAGCTCGACGGCTCGCCTCGCGCGCTCGTCACTCGTCGCTCCGTCAGGGCCTCGCAGGGGTCTCCAGCGGCCGGCGCGCCCGCGGTCGTCCACGACGGCGCGCTCGGCCCCGCGCCAGACGGTCGCGAGCCACGGCGGTTCAGCGGATCGGCTGCGCTTTGCGCGCAGGTGTTCCCGGCGCTGTCAGGTCGACGTCGAAGCGCGAGGCCGCCTCGGAGAGCGCACGCCCCACCTGGCTTGCGGTCAGGTCCATTGCCTCTCTCGTCGGTGACTGCTGCACGCGACCTGAGGAGGTCGGGTAGCGGTACGAGGTCGCGTACGCCGCGAGATGTTCGATCGCTCGCAGCGCCGGCTTGATCGGGCTCTCGTCGGGAACCATGTCGACCATGTCGTTGAGGTGGTGCTTGATGCCGGCATGGAGGCCTTCCGACGTGAGCACCGCACGGATGACCTTCTCGGCCGACTGCTCGCAGAGATAGATCGCGTTGCGATTGCCCGCGGCTGCGAGGAGCCTTGCACCTTCCAGATCCTCCCGCGCGACGCGCAGCAGGTTCGCGATGAGGAGTTCAACGCTCATGGAGCAGCACCCCCTCGCGCGCGGCGTCGAAGGCCAGGGTGTTGGGAGTCGACCGGTCTTCGCTGAAGTCGCTGGCCCGACAGGCGATCACGTCGGCGCTGGCGCCCGAAGCCCGTTGGAGCTGCCACCCGATCTGCGGGTCGAAGTCAGCGTCCGGGACGTCGTCGGGGACCACGACGAAGAGGTCCCAGTCGCTCGAGGGTCGTGCGTCTCCGCGCGCGCGGCTTCCGAAAAGCCAGATCTGCTCGGGGCGCCACCTCGCGTGGATTCGTTCGAGCAGCACCTCGATAGGACGCAGGTCGATCGCGTTCCCGCGCCCATCTCGCACGGAGGGAAGGCGTCGTCCGAGGGTTGCGGCCACGTCCGTGGACTCCATCGGCTGAGGGTACCATTCGTGACCCACGCAGACGCCTCGCGATGGTCGCACGCGAGCAACCCGGCCACTGACCTGCTGATATCCTCCGTGCATGGCCACCCTCCCGCCGGGCCCTCGCTTCTCCCTCGGGTTCATGGTGCGCTACCTCCGAGACCCCATCGGCTGCATGCTCCCGCTCGCTCGCGAGTACGGCGACCCGGTGCTCTTCCCCGGCAACCCCGCGGTGGTGTTCACGGGCGACCCGGCCGGCATCAAGGCGATCTACAGCGCCGACCCCGACACCTTCGAGCCCCTCAACCAGGACCTCGGCATCTTCGTCGGCGCCAGGTCGTTGATCCTGCTCGGCGGCGCCGAGCACCGCAAGGCGCGCAAGCTGATGACGCCGCCCTTTCACGGGGCGCGGATGCGCGCGTACGGCGCGCAGATCGTCCGGCTCACCGAGCAGCGCACCGCGGCGTGGCGGCCCGGGCAGCGCGTGTCGATGCTCGACACCCTCCAGCACATCTCCCTCGACGTCATCCTCCAGGCCATCTTCGGAGTGACCGAGCCCGAGCGCATGGCGTCGCTGTCGAAGCTCCTGCGCGAGATCACCAACGGCATCTCTCCGCTCATCGCGCTGGTGCCTTCGCTGCGGCGTGAGTTCGGCGGCGTCGGGCCCTACGCCTCGTTCATGCGCCGGCGCAAGCGCCTGAACGAGCAGGTCGACGCCCTCATCGCCGAGCGGCGCGCCGCGGGGCCCCGCGAGGACATCCTCAGCCTGCTCCTCTCGGCCCGCTACGAAGACGGGCAGCCGATGCCCGATGACGAGGTCCGCGACCAGCTCGTGCTGCTGGTGCTCGCGGGGCACGAGACCACCGCCATCGCCATCGCGTGGTCGCTCTACGCGCTGCATCGCCCCGAGAACGCCGCCGTGCTCGAAAGGCTGCGCGCCGAGCTCGCGGGCGCCGACTCCGCTCCCGAGGGCCTGGAGAAGCTGCCGTACCTCGAGGCGACCTGCCAGGAGACGCTGCGGCGCTATCCCATCGCGCCGGCGCCGAGCCCGCGCAAGCTGCTGCGCCCCTTCGAGCTCATGGGATACGCCCTCCCCGCGGGGATGGGGGTCTGCGCGGCCATCGCCCTCGCCCACTTCCGGGAAGAGGTCTACCCCGAGCCGATGCGCTTCAGGCCGGAGCGCTTCATGGAGCGACAGTTCTCGCCCTTCGAGTTCCTGCCCTTCGGCGGCGGTTCTCGGCGCTGCCTCGGAGCGGCCATGGCCAGCTACGAGATGAAGCTGGTGCTCGGGGCGCTCCTTCGCCGCTACAGGCTACGCCTCGACTCCCTGCGCCCCGACACCGGGGCCGTGCGCGCCGCCAACGCCGGCCCCGCCCACGGCGTGAAGATGATCGTCGAGGAGCAGCTCTCGCTCTGACTCGACTTTGGCCCTTGATGGCGAGCGAGAGTGCGAGATTGGCCTGTTTTCTCGTGCGCGCCCGGAGCGAACGACCAAGACGTAGCGTTGCTACGTCGCGGGAGTGAGCGAGGACGAAAGCCGAGAAAACAGGCCAAGGTCGCGCTCGCAGCCGTCGTCATGGGCCAAAGTCGAGTCTGACGCAACGGCCGTGGATGCGAGCGTGGCGCGCCCGTCAGCGCAGGGCGGCGGCCACGGCGTCGCGAAGGGGCGTGGTGGGCCGCCCGATGAGCCGGCGCAGGTCACCGCTTCGGTCGTCGAGCTCGCCTCGGGCGATGTTCACGTCGGCGTCGACCAGCACGTCGGCGAAGGGGCCGGGCAGCCCCGCCCCGCGCAGCACTCCCCCGAAGGCCTCCGGGGGCAGCTCGGCGTAGGGCACTGGCTTGCCCGACTGGCGCGAGACCTCGGTGGCGAGCTCGGACATGGTGAAGGGCTCGTCGCCCGCGAGCTCATAGACCTTGCCCGCCTGGTTCGGCTGGGTGAGCACGGCCGCCGCCGCCGCCGCGAAGTCGGCCCGCGCCGCTGCGGCGATGCGCCCGTCGCCCGCCGAGCCCGCGAAGCCGTGGGCCAGCGCGCCGGGGAGCTGCGCCGTGTAGTTCTCCAGGTACCAGCCGTTGCGAAGGAGGGCGTGGGGGATGCCCGAGGCGGCCAGGGCCTTCTCGGTGGCCAGGTGCTCGGCGGCGAGCGCGAGGCGCGAGCGGTCGGCGTGGAGGATGCTGGTGTACGCGATGAAGCCCACCCCCGCGGCGCGCGCGGCGTCGAGGACGGCCTGGTGCTGGACGGCGCGCTGGCCGACCTCGCTCGACGAGACCAGGAGGAGCTTGTCGACGCCCGCGAGGGCGGGCCCCAGGGTCTCGGGGCGGGAGTAGTCGGCCTGGCGGACCTGCACTCCCTTCACAGCAAGGTCGGCCGCCTTCGAGGGCGTGCGGACGAGGGCGACGATGTCCTTCGCGGGGACCTTCCCGAGGAGGGCTTCGATGGCGAGGCGGCCGAGGTGACCCGAGGCTCCGGTGACAGCGATCATGACGTGGACTCCCTTGGTGACAAACGGTTGGAACGACCAGCGCACCCTAGGATTGCAACTTACCTGTCGCAAGTACCTACCTCGTGGTAAGTATGGACCATGCCGAAGAAACAGCCATCGGTTGCCGCAAATGTGTTCGCCGCGGAGTGTCCCTCGCGGGGGGTGCTCGATCACGTGACGAGCCGCTGGGGCGTGCTGGTGCTGGTGGCGCTCTCCGAGGAGATGCACCGCTTCAGCGCGCTGCGTCGCCGGGTGGGCGGGGTGAGCGAGAAGATGCTGGCGCAGACGCTGGTGACCCTGGAGCGCGACGGCTTCGTGCAGCGCACGGCCTACGCCGAGGTTCCGCCTCGGGTGGAGTACCGGCTCACGCCGCTTGGGCGCGAGGCGGCGCAGCGGGTGGGGGCGCTGGCGCGCTGGGTCGAGGAGAACCTCGGGCGGGTCGAGGCGGCCCGTCGTCGGGAGACCACCACGGCCCGATGATGACGAGGCGCTGACTCGTCAGGGCCTCGCAGGGGGGTCTCCAGCGGGGAGCGCGCCAGCTCGATCCAGTCTGGATCGAGTCCCCTCGCCGGGCGCACGTCGGCGACGAGGCGCGACCACGCCTGCTGCTCGCGCTCGAAGGCCGCGCACCCCTCGCGCTGCCACCACCGGCGGTACGGCGCGGCGGTGCTGTCGGACCCGCTCCCCGGCGCCGGGTGCTGCGGGCTCGCGCAGGCCCCGGCCCGCGCCCACAGCACGAGCCCTCACGAGGGCACCAGCCCCAGCAGCGCCGCGGCCACCGCGACCATCCCGATGGGGTTGTCGTCGCCCGGGCTCGTAACTACCCGCCAGAACACCAGTAGCCCGATCGCCACGCTGACGACACCAAAGAGCCCGAACGCAAGGTGCAGCGGGGAGCGGCGCATGGGCGGGTTCTATCCGTCGCCCTGACCCGACGGCCACGCGCGAAGCATCCGCGCGTCGCCGCCTCGGTCGGAGAGGCCCCCGGAGCAGTACCGCGGATTCGAGCTGGAGGCGGAAGGTGACCGTCGGTGCGCGCTCGCCGCTCCCTCGCTCGTACGCAGGGCGAGCGCCGACGCGCGAAGCCGTAGCGTCAACCACGCGGCTTGCACCCACTGAGCTGTCACGTCGGTGCGTTCCTGTCGAAATGTCGATGAGTCGATCGACCTGTCGATATTCCGGAGCAGCCTCGACCGGGACGTCAGGACGGCGGAGCGCGACAGTCCATCGGAATCGCCATGATCCCTCCGCCCGCGAACTGCTGGGTGAAGCCCATGAAGACGAGCGCCCCCCGGCGCGTCGCGACGACCCGCGCGGCGTCCAGCGACCGGAGCTGCATGCTCGCGAGCTGCAGCCGCGGATCACCCCGAGGGACGCCCCGCGCGTCGAGCGCCGCGAACACCGCGCGCCCCAGCTCGCCCCCAGGCGCCACCACCATGAGCACCTCCGGGCCTCGAACGACGGCGTGCAGCCCCACGGCCTGGACCCCATAGGGGATCAGCCGTCCGACCGGCCCCGAGGGCGTGCCATCCGCCGACAACGGACGGACGAGCACCTCGCTGGCGCCGGGCCTCGCGTCGCCCTCCGACCGCCACACCGCGAGCAGGCCGCTCCCCGTCTCCAACACGCGGACGTCGCGAATCTCACCGACCGCGCGATGGACGATGCGGTCTTCTCCGCGGGGGTTGGCCGACTCGTCGAAGCGGCGCAGATGGAGCGCCCTCTCGCCGGGCGCATCCGCGGTGGGCTCGACCCACGTCGCCACGAAGCCGTCCGTCATCGCGCTGCGGGTCAGCTCGGCCTGCGGCGGCCGGTCGGTCATGGGAAGGGTCTCCGATCCCACGGCGCGTCCATCGTCGCCGAGGTGGATGAGGTCGGTGCCCCAGAGCGCGCGGACCTGCGAGGTGAGCAGGCTCCACCCCGTCGCGGTCCTCTGGAGCGAGCCGCAGCCCGCTCGGGAGAAGCCCTGCCCCACGGTCAGATCGACGGCTTGCCAGCGCTGCACGTCGCCCGCCCCGAACGCAGCAAAGGTGCACGGGCCGCGATCGGTCGCGCCGCCGACGAGCATGGAGAGGCGATCCACGGCCCCGTCCCACGCCATCGAGAACTCGAGCGGGGCGTCGTTCGCGAGCGTCGCTACCGCGGTGTGGCTCCCTCGCCCCGGCGCCGACCAGTCGTGGAGGGAGCCGTCGTCCCGTACTCGCCGCACGCGGAGCGCGTCGCTCGGACGCGCGAGACCGCGCTCACGCCAGGCCACCGCCGCGCCGTCGCCCGTACCGACCGCGTCGAGGAGCTCGAGTCTGCCTCCGGGTGCGGAAGTCACCGCGACGAGCACCATCTCTCCCTCGGACCAGCGACAGGGCCCGGCGGCGAAGGGCGCGTCCGCCGACGCGTCAGCGCTCGACGGGACGGCGGTCGTCGAGGAGGAGCACGCGCCGACCGGGAGCATCACGGCGAGCAGGGCGAGTACGTCCGCGCGAAACGAAGGCTGCCCGACGATCATCGCCCACCTCCTGTCAGCGTCCCGGTACGAAGGTCTCATCGCAGGGCGGCGTCCTCAAAACGGCTTGATATTCCGTTCCGCGAAATGAATCCCTATCGCTTCTACACATCTCGATAGCCCTGGGGTACGGCGTGCGGCCTCTTCATCGGCGCGCAGCGCCTGACCCCAGGCAACATCAGGTGGTCACCTTCGCGCGACGCGAAGGTTGCAAGGGGAACGAAGCGAGCGCGACGTGGGTTCGGGTGCGGAGTGAGCGCGGTGACGGTGAGGGCGTACGCGACGGTCTGTCGGGCGGGCCGTGCGAGGACGACAACAGCGCCTGGCCTCGCAACCTTCGCGTCGCGCGAAGGTGACCACCTGATGTTGCCTGGGGTCAGGCGCTGCACGCCGATGAAGAGGCCGCACGCCGTACCCCAGGCCGCCGAGATGTGTAGAAGCGATAGGGATTCGGAACAAACATTCGCGAGTTCCGATCGCGGCTTGCCCCAGCATGGCCATCGGAGGCATCGCGAGACCATCGCTACCGGGCGAGGGTCAGCGCCTCGCTGGCGGGCCCCCACAGCCACGCCCTCGGCGTCTCCCCGATGGGCCACGGCCCTCCGTTCAACACCATGATCCCCTGCTCCACCGCGCGCGCGTCGGCACCTGGGCTGCTCAACGACACCACGAGCTCCGCGCGGCCGTCGCCGTCGAGGTCGCAGCCCTGCGTCTCGCCCCACCCGGAGAGCGCCCGGTCGTTGATCGCGAAGTACGCCGGAGCGCCCGCGTCGGACCCTGCCTCTCCGCCACGGAAGAGCTGAACGGCCACCCTCCCCCGCTGCGTGACGAGCACGGCCAGGTCGTCGCGGCCGTCGCCGTCGAAGTCGCCAGGGCTGACGGAAGACCCTCCCCCGAGGTTGCCCATGAAGGGCGTCAGGAGCAGCGGCACGGCGGGCGGGGCCGCGGCCCACTCGCGGGCGCCCCGGTGCAGATCGATGTGCGAGGGCGATCGCCCTTCGGAGTCCGGGCGCCAGCCGTTGCCGACCGCCACGTCGGCGAAGCCGTCGCCGTCGTGATCGAAGGGCGCGTCGGGCAGCACGCCGTACCCGCTGTCGCTCCTCACCGGGCTCTGGAGCGTCACCGGCGAGCCGGCGAAACCGTCGGCGCCGCCGAAGTACACCAGCACGCTGCCCGGAAGGATCGAGCCGTCCATCAAGAAGCCCGCTCGCATCACCACGGCCGCGTCCGCGAAGCCGTCGCCGTTGACGTCTCCGAGCGCCGTCGGCCCTCCGAAGCTGTTGTACTCGTTGCCGCCTTCGAGGGCCGTAGACTGGGTCAGCGGTCGATCGGCGGGACCTCCCAGGTAGAGCTCGATGCGACGGCCGAAGCCACCGCCGGTGCTGGCGCGCACCGGGGACTCGGCCAGAAGGTCGCCGTAGCCGTCGCGGTTGACGTCCCCGACGCCGACGAAGGGCCGACCGATGATGCAGGTCGAAGGAGGCCAGGCGATCGACCACGACGGCGAGGGCGCTGGTCCATCGGGGCCGCCGCGATGGATCTCGATGCGATCGAGGCCCGGCTCCTCGCACGCTCGGCTCAGCGCGAGCTCGCCGTAGCCGTCGCCGTCGAGGTCGCCCACCGCCCTCACGAGGGCGTTGTCCGCCGCCGAGAGGGTCGGTCCCGGCGCGGGGAGGTCGCCTGCGCGGCCAAGGTAGGCGCGGGCGCTCACCCCCCCCGCGTCGCCCGCCTGCGAGGTGACCACGAGGTCCGCGCGGCCGTCGCCGTTGAAGTCGGCGAGCGAGCTCCAGCTGGTGTCGGCCTCGCCCGAGCGGGCGGGAACGAGGAAGGGCCACACGGGGCTGCTCCCGCCTCCCAGAGAGAGGCGCCAGAAGTGGACGCCCGGCGAGAGATCGGCCGGCGGTCGCCCCTCGGACGCGGACGACATCCAGTCGTGCTCGACGACGGAGCAGGCCCGGTCGGCGCACACCTCGACGCGGACGCCGGGCGCACCGGCAGGGAGCGTCCAGCGGAGGGTCGGGCGGCGCTGGGTGACGCGCGCACCGGCGAGCGGGCCAACCTGCCGAGGCCACCCGACGGCGACGTCTGGTGCATCGGGGATGGTCGCGTCCGCGCGGGCGACGTCGGACTGATCGAACGCGGCGACGACATCCGACCGGGCTGCGTCGTAGTCCGGCGAGGCGTCCGTCGCCGTGATTCGACTCCCGCATCCGACGCTGCAGAGCAGCGCGACGGAGCCGACGACCATGAGCTGGAGAGTCGTCGGTTGGGCCATTGGTGAAACGCTACCTCGGTCCGTGGCTCAGGGCCGTGGGGTCGTCAGAACGTGTCGCCGCTCGCCAGCACCTCGGCCCTGGCGTTGTCGCCGCGGGTGGGGCCCTTGCCGCGGAGGTCCGCGAGCTGGGCGTCGAGCATGGCGCGGAGCACCCCGGCGCCCGCGTCGAGCTGACGGCCGGTGAGCAGCGAGGGCCAGTGGACGAACACCCTGGGCGCCTGGCGCAGGTCGCGGTCGAGCCGCACCGGGACCCGGTTGGGGACGCCGCGGCGGGCGCTGCTCGCCTGGAGCAGGGTGAGCGTGCGACCTGGGTGGTCCATGGCGTAGTTCACCACGTAGCTGATGTTGTTACAGAGGTAGGTATTGCTGTCCCTGGGGAACCCGCCGAGCTTGACGCCGGTGAGCACCTCCCCGAGGGAGCGACCGCCCGCCTCCACCCCGGCGCTCTCCTCGATGGCTCCCTGCGCCGCGGCGCGCACCACGTCCCAGGAGAGCAGCAGTCCCCGAGCGCGCTCGGCGGCGGTCGCCGAGGGCACGAGCGGCGCCCAGGTCATCCCCGAAGGCGCCCTCGGAACCAGCAGGTCGGAGCCATCCCGCAGGGTCATCGCGCGGTTGACCGAGCCCAGCTCGATCCAGAGGTCCTGGGCGGGGCCGGCGATGCCGTTCATCACCACGAGGTCGGGCGCGAAGCGCTGGGCCTCCTTCAGCGCGAGGATCGCCGCGAGGTCCCAGTACACGGGCACGACCATGGCGCAGAGGTCCACCGGCCCTACGGTCGGGAGCGTCACCGTCGCCTGGGCCACGACGGTCTGCGGCGCGGGGTCGTCGGGGCCCACCGCGGGCCGCCGGGTGATCGGGTAGCGCATCCCCGGGACGAGCGCGCTCACGACCTGGCCGCTGACGTTGACGCCGTTGTCGAGGAAGCGCCCGAAGCCGGTGAGCAGCACCCTCGGCCGCGACGTCCCGGAGGGCGTGCACCGCGCCCGGTAGCGCAGCGCGAAGGAGACGTTGGCGTCGTACTGGGCCCGCGCCGCGGGGTCGCTGGTGTCGACGGTGACCGCGTCGGCCTCCGGGACCTCCTCGGCCGCGACGGGCTCCTCGGCCGCGCCGCAGCCGACCAGCGAGAGGGCGAAGGCCGCGGCGAGCGCGCGAGGGACGGTGGGCATGGCCGGGGTCATCACGGCCCTACGATACCCCGGGCGACTCCATCCATCCGCCGTGGACGACGACGATCGTCGGGCGGGTCATGCGTACGCTCCGTTCGGGTCAGTCGCAGACGCGCAGCGGCGCGACCGAGAGGGCGTGGTCCGGAGCGCTGCGCTCCGTCGTGTAGACGAGCATCCCGCCGAGCGACGTGGGAAGCAGCATGAACCCGCTGGCGGTGTGGTTCGAGCCTTCGAGGTAGAGCGGGGCGCCGACCGTGCCGAGCGCGTTGACCTCCCGGAGGTAGATGCGTCCGTCGAGGGTCGAGTCGTCGAGCACGACGGCGAAGGCGTGTCCGAGCGCGCCGAACATCGCCCGCGGACCATGCGTGGCAGGGAGCGCGAGGTCGCGGCGTGGGCCCTGGGCCGAGCCCGCCCGATCGAAGGCGGCGAGCGCCAGACCCGAGTTCCCCACCCGCAGGCCCAGGAGGTAGCCGGCGTGCGTCGGGGCGATCGGCGGCCACAGCGGCGAGCCCGGGCCGCGCCACGTCCCGACGGAGCCGATGGGTTGGCCGCGCACGTCGAAGCGTTGGTAGTCCAGCGCGCCAGCCTCCCCTGCGCTCGACAGGATCAGCACGACGCTGTCGTCGAGCAGCGAGACGAGGGTGAGCGAGGCGAGGTCTTCCGGTGCGTTCAGCGGCAGCACGGGCGCGGTTCTCAGCTCCCCCTCGCGAGAGACGAAGAGCTGCACCAGAGCGCGGAGCCCGGCGGGCGTGCTGGAGAAGAAGGTCCAGCCGCCCTCCACCGCCCGAAGTCCGCGGACGCCGGTCAGGGCGACGCCCGAGACGTCCGCGCGCATCGCGATCGCCCGCGAGCTCACCGCACCGTGGACACCCCCGACGTGCAGGGTGGCCGAGCCCGGCGCCTCGAAGGTCAGCACGGCCGGCTCACCGGCGACGTGGTCCCAGGCGGTCGCCACCTGGCGGACGCGACTCTCGGGGACGCGCGTCAGCGTGATCGGACGCGCGTCCACCGCCTCTCCGAGGGCGTTGAAGCGCTGAACCATCACCCCGAAGTTCCCGTCGAGCGCGAACTCGGCCCAGAAGACGGCCGTGTTGTCGCCGTCCGCGCGCACGGCCTCGTACACATGCTTCGCCTGCCCGAGGTATCGCGGAGCGAGGAGGCTCGCACGGCAGGGTCCGTCGGGCGGCGAAGCGTCGCTCGCGGCGGTCGGGCGGTCGTCCGTCGGCGGGGTCACGCGCAGCGACCCGGCATCGAGGGCGCCCGCGTCGGTGAGGTCAGCGGGAGTGGCGCTCGCGTCGGTGACGTTGGCGGGCGAGGCCTGCACGCTCTCGCCACATCCGGTCGTCGCGAACAGCAGCGCCAGGCCGACGCGCGACGCCAGCGCCGCGAGGACGAGGGCGTAGGGCGTCTTCACGGCGTCACGATGCCTCCGAGGAGCCTCGTCCACCCGGCGATTCGACCGCAGGTTCGGGGAGCGTTTTCCCGCGGCAACGATGGGGTCACTCTGAAACCACCGGAAGTCCGCAGCGGACTCTCACCGGGAGTCCGCTTCGGACTTTGGATCCCTTGCCTGATGAACAACATCGTTGCCGCGGGATTCATCCCGCGGAACAGCTGGTTCCCGCCGAAGGTACGCGTTCACCGCGCGCACGATGGCGTGCAGGTCGCACCAGTAGAAGCCCGCGCTGTTGAAGCAGTTGGTCTCCACCACGCGCAGCCCCTCCTCGACCTCGCCCACGTCGAGCACGAAGACCGGCGCCGGTGCGTACCTCGCGGCCATCTCCTGCGCGAAGGCCGTCACCGCCGACGGAACCTCGCCGGTGACCTTCAGTCGTCCGTGGCTGCGGTACTGGCTCGACGCCACCACCCGACCGTCGACCACGACGGTGCGCCACTCCGTGGTGATCGCGAGCGGCGGCGCGACCTGGATGCGCGTGTCCAGCCCGAGCGGACCGTTGCTCGACGAGAGGCCGTCGCGCCAGCCGCGCAGCTCGCCGAAAGAGTGCACCGCGCCCTGAAACTCCTTGAGGTCCCCGGCGGGGCGGACGAAGAACTCCGCCTCGGGGTCGAGGTCGCGCGAGACGAACTCCCCGACCGCGACCACCTCGCTGGCCGCGTTGAGCAGCGCGGGGCCGTAGCCGTCGCGCAGCGCCTCGAAGGCGAAGCGCGCCTCGTCGAAGAACACGCCGGGGTCCCATCGGCCGTCGCGCGCGACGTTTCGCATCAGGGTGGTCGACCCGTAGAACACCACGGCCCCGTCGGCGGGCACGTCGGGCGGCGTGTCGTCGAAGGGGATCACCTTCAAGGGCACCCATGGGACGCCCAGGCGCTCCAGGAAGGCCGTGAGTTTGGCGACGTCGTCAGCGCTGCCGAGGTTCGTCTGGACGGCCCAACGGATCGGTCTCATGGCCCGGCGGACCATGCCCGACCTTCGTGCCGGGGTCGACGGCTACATCCCCGGAACGAAGGACGTACACAGCCCGGCGCGGCAGTCGACGGCGATCACCGTGGAGAAGTTTCCGACGTTTCCATCGTCGGCGACCGGCGGGCGCGCGGGGCACCCGCAGGCCGGGTACATCGGCGCGCAGATCGCCTCGGCGGCCTCGAAGGCCGCCCGCTGGCTCACGTTCATCCCCATCGCGCGGGAGTTGCCGCAGCAGTCGGTCTGGTGCGTGCCGACGAAGCAGTCCGTCGCAGCGCGGCAGCTCCGGTCGAAGGTGGGGAAGCTCCCGACGCTGCCGCCGCACACGATGGGCGCGCCCGCGTCCACGCACGCTCGCAGCGTGCACTGCACGCTCCCGTTGGGACCGCACGAGCAGGTGTTGCAGCCGTCTGGAGACGGACAGCTCGCGCCGGCCGCGCAGAAACTCCCGTCGGAGAGCCTGCACCCGGCGCCGAGGTCTGCCACGACGGGCACGTCCCTCGGCGCATCTGGCACATCCGCGACACCAGAGTCGGTGGTCGGCACGGAGACGGCGGTTCCGCCGCAGCCGGACGCGCCGCCGAGGAGCGTGAGCAGCAGCGCGAACGTGGTGAGCGGAAGCGGCAGCGGCGGGAGCATGCGAGGGGACATCACGAGACCTCCTATCGGTGGACACATCGCGCAGTGCAAGCCGGGCACCATGGATCGAGCGCGTGGTCGGAGGGTGTGGTGGCCCGCCGGTACTTCCAGCACGCCGGCTCTCGGCCCTACGACACCGCTCACCACTCCAGGGTGACGACCACCGGGCGGTGGTCCGACGCGTCGGTCGCCAGCACCTCCACCTGGACCGACGCCAGCGTCGCCGCGAGCCCTGCCGAAGCCCACGCGTAGTCGACGCGCGTCGCGAAGCGGCAGGTCTGCGCGAGCGAGGGCGGCATCGGCTGCGCGAGCTGCGCGCCGTAGCGCGAGAGCTCGCCTGCGAGCGAGAGGCGAGGGAGGTCGATCCATCCGTGGGCGTCGAGGGCCGCGACGAGCTCGCCGCGCGGCTCCTCCCAGTAGTTGCGAGCGCGCACCGCCGCGATCTCCGCCCAGCGGTAGCGCGCGTAGTCCGTCGGCCGCAGCGCGTTGAGATCGCCCAGCAGGATCGTCTCCGCCGGGAGCCCGGCCATCGCAGGGAGCAGCTGTCCGAGCTGCGCCATCCGGCTCTCCTCCTCCTCGTGGGCGAGGTGCGTCGCGCAGACCCCGAGCGGTCCTCGCGGCGTGTCGAGCACCGCCAGCACCGCGCTGCGCAGCTCGACCCCGCGAAGGTCCAGTACGGCCGCGTTCGTCGACGTGGGTAGAGTTCGGGTCAGCAGCGCGTTGATCCCCCACCCGGCGGGCGCGGTGCTGACATGCAGACCGAGGGCACGGGCGACACGTCCGAGCTCGCCGCCGCGCGTCACCTCCTGGAGCGCCAGCACGTCGAGGTCGAGCGGCGCGAGCACGCGGACGACACGGTCGACGTTGCCGCGACCCTCCGCATCGGCCCAGCTGTGGACGTTGAAGGTACCGACGCGCACGGCCCGATCGTATCCCTTGTGTGCATCGGGCAGGGACGCCTCCTCCGCCGCGATGACGGCGCAGATCCTTGGGGGGCGCTCGACGCGGCTTCGCGCTCGTCGCGGCGGAGCTTCGCCGGTTCTGCCAGACTCCAAGCCCCATGATGGAACTCTGGCTCCCCGAGGATTTTCGCGTCTACGTCTCGCCGGATGGAGGCGTCGCCAACGCGCCCTTCGAGGGCAGCGAGGAGCGCGTTCTTGCCACCGTCAACCTCTACCAGGGCGAGGACGGCGGCTACGTCGCCGTGTACTCACGCCACGCCGAGGCGGGCGTCTACTCTGTCGGCGGAGGCATCTACGTCGTCGGGCAGGTGCGGCTGCGCGGTCGCTACGTGGGCCGCGTCTTCCACCCCACCGGCTTCGAGCAGAGGGACATCAGCGCCGCGTCCGAGATCGGCTTCGTGTGCAACCAGGCCTTCGGCGGCGGGGACTGGGAGTGCTGGGGCGGCGGCGACACCGGCGGCTGGTTCGGCCTCGAGGGCTGAGGCGACCTGCCACTCCGTCAGGGCCTCGCGGGGGTCTCCAGCGGGGTGCGCGCCAGCTCGATCCAGTCGGGTTCGAGCCCCGTCGCCGGGCGCACATTGGCGACGAGGCGCGACCACGCCTGCTGCTCGCGCGCAAAGGCCACGCGGCCCTCTCGCTGCCACCACCGGCGGTACGGCGCGGCGGTGGTGTCGGACCCGCTGCCCGGCGCCGGGTGGGCCGGGCTCGCATCGGCCGGCTGCCGCGCGACGAAGCCGAGGAGCTCGATGGACGTCACGGCGTTGCGGCGCGTGGTCTCCGCCTCGGAGGTCTCCAGCAGCGCGACCAGCGCGGGGATCACCCGGCGGTCTCGCCACGCCCGCAGCCGACCCGCGAGCATGTGGCGCAGGTGCGGATGGTGGGCGTACTGCTGCAGCGCGAGGTCGAGGTCGGCCGGGTCGGCGAGCTCGGAGAGCGCGATGAAGGCCTCGGTGAGCACCTGCGCGTCGCGCGACGAGGCGAGCTGCGCGCGCCAGAACCGTTGCAGCGCCCGGACGGGGGCGTGGCGGCCGAGGGCCCAGGCCGCGCACCGTCGCCGGTCACGAGGGGCGCGGGCGACGGCGTCGAGCAGCGTCGCTCGGCCTGCGGTCGTGAGGTCGGTCGGAACCTCGATCTGCGGGTTGAGCCCGTTGCGCCCGGCGACGGCGCAGCGGGCGAGCCACGCGGGGACGTCGGTGGGGGTCGCGGGCGGCGTCGGCGGAGGGGTCGGCGGTGGCGGCGCGGCGGGGCAGGCCCCGGCGTGGCGCCAGCGGTGACCGCCACCGGGGAGCGGTGCGCTCGACGTGCGGCCGTCGCAGCCGCAGAAGGTCATCGGCATCGGGTGCACCGCGGAGGACCAGCACTGGCGGCGGGCGGGTCCATCGCAGCCCGAGGCGAAATAGGGCACCTCGTCGTCGCGGCACGGGCGGCCGACGATCGGCTCGGGAGGCCGCGGCTGCGCACTGACAGGAAGGCCCACGGCGACGGCCGCGGCGAGTGCGAGGATCCATCGGGTCCGCGGGGGTGACATCCGTTGCGCTCCGTGGCGAGGTGTAAGGGGACTGAGAAGAACAGTGACACACCACCAGGAGACGAGGCGCTCGCTCCGGGGCGCAGGGTCCGGGGCGTCGAGCCCGTTTGGAAGGCGATCGGCCAGCGCGCTCAGGTCGGGGAGCTGCGTCGAGTAGACCCACCAGTCGAAGCGCAGGCCGCGCCGCGGAGCCTTCGGGCACCGCCGTGATAGCGTCGGCGACCACGATGCAAACGCTCGACGAACGGCGCGCGGGGCTGCGGCGCGTGGGGGCCTTCTCGCAGGTCGCGGCCGGCGACCTCGACACGCTGCTCTCCTGCCTGCGGTGGCGCACCCTCGCTGCGGGCGACGTGCTGTTTCGCGAGGGCGACTACGGCGACGCGCTGGTGGTCGTCGCCGACGGCGCGCTCTCGGTGCGGGTGCGCCGCGGCGAGGCCGACGTGGAGATCGCGCGGGTCGGGTCGGGAGAGCTGGTCGGGGAGATGGCCTGCGTCGACCCGGCCCCGCGGTCGGCCACGCTGGTCGCGCTCTCCCCGGCGGTGGTGGCCGAGCTCAGCCGCGACGCGCTGCACGCGATGCGCGCCGGCGCGCCCGCCCTGTCGGCGCTGGTGGTGGGCGCCGTGATCCGCGAGGTCACCCGACGGCTGCGCGACATCGAGGCCCGCGTCGACCGCGAGGTCTCGCCCTCGCGCCCGCCGCCCTCGCCACCGTCGCCGACGTCGCCGACGTCGCCCGCCTCCGAGCGGCCGCCCGAGCGCTCGGGCCTTCAGCGCCTCTTCGATCGCGTGCGGGGGCGGGCGTGAGCGTCCTCGCCGCGTTGCGCGCGCTGCCTGCGCTGCGGGAGTACTCCGACGCCGAGCTGGCGGTGCTGGTCACGGCCGCCGTCGAGCAGCGCATGTCACCGGGCACGATCCTGTGCCGCGAGGGCGAGGTCGGGCGCTCCTGCTTCCTGGTGGTGTCGGGCGAGGCCGAGGTGGTGCGGGCCGCCGCGGAGGGCGAGCGGGTCCTGGCGACCATCGCCCCCGGGACCTTCATCGGCCAGATCGCCCTGGTCGACCGAGGCCCGCGCTCGGCGACGGTGCGCGGGCGCACGGCGGGCGTGACGCTGGAGCTGTCCCGCGACGTCTTCGAGCGCCTGCTCTCCGCGTGCAGCCCGCTGGCGCTGCGCTTCCAGGAGTGCATCGCGGTGGCGGGCATCCGGCAGCTCCGCGCGGCCACCGGGGGGCTGGCGCGCCTGCTCGCGCAGGCCGAAGCGCGGCGCAGCGTGGCGCCGGGGCCGGCGCGGGGCGGAGAGATGCTCTCGTACATCCAGACGGCGGCCACGGAGTGGGGCGTCTCGCTCGACGACCTCGACGCCGTGGAGGTGGTCGCCCTCGACGGGGTCGAGGCCCGCGGGGCGAGGCGAAGGCGCTGACGCCAGACCGTTGGGGCAGCGACCTTCCGCCTCGACGTCGAGGGGCGCGTGGCGGAGCAGCATCCTGTCGAGGGCGTGATTCTGATGCTGCTTCCACGGCGCGACCGTGGTGGTGACGTCCCCTACCCGACCACCGTCGGCATCCCCAGCTCGCGTCGGATCGGGTCGAGATCCAGCATCCTTCCCCCCGGCATCCCTTCCGCCTGTCCGCGCCGCTCCAGGCCTCGCAGCCACGCCTCCACCGCCGCGCGTCCCTCCGGGGTCGCCACCCGCTGCCGTGGAACACCGCCCACCGCAGGCAGCTCGCGATCCAGCGAGTCGCGCAAGGCCTGCTCCGTCAGCTCGAGCACCGTGCCCATCGCTTCTTCCCGCGATGCCGCCTTCAAGGGCCGGTTGGAGATCACGACCGTCTCGTCGGCCTCCTCCTTCCTTCGGGCAATGCCGTGCTCCTCCTTCCACGGCGCCCTGACCGTGCGCGAGACCTCCTTCGGGCGCTCTCCCACGATCGCCTCGATGCGATCGAACAGCCGCTCCACCCTCGCCGCGGAGCTCGCCCTCAGCACCCACTGCCTGTCCTCTCGCGCCAGGCTCCCGAGGTCCTCCCCACCGGGCGCCAGCGTCGACGGGGTGCTCGCCATCCAGCTCCAGCGACGCTCGCTGGTCTCCACCATGTCGCCCGCGGCGCGCATCCGCGAGGCGACCGTCGCCACGGCGGTCTTGAGCTTCAGCACCACGTCGCAGAACTCCACGCAGTCGCCCTCGCTGGTGCCAAGAAACACCCTCTTCGCCTTCTGCGCCGCGAGGACCTCCTCGGCCATCCTCACCAGCACCCCGTACGCGATGCCCCAGTGGAGCCGCAGCCCCGCCGCGGGCGCCGCCGGGTCGACGGACGCGGCCGGCTTCTTCAGCGCCGCGAGGGTGGAGCGCACCGCGGCCACGAAGCGAGCGGGGTCCACCTCGGCGAAGTGATCGGCCACGGAGAAGACGCTGGGGAAGATCCACCGGCCGTCGTCGCGCGGGACGATCAGCCCGAAGCCCCGGGCCCAGCGGGTGAGCGGCTCGAGCTGCGCGTCGCCCCAGCCGAGCACGGTGTATCGGGTGTGGTCGAAGACGTCCTCCATGAGGACGGTTCCGGCGGCGCGGTCGACGGAGAGCACGTCCGCGAAGATCACCCTCGCCTTCGCGAGCCGCAGCCGCGCAGCGCGGGAGGAGGCGTCGGTGGCGTTCCGGTCGCGCGCGGCGTCGTCGAGGCCCGTGCGGCCGCTCCTGCGCGGTCGGAAGAGGGTCGCCCAGGTCGGCAGGAGCGAGGTCCCGAGGTGCGGGGACAGCCCCGGGCCGTCGTCGCGGGTGAAGGTCCTTCCCAGCAGCGCGAAGCCCGCCTCGCGGAGGGCGGCCTCGAACTCGTCGCGATGCGCGCGGATGTCGCGCTCCTGCCAGTCGTGAAGGAAGCGCGCGGTGCCCGCCTCCTCCGGGGTGTCCGTGTCGGTCGGCGCGCCCAGCGCCGCGTCGGGGTCGTCGTCGGATGCGTCGCGGTACGCCGGGTGCGGGTGCTCGACGATCACCCGGGTCTTCCCCACGGCCCCGTCGATCTCGTAGCGCTCCGAGCACCGCGCCAGCTCGTCGAAGATCGCGTCGCCGTGCTTCTCCAGGAAGCGCGTCACGGCCTCCACCAGCACCGCCGCCCGGAGGACGTCCTCGCGGGTGACCGCGCGCGGCCCCCCCTCGGGAGAGGAGCACATCAACCACGGCACCCCCGATGGACCGGCGAGCGGCCATCGGCGCCGGCGGATCTCCGCCAGGAACTCGGGTGGCATCTCGCTCGCGGCGTCGAACTGCACGGCGAGCGCCGGGGGAATCGCAGCCGGCGCCGGTCCGTGCGGCGACGCGTCCCGGGCGGCGCGCAGGAAGGCCGTGAAGGTCTCGGCGGAGTCGAAGCAGAGCAGGCCGTAGCTCTCGCGGATCTGTCCCACGACGCTGACGCAGGCGTTGCGGAGTCCGACCGCCGGGGCGTCGACGCGGAGCACGTCGGAGTCGGAGGGGACGAGGTTCCAGGGGCCGAGCCGGTAGAGGGCAGCGGCGGCGGTGAAGAAGCGGGCGACCAGGGCGGGGTCGTCCTCCGCGAGGTCGACGATCTCCTCCAGGGGACTGCCGGCCTCCTGCGAGCGTGCCTGCGCGAGCGCCTCGGCGAGCTCGACGAGCGCCCCGGTGGCCTCGGGCACCGGGCCCACCGTCACGGGCACGCCCGTCCCGACCAGCGCGACGACGGACGCGACCGCCCTCGGGTCCGACACCCGCAGTCGCTGCGGGGGAGGCGCCTTCCCGGACGCCAGCGCATCGCGAAGGACCTCCGCCATCGCCGCGATGGGCGCCGTGCGGGGGACCGGGGCCGCCGCGACGACGTACGCCCCGTTCATCCAGAAGATGAAGTCGAGCTCCGCGACGTCGCGCACCGCGAAGCCGGGCGGCGCCGAGAGACGGGTGCCGGCCCACTCGACGGACGACGCTCGCGGAGCGGGGCCCCGGCGGCGGGCCGGGACGGCGAGCGGGGCTCTCCTGGCGCGTGGGCTCATGGGCGACGACGCTCGCATGGCCCTCCGGGATGCCTCAATGGCCGCGACGCCTGAGGTGCGCGCGGGGAGCGTAGGACGCGAGCTGCGGGGACACGTCGGCCGTCTCGTAGGGGCCGCTCGCATGGCGAGAGGTGCTCGCGTCCGGGTCGACCCTTGGCTGCGTCTGGGTCGAATGCCCAACAGCCTTGGGCCGAGGTTCGAGCATCGCTGTCCGACACCTCGATGATCAGATTCGACGCCTGACCCCGGTTTCCCCGCCACCGAAGGGTCGGCCGAAGAACTCCGCCTGCGGTTCGAGGTCGCGCGACTCGAACTCCCCGACCGCGACCACCTCGCTGGCCGCGTCGCGTAGGCGGAATCCCGTTTGGGAGTCCCCCGACCCACGCCTCGGCTGGACGGGCGCGGACCGCAGCAGGCGCGCTACCCTCGGCCCCGCGGACAGCATGGAGACGATTCACTTCTACTCGGTGCAGGGCGACTACGGCGTGCTCTCCAACTTCGCACCGTACCCGATCGTGATGAAGGGTCGGCGCTGGCCAACAAGTGAGCACTATTTCCAGGCGCAGAAGTTCGTCGGAACCCCGCGGGAGGACGAGGTCCGGCGGGCGAGCACGCCCGCAGAGGCCGCGCGTATGGGCCGCGACCGCAAGCACCGGCCCCGGCGCGACTGGGACTCGGCGCGCGACGGCGTGATGCACGCCGCGGTGCTCGCGAAGTTCACCCAGCACGCCGAGCTGCGTTCGATGCTCCTGGCGACGGACGACGCCCGCCTGGTGGAGCACACCGACAGCGACGACTACTGGGGCGACGGCGGCGACGGGAGCGGTCGCAACCGGCTCGGGGAGATCCTGATGCAGGTGCGGGACGCGCTGCGTTGAGCCTTCATCGCACCACGACCGCACCCCCGGCGCGGCCCAACTCCACCATCACGCCACCGCGGCGCGCCGCCTCGACCGCGAGTTCGCTCCGCTCGATGCTCTGCCCCAGCGCGCGTCCGTTGACCACCACGTCAAGCGCGACCGGCACCACCCGCGTGGCCTCCTCCATCGCCCATAGGATCGACTCCCAGATCAGCTCGATGGGATTGCCGAACACCCCGCCGCCGATGAGCGTCAGCACCACCACCCGGCGCCCGAGGGCGATCGCGCCCAGGAGCGTCCCGAGGTAGGCCGCGCGAAGCAGCTGCCGGGTGATGACGCGATACGCCTCGCCCGGTGTTGCGAGGGAGCTGTACATCCCGCTCGCGAGGGTCGACGTGAACACCTGCGCGATGCGATGGGGCGTCGCGACGGCGCCGTCCCAGTGGGCGCCGAGCACCACCTCCACGTCGTCGTGTAGCCCCACGCGCACCTCGTCGAAGCGCGCCTGGAGCGCCTCCGCGAAGGCCGCGGCGGCGTAGATCGAGCGGTCGCGGAGGTACCCGCTCTCGACGCGCGCCACGTGCGGTGCGCACACGTCCGCCAGCAGGTCGATCTGCTCCCGGTGGGTGGACTGCGTGAAGCGCCGCCCGTCCCTCGATGGCGCCGCGTAGTGCCGGACGAGCGTCGCCGGGAAGGCCGAGATCGACGCGCGCGGCCCCTGCGTGGGGTCGCCCAGATAGGCCGCCACGGAGGTCACGTAGGCCCCGGGCGACTCAAGGCAATTGAACTGCGAGGCCGCCTGGAAGATGGCCCCCTCCGGCGCGTGGGCCTGGAGCGCGCCGATGTCCGTCGCCACGCCCTCGCCGTCGAGCACCCAGAGGCGATGAGGTCCCGCGTCCACCCGCAGCGCGCGGCGCGAAGCGCGGTCTCGCAGCGACCCGATGGTCGGGATCTCGAAGAGCCCCGCAGCCCACGTACGCCCCGACGCACGGACCGTAGCCCGACCACGCCCATCGAAGGAGATGGTCCCCGCCGGGTCGGCCGCGACCTCGTCTTCGGCCGCCGACACCCACGCGCGATCACCCCCGCCCAGCGAGGCTCGCACCCGCGCGGTGTGGGCGTTCAACCCATCGATCAGCTCCGACTCCCTGGAAGAGTCATTCCCCAATGCAAACAGCAGCTCGAACATCCCGCCACCCTCTCACGCCAGCAGCGCCACGTGCGCGAGCCGCTCACCCAGCGAGACCGCGTGTCCCACCATCGCCCCATCGGAGAGCCACGTCACCCGCAGCCCCGGGCGAGATCGTGGTTGCCCAGCGATGGGGACGAAGCGCTCTCCGAGCCGCTCTCGCAGCGCGATGAGGTCGTCGAGCAACGCGGGTATCTCGCGGCCGTTATCAACGTTATCACCGAGGGTGAAGACGTGGAGCTGCGGGCCGAACTCGGCTTCGTCCCAGCCGAGCAGGGCGTTGAAGTGGGCGCGGTGTCCGTGGAGGTCGGCGACGGCGAGCCAGACGGTGTCGTGCGGGGCGATGGTGTTCATGGGGTCAAGGCTCCTTCTGCCCCACAGTGATGGGCGTCCCCGACGCGGAAGTCAGCGCCTCGTACGGTTACGGGGCGGGGACGATCTCGATGCGCGACGGGTCGAGCGGCAGGCGGGTGTACGAGACCTTCGCGCCGTCGGCGCGGCGACGATGGACGCGCTCGTGGTCACTGATCCCTCGGATCTTCCGGAGGTCTCAGAGGACCGAGTTGCAGCAATGACTTCTGCCGGTCGAGGAAGGGGAGGTCGAGCGCGCGCCCCGATGGGATGGAGGACGATCAACCCGTGCGACGCGCGGGAGGCAACTCACGTGACACATTGGCGCCGCGCACTCTCACGAACACCGGCCCGGCACCGATGGAGTCCCCGAGCATCTCGAAGAGCTGGCCCCGCGCAGCGAGAAACCCTCGAAGCCATCCAGCCGGGCGACGTGGGATCTCTGCGTCGAGTAGTCCCCTGAGTTCGGGGTCGGTCGAGAGCATCTGGCCAAGCGTGCTGAGGTAGGACCATCCGCCGTCGGCGGCGATCAACCTCACCAGCTCCATCGCCAGGCGCCCGGCTGGAACAATCCGTCTGCGAACCGGCGGCCGCCTGGTTCGCCACGTATTGCGCCGCACGCTCGCCCCCAGCAACGTCGTAAACGTCACGAACGCCGCTGGCCGTGCGTCGACAAAGGTGTGGAGCCAGTCTCGATCTCTCGCGGGGATCGCTCGCTGAACGAGCTTCGCAACGCCCTTGTCCGCCGCGAGCAGGTCCGCCAGCGTCTTCATGCTCATCGCTTCTTCGTGCGCATCGATCAGCCGTCCGATGTGTTCAACGAGCGCTGCCACGCTCTGGTCGCGCGACACCTCAGGGGATCGACTCTCCCGAACGGTCGGCCCCGGCAGCACGACCGGTGCCTCGGCGAACGCGACGTCGGCCGGTGCGACCAGGGGAGTCGGTTGGGGTTCGACATCGTGGTCGTCTCGAACCCGCCGCACGTCGGCAGGGTCGAAGTAGGCGCGACCATCCACGATCGCGAACGGCAGGCGGAGGACGTTCGTCGTGTCGTACTCGCGGTAGTGATCGTTCGAGACCACCACGTACCCGGAGGATCTCGCCATCTCGAGGAGGATCGGGTCCGCCTTCGCGGGCGCTTGGGAGATGACGCGATCGCGCAGCATCGCACGGAGCTCGGCGGCGTCGGGGTGCCGCCGGTACACGAGCATCGACACGGTCGACGCGTCGATGACGCCGGAGATGACCGTCGCCTCCCCGAACTTCTCGTTCAGTCCTTCGATCAACGCGTTGTAGCGCGCCAGACTCACGGCATCCGGGCTGCTCGCGCCCGCCGTGTTGATCACGTTTGAGACGTCGGCCACGAACTTGAGCGTCATCGTCCGCATCATCGGGACACCCCCGCGCCATCTCCGACCGACGGCGCTGGAGCCGCGAGCGCGAGGATCGAATCCACACAAGCCGCTACGGAGGAGAGGGTGGTGTCAAAGACATGGTCGTAGGCCGACGGGTCATCGAACTCCACGCCGTACAGCGATCGGAGCCGGGCGCGGTCCGCGATTGTACGCGCGGCCTCGCGCTCGATGATCGTCGCGGCCTTCGATGCCGGGCCCGGATGTCCTCGGAGTACCAGCGCATGCTCGATGAGCGACGCAGCCATCGGAGGCGCACGAAGCAGCGGCTCGATCGCCTCGCGCGTAGCGCGCCCGTCTTCCCGCTCCACGAGCCGGAGCGCCTGCACGACGGCCTCGCAACGGAGGTAGATCGAAGAGATCCCGCTTCGGCCGTGCGCGGCGAGCCAGCGCCCGAAGTGGCCCGCAAGCCGACTCTCGAACACGATCGAGTCGCCGCGTGCGATCAACGTCGCAGCCCGGGCGTCGATCGCGCTGTCCTCGCGCGGATCGGCCCGGAGCAACGTGTTGAATGCCTCCAGGGAGAGCCCCCGCGCGGTTGCCTCCGCCCGGACGCAGCTTCCGGTCCCGTCTGCGGAGCCGCCGACTCGACGAGCGAGCTCACGGGCGATAGTCGACTTGCCGACGCCCGGGTCGCCGGCCAGCAGGACAACCGGTCGATCGGTGATGGCGCGCAGGATCGTCTCGACGCGTGTCGTTCCGAGAATCGTCTCCAGGCGCGCGCCGAAGTGCGTCGCGCTCATGACACCACCCGCAAAGACCTGGCCCCGGGCTCGTACGACCAGCCCAGCACCGACGACCAGGGCCACTTCCCCGTGATGCGGACACCGGCCGGCGGTCGCTGGGACAGAGGGGCGCCACGTTCGAGTTCGAAGTGGTTGTGCTCGATCTTTGCGAGCAGCGACACGCGCGCGCTGACCTCGTTCGCCACAGAGGCAAGGCACCGGGCCTCTTCAGACGGGTCGACCCCGGGAAAGCCCGTCATGTAGTTGATCACGAGCGCGACGCCGGCGTCGTTCGCAGCGTCGAGCGTTCGGAGGAAGAGGTCTCCCGATTGGCGCTTGTCGACGAGCACCTGCGCCTCGTCGAGGAGGGTCTCGAGTCCGATCTCCAGCGTTCGGCAGCCCTGCGACGCGAGATCCATCAACATCGCGACGTCGAGCGAGGGACTGAGCTTGGTGCAACCGCTCCAGGAGAGTTGCCCATCAACCAGGCGGCCGACCTTTCGCAGCAGCGGCGCGGTGAGGAGGCTGTCCTTGAAGGAGACGTTCGCGTCGCGGCGGATCGCCTCGGCGATAACCCCCTCCGCCGACGCCGTGCGCAGCTCGCGATACGGCCCTTCGGTCGTAGGGTACGTGCAGAACGCGCACCTCCCGTACGCGCAGCCCCGGGAGATCTGCGCTGGAAGCGTCAAGCGGGCCCCGCGCGGGAGGTGCAGGTCGCGGAACGCCGGAACGATCTGCCCGTCGTCCGCGCGGGCGCGCTCCCACTGCTGACTGCCCGCCCGGAAGCACTCTCGTGGCCACGGCGCGCGGGTAGCGACCGCACCGAGGAGCTCGACGAAGGTGTCCTCGGCGTAGCCGGCCACGAAGGCGTCGGCCGCGATGCCATACCGTGGGTCGGCGGCGATCTCCGCCGCGAGCGCCGTGACGTGAGCGCCGCCCCAGACGACGGGCACGCCCGGCCATCGCTCCTGGGCAGCGAACGTCACCGCGAGCGCCCAGAGCACCTGACCTGCGTAGAGCACCGAGACGCAGAAGAGGTCCGGCCGCGGGGTCGACCCGAACTGCGCCGTGATCCATCGCTGCTCATTCGCCGCGATGCTTCGCGCCGCATGTCCAACCGAATCGTGCTCGGCCTGGAGCGCGACCATCGCGTCCAGCGACAGCACGCGGCCACCCTCGCCACCAACGTGCTGCAGCATCGTGAATTGAAAGCGCTCCTGCACGAGACGCAGGAGGTCTTCGTCGCGGTCGTGGTCGCCAACGAAGGGCGACGGCGTCCACGGGAGGTTCACGGGAAGCGCTTGGGCGATCCAGCGAGCGTTGAGGTCGAGGACCTCGACCGTGTGGCCCGCGCGCTCCGCCGCTCCGACGAGCATCGCAGGTCCGAGCAGTGGACCCGAGGCGAACTTGAGCAGCGGGGGCACCACGAGCAGCGCCGAGGCGCCACAGGACCGGAACACAGGACCAGTTTGCATGAGGGGAACGAGCTCCTTCCGGAGGTCGCGCCCGCACAGCTGGCGTCAACCTCCGAAGGCCCCCACTCCTGGCAAGACGACCTGTGACAGAAAAAAGAACGCCCCGAGAGGAATCACTGGCAGATGCGCTCTACCGCACCTTTCAGCGAATGGAGGGCACGACTGTGACGCTGCCGGATGGCTACCTCGGTCGAGTTCAGCTGACGGGCGATGTCCGGGTAGTCGAGATCCTCGAAGTCCCGAAGCCGGATCACCATCGCCTCGCGCTCGGGTAGCCCGCAGTACGCCTGCTCGGCGACACGCACACGCTCTGCCTGAATGGCCAGCTCTTCAGGCGTGGGTGCGGGGCAAGTCAGCGGCGAGTCCTCCTCGATCGGAACGCTGCACCACCGGCGACTCCGGCCGCTGAACGCGCGGTTGATCACCGAGCGGATGAAGTACGTATAGAGGTCTCTGATCGACTGCTGCTCGTGTTGGAGGCACACGGCGAGGAGCGTCTGTTGGACGGCATCGAGCGCGTCGGCCCGGTTGCGGAGGAGCGCCGCCGCCCTGGTCACCATGGCTGCGTAGCTGTACTGGCGTTCGGTGTTGGTCTGATGGAGCAACTCCATGCACTCAGCCATCACGCGGTGGTCGCTCGGCTCGTCGGATGGTCGCGGACCGGAGTCGGCCACTGCCCTCGTCTCGAATGGACTCGGGGGCAGCGACGCGGCCACCGCGGGCCGGCCGCAGAGGGCTCCCATCCCTGGCTGGTCACAAAGCTGGGTGACCTCGCGCCGGACCGGCACCGCGCCCGATTGCGCGATCGCGTCCAGGAAGCTGATGTTCGCGTAGCCGAGCGCGGGCACGAGCACCGCGACCGCAACCAGCGCCCCGGTGAGCATCGGAGAGCGACGGCCGTGGCGCCAGAGCGCGGTGATGGCTCCGACTCCGAAGCGCCACGCACCCACGGAGAGCATGACGATCATCACCGCGCCGGCCGCCAGAAGCCCTCCCGCGAGCAGCCCCGGGGGCACCGCGACGCCGATCCAGTAGCGGGCGGGCAGAAGCACCAGATCGACGAACCCGATGGCGGCGAGCGGCCACAGCCACGCAGCGCGCCACCACGGTACGAATGGGGGATTGCTTCCCTGCGCGAGGAGTACCCGACGCCGAAGTTCGGGCGCGCCGGCGCTGACGAAGAGGAGCAGCAGCATGCCCACCGCGAGGTGAACACCGCCCCCGAGGAGGAATCGGTCGGTACCGAGCAGATCTGCCGTAGGCGTGAGGGCGAGTCCCGTGATTGCGAGGGCCGCTGTCGCCCAGCAGATCAGCAGGACCGGGATGATGACGAAGGTGGCGAGGCTCGCGAGCGCGAGGGCGAGAAGTACCGCCTGCCAAGGACGGATCACAGCACCAGGATCGGTTGACCGCATCGAGATCGTCCCTCCCTTGGGAGCGCACTCTACGCGCGGTTGCGACCAGAACTTCAAGATCTTCGATCAGAGATCAACGCGACCGCGCGCGGCGGTTCCGGTTGCGCATCACGCGGACTGCTCCGCGTCCCCCTCTCCCGATGGGGGTGCTACGTGACGATCACGCTGCCGCGCGCTCGACGTCCCTGACCGACGTGCTCGGCACCTTCCTGCGCGAGCGCGTCGCAGCTGCTCGCCGGGCGACGGAGCGCGGAAACCGTCACCTTCTACACGAAGAAGGCGGGCCACCTGGCCCGGTACCTCGAGCGGCTCGAGCTGTCGCACCCGCAGGCCCCAATGCTCGTGACGAACCTGCGTGCCCGCCAAGTCGACGAGTGCTTCGAGCAGCATCGGACCGAGGGGGGAGCGAGGGCATCATCCACAAGGAGCTCGTCACCCTGCGCGCCGCCCTCAAGCTGGCCCGCCGCGCTGGCCTCTGGAACGGCGACCCCGCCGCCCTCCTGCCCGTCGCCTTCGCGCCCGAGTACAAGCCGCGCTCGCGCTTCCTCACGCGTCGCGAGCTCGCCGGGCTGCTCGCCGAGCTCTCGCCCGACCGGGCCGCCCGCGTGGCCTTCATGGTCGCCACCTCCGCCGAGTGGAGCGCCACGGTCCGCGCCCTGCGCAACGACGTCGCGCTCGACCAGTCCGCCGTCCACCTCCGCGGGACCAAGCGCACCACCCGCGACCGGGTGGTTCCGGTCGCGACGCGACCGCAGCTCGAGCTGCTCCGCTACGCCCTGTCCCACGCCGAAGGCGAGGACCCGGCGCTCTTCCTCCCCTGGCAGAACGTCCGGCGCGACCTCCGCGAGGCCTGCAAGCGCGCCGGCATCCCGCCCTGCTCCCCCAACGACCTGCGGCGGACCTTCGCGACTTGGCTCCGCTCGGCGGGGGCCACCCCCGACCTCATCGCGCCGATGATGGGCCACAGCTCGACGCGCATGGTCGAGACCGTCTACGGCAGGTTGCCGGTTTCTGCCCTGGTTTCGCGCCTCCAGGCCGCGCTGAACTGCAGCGATAGTTCAGCTACGCCCCTGGATTCGGCAGCGTTTGCTGGACTCCCTGGACCGGCTGGAAACGCTGAAACCGCTTGTTTTACAGTGCCCAGAGACGGAGTCGAACCGCCGACACGGGGATTTTCAATCCCCTGCTCTACCAACTGAGCTATCTGGGCTTCGTTGGGGGCGACATTGCTACCCCCACCCACGGCCCCCTGTCAACGAATCTCTTCGCCCCCTCCTCCGGCTCTCCGCCGCCCCCCATCCTTACCCATCAGTGTATTCCCCGCGCGATCCCGCTCCGCGCCGCCTCCAGCACCCACCACGGAACCACCACCCGCCCGGTCGCGACCACCCCGTCGCCCTCCGTCAGCGCCGTCCCATAGCCTCCTCGCGCCGGCGCTCCCGCCGCCGTTGCGCCCTGCCCCCGCACCGTGACCACCGCGCTCTCCCTCCCTGCCCCCACGCCCGTCCCCGCGCTCTCCCCCTCAGCACCCGCTCCCGTCCCGACCCCCGCCCGTAGCCGCGCGTCCAGCCCGTCGAGCGCCGTCCTCGCCCTCGCGCCCACGATCGCCACCAGCGCCTCGCCCCTCACCGCCAGCACCATCGTCCCCGCCGTCCCCGCCGTCCCCGTGGCCGTGCCCCCGGTCAACGTCGCGCACCACGCCCCCGCGCCGCAGCCCGTCACCCTCACCCCACGCCCACCCCAGCGCAGCGCTCGCACCCACGGCGCCGTCGCCAGTTGCCCCAGCGCCGCCCTCGCCGAGCGCCCTCCATCCCTCTGCCCCACCACCAGCGTCCACTCTCCTCCCCCGCTCGCTCCCGCGCTCGCTCCCGCGCTCCCTCCCCCGCTCGCTCCCCCGCTCCCTCCCCCGCTCGCTGCCCCCCGCGTCACCCCTCCCAGCGCCGCCGCCTCTCCGCTCTCCCCGCCCAGCGCCTCCAGCGTCCGCCTCGCCGCCACGCCATCCCCCACGCGCGTGCCCAGCACCCTCACCGCAGCATCCACCGCGCTCCTCCAGAGCACCCGATGTCCGTCCGCGGGTGTGTTCACCCACGCCCTCACGTCCGCGTCCGGAGCCACCCAGCGCGCCAGCACCTCGGCCCCTCCCGCGCCCGCGCCCGCCCTCGCCACCGCGTCCGCCGCCACGCCCGAGGTGCCGCCTCTCGGCAGCGTCGCCACCGTCGTCACCGCCACGCCCTCCTCCCCCACGCGCATCGCCACCCGCAGCCCGCGCACCTCCCCCATCGCCGCGCCCACCGCGTCGCGAGCCCGCTCCAGCACCCCCAGCGCCGCCTCCGGATCCCCGTAGTCCGGCGGCCGATCGTGCTCCCTCCGCGCCTCGCTGGCCGACGCGCTCCACTCGGTCAACAGCTCCGTCGTCACCGACTGCCACCGCGCCCTCAGCCTCGGCGCCGCGCCCTCACCCAGCGAGGCCACCACGTCGTCCTCCCCCGCCGCGCCTCCCCCCGCCGCCGTCGTCGTCCACGCCAGCCACCGACCCGCCCGCGCCAGCAGCGCCGCGTCCGTCGCGCACACCACCCTCGCCGCCACCGCGTCCACCACCGGAACCAGCGCGCACGACACCCCCTCGCCCCCAGCTCCCTCCCTCGACTCCGCCCGCTCCCCGAGGCCCTCCACCGCAACCATCCGGTACCGCGACGAGAGCGCCGCCCTCGCCTCCGCCGCGCTCCTCGGCGTCAGCGCCAGCACCCACGAGACACCCGTCGCGCCGCGCTCCACCGCGCACGCCGTCACAGGCCTCGACGTGTCCACCGCCCCCAGCACCGCCATCGGGACGCCCGCCCCCACCGCCAGCAGCAGCTCGACCGGAACCCTCGCCCCCAGCCGCTCCCCCAGCGCCTCCGCCGTCGCCCTCGGCCTCGCCAGCGACACCCTCCCCAGCACCCCCTCCGGCGCCGTCGGCGTCGCCGTCACCCTCACCGCCGCCGCGTCCCTCACCGCCACGGGCGGACGAGCGTCCCGACAAGCCACCAGCACCAGCACCGCCGCCAACGAGAGAGTCCTGCGCATCGCGGCCCAACCCTAATCCGTTCCGCGACGCAACGGGAGGACGTGACATATCCTGTCACGCCCCCGGGGAGCGCGGGTATCCCCCGGCGCAGGGCGCATGCTATGGCCCGGGAACACCCTCACCATGGCAGCGCGCGAAAGGCTAGGACCCCACGGCCCCCTCGCGAAGGTGCTCCCCGGGTACGAACCCCGGGAGGAGCAGCTTCGAATGGCCGATGCCGTCGAGCACGCCCTCCGGGAGAGCGGGACGCTGCTCATCGAGGCTGGCACCGGCACGGGGAAGTCCCTCGCGTACCTGGTCCCGGCGGCGGAGAGCGCGCAGCGGGTGGTGATCTCCACCGCCACCAAGGCCCTCGGCGAGCAGCTCGTGGAGAAGGACATCCCCACCATCCGACGCCTCGGGCTCCACCCCGACGTCACCCTGGTGAAGGGCCTCTCCAACTACGTCTGCAAGCGCCGCCTGGAGGAGTACCGCCAGTCCATCGTCACCGGCGCCGTGGCCCCGGAGCACGGCATCGACCGCATCCTCGACTGGGTCGAGCGCACCGAGACCGGCGACCGGAGCGACCTCCCCTCGCTCCCCGAAGACGCCGCCGTCTGGCGAGAGGTCACCTCCAGCTCCGACACCCGCATCGGCGCCAAGTGCCGCTTCTACGAGGAGTGCTTCGTCACGAAGATGCGCCGCGCCGCCGAGGCCTCGCAGATCATCGTCACCAACCACCACCTGTTCTGCGCCGACCTCGCCCTGCGCAACGGCTTCTCCGGCGCCCAGGCCCTCCCCGACTACGACGCCATCATCTTCGACGAGGCCCACGCCCTCGAAGACGTCGCCACGGAGTTCTTCGGGGTGCGCCTCACCCGCACCCGCGTCGACACCCTCGTCCGAGACGCCGACCGCGCCCTGCGGGCCGCCGGCTTCTTCGTCGACCGCTCCCGGGAGCAGTCCGTCCTGCGCACCCTGATGCAGCTCTCCTCCGGGGCGCTGCGGCTCTTCTCCTCCATCCCCCGCACCACCGGCCGGCTGCTGCTCCAGGCCTCCATGCGCCGCGGCGAGTTCGACGACGGCGCCCGGCTGCTCATGGAAGGCCTCGACGGGCTCCTCGGCCACGTGCGCGACTTCGTCGGATCGAGCGACCAGCTCCTCTCGGTCTCCCGCCGCGCGGCCACCCTCAAGGAGTCCCTCCAGACCATCCTCGATGAGGAGTCGCAGACCCACGTGGCCTTCGCCGAGCCCGACGCCCGCGGCGGAGGCGCCATCGGGGCCTCGCCCGTCGAGATCGGTCCGCTGATGAAGGAGCGCCTCTGGAGCCGCAAGGGAGCCGTCATCCTGGCCTCCGCCACGCTCTCCACCGGCGGCGACTTCGCCTTCATCCGACAGCGCCTCGGCATGCCCGAAGACACCGCCGAGCACTCCCTCCCGTCGCCCTTCGACTACGGCGAGCAGGCCGGGCTCTACATCCCCCGCAACCTCCCGGAGCCCCGCGAAGACCGCTGGCTCGACGCCGCCTGCGCGGAGATCAAGAAGCTCATCGCCATCACCGGCGGCGGGGCCTTCGTGCTCTGCACCAGCGTGCGGGTCATGCGCGCCCTCTACGACGCCCTGCGAGACGCCTGGGCCTTCCCCACCTGGGTGCAGGGACAGCTCCCCAAGAGGGTGCTGCTCGACCGCTTCCGCGCGGCCCACGACGGGGTGCTCTTCGCCACCTCCAGCTTCTGGGAGGGAGTCGACGTCCCGGGCCGGGCGCTGCGGCTGGTCATCATCGACAAGCTGCCCTTCGACGCCCCCAACGACCCGGTCACCGGCGCCCGCATCGCACGGCTCATCGAGCAGGGAATCAAGCCCTTCGAGGCGCTCCAGGTGCCCGCCGCGGCGCTGGCCCTGAAGCAGGGCTTCGGGCGCCTCATCCGCACCCGCAAGGACGTCGGCATCGTGGCCATCCTCGACCGCCGCATCGTCACGCGCGGCTACGGCAAGACCCTCATCGCCTCGCTCCCGCCCGCGTCCCGGCTCTCCTCGCTCGACGAGGTGCGCGCCTTCTGGACCATGGCCGACGCCCGCTCCGCCCCCGACGAAGCCCCCTCCGACGAAGCCCCCTGGGAGACCCATTGATCGACCGCGACGCCCTGGCCCGAGAGCTCAACCCCCCGCAGCTCGAGGCCGCCCTCCGCACCGACGGTCCGCTGCTGGTCTTCGCCGGCGCGGGCTCCGGCAAGACCCGGGTCATCACCTTCCGGGTCGCCCACATCCTCGACGAGAAGAACATCCCCCCGTGGCGCATCCTCGCGGTGACCTTCACCAACAAGGCCGCCCAGGAGATGCGGGAGCGCCTCCACCGCATCGTCGGCCACGACCGCGCCCGGGGCCTCTGGATCAGCACCTTCCACGCCCTCGGGGCGCGGCTGCTGCGGCGCTTCCATGAGCGCGCGGGGCTGCGCCAGGACTTCGCCATCTACGACGACGGCGACCAGCGCTCGGTGATGAACCGCGTCTTCGATGAGCTGAAGATCGACGAGAAGTTTCTCCCGGTGCGCACCGCCCTCGGGGCCATCGACCGGGCCAAGCAGGAGGTGCTCGAGCCCGATGACCTGATGGCCCGCGCGGTCACCCTCCACGACAAGCAGATCGCCCGCGCCTGGGAGGCCTACGAGAAGCACCTCGCCAAGAACGGCGCCGTGGACTTCGGCGACCTGCTCTCCCGGCTCACCCGCCTCGTCGAGCGCGACGCCAGCGTGAGGGAAGAACTCCAGGAGCAGTTTCAATACCTGCTCGTGGACGAGTTTCAGGACACCAACAACGCGCAGTACCGGATGCTGCGCGCCATGGTCAATGAGCACCGCAACCTCTGCGTGGTGGGCGACGACGACCAGGCCATCTACCGCTGGCGCGGCGCGGACGTGCGCAACATCCAGTACTTCAAGAGGGACTTCCCCGACGCGCTCGTCGTCAAGCTGGAGCAGAACTACCGCAGCACGCAGCGCATCCTGCGCGCCGCCAACGCGGTGATCTCCAAGGCCCAGCAGCGAGAGGGCAAGACCCTCTTCACCCGCAACGGAGAGGGCGCTCCCATCGAGCTGCTCCCCTGTGAAGACGAGCGCGAGGAGGCACGGCACATCGCCCATGGGGTGAAGTCGACGCTGGCCAGGGGGGTTCCGGCGAGGGAGATCGCGGTCTTCTATCGAGTCCACGCGCAGTCGAGGCCGCTGGAGGACGCCATGAGGGCGGCCAACATCCCCTACATGATCTATGGGGGCATGCGCTTCTATGAGCGCGCGGAGGTGAAGGACATCCTCGCGTACCTGCGCATGGTGCTCAATCCCAACGACGATGTGAGCCTGTTGAGGGTGGTCAACACCCCGGCGCGCAAGATCGGCAAGACCACCCTCGACCGGGTGACGGCGCACGCGACGGCCAGGCAGACCTCCATCTGGAAGCTGTTGGCCACCGGCGACCTGCCCGACGACGTGGGCGCCGCGGCGCGCAAGGCGCTGACTGGCTTCTATCGGCTGGTGGGGGAGATTCGCCGGGAGGCCGCGGCGATGCTCGACCGGCCCGCGGAGGTGGGGAGCCTGGTCTTCCAGAAGACCGGATACGCCCGGATGCTGGAAGACAACAAGGACGTCGAGAACGAGACCCGACACGAGAACATCCAGGAGCTGCTTGGCTCGATGCACGAGTACGCCCAGGAGGCCGACGAGCCGACCTTGTCGGGATACCTGGAGCGGGTGACCCTCAATGAAGAGACCCCGGAAGGGGAGGACAGCCCCAAGGTGTCGCTGATGACCGTGCACTCGGCCAAGGGGCTGGAGTTTCGCGCGGTGTTCATCGCGGCCATGGAAGACGGGATGTTCCCCTACAAGGGAACCGAGCTGGGGTCGGACCCGGAGGAGATGGAAGAGGAGCGGAGGCTTGCCTATGTGGCCATCACCCGGGCTCGGGAGCAGCTCAGCGTGTCGTTCACCCGCTTCCGGCAGATCTTCGGGCAGACCCGGATCAATCCGCCGTCGCGCTTCCTTCTGGAGATACCGCCCGATGTGTTGTCGGGAAAGGTTCCTCGAAGGCACTTCGGAGAGGGCAGCACCCCGTCGCGAGAGAGCGGCAACACCTGGGGCAGCGGCGGTGGCGGCGGCGGTGGTGGATATCGGGTGGAGCGCGACCCGGTCCCGTCGAGGGCGAGGGAGCCGGAGGCGCCCGTGGTGAACGACGGCCCGGTGCTGGTGCGCGACAACCCCGCAGTGGGCTGGCAGCGCGGCATGCGGGTGCGCCATATGAAGTTCGGCACCGGCACCGTGAAGACCGTGCTCACGGGCGCGGAGCTCAAGGTGGAGGTGTATTTCCCCAACCTGGGAGCGACCAAGACCCTGCTGGCGGAGTACCTGCAACTGTTGGGGTGAGAGGGCCGACTCAGGGTATGCGCGGTGGGGCAAGCCGCTCGATGGACGCTGGGGTTCGCGCGTTGACGCTCACCCCAGGCTATAACAGGTGACGACCCCCACGTTCGTGGGGGTCTTTCGTACCGAAACTCGATGGACCTTCCGGAAGATCCATTCGATGTGCCGTGGGCTCCATCGAAGTGGCATTCCTGCTCGAAAGACCCCCACGAACGTGGGGGTCGTCACCTGTTATAGCCTGGGGTGAGCGCCAACGCGCGAACCCCAGCGTCAAACAAGCGGCTTGCACCCCTGAACTGTTACCCCCAGGCCAACGGACGGCTTGCCCCACCGCGCAAACCCTGAGCGGCCAACGGGCGGCTTGCACCCCCTGACCGGCCGACGCCCGCCCGTTCCATGATATCCCCGCGGCCGCCATGAGCCGCCCACTCACCCTCTGCCTCGCCCTCGTCGCACTCTCCGCCTGCGCCGCTCGCCCGGCGCGCCCGACCGTCCGCTGGCAGCCCCGCTCCGGGCCGACGCTCGACCAGCTCCTCAACGTCCATCGCGCCTGGGCCCCGTCGCCCTCTCCCGATGGCCGCGCCGTCGCCTTCCTCTCCGACACCGCCGGGCTCCCCCAGGCGCACTCCCTCACCGTCGGCGCCGCGCCCGTGCCGGAGTCCTCCTGGCGTCGGCTGGTCACCGCCTCCGAGCGGGTGCAGTTCGTCTCCTATGCCCCCGACGGGCGCTTCCTCTTCATGGGCCGCGACACCGGCGGCAACGAAAACACCCAGCTCTTCCGCTCGCTCCCCGACGGCGCCTCCATGGTCTCCCTCACCCCCGAACCCCAGGTGAGGAACAACTTCGGCGCCCTCTCCGAAGACGGCCGCCAGGTGGCCTTCACCGCCAACAGCCGCTCCGCCGGGGACTTCGACGTCTACGTCCGCCCCGCCGACGACGGCGCCGCCCGCCGGGTCTTCGAGGCCGCAGGGCACCACGAGGCCATCGACTTCTCCCCCGACGGCCAGCGCCTCCTCATCACCGAGGAGCGCTCCAACTTCGATCAGGACGTCTTCGTCGTCGGACTCGCCACACCCGCCCCCGCGCCCATCCGACTCACTCCCCACCAGGGCGATGTCCGTTATCAGCACCCGATCTTCACCCGAGACGGCCACCGGGTGCTGGTGCTCTCCGACCACGGCCGCGAGGCCATGAACCTCGCGCTCCTCTCCGCCGACGCCCCCCTCGCCGGGGCCCCGCAGTTCGTGCTCACCGACGATCACGACATCGAGAACATCGCCCACGCGAGAGACACCCTCGCCCTGGTCTTCAACGTGGACGGCTACAGCCAGCTCCGCCTCTACGACGCCTCCGACCCCGCGCACCCGCGAGAGATCGCACGCCCCGCGCTGCCCCCGGGCGTGATCTCCTCGGTCGCCTTCGCCCACGACGGCAGCGCCCTCTTCGTCGACCTCTCCCGAGCGACGGCCCCCGATGAGATCTATCGCGTGGAGTCCCCGAGCGGAGCCGTCTCCGTGGTGACCGCCGCCGACCACGCAGGCCTCGACGCCAACGCCCTCGTCGAGCCCACCCTGGAGCGCGTCCGCAGCTTCGACGGGCTGGAGGTCCCGGTCTTCCTCTATACCCCGAGGGGGCTGCGGCCCGGAGAGCGGGCGCCCGTGGTCGTCTGGGTGCACGGCGGCCCCGAGGCGCAGTTCACTCCCTACTTCAATGCAGTGATCCAGTTCATGGTGGGTCACGGCTACGTGGTGGCGGCGCCCAACGTCCGGGGCTCTACCGGCTATGGCAAGCGCTACTCCCACCTCGACGACGTGGAGCGCCGCGAAGACAGCGTGCGCGACCTCGCGGAGGTCAACCGCTGGCTGCGCGCCCGCCCCGAGGTGCACCCCGACCGCATCGCCGTGCTCGGCGGATCCTATGGCGGATACATGGTCCTCGCCGCGCTGACGCTCAACCCGGAGCTTTGGGCGGCGGGCTGCGACATCGTCGGCATCGCCAACTTCCGCACCTTCCTCGAGCGCACCGCCTCGTACCGCCGCGCGCTCCGCGAGGCCGAGTACGGCTCCCTCGCCCGCGACGGCGCCGTGCTCGACCGGGTCTCCCCCATCCACCGCGTCGACCGCATCCGCGCTCCGCTCTTCGTCATCCACGGCGCCAACGACCCTCGCGTCCCCGTCGGGGAGGCCGAGCAGATCGTCGCGGCCCTGCGCGCCCGCAACCAGCGGGTCGAGTACCTCCGCTTCGAGAACGAGGGCCACGGCATCTTCCGCCGGGAGAACCGCGTCTCGGCCTACGGCGCCCTCGCCCGCTTCTTCGACGACGTGCTCGGGCGCTGAGCCCCCCGCGCCTCGCCCACCGCGGCGCCGATGGGATTCCCGTTGCGCCGCTGCCGCGCGCTGTGGCCCAATCGCCACCGATGCGGCGGGTCGTGGTGCTGGGCGTGACGATCCTCCTTGGCTGCGCGGCCTACCAGCGCGGCGAGGGCCTCGACCCGGCCACCCTCCCCTCGGCGCTGCGGCCCGACTACGAGCTCTTCGCCCAGCGCTGCTCCCGCTGCCACTCGCTCTCCCGCCCGCTCAACACCCGCATCTCCTCCGACGATCACTGGCGCGTCTACGTCGCCCGCATGCGCCGGATGCCGGGCTCGGGCATCTCGCCCGACGACGTCCCGGGGCTGCTCCGCTTCCTGAACTGGTACTCGGCCGCACGGCGCTCGCCCGATGGCGGCGTGGGAGGTACGCGATGAAATCCCGCGCGTTGATGCTACTGCTCTGCCTCGTCGGGGTGCTCACGCCCTTCGCGGCCCGCGCCATCGACCTCAACCTGGCCGGAACCCTCCAGCTCGACTACCTCTTCAGCCCCTTCGGCCGGAGCGACCCCCGCCCCGCCAGCCACACCCTCGACGGCTTCACCGAAGAACTCTCCCTCAAGCTCGCCATCGACATCTCCTCGCACGCCTCGGCCAACGTCAAGGCCTGCTTCGGCTGCCACGGCTTCGAGGTCGGCATGGCCTATGTCGACTTCCGCCTCGCCGACGAGTTCAACATCCGCGTAGGGCGCTTCTCCCCGACCTTCGGCGAGTTCGGCCTCCGCCACGACCCGGGCAACCACCGCCTCAGCGACAAGCCCCTCCCCTACGACATGGGCCGGATGCTCCGCCTCAACGCCTTCGGCGACTCGGTGCTCCCCTCCCCCTATGTCGACAACGGCATCGAGCTCTCCGGCACCCACTTCTTCGACCGAAGCCTGCAGTTCGACTACGCCGCCCACGCCGTCGCCGGGCTGCGCGCCAACACCGACACCCCCTACGACGTCGACTTCATCGCGTCTCGCTCCGCCGCTCCGTACTATATCGACAACAACTCCCAGCCCTCGGTCGGAGGCCGGGTGGGGCTCACCGCGCGCCTCGCCAGCCGCGTCGACCTGAGCCTCGGCGGATCGGCCATCTGGGGCGCCTACGACACCCGCGCCCGCATGACCTACACCGTGCTGGGCGCCGACCTCTACCTTCGCGCCGGGCGCACCAACGTGCGCGCGGAGTACCTCATCCGACGAACGGACATGTACGCCGCCGACCAGGGCCGCTTCGAGTACATGCTCCAGACGCAGGCCGACGGATCGCTCCCGGAGCGCACCTTCCAGGTGAGGGACGGCTGGTACGTGGAGGTCGAGCAGCCGGTGCTGCGCAACCTCGACGTCATCCTGCGCTGGGACGGCATGCGCCGCCGTGGCAACACCGCCCCGGGCTCACAGCTCGACTTCGAGGCGGGCGTCTCCCGATGGACCCTCGGCGCGCAGTACGTCGTCGAGCGCGGATATCGCTTGAAGGCCTCCGCGGAGCACTACTCCTGGTGGGGCATGCGCAACGGCATCGACCAGGACTGGGCCTTCCACCTCGGGGCCGTCGCGACCTTCTGATCTCCGATCAGAACAGCCGGTTGAGCCCGTTGAGCGCCGCCACCCGATAGGCCTCGGCCATGGTGGGGTAATTGAAGGTCGTATTCACGAAGTAGTTGATGGTGTTGCGGCCCTCGGGCTGGCTCATCACGGCCTGGCCGATGTGGATGATCTCGCTGGCCTGGTGGCCGAAGCAGTGGATCCCGAGGATGGCCAGCGTCTCCCGGTGGAAGAGCAGCTTGAGCATGCCGACGGTCTGCCCGGTGATCTGCGCCCTCGCCAGGCTGCGAAACAGCGAGTGCCCCACTTCATAGGGGACCTTGTCCGCCGTGAGCTCTCGCTCGGTGCGCCCGAGCGAGCTGATCTCGGGGGTGGTGTAGATGCCCGTGGGGATGTCCTGAGCGAGCCGGTTGTCGCAGGAGCCGCAGGCGACGTGCGTGGCCGCGAAGCGCCCCTGGTCGTAGGCCGCGCTGGCGAGGGCGGGCTGCCCGATGACGTCGCCCACCGCGTAGATGTGCGGGAGCGAGGTCTGGTACTGCTCGTTGACCTTGATCTGGCCGCGGTCGTCGGTGAGCACGCCGAGGGCCTCGAAGCCCATGTTCTGGCTGTTGCCGGTGCGGCCGTTGGCCCAGAGCAGCACGTCGCTCTTCACCCGCTTGCCGCTCTTCAGGTGCAGCACCACGCCGTCCTCCACCGGCTCGATGCGCTCCATCTCCTCGTTGTGGCGGATGACGCAGCCCTGGTCGCGCAGGTGATAGGAGAGCGCGTCGATGATCTCGTCGTCGAGGAAGGACAGCAGCTTGTCGCGCGTGTTGATGAGGTTCACCTTCACGCCCAGCGTGCGGAACATCGACGCGTACTCGCAGCCGATCACCCCGGCGCCGTAGATGGTGATGTTGGACGGCGTCTCCTTGAGGCGCAGCACCGTGTCGCTGTCGCAGATGCGGAAGTGCGAGAAGTCGACGTTGGCCGGGCGGTAGGGCCGCGACCCGGAGGCGACCACGAAGGCCCGCGCGTGAAGCCGCTCGGAGGCCCCGCCGGGCGCCTCGACCTCCACCACGTTGGGCCCGATGAAGCGCGCCGAGCCGTGCACCACGCGCACCCGGTTGCGCTCGTAGAAGCCGTGGCGCATCGACACCTGGCGCCGCACCACGCTCTCCGCCGAGCGGAGCATCCCGGAGAGGGGGATGGGCTCGTCGTTGGCGAGCAGCGGCATGAAGAGCGGGTTGTTGCGAAACTCCGCGAGCTGGGAGACCGAGTGCCGCAGGGCCTTGGAGGGGATGGTGCCCCAGTGGGTGCAGCCGCCGCCGACGTCGTGGTAGCGCTCCACCACCGCCACCGACAGACCCGACTTGGTGGCCTTCATCGCGGCGCCTTCGCCGCCTGGGCCGCTCCCGATCACGACGAGGTCGTAGTGCTGTTCCATCGCGCCGGGCGGTGATCACCCGCAGACGGCGTCCGGGTCAAGCCCTTCGCCCATCTGCAGGTGTTCTCAGCCCCGCAGCACCGATGCCGTGGCCGTGTCCCCCCGGGCGATGTCGTCCGGCGTCCCCTCCGCCACCACCCGCCCTCCAGCGCGCCCCCCTCCGGGGCCGAGCTCGAGGATCCAGTCGGCGGCCCTCAGCACCGACGGGTGGTGCTCGATCACCACCAGCGAGTCTCCCCGGTCGACGAGCTGCTGCATCACCGTGATGAGCTTCATCACGTCCGACACATGCAATCCCGTGGTGGGCTCGTCGAGCACGTAGAGCGTCCCGCCGCCCCCGGTCTGCAGCTCCGTCGCCAGCTTGATGCGCTGCGCCTCGCCGCCGGAGAGCGTGTGCGAGCCCTGCCCCAGCGCCAGGTACCCGACCCCAAGGTCGTGGAGCAGGTCGAGCGGGCGCTTCACCTTCGCCACCTGCGAGAACACCTGCCTCGCCTCCTCCACCGTCAGCCCCAGGATCTCCCCGGCGTCGTAGCCATGCAGCTTGACGTCCCGGGTCTCCCTGGAGAAGCGCGCCCCCGCGCACACCTCGCAGGGCACCACCACGTCGGCCATGAAGGCCATCTCCACGTGCTTCACCCCCGCCCCGTCGCAGGTCTCGCAGCGCCCTCCGCCGCTCTCGGCGCTGGTGTTGAACGAGAACCTCCCGATGCCCCACCCCCGCTTCTTCGCCTCGGGCATCAGCGAGAACAGCTTCCTGATCTCGTCCCAGATGCCCACATAGGTCGCCGGCACCGAGCGGGGCGTGCGTCCGATGGGCGACTGGTCGATGGCCACCGCCCGCTTGAGCGCCTTCCACCCGTCGATGGACTGATGGGCCAACGGCTCTTCGGTGGTGAGCTTCAGCTTCTCCCTCACCGCCCGCAGCAGGATCTTCTCCACCAGCGTGCTCTTGCCGCTGCCCGACACGCCCGCCACGCAGACGAAGCGCCCCAATGGAAACCTCGCCGTGGTCGATTGGAGGTTGTGCCCCCGCGCTCCCTTGAGGGTGAGCATCGGGACGTCCTTCATCGGGCGGCTCCGCGCCCCCTCTCCCACGGCGATGCGCAGCGCCCTCGCGGTGGGGCCGTCGCCCGCCAGCACCTCCGCCGCCGGTCCGTTGCCCACCACGTGACCGCCCGCCTTGCCGCCCGCGGGGCCCAGGTCGACGATCCAGTCTGCGCTCTGGATCACCTCAGCGTCGTGCTCCACCACGATGACGCTCGCGCCCCGGTCGACCAGCGCCCTCATGGCCTTCACCAGCCGCTGCGTGTCCCGACCATGGAGCCCGATGGTGGGCTCATCCAATACATACAGCACACCGGTGAGCCCGGCGCCGATCTGCGCTGCGAGCCTGAGCCGCTGCATCTCTCCACCCGACAGGGTGTTGGCCCTCCGATCGAGGGTGAGATAGTCGAGACCGAGCTCCAGCAGCGTGGTGAGCTTGCCCTCCAATTGGGACTTCGGCGCCTCCGCAATGATCCCCTCCCGGGGAGTGAGCGTCATCGCGGTGAGCGCGTCGCGCATCTCCTCCGGGGTGCTCGCCATGGCCTCGTGGAAGCGCTTTCCCCCCAGCCGGACCGCCCTGGGAATGGGCGCCAGACGCGACCCCCCGCAGGGGCGGCAGGGGTCCCCGTCGCTGTCCACTCCTCGGCCCTCGCAGGCCTTGCACTGCCCTTGAGGGGTGTTGAAGGAGAAGTGCCGTGGGTCCAGCTCGGGAATGCCCAGTCCGCACTTCGGACACGCCCTCCGGGTGCTCACCACCTGAGGCTCGCCCACCCGCCCGGTGCGCTCGTCCCTCTCGATGACACAATTGCCCTCCGCCAGCGACACCGCCGCGCGGATCATCTTCAGCAGCGCTTCGGGCTCGCTGGCGTGAGCTCGGCCCATCCAGAGCCACACGTCGTGCACCTTGGTCTTCTTCAGCGCCGGGACCTTGTCGGGCTCATGGTCGACGCCGTCGACCCTCACCTGCTCGATGCCCGACTTGCGAGCCCGCTCGATGACCTCCCCGTGGAGGCCCTTCCTCGCCCTCACCACCGGGGCGAAGATCGACAGGTTGGCGTTGGGCGGATAGTGGGTGGAGAGCTCCTCCACGATGGCCTCGGGGGAGCGCGCCCCGATGGGGAGATCGCACTTGGGGCAATACGGAGTGGCCACCTTCGCATAGAGCAATCGAAGGTAGTGGGCGACCTCGGTGACCGTCGCCACGGTGCTCATCGCCCCGGCGCGCGCGGTGCGCTGCTCCAGGGAGATGGCCGGGGGAATGCCCACCACCCGGTCGACGTCCGCCCGGCCCAGCGAGGGGAGGTACTGCCGCGCATAGGGAGAGAGCGTCTCCAGGAAGCGCCGCTGCCCCTCGGCGTAGATCACATCGAAGGCCAGCGAGCTCTTGCCGGAGCCCGAAGGCCCGGTCATCGCCACCAGCTTCTCCCGAGGAATCTCCAGGTGGCCGACGTGGAGGTTGTGCTCCCTCGCCCCGTCGAGAATGATCGAGTCGGGCACCGTGATGGACGCTGGCGGACGCACCGCCCGGGCGCGGTCGACCCCTCGCGACCGGGTGGAGTCGAGCGCGTCTCGGAGGTACGGGGCGAAGCGCGAGCGCTTGACCTTCGCGACCTGCTCGGGAGTGCCCTGGGCCACCACCTCGCCGCCCGAGTGCGCCGCCTCGGGGCCCAGGTCGATCACCCAGTCGGCCCTCGCGGCCACGTAGGGCTCGTGCTCCACCACCACCACGGTGGCCCCCCGATCGACCATGGCGTCGAGGGTGTCGAAGACCCTCGCCACGTCCCGACGGTGAAGCCCCGTGGTGGGCTCGTCGAGGATCACCAGGCTCCCCCGGCGCACCTCGGAGAGGGAGGCCGCGAGCTTGAGCCGCTGCGCCTCGCCCCCAGAGAGGTGGGAGAGCGGCTGTCCCACGCGCAGGTAGCCGAGGCCCACGTCGAGCAGGGGCTTGAGCGCCGTGACCAGGTGCTCGTCGTCGCGGAAGTGATCGGCCACCGCGAAGGCCGACATCTCCAGCACGTCGGCGATGGAGGCGCCGCGCACCCGCACCTCCAGCACCTCGTCCTTGAAGCGGCGGCCGTGGCAGTCGGGGCACTGGAAGCTCACGTCCGCCAGGAACTGCATCTCCACGGTCTCGTAGCCCGCCCCCTCGCAGGTGGGGCAGCGCCCTCCCTCGACGTTGAAGGAGAAGGTTCGAGAGGAGTATCCGCGCTCCTTGGACTCCGGCGCCGAAGCGAAGCGCGCTCGGATGCGGTCATAGATCTTGAGGTAGGTGGCGGGGTTGCCTCGGGTGGTGCGCCCCAGCGGCCCCTGGTCGACGTGCACCACGTCGGTGATGGCGTCGACGCCCTCGAGGGAGTCGTAGGGCAGCGACTCCTCCGCGCGCACCGAGAGCCCTCGCGCCGCCAGCGCGCGGGTCACCGCGGGGTAGAGGGTCTCCCCCACCAGCGAGCTCTTGCCCGACCCCGAGACGCCGGTGATGACCGTGAGCACCCCGGTGGGAATGACCAGGTCGACCGCCTTGAGGTTGTGCCCTCGCGCTCCGAGGAGGGAGAGGAAGCCCCGGCCCTTGCGGCGCTTCGGATGCGCCAGGCCCATCGAGCGGAGCGCCTCTCCGGTGGGCGTCCCCGCGCGGGTGAGCGTCGCCGGGTCGCCGTCGAAGATGATGCAGCCGCCCGCCTCGCCCGCCTCGGGGCCCAGCTCGATCACCCGGTCGCTGGCGGCGATCACGTCGAGGTCGTGCTCGATGATCAGCGCCACGTTGCCGAGCTGGGCGATGCCCCGCGCCACGCCGATGAGCCGCTCGGCGTCCCTGGGATGAAGCCCCGCGGTGGGCTCGTCGAGCACCATCAGCGTCCCGGTGAGGGAGGTGCCCAGTGCGGCGGTGAGCGCCACGCGCTGCACCTCGCCGCCAGAGAGCGTGCGGGAGGCCCGCTCCAGGGAGAGGTACCCGACGCCCACGTCATCGAGGTAGCCGAGCCTCGCGCGGATCTCCCTCAGCACCCGATCGGTCGCCTCGTCCCCGGAGGGCACCGACTCCAATCGAGCGCGGAGCTCGGTCACCGGCAGCGCCCCGGCGTCTCCAATGGACAAGCCCGAAACCCGGTAACGGGAGACCTCCGAGCGCACCCGAGACCCCTTGCACGAAGGGCAGGTGGTGTATCTCCGGAAGCGGGAGAGGAAGACCCTCACGTGCATCTGGTAGGCCTTGCCCTCCAGCCACGAGAACCAGGCGCGCACCCCGGTGAACCCCTTGGTCCCTTCGAGGATCATGTCGCGCTGCTTCTCGGTGAGCTCCCTCCAGGCTTTGTCCGTCGGGATCTTCTGCGCCTTGCAGAGCGTCGCCAGGGCCTTGCGCTCGAAGGCCGTGGTCTTGCCCGTCCAGGGCTTGATGGCTCCCTTGTCGAGAGAGAGCGACGCGTCGGGGACGACCTTGTCCCAATCGATCTCGATGATGCGCCCGAAGCCCCGGCACTCCTCGCAGGCCCCGAGCGGCGACTGGAAGGAGAAGAGCGCCGGCGAGGGCTCTGGATAGGTTCGCCCGCAGTGGGCGCAGTCGAGCCCGCGGCTGTAGCGATCGACGCGCCTGCCCGACTCCTGCCGGTCGACCCAGTGGACCTCCGCGCGACCGCCCTTCGCCATCGAGGTGCTCAGCGCCTCGGCCACGCGGGAGCGCTCCGCCCCGGTGACCTTCAGCCGGTCGGCGATGACGTCGATGCCGCCGTGCACGATGACCTCCGAGGGGGCCACCTCGTCGAGGTCTCGCGCCTCGCCCCCGATGAGCGCGCGCCGGTAGCCCTCCTCCAGCAGCCGCTCTCTCACGCCCAGGTAGCGCTCGGCGTCGTCGACCGAGACCCGCCAGGTGACCACCGCCCGCTCTCCGTCGGAGGCCAGCACGGCGTCGGTGGCTCCCGCGACGGTGCCCCGGTGGACCTCGCGGTTGCAGCCCTCGCACACGATGGTCGACGCCCTCGCCCAGAGCAGCCGGAGGTAGTCCGTGAGCTCGGTCATGGTGCCGACGGTGGAGCGCGAGGTGCGCACCGGAGCCCCGCGGTCGACCGCGATGGCGGGCGGCACCGGGTCGAGCGAGCCCACCGGCGGCCTGTCGCGGCGCTCGAGAAACTGCCGCGCGTAGGCCGAGAAGCTCTCGACGAAGCGCCGCTGCCCCTCGGCGTAGAGGGTGTCGATGGCGAGCGAGCTCTTGCCCGCGCCGCTCACCCCCGCGATGGTGACCAGCTCCCCCGGGCGGAGGTCGAGGTCGATGCCCTGGAGGTTGTGGGTGCGCGCGTTGCGGAGACGGGTAGGTTCCATGGTGTGGGGGGTGCCGGAGGGTTCTCGTCAGATGTCGCGAGCGGCCCTCTGGGTGCCACGGGTGACCGTGCTACTCCCATCGGGTGCGTCGCCTCGCGTTGGTCACGGTGCTGGTCGGCTCTCTGGTCCCCCGCGGGGTGTGGGCACAGCCCTCGCGCGGTCGCCTTCAGCCGGTGGCATCCGTACACCCGTTCAGTACTCCCGTCGAGGCCGTCGCCGCCGCCCGCGCCCTCCTGAGGGAGGCCCGGCCCGACGCCGCCGTCGCCCTGCTCGACCGCCAGCGCCTCGCCTGGCGCCGCTCCCCCGAGCTCGCCGCCACCCGCGCCATCGCCCGCTTCCAGCTCCTCGCCCCCTCGCTCGAGCCGTCGTCCTCGCGCACCCTGAGCCCCGCCGCGCAGCGCGAGCTCGCCGCCATGGAGCCCGTTCTTACACGGCACGGTAATACCCGCCCCGGCGACGCCCTCGCGGCGCTCACCCTCGGCCGGCTCCGCATGGTGCTGGGCTCGCTCGACGCCGCCGCGAGCGCCTTCGAGGCCGCCGGCCAGGCAGACCCTCGCGACCCGACCGCATGGAACGACCGCGCCATGGTCCTCGTGGCGCTGCACCGGCTGCCCGAGGCGGAGCGCTCGCTCATCCTCGCGACCGAGCGCTCGGGCCGCGACCCGGAGCCATGGAACAACCTCGGCGCCGTGCGCCTCGCCCGCGGCGACGCCCGCTCCGCCGTCGAGGCCTTCCAGCGCGCGTGCGAGCTCTCGCCCTCCACCCCCCGCCTGCGCTCCGACCTGGGCGCCGCGCAGCTCGCCGCGGGCTCACCGCGGGACGCCGTCGCGAGCTTCGAGGCCGCCGCCGCCGCGGCCCCCGACGACCCCGTGGTGCTGGGCAACCTCGGCTACGCGCTCAGCCTCAGCGACCGCCCCGACGAGGCCCTCGCGACGCTGCGACGCGCCGCCGCCATGCCCGGCCGCACCGCCACCATCGAGGACAACCTCGGGCTCGTGCTGCTGCGCCGGGGTGATCGCGCCGGGGCGAGGGCGGCCTTCGAGCGCGCCGTGGCGCTGGCGCCGGAAGACCCCAGGGCGAGGGCCCACCTCGCCTCGATGGGCGAGCGCTGAGGAGACCCCCGCTACTCGCTCCGAGGGTCGTGACGCTTGCGCGTGGCCTTGGTCTCCGCGACGGAGATCTCCACCAGCTTCGGGATGACCTTGTTGACCCCGACCGTCACGGGCGAGACCGCGCCGGGCGTGGGAGTGAAGCCCCGCTCGCGCCCCAGCACCGGCACCGTGCCGGAGGACAGCCGGGCGGTGTCGGGGAGGGGCAGCACCACGCGCTCACGGAGCGTCGAGCGCACCTTCGCCATGAGCTGCTCCCACGCGACGCGCTCTTCGGGTCGGTTGAAGACGTGCTTGAGGCCGAGGCCTCCGTGGGCGTTCCAGATGGCGCGGGAGGTCACCGCGCCGCTGCCGAACTCGCTCTTCCACTCGCAGCGCACCTCCGAGTCGGGCTCGATGCGGTGGTTGATCGATGCCCGCGCGCCGCGCATCGACACGTCGACCAGGGTGCACGGATAGATACGGGTGCTGCCCCGCGGCGACGTCACCAGGATGACCGACAGCTCGACCGGGTAGCGCCACTCGTGCCGGCCGCTGGCCTCGCGCTGCCCGTGGGCCCACTGCGCCGCGAAGCGCCCCGCCTCGACGGACGAGCGGAGGAAGCGCACGCCGAGGCCGCTGCGCGTGCCCGCCCCCGCGGGCCGACGCGACTGCACCACCCCCTCGAGAAACATCCCGCAGGGCTGACCCTCCAGGCCGATGCGCAGGTCGACCGCCGCGCCCAGCGAGAGGTCGTACAACCCCGGGATGACCAACGCTCCCTCCTCGCCGGCCTCGCGGAAACCATCCCGCAGCGCGGCTCGCGACAGGTGCACCTCGACGATTTTCTCGGGAAGCGTCATCTCGTTCGAAGGCCCGACAATACCCTCCTCCCGCGATCGGGTCCATGTCGCTGAGCAGGCTTCGTCGAACGTACGTTGGTAGTGTTCAGCCGGTGGCGGCTCTCTGGTAGAGTGCCGCTCCAGACAACAGCCATGCCCCGATATACCTCCTTCGGACAGAGCGACGTCGGCCGCGTGCGCAAGCACAACGAAGACGCCTTCATCATCGACGACAGCCTCGGACTCTATGTGGTCGCGGACGGCCTCGGCGGACACGCCGCAGGCGAGGTCGCGAGCGAAGAGGCCGTGTACAACATCCGCGGCTGGGTGCGCCGCGAGCGACCGAAGGTCGAGTCGCTCATCACCGACCCCTACGACGTCGACCAGCAGAACGTCGCCGAGCAGATCCTCCGCGGCGCCATCCAGGCCGCCACGTACCTCATCCACTCCATGGCCGAGTTCGACGAGACCAAGGCCGGCATGGGCACCACCACCTCGGTGCTGATGCTCCTCGGCCGCGTCGCCGTCATCGGCCAGGTCGGCGACAGCCGCATCTACCTCGCCCGCGACGGGCAGATCGCCCAGATCACCGACGACCACACCCTCATCGCCGCGCAGATTCGCGAGGGCATGCTCACGCCGGAAGAAGCGCGCTACGCGCCGCACCGCAACGTGATCACCCGCGCGGTCGGCAGCCACGAGTACGTCGAGGTCGACACCCGCGTGGTGGAGACCATCCCCGGCGACCGCTTCCTGCTCTGCAGCGACGGCCTCCACGGCTATGTCGAGGAGCCCGACGAGATCCTCCCCATCCTCTCGCTCCCGGTCGAGCAGGTCACCCAGCGCCTCATCGACATCGCCAACACGCGCGGCGGCAAGGACAACATCACCGCCATCGTGGTCGAGGTCCACGAGGTGTGATCCCTCGAGCCGCGCTGCTCGCGCTGCTCGCCTCGGTGACCTCCTGCGGAGCCCGCACAGGCCTCAACGACGAGGGCTACGAGCCCGCTTCGCTCTATTGCACCGACGCGGTCTTCGTCGCCCGCCCGTCGCGCGACCTCGCCCTGGTCGCAGGCGTTCCCCGAGCGCTCCGAGGCCTCGCCCGCTGGTCGGTGGTGAGCTCCCCGAGCGGCTCGACCCCGACGCTCCAGAGCGACGGCGGAGAGCGGGCGACCTTCCGCTCCGACCGCGAGGGGAGCTACGTCGTCCGGGTCACCGTGCCCTCCACCGCCGACCGCGACGCGGGCGACGGCGGCCCCGCGACGGAGCTCTCCTGCACCCTCACCGTGCAGGTGCGCGCCGCGGGCCCGGTCGTCACCTGCCCCGCGGAGCTCACCGTCGCCCCGCTGCAGCCCGTCGACCTCGAGGGCCGCGTCGCGGGCGACCGCGCCATCCGCAGCGTCGGGTGGACCATCGACGGCGCCCCCTCCGGCAGCGCCCGCCGCCCGCCCGATCCCACGGACCGGGCGCGCACCCGCTTCACCCCCGACATCGCCGGCGACCACCGGCTGCGCTTCCGCGCCGTCGACTCCGACGGGGCCAGCGACGAGTGCGTCACCGTCGTCCACGCCGTGCCCCGCGAGGGGCTGCGCATCGAGCTGTCCTGGGATCCTCCGGGCCGGTCGTGCCCCGCCAGCGCCGGCGCGGCGTGCGACTCCAGCGACGTCGACCTGCACCTGCTCCAAGGGGTCGGCGACCCCAACTGGCGCACCGACAGCGACTGCTACTACGGCAACTGCACCAACAGCCGCGGCCTGCGCTGGGGCGCGCTGACCGTCGACGACGACCCGCACCTCGACATCGACGACGTCACCGGCCACGGCCCGGAGAACATCAACATCCTCCGACCGAGCGCGCGCTTCTACCGCGTGGGGGTGCACTACTACAGCGACCACGGCGCGGGACCGCAGGCCGCCACGCTCACCGTCTACTGCAACGGCGCGACGGCCGTCGCCCGCCTCGGCCCGATCACACTCAGCTCCCGAGGCGGCCCCGACGACAACGATTTCTGGATCGCCGCCGACGTGCTCCCGCTGCCCGGCGGAGGCTGCCGCGTGGCGCCCATCTCCCGCGGCGGCCAGCCGTGGATCGTCCGACAGTCCGAAGCGCTGACCTCCCCGGGCCCAGGCGCGCCGTGACAGCGCGCGGCTCCTGGTGGCATCGTCCCGCGGTGTGAAGCCACGGGTTCCGCTCGCGCTCGTCCTCCCCGCCGTCGCCGTCATCAGCTGCAATGTCTATGACCCGGCGCTCCTCGACCGGCGCGACGCGGGGGCGGATGTTACCCGGGACGGTAATAGCGACCGCGGCCCCGTGAGCGACCTCGCGACCGACCGCCCCGGCGACGTCACCGACGCGGGACCTCGCTCCGACGCGATGGACGCCTCGGTCACCGACGGTGCGGCGAGGGACGCCTCCGTCGACGCCCCTCTCGACGCCCGCTCGGACGCCCCCTCGGACCTCGGGCGCGACGTGCCCGACGTGCCCGCGGACGTGCCTCCGAGCTGCTCCGCCACCCTGGCGATGGGGACGCCCTGCATCGAGCCCGTGACGGGCCACCGATGGAGCCCCGACGAGCCCCGGCTGCTGGCTCCCGGCGCCCTCGCCGTCACCGCCGACCGGCTCTATGTGAGCGACCCGGGCGGCGCCCGGGTGATGGCCTACGACCTCGGCGTCTCGCCCATCGACCCCGTGCGGCTCGCGGGCACCGGCGTCGCGGGCAGCTCCCTCGTGGGCGGCCCCGCGCGCTCCACCCCGCTGAGCGCGATCGCCTCGATGGTGCTGCTCCCCGGCGGCACCGTGCTGCTCGCCGACCAGGAGGCGCACCAGGTGCTGCGCCTCCGCGACGGGCGCGTCGAGCCGCTGCCGCTGGCGCTCTCGCTCCCCGCGGGGCCCTTCGGCCTCGCCTACGCGCCAGACACCCGGGAGCTCTTCGTCACCGGCGACAACCGGATCCATGTGGTTCCGCTCGACGCGGACGGCGGCGTCGGCGCGGCGAGCACCGTCGTCGGCCAGCTGTGCGGCGGCGCGTGCCCCGGCTTCAACGGCGACGGACGAGAGGGCACCGGCACCGCGCTCGCGCACCCCGTCGGCGTCGACGTGGACACCACCTACGTCTACTTCTCCGACCGCGACAACTGCCGCGTCCGGCGCTACCGCCGCGACGACCCGATGCGCCGCGTGGAGACCTTCGCGGGCTCGACCTGCGAGCTCGCCGGCGATCCGCTGGGCGACTCCACGACGGGCTTCGTGCCGAGGGAGGCGCTGCGCCTCGGCCGCGTCACCGACGTGCGCTACGGCGTCGACGGCTCGATCTACTTCGTCGACGCGACGCACTGCGCGGTGTTCCAGGTGGTGGCGAGGGCGCTCACCACCGCGCGCATCGTGCTGGGCTCGCGCTACGGCTGCAACCAGCCCACCGGCTCCGGGGGGATCACCATCGGCCGCATCGGGGGCATCGCCATGAGCGCCGACCGCAGCGCCGTCTATGTGAGCGACCTGCAGCAGCAGCGGGTGCTGCGCGTCGAGAACACCGCCATGGGAGGCTCTCCCCGGGTGGTCGTGGCGCAGGCTCCGGGCGCCTTCCCCTCGATGGACGAGGACGCCTCGGGGCTGCGCGCGGGGCGCCCCTCCGGGCTGGCGCTGCTCAACGACCGCGCCACGATGCTGCTCTCGGGCTCGGCCGAGGGCCGGGTGTACCGCGTGGACAACGGCCGCTCGAGGGTGCTGCTCGGCGCGGGGACGGTGAGCCCGGCCGCGACGGGCGACGCGATCGATCCTGCGACGCTGCCTCCGACCTGGGTGGCGGGCCTCGGCGGAGATGGCACCCACGCGGTGCTCGGGATGCCCGAGCGCGGGGTGATCGCGGACCTCCTCGGGCTGCCGACGGCCCCGAGGCTGCGGCGCGTGGCGGGGCGCTTCTCCGTCACGGCGCTCGATGGCGGCGTCGACGCGGGCGCGGACGCCGGGAACGCGGCGACGGAGATGGGCTTCGAGCTCCCGGCGTGGCCCTTCACGCAGACCGGGCAGACCTGGTTCAGCGACGCGAGGGCGAGGGTGTGGCGGGTGACCTCCGGCAGCGCGGCGGTCATCGCCGGGAGCGGGGCGACCGGGGAGCTGCCGGACGGCGGCGTGGTGCCCGCGAGGTCGGCCCCCTTCGGCAGCGCGGTGGCCTTCGCCGTCGGCCGCGCCGGGACGCTCTACGTCGCCGACCCGGAGCGCTACGTGGTGTGGTCCATCGACGGCGCGGAGCAGGCGCGCGTCGCGGCGGGAGTGCTCGATCGGCCGTCGCCGCTCGGGGATGCGCCCGCCCTCGCGACGAGCCTCGGCCTCGCTGAGCCGGTGGCGCTCGCCTACGACGGCGCCGACACGCTCTTCATCGCCGACGCCTCGGCCAACCGCGTGCGCGCGGTGACGCTCAGCACCGGGCGCATGACGACGCTCGCGGGCTCCGGCCCGGCGAGCGGGGCGACGGCGGCGCCTGGCGGGGACTACGGCCCGGCGAGCGCGGCGACGCTGGCCCGGCCGACGGCGCTGGCCTGGTCGGCAGGCAGGCTCTACGTGGCCGAGGGGGCGTCGGGTCGGGTGCGGATGGTGACGCTGCCGTAGCGGCGATCAGCCCGGCGGCGGCTGGTTGGCCGGGACCAGGATGTACACCTCGCGGGTGTCGAGCACCGTCACCCCATCGCCCACCACGTCGATGAACGCGCGGAAGAGCGTCGACTCCTGCGAGGCGCCCTGGAAGACGCTGTCGTTCTGGAAGAAGAGGGTGAAGCGCACCCGGGTGCCAGGCACCACCCGGTAGAAGGTGCTGAGGTCGGTGCGAGCGACGGCGTCGGCGTGGGCCACGCCCTCGGGCTCGGTCCAGCAGCGGTCGTTGGCGGGGTTGATCTGGCACGACGGGGTGCGCCGGCGGATGAAGCGCGTGGCGTCGACGCCGAAGGGGTTGGCGCCGTCGTTGCGGGGGATGGTGTTGATGTCGAGCGGCACCCGCGTGGCGATGGTGTTCACCGCGTCGACCACGGAGCTCACGAAGGCCGGCGAGACCGTGGCGCCGCCGCCAGGCAGGTCGAAGATCAGCGGGTTGCCGTCGAGGTCGACGGAGCCGGTGCCCTCGGCGAGCACGCGGAAGTCGTAGCAGGGGCGGCCCGGCGTGCGGCCGGCCGGGCGCATGCCCTCGCAGCGCGTCCCCGACGAGGCGTTGAGGTTGATGATGCGTCCGGAGCGGGCGTTGTAGGCGTTGATGACGTCGTTGATGGTGTGCGGCGCCGGAGAGATGCCCGAGTAGGGGTTGGCGAAGGGCCCCGTGGGCACCGCCGGGTCGCGCGCCCCGTTGTGGAAGTCCACGTCCGTGAAGTGGATCACGATGGGCAGCGCCCCGACGCGGAAGCAGGGATGGCCGTAGGTGCCGTCGGCGCAGTTGCGCGGGGCGACCCAGCACGGGGCGCGGCCGGTGTCGCCGGTGCACGCCATGGGGTTGGAGGTGTCGAAGAGCCCGTCGCCCACGATGGTCTGGTAGAGCGCCTCGACCTGCGACTCCGGCCCGTCGCCGCCGCTGCCCAGGCGGATCGCGTTGGCCGTCGCCTGCACGTCCATGGCGCGCGAGGCGGGCTGCATCCCGATGCCCGAGTTGGCGATGCACCGGGGCGTCCCGGGGGGCCCGGAGCACACCGGCCAGAGCGCGCGGTCGCTGCCGCCGCCGAAGCTCCCGGTGGGGAAGTCGTCGTAGTGGTTGACCCCGAACCAGGTGTCAGGGATCAGCGCCGTGATGCTGTCGATGAGCCCGGTGCGCGGGGTCGCGATGGACGACTGCACGTTGCGCAGCACGCCGCCCATGGAGCCGGTGGTGTCGCTGATGAAGTACACGTCCGCCACGCGGAGGTTGGAGCCGAACTCCAGCTCCCGCGCCACCTGCGCGCCCATCCACGGGAGGATGAGGTAGTAGTCCGTCGAGGGGATGCGGGTCGACGCCTCGGTGGCGCAGCGCTCCCTCATGTGGTTGCGGCACCAGGCGACCTCCGCGGAGTCGAGCTGGCCGTCGTTGTCCGAGTCGGGGTTGCAGCGGTCGGTGCCCGCGACGCTCTCCTCGCGGTCGCCGAGGCCGTCGTTGTCCGAGTCCGTGTCGAGGTAGTCGGGGATGCCGTCGGGCATCGGGCGAGCGAGGTCGAGGGTGCGCACGTCGAGCTCCCGGGGGCACTCGTTGGCGCCGGTCGCCAGGTCGTTGTCTCCGGCCTCCGCCGCGTCGGTGCCCTGCTCGCTGCCCATCGGGCTGTCGCCGTCGCTGTCGAGGTCGCGGTAGTTGGGCAGCATGTCGCCGTCGCGGTCGTTGGTGCCCTCCTGCGAGTCGGTGACGGTGTCGCCGTCGCTGTCCCGGTCTCGCCAGTCGGGGACGCCGTCCATGTCGGTGTCCGTCGGCGCCGCGGCGGTGCCCGGGGCGATCTCCGCGCTGTTGCTGATGCGGTCTCCGTCGGCGTCGGCGTCGGCGTAGTCGGGGACGTTGTCTCCGTCGGTGTCGAAGGGGTGGCACGACCAGCCGTTGGCCGCGTCGCGGTTCACCCCCCGGTCGCTGCTGCGGTAGCAGTCGAGCGCGGGGGCCGCCCCGGCGCCGGGCTGCGCGGGCGAGGGCGCCACCTGCGAGGCGTCGCGGATGCCGTCTCCGTTGGCGTCGGTGTCGAGGAAGTCGGGCGTCCCGTCGTTGTCGTTGTCGTCCGGCGGGGCGTCGCAGCGGAAGGCCTGGCCGTGGCCGCCCTCGAAGCGGTCGGGCACGCCGTCGTTGTCCGAGTCGGCGTCGCTGCTGTTGGCCACGCCGTCTCCGTCGGCGTCGCCGCCGCCCTCGTAGCGGGTGGAGATGCCGTCGCCGTCGGGGTCGTTCTGCGGCGCGCAGGGCTCGCCGGGGACGTCCGTCGAGGGGTCGGCGTCCGCGACGATGTCGACGTCCGGGAGGCCCGCGTCCGCGGCGGAGGTGGTGTCCGAGCAGCCCGCGGCGACGACCCAGGCGCCCGCCACGAACACGCGAAACAAGGGCAAGGACAAGCGTCGCATAGGCCGGGGATGACACCCGCCCGCGGGTCCCGGGTCAAGCGCGCGCGGTGGGATCGGTCATCGCGGCGGCGGTGCGTATACTCCCGCGCCATGACGGCCGCTGCGTTTGCGAAATACGAAGGTCTCGGCAACGACTTCCTGGTGCTGGACGCCGAGGTGTGGCCCGAGGCGACGGTCACCCCTGAGCTCGCCCGCGCCCTCTGCGACCGGCACCGAGGCGTCGGGGGCGACGGGCTCCTCTGGGTCGACCGGGCGGGGCTCGCCGGGGGGCGGGTGCGCCTGGTGATCCTCAACGCCGACGGGTCGCGGCCGGAGATGTGCGGCAACGGCGTGCGCTGCGTGGCCGCCTGGCTGCTCGACCGGGGCGAACTCTCCGTGGGGGGCTCGCTGGTGGTCGACTCGGACGCGGGCCCGAGGCCCGTGCGGGTGCGCTCGACGAAGGACGGCGTGGCGGAGGTGGAGGTCGCCATGGGCGCCGCCTCGGTGGCGGGCGCGCCCTCGACGGTGACCGTCGGCGGAGAGCGCGTGGCCGTGCGCGCGGTGGACATGGGCAACCCCCACGGGGTGGTGTTCGCGCCGGGCGACGACGCGGCGGGGCTGGTGCGCGCGGTGACGGCGCTCGCGGAGTTTCCCAAGGGCGTCAACGTCGAGCTCGTGGCCCCGGAAGAGGGCGGGTTCAGGGTGCGGGTGCACGAGCGCGGCGTCGGGTGGACGCAGGCCTGCGGGACGGGCGCCTGCGCCGTGGCCGCGGCGGCGGTGGCCGAGGGTCGCTGGCCCGCGGGCGAGCCGGTGACGGTGCGCCTCGACGGCGGCCCGCTGGTGATCACCGTGGCCGAGGGGAGCCAGGCGGTGACCATGACCGGCCCCGCGCGGCGGGCCTTCTCCGGCACGGTGGGCTGATGCGTCCGCTCGACTTACAGGGATATGTATTCGCCCCGGTGATCCGGATGCCGGAGGGCTACGAGGTCTACGACTTCACGGAGGGCTATGACCCGGGGCGGGAGCTGGCCTCGCCCTACGGCGTCGGCCGCTACGACGAGAAGCGCCGCGGCGTGTACACCACCGAGCTCTTCGCGGGGCTGCGCGACATCCACGTGGGCGTCGACCTCGCGGCCCCGGTGGGCGAAGCCGTCCACGCCTTCTTCGACGGCACGGTGCACCGCTTCGGCAACAACCCCTCTCCCGGCGACTACGGCTACACGCTCATCACCGAGCACCAGCTCGACGGGAGGCCCGTCTGGGCGCTGCACGGCCACCTCTCGGCGCGCTCCATCGAGGGGCGCTTCGAGGGCCAGCGCGTCTCCCGAGGCGAGGTCATCGCCTGGGTCGGCGACCGCCACGAGAACGGCGGCTGGAACCCCCACCTGCACTTCCAGCTCTCGCTGGTGCGCCCGGAGGTGGCCGACCTGCCGGGCGCCGTGAGCGACGCCGACCGCGAGGCGGCGCTGGCGATCTACCCCGACCCCCGGCTGGTGCTGGGCCCGCTCTACTGAGTCATACGGATTTCATGTCAGTTTGGCCGCTTTGATCGGCCGCTTTGATGGGCCGTTGCCGCGAGGCTCATGCCTCATGCCTGGGGTACGGCGTGGGGCCTCTGCATCGTCGTGCAGCGCCTGACCCCAGGCAACATCAGGTGGTCACCTTCGCGCGACGCGAAGGTTGCAAGGAGAGGCGCCGTCGCCGTCCTCGCACGGCCCGCCCGGCAGACTGTCGCGCCCGTCCTCACAGTCTCCGCGCTCGCTCCGCACCCACCCACGTCGCGCCGTTCCCCTTGCAACCTTCGCGTCGCGCGAAGGTGACCACCTGATGTTGCCTGGGGTCAGGCGCTGCACGACGATGCAGAGGCCCCACGCCGTACCCCAGGCATGAGGCGGGCCCGTCAAAGCGGCCAAACTGACATGAGATCAGTATCATGGGGAGCGGATGGGTGGTCGAGTGCGGATGGCGGGCGAAGTCGATGAGGGCGAAGACGGCAGGTCGCCTCAACGGCGATGTGCCGCCGCAGTGGGGGCTGCGGGTTGACGAAGAGGACAGTCGGAGCGATCGGCGTGACGGGCACGATCACGGGACATGCTCGTCTCCGTCACGCTGCTCTGACGCTGGTTGCTCGCCGCATCGGTGCTCGTCGCCCAACGCCCCGCCCCTCTCGAGAGGTGCATCCGCTCCACCGGCGGAACTCGTCTTCCCATCACCTGCTGCCCGTCGCCCTGCTACCTGACGCTGGGCGGCCGGTTCGAAGCCGTTCTCTGTGAGCCAGTCCCGTGCGAATTGATCGAAGGACGCGGCCTTGAATGCGTACCAGTCGTTCTCAAGACCGAGGCGTCGGATCGTCGCCTTGAAAATGCGGAACGCGCCTCTCCCCCGGATCGCATCCGCCAACTCCTCGCGGTCGCTCTGGACCGCAAGAGTGTGCACGAAGTCGTCCATGATCCTCCACTCGTGGAGGTCGAACCTGCTCGGCAATGGCAGCCATTGCTCGGAGGCAAGCACTTCGAGCGCCTCGGTGACCGCGTTCATTCTCCACTCCGGAAGGTCCGAGAGGTCGGTCTCCTGGTCTTCTGCCGCGCGCCTGTCCTCGTCCGAGATCGTCACCACGCGTCCCGTCGCCCTGTGGATGTAGCTGCACGTGTCCTCGGTCGCGAACTCGAGCGCTTCGACTACGTCAGGAACAAAGGCCGTCGTGCTCATGGGCTTCCGCTTCTGCTCTCCCCACAGCCTGCCAATGTACTGGCACCGCGCTTCGCCCGTCGCTCGCGGCCCAACGGCTTGCCGGTCTGCCGCCGCAACAGGCGAAGCGGGTTGGCAGCGGGTGTGGTGAGGGCGGTCGGCACCATTGGCTTGTTGGGCCTCACGCCGTCTACTGCGCTCGTTGCGCCGGTCGAATCTCGAAGTGCTGACGAGATCGAAAGAAGCAAACGTCGAACTCTAGGAAGAAGTTGACCTGGCCAAGAATGACGGGGACCGTGTCCACGTTGGTCCAGGCAAAAGCCAGACGAACTGGGGCGAAGGTCCCCACGACTGCCGAGACGAGGACTGCCCGTGCATCGACAATCGACAGATTCCCACTGAGTTTTACCGAAGTGGTCTGTCGCTCCCACACGAACCCGAGTTCGACGCCGGTTGAGTACGGCAGCACGTTGACCGCGGCCCCGGTGTCGAGCAGTCCCGCCGCTGCGATGGCTCGGGCCCCCACGAGCGTCAACGGCAGCATCGGCGCAAGACTCGCGACACCGCGCTCGGCCTCTCGCGCAACGAATGGAAACTGCTGTCCCTGCATCGTCGCCTCCGCGGCTACTCCGTGCGCAGGGTCTCGAGGAGCGTCTCGGCAGCCGTGAAGGCCCGGTCCGGAGACCACACGGCGTATTCCCGGCCCGCCTCAAGTAGGGGGGAAGCCTCCGCTTCAGCCAGCTCCTGCGCCAGGAGTTGGATCAGCCGGAGTTTATCCGCGCGGGGCAACGAGTGGATGTTCGGCAGGAGTTCGACCAACGACATGACAACTCTCCTGGGTTGCTCCTACGCCGGATGGTCCTACGCCGCAAGTGGCCATCCACCCGCCCGTCGCCACCGCTGCCCAACGGCTGGCCGATGTGCCGCCGCAGCGGGCGCGGCGGGTTGGGAGTGGGTGAATTGGAAGCGGTCGGCACCATCGGCTTGTTGGGCAGTTCGTTCGACGGTCACTCCGTATCAGAACTCAGTTCGCCTCCGTCTCCGTAGAACCAACTCTCGAAATCAAGCAGTTCAAGTCGCCACCCTTGCCAGGATCCTTCAAGGAAAAATGCAATTGCATCTCTCGGATTCTGGCTCAAAGATCCCACGCCTTTGGGCATGAAGCCGAGCACCTGCCCCAGAGCACAGTTAGTAATTACAGGGATGACCCCAGTCACTATGGCAAGGGTGTAACGCATAGACTGCTCTGGCGTGAGATCTTTGAAGTGTGGTGGCTCACCTTTGTGCGTCAGGTCGTTTCTCGCTTTGTTCAGAAATTTGATCCGTCGATCAACCTCCTCACTCCTTCGGTCGCCTACAATGCCTAGTTTTATGAGCAGTGATTGGGTTCGATCTGCCATCGACCCGAGGCCTTGATCAACCTTGCTTCCAAGAAGGGCGCGAAATCCACGCTTTTGTTCGTTGGTGAGCATCTCGCACGCGTCGACAGCGGCAACGACTCCCGACTTGAGAGCGAGTTTTGCCTCCTTGGCGACGGGTATTGTATCCCCCGCCATGCGGTCAATAAGTATGTTTAGCGCGGTATTGTTGAGCGCGGCCGAGATCTGAAGCATTGCTTGCGAAAGCGCCTCGTTGTGCATGAGCAGTGCATAGATCAGGTCTTTGCTAACAATGGCGTTGCGATTTTCCCACGCCACCGCGGCAGCCCAAAGCGACTCGGTGGGTGTGCAGGCATGCACACCGTATTTGTTCGGATTGAAGCGTTCTAACTGCCCGTCGATCGAAACACGCCTTCCCGTGATAAATGTAAGCAATGCACATAGGTCCCATACGCCCCCGTCGGAGATCGGTTCGCCTGCCAGCAAGCTCTGCGCATCCATGTCGCTGCACGTCGCGATCGCCGTGACTTCCCATCCTCCAATACGCCGGGCAGTGTGAGTGACCTGCATTTTGTATTCACCGTCTTCGCCGTCTTCGCCGTCGAGTGCGTAAGATATGGTTTTTGTGGCATGCCTGCCCATGCGCGCCACACGTTCATCGTAATCGGGCGTCAAACTGACTTGAAAAGGCCCGACTCTTACTGTTGCGAAGCGTTCGCCGGGCCGTTCGTCTCCCATGTAAAAATTGTAGAGCTCAATGGCGTGCAAGGCCTCGTCTTGCCCTCGATCCGCCTCTTGGTTCAAAGCCGCTTCGGCTTCGAGCCAGTTGCTGCCGGAATCTCTCCAGTTTCTTCCAGTCTGGTTTTCCCAAAGAAAAAACGCGCGAGTTCTGATGTGTTCGGTGCGGTCATTCATGACAATTCATCCGGTCTTCCATCTGCCCTTCTCTTTCGTCCTGCCCTAAATTGGTACGCCTTGGCTTCCGTCTGTAGCCCGTGTTCTGCTGGCGGTGGTTCGCCGCCCCTCGCTCGTCGGAGCCGCCCAACGACTGGCCGATGTGCCGCCGCAGCGGGCGCGGCGGGCTGGTGATGGGTGCAGAGGCGGCGGTCGGCACCATCGGCTTGTTGGGCACGCTTGGCATTGAAGAGGAACTGGACGTGGTTCGGCATGAGGGATATGGCGGCTCAAGTTCCACCTGAGGCCCGTCGCTCGTTGTCTGTCGTTCACTGCTAGTCGCTCGTGACCCACGGCCTGCGTTTTCGCAGCCAACTAGACGTTGCTCCTTGTGCCGACTCCCTAGCCTGCTAAACGGCTGCGCCACAGCGTCGCATCAACTTCGAGCGCTTGCTATCTTGTCGCTTGCTGCCCCTGCAGCGATGAGTTGATCATCGAGCCACTGTTCCAATTCCGATGCACGCCGCATCCCTTTAAATCTACTGTCAGTGAGCACCCCAGTAATGGCGCACTGCACAAGCGTGCGAATGGCTTGCAGGTCAGCATCCGTTAAGTCGGTCGCATCACCGGAGTGGACTAAATTGCTCCGGATCGTGTAAATTCGTCCCATCAATTCAAATACGCGCTTTCGGGTGGCCGGCATAATTCCGATAAGATGCGTAACGCGAAGCCGGAGTCGATCCGTAACCCCTCCCCGTGCGGAAGGCTTCGTCAGTAGAGCTTCTAACGAAATCGCGAACAGGAGAAACGCAAGATCATGTCGAGGCTCAACGCTGGCACGACCTGCCCAGACCATGGCATTGGCAATGCGCGTTTCTAAGTCATTCGGCATCGCGGTTTCGAGGATGGCGCTAGCGCGGTCTAAGCCGATCTCGACAGCCCTGGCACTTGTGAGGTCGATCGCAGCAATCGGCGTATTTTCGAACCGCGAGACCTCGCTGGTGGGACAACTCCAGTGTAGCGAGCCACCCTTCATCCGGCGAACCACCCACGGAAGACTTGTGCGCTTCCCCTCGGGTGCGACGAAGGCTCGCGGAACATCCGAATAGCGATGGAAGTAGGGCGCAAAGAAATTCAGGACGTCGATAGTGCGTCGTACGCGTTCGAGTCCTAGGTGTCGCGCTGCTTTGTCGTCCACGGCACGCACTGCGGATCTTGCAATGGTTGCCGCAGCAAAGCTGTCTTGGATGCTCTTCCGCTCTTCTGCACGCATTCGCTGTTCAGCTTGCAGCTTACTCTTTCCGACAGCCCGCTTGGGCATGTAATCTTCTAACTGTGCCGCGACCATCGCCGTCGCTTCTGGGGTACCTGCTTCGAACTCGACGCTCCCAAATCGAAATGGCAGTCCCGATGGCTCGAAACCATGAACCTTCACAGTAACGAGCCACTCATCGGTCGGTGCAGTGAGGGCTGAACGCAGACGCAGCAACTCACGGCCAAGTCGTCGAGAAAACTTCGCACGATCTTCGTTCCTGGGGTACCGCGGCCGAATCGCGCGAAGAATAGTTTTCTTAAGAAGTCCATCTACTGCGTCGCGACTTAGCGCTCGGAGATCTGGGTTGGAGTCATGGAGTCCAACGAGGCTTTCCAGGCAAGCGCGGTATTGGCTGGCGTCATCGCCTGCGAGATGAATTCCGCCTAATGACTTATCGACGAACGCAATGACCCCAAAGTCTCCGCTCCTTTTGGACTTCGATCCCGCCCGGAGACGCTCTACAAGATTTCGCACTTGGAGGAGCGCTGCCCCGAGTGCCTTCGGCTTCGGCATCCCCGCACGGTCATCGACAACAGTTTTGGGGTTGCTCATCGTAGGCTCGCTGATTTTGGCGCAAAGGGGACGCATGGGCATTGCTGGCTTGGCCAGCAGGGCGACTCCGGGCAAAAGCGCTGCCTGCCCAACGGCTGGCCGATGTGCCGCCGCAGCGGGCGCGACGGGTTGGTAGCGGGTGAGGTGGCGGCGGTCGGCACCATCGGCTTGTTGGGCGCGTCACTCTTGGTCCGTCGCTCGATCGCTGCTCGTTTATCGATCAGACTCACAACTCGTTCCTCACGGTCAATCTCTTAGAGGGATAGCAGACCAACTGGATCTCACTGCGAGAATCGAATCGTCACATCAGCCGTCCAGGCCAAGCCAAGCTGCGCGTCCCTGACAGGTACCGTTACTTCTTCCACGCCGGGAATCGCACGAATGCTCTCGGCAATCACCTCCGCTGCCTGTTGCTCGTCCATCTGTGCCGGCCCCCAAATCCAGCTCACCGGAATGTTGAAACGTTGTCCTCGTCCACGGTCGGATGCTGGCAACGGTTCTCCAATCGCGAAGAACTTTCTATTCATCGTCGACGGTTCGACCATCCACCCGGCGGCATGCGCTTCGATGTCGAGTCCCGCCGTGGCCTGAAGGACCTCGACAACACGGAGCAACTGTTCCTCCAGTCCAGACCGTGTAGTCGTCGCCTTTTTCATGTCAACCACGCGCTTGGCCGGTGGACTCGCGTTCGGAACCGTCGCTCGCCGAAGCTGCCCAACATCGCATTGGGCAGCCTCCCCGAGGCATATCCCCATAAAGGGAGTGTTATGCAGCCGCTGCCTATCTCCCTAACACCGCAGCCGCCGGTCCCCCGGCTGCATATCCACATAAAGCGAGCGTTACGCAGCCGCCGGAACGTGTCAACGAATTTGACCCGATCCTCGTCCCCGTTGAGTGCGTGCCTGCCGACTGCGCCGGGTCGTACGCTCGCTCCCCAGTGCCCTCGCTCCCTCCGATGACGAGCGCTCGACATCCCGATGACGAGCGCTCGACATTCCATCCACCCCATCCTCCCTCTCTCCCACCTCGCGCTCCCACCTCACTCTCCCACCCCGCTCGCCCGCCCATCCCCGCTCGTCAGCCCGGCTTCCCCTTCGCGAGCTTCTTCGCGTAGCCCGTCAGCGCCGCGCCCAGGTCGGCGAACTGCCGCTCCTCGATGCGCCCGAGGCTCCATCTCTCCCCGCGGCACTGCACCGCCACGTTGCCGAGCCCGCTCCCGCCGAACACCCGCCGCAGCGCCCGCACGCCTGGCGCGTCGGTCCCCGCGCGGCCCTTCGCGCTCTTCTTCTTCCGCGCGACGTCGCGCATCTCGTCGAAGCTCAGCGACGTGAACAGCACCCGCTTCTCCCCCACATCGACCTTCGTCTTCGCCAGGTCGATGCGGACCCTCGGAAGCTCCGTCCCCGACTCGGCCTCCAGGTAGTCGATCAGGAGCGCGAGCTTCCGCACCCCGTACTTCCGCTCGTCGTCGGCGTTGAAGTGCCTCGCGACCCGCACTCCGTCGCGCACCGTGGAGAGCGCCACGCCGGGGAGGACCGCCGCGAGAAACGCCTTCGCCGTCTTGTACCCGCCCGCGATGAACAGCGGCGGCTCGCTGTGGAGCAGCGAGTCGAGCGCCTCGTACGCGGCGTCCCAGCCGCCGAGCTCGGTTCCCTGGGCCTCGTGAAAGGCCTTCAGCAGCGCGTCGTAGCGCGCGAGCATCGCCTTGTTGACGAGCACCGCGGGCACGCGCGGCGTCTTCGCCCGGCTCGTGGTGGTCGCCTTCGCGCGCGTCGCGGGCGCTCGTGCCGTCGAGACCCTGCGCGCCTTCCCCGATGCCTTCGTCGTCGCCATGGCCTGGGATGCTACATCCGCCGAGAGGCCGAGCGAGAGAGCCCGACGGCCCGACCGAGAGCCCACCCAGGCCCTCCCAATGCGGGCTCGCCCGGAGGGGAGCGACCGACCACGTCCTCGGTCCCCGGCCTCGCCCGGAGGGGAGCAGCCAGGCACGTCAGCCTGGTGTGGTTCCCCATTCGTTGACGTCGCTCGTAGCGACGAAGACGCATTGGGCTGACGTGGTCACTCGCTCCCCTCCGGGCGAGGCCGCATCGGGCTGACGTGGTCGGTCGCTCCCCTCCGGGCGAGCCCGCATTGGGAGGGCCTGGGCGGGCTCTCCCGCCTACCGGGGACCCGCCCCCGCGGCTCACCCCACCAGCGAGCCCCGCGAGTTTCTCCGCTCCGGGCCCAGCATCACCTCGTCCAGCTCCAGCGCGTGGCGCAGCGCGTGGCGCAGCCCGAAGCCCGCGACCACCAGCAGCGCCGGCAGCAGCAGGAAGATCACCGCGCTCCTCCCGAGGGTGAACACCAGCCAGTCGTACGAGCCGTGCACCATCACCGCGACCATCAGCCCGGCCGCCCACCACCGCGGCGCGTGGCGTCGCCTCACGAAGCGCGAGCGCCCGATGAAGTAGCCCATGAGCCCCGACGCGATGGCGTGCATCGGCACCGCGGTGAGCGCCCTCACCAGCCCGAGCACCACGTGCTGCGCGTCGGTGTGCGAGCTCGTCTCCGCGCCGCACATGGCGGAGATCCACGGTACGGCGCAGATGGCGTTGGCGAAGGCGCCGGAGACGAAGAGGAGGTTCTCGAAGAGGCCGAAGCCCAGCGACACGGCGCCGGTGTAGAGCACCCCGTCGGTGTACTCGTCGAAGTACCTACGGCGGTAAGGCACCGCGAGCACCACCGCGAGCTTGGCGGCCTCCTCCGGCAGCGCGACCACCCCGTAGGCGTCGAAGAAGCGCGCTCCCGCCAGCGACCACGGTCCCAGCAGCCGCTTCAGCGCGACCTCCGCGAAGAACACCGGGACGCACGCGAGGGCGCCCAGCACCACGGCGCGCACGACCTCTCGCTTGGGCTCCGGGCGCCACCGGTCGGCGTAGCGGAAGACGAGCAGCAGCAGGGCCACCGGCAGGACGGCGACGACGAAGCCCAGGACTTCGAACCAGAGCGAGGACCACACGGCGGCTACGGAGCAGTCTAGGACGGGGGCGGCGGAGCGGGAGGCGCTCTCAGGCCAGGTTCACGTGGAAGATGCGCTGGCCCATGAGCAGGGCGTCGCCGTGGTTGAGGGCGCGGGTGCCGCGGATGCGGGCGTAGGTGCCGTTCGAGCTCTTGAGGTCGACCAGGAAGACCTGGGGGCCGATGGCGAGGAGCTGGCAGTGGAGGCCGGAGATCCAGCCGTCGTTGGGGAAGCGCACGTCCGAGCGGGAGCGCCCGAGGGTGAGGCCCGTCGGGGGAATGGCCAGCGGGAAGAGCGCCTTGTCGACGTCGCGGCCCACCACCAGCGAGAGGTAGCCCACCGCGTCGGGAGAGACCATCACCCCGGGAGGTGGCCGGTGGTCGAAGCGGAGGATGATGCGCCCCAGGCAGAACTGGTCGCCCTCCTGCAACTCGATGCGCTGGTTGGGAGCGACGCGGGCGTAGACGCCGTTGCGCGATCCCTCGTCGCGCACCCACGCCGCGCCGCCCTTCACGATCACCGTGGCGTGGCGGCTGGAGAGCAGGTTGTCCTCCGCGAAGATGCCGCCGACCTCGCGCCCGATGAGGTTGTCGCCCTCGTTGAGGGGCATCTCTCCCTGCTCGCTTCCATCGAGCTGGGTCACCATCAGCCGGGGGCGGTTGATGCCGAGCGCGCCGCGCACCTCGGTCATGTTCTCGAGCGGAACCTCCTGGTGGAAGGAGGGCTGCTGCGGAGGAGGCCATGCTCCGCCGACCGGTCCGACCGTGGCGGCGCGGGGGCGAGAGGCGGGCACCGGGGCCGGACCGCCCGGGAAGCTGTTGACCCCCGGCATCGCCGTCATCGGGCGAGCGAGGGGAGGCGCCCCGGGAGGCGCGGCGAAGGGGTTGTTGAGCGCGGCGAAGGGGTCCGCCGGGGGCATCGGCTGCGAGCGCGCCGTGGAGGCGTAGGGATCGCTCGGAGCCACGTTGGCGAAGGCATCGCCGCCCGAGCCGAAGGGGTCGGACGACGCGAAGGGATCGCCGCTCCCATAGGCCGGCACCGGGGGAGGACCCATCGGAGGCATCGCCACGGGAGGAGGCATCCCCACCGGGGGCGGTCCCATCGGCGGCACCGGAGGAGGCATGTTGACGGGCGGAGGCACCGGGGCCATGCCCGATCCGAAGGGGTTGGGCGCCACCGGGGGCGGCGCTCCGAAGCCACCGACCGGGGGAGGAAAGCCCGCGGGCATGGAGCTCACCAGCGGAGGAAAGCCGCCCATGGGAGGAGGCATCGCGGCAGGACCCGACGGGGCGACCGGAGGCGGCGCGGCGCCAGGGAGCGGCGGCATCGCGCCCAGCAGCGGAGGCGGACCGCCCATCGGAGGAGGCGCGCCCGCCAGCGAGGGCGGAGGACCGTGGGGAGAGGACGGCGGCGGCGATCCGAAGCCCGGGGGAGCGCCCATGGCCCCGAGGCCCGGAGGCGCGCCGAGGGAGGGCATCGGACCGAGCAGCGGCCCACCGGCGGACGAGGGCGGAGGCCCCAGCGGCGCCGAGGGGTTGTGCTGGTTGGACGAGAGCGACGGAGGCGCGTTGAGCGGCGCCGGGCCCCCACCGAAGGAGGGCGGACCCATCGGCGGACCCAGCGGAGCAGGCCCCGGAGGTCCACCGGCAGGGCGGGGCGCGCCCAGGGGAGGCGGCGGTTGAAGCCTCGGCGGGGCGCCGAGGGGAGGCGGGCGACCGGCGCTACCCCGGCCGTGCAGGTCGGTGCCGCAGCCCAGACAGAACCGAACGTCCTCGGGGTTTTCCTTGCCGCACCGCGGGCAGGTGATGTTCACCGAAGTTCTCCCGACACCGCCATCGTTTGCCGCTCCGCCGCGCGCATCACGCTCGGGGGCGCAACTTCCCACAGCCCCGCGGGGCGTGTCCAGCCTCGGCGTGCGGCGGTGGTGCTCGAGCCTGCGCCAGCGCTGGGGCGGGTAGTGCCCTCAGGTTGGAAGCTCTATCGGCCTGGGGTACGGCGTGCGGCCTCTGCATCGTCGTGCAGCGCCTGACCCCAGGCAACATCAGGTGGTCACCTTCGCGCGACGCGAAGGTTGCAAGGGGAACGGGGACGAGCAAGGTGGGTTTGGGGGCGGAGCGCGTCGACGGTGAGGGCGGGCGCGTCGGTCTGTCGGGCGGGCCGTGCGAGGACAGCGACAGCGCCTCTCCATGCAACCTTCGCGTCGCGCGAATCCATGCAACCTTCGCGTCGCGCGAATCCATGCAACCTTCGCGTCGCGCGAAGGTGACCACCTGATGTTGCCTGGGGTCAGGCGCTGCACGACGATGCAGAGGCCGCACGCCGTACCCCAGGCCGATCGAGCTTTCAACGCGCCGCTCAGTCCGAGGGGATGCCCGCGGGGCAGACGTTTCCCGCGGCGGGCATCGAGGGCACCACCCGGATCACCGCGCCCTGCGACGCGGCGGAGGTCACCGCATCGCCAGCCACCCTGCCGGGGAAGCTGTGAGGCGCCAGCTCGTTGGGGAGCGACCAGGTCGCGCCACGGGCCGTCACGATGGTCAGCGAGTAGCGCCCCGAGGGCAGGCCACGGTCTCCCGCGCAGCGAGAGCCAGGAGGGAGCGGTCCTGCGGCGGCCGCGATGGGGGCTGGGAGCTTCGGCACCACCGCCGCCCAGTCTCGCTCGGGGTTCGAGCCTCGGATCTCGAAGGCCACCGGAGGAAACACCACCCTCACCGAGGGCTGCACCACCGGAGGTGCAGGGGAGGGGCGCACGATGCTGGCGAAGTCCTGCAAGCCCGTGTTGGGGGCCACGCTGCCGAAGATCACCACGGGAACGGTTCCGGGCGCCCGCTCGGGCTGGTTGAGCGCGCTCACCACGCGGGCGAGGGCGAGCGGGTCGGGCGAGGCCGAGGAGAGCACCGCGCGCTCCTCGGCGCCGGGCTCGTGGAGCTTCACCATGATGGCGAGTGGAAACACCCACGGAAAGCGGAGCACCGGGGGCTCTCCGCCCGCGAGGTTGGGGGCGAAGAGGGTGGGGTGCTGCGCCCGGTAGACCGTCCCCAGCGCGAAGGAGATCGGGTTGCTGAAGAGCACTCCCGCGTTGGCCGCGGGCTGCACCTCCGCCTCGGGCAGACCTCCCTGGAGGGTGAGCGTGGGCAGCGCCCCGAGGAAGCCCAGCACGTCCGTCGCAGGCACGTTGCTGGGGAGCTCATAGGCCCTGGACTCCGCGGCGAGAAAGCCGGTGCGGGACGCGTAGGTCACCTGCGCGGCGCCAGGGGCCGATGGGCGTGGCTCGAAGGCGACGGGGGTGAGGGTCTGTCCCCGGTCGGGGGGCGAAGGGCTCACATGGAAGATCGGGCGGTCTTCGGTGATGGGCGCACCGAGGAAGACCGTGACGTCGCTGGTGACCGCGCCCGTCTCCGGGAGGGTGTATCCGCCATTGCCGTTGGGCACACCGACGGGGATGTTGATGAAGGTCGGAACGGCCGCCCTGGGGTCGAGCACGGCGCCGCCGCCCACGTCTCCCCGCACCGGCTGGCTCCTCACCCCATAGATGGGATGGAAGCCGGTGCGCTCATCCCTGTTGGAATAAAAAGCCCTCAGTTGATAGACGCCCGCCGCGGTGATGTTGGGAAAGACGAAGGGCACGCTCGCCCGCACCGCGCCCCCGGCGGTGGGGATGAGAGAGCGGAAGACCTGGGATGCGGGGAGGGTCTGCACCGACTCGGCGGTGGTGGCGAGTCCCTGCGGGGGCGGAGGGTTGTCGGCCCGGAAGAGCAGCAGCACCACGCGGCCGAGGGGCGTCCCTTCGCGGTCGAGCGAGGGGGCGGGGCCCTCGTAGAGGAGGGTTCCCTCGATGCGGGCGAGCGGGGCGTTGTGGTTGGGAAATCCGTCCTCGCGGTCGCGGTCGAGCGGCGCGTCGCCGCAGCCGAAGGCGGCGAGAAGGAGGGGAGCGAGGAGCAGCGTTCGGGGGCGGTTCATCTCACATCGCTCCAATCAATACCGGAAGGCGACCGTGGCCATCACCCGGGCCCCGATGGGGGCGCCGAAGGGGTGCTGACGGGCGCGGTTGTCCGTGAGGTTGGTGCCGCTGACGCCGAACTCCAGCCGGTCTCGGAGCGCGCGATATCCGACACGCCCATTCAAGAGGAAATACGTGTCCATCGCATAGGAGGTGTAGATGACCCCCCGGGCGACGTCGAAGTCCTGCTCACGCCACACCTGAGAGGAGACGAGGTTGCCGGTGAGCTCCACGTCGAGGCCGAAGGCGGTGCGCACCTGGGCGCCCAGGTTGAGCTTGTGCCTCGGCGTGCGCTGGTCTCCCTCGCGGAGCGTGCCCGACTGCTGCTGGGTGTACGCGAAGGTGTAGTTGGCGAAGAGGTCGAGGCCCTCGATGGGGGAGGCCCGCACCGCCGCCTCGACGCCGTACATGGACGTGGCGAAGGGGTCGTTGGCGAAGCGGAAGCGCCCGACGTCCACCAGGCCCCCCGGGTTGCTGGCGCCGGGGAGCGGGTTGAACAGCACGTTGGTGAGCTCGATGAGGTCGACGCCTCGCATGAAGAAGGCGCCGAGCTCGTACTGGAAGCGGTCGCTGGTCTGGTCCTGCCAGCCGAGGTCGACGGAGATGGCGCTCTCGGCGGAGAGGCGCTGCTGGCCGTTGTTGAACACCTCGCCGCCCTGCCCCTGCACCGCGATGCCGGGCACCGGCGAGGGGTTGGCCAGGTCGAGGTAGAGCTCGAGCATGGTGGGCGTGCGGAAGGAGGTCGCGCCGGTGAGTCGAAGCGCCCTCCTCGGGGTGGGCTTGTAGATCAGCGCGAGGCGGGGAGAGAGCACCGGGGAGTCGAGCACCGGGTGGCGGTCGACGCGCAGCGACGCGGTGGTCGAGAACCAGCTGGTGAAGCGCGCCTGCGCCTGCACGAAGCCCGCGAAGTGGTGCAGCAGGTGGTCGGCGTCGAGGAAGGAGAAGGAGATGTGCTTCGCGCGGTAGCTGCCGCCGAGCGTCAGGTCGAAGGGGATGCTCCCGAGCTGGAAGCCGCGCTGGTAGCGGGCCTCCACGTCGATGATGTCCTGGGTGAACTGGGTGTTGATCGGAGGCGTTCCGATGCGCTGCAGCACCTCGCCGGAGGTGCCCTCGACGTGGTTCATGAAGGCGCGCGCGGTGAAGCCCCCGACGTTGAGCTGCAGGTGCGGCTGGATGAAGGAGATGTCCGTCCAGAAGCGGCGCAGCGGGCCGATGGCGTTGAACCAGATGGTCCCGGTGGAGGCCGCGAGGCCGCCCTGGAGGGAGACATGGCGGGAGAGCTGGGAGCGCAGGTCGAGGTCGGCGTGGAGGTTCTGGAGCGAGAGGTTGAGGTCGCCCGCGCCGATGCGGTAGGCGAGGTCCGTCGCAGGCACCAGCCGGCCGAAGGTCTGCCCCTGCTCATAGCCGACGCCGGTGCGATACCCGACGCTGCCCGAGCGCCCGCTGTGGGTGATGGCGGTGCGAAACACCCCGCCGTTGCCAGCGCCCACGGCGACCGAGCTGCGCCCCTCGCCGGGGGTGCGGGTGATGATGTTGACGACCCCGGAGTAGGCGTCCGCGCCGTAGAGGGCCGAGCCGGGGCCGCGGATGACCTCGATGCGCTCGATCTCCTCGGGGTTGACCGGCAGCAGCGACCAGAGGGTGACGCCGATGAAGTCGAGGTAGACCGAGCGCCCGTCGATGAGCACCAGCACCCGGTTGGAGAGGCGGCGGTTGAAGCCCCGGATGCCCACCTGCTGGTCGCTGTTGTCGAGCGACATCACGTCGACGCCCACCGCGCGGCGCAGCATCTCCGCGACGTTGGTGAGCCCGGAGAGGCGGATGTCCTGCGCGGTGATGACCGTGGTGGCGTTGGGAGAGTCGAGCGGGCTCTGGGCCGTGAGGGTCGCGGTGACCACGCGCTCCTCGTAGGTGTCCTCCGCGCCGCGGGCGGGACCCGCCGCAGGGGCAACCGCCGGTGGCGCCGCGGGGGTCGCGGGCGCTGCGGGGGCGGTCGTCGAGGGCGCTCCGCCGGTGAGCTGCACCAGGGCGTTGACGGCGTTGCGGAGCGCGATGACCTGCTCGGGGGAGAGGGCACCCAGCGGGATGACCGGGCTCACCGCGGGGGGCGCATCGGTCGGGGCGGAGGGCGTCGGGCTCGGAGGGGTGACCGTGGTGGCTGCGGCGCGGCGTCGCTGATCGAGCTCGCGGAGGGTCTGCTCGACCTCGGCCCGGTCTTCGACATCCCCCTGGAGGTATCGCTGGTAGTAGTCGATGGCCCGATCGACGTCTCCCAGGTCGGAGTACGCCCGGGCGATGTTGAAGAGCACGTTGACGTTGGGGAGGATGGCGTAGGCCGCCTGGAACTCCTCGATGCCGCGCACGTACTGGCGCTGCGTGACGAGGTCGAGGCCCGCGCGGAAGTGGCGTCGCGCGTCGGCGCGCTCGTCGGCGTGGGCGGCTCGGGGGAGGGCGCCGAGGGCGGCGGCGAGGCTGACTGCGAGGAGGATGCGGTTGCGCGTGTTCACCGGCGTCTCGTGCGGCGGGAGGGAGGAGCCTGAGGTCCCCCGACAGGACCGCCGCGGACGGTACCCCCTACGCGGCGTCGGAGGGAAGGCGCTCGCGACTCACGGCTCGCGACTCACCTCCGCAGCGCTCGCTCCACCAGCGGGATGCGGTCCTGCCCCCAGTAGAGCTCGGTGCCGTCGACCACCCAGGTGGGCGCCCCGAAGACCCCGGCGCTCTCCGCGTGCTTCGTGGCGTCGACCAGGGCCTTCTTCACCTCCGGGTCGTTGGTGCGCGCCAGCACCTGCGCCGCGTCGTCTCCCAGGTACTCCGAGAGCACGGCCTCGTCGCCGATGTCCCGCCCTTCGGCCCAGTACGCGCGAAACACCGCGTCGCGGAAGGCGTCTCGCCGCGCCTCGGGGAGCGCGATGTAGGCCCGCAGGGCCTTGATGCTGTTCACCGGAAAGACCGCCGGGAAGCTGAGCGGCACTCCCCAGAACTCCGCCCAGCGGTTCATGTCATCGAAGTAGTAGCGCCGCTTGGCGTCGCTCCATGTGTTGAGGGGCACCAGCTCCTGTCCGATGGACTTGAAGAGCCCGCCGAGCAGCATCGGCCGCCACACCAGCGTCGCGCCGGTGCGCTCGGCCAGCGCCTTCGCCTGCGTCGCGCCGAGGTACGCGAAGGGCGATGAGAAGTCCCAATAGATTTCGAGCGTGTGTGCCATGGAGGGTTCCTTGGTGGATGGGGAGAGGTACGGCGATGCGTCGAAGCACACGGGGCCCCCTTCCCCGCTGCCGCGCGCCCTACCCCCGCAGGGCGGGGGCAGGGCTCCGTGACCTGACGGCGTCGCGATCGTCATGCGGACGTTTGAGCCCTGCCCCCGCCCCGCGGGGGTAGGGCGCGCGGCAGCGGGGAAGGGGGCCCCGTGAGCTTCGACGCATCGCCCGAAGTACTGCTCGGGGGTGAGTCCCTCGACGAAGTGCGCGCGGTCCTGTCCCCAGTAGAGGGCGGCGCCGTCGATCACGTAGGCGGGCGCGCCGAAGATGCCCAGGGCCACCGCCTGATCGGTCTCCCTCCTCAGCGCGTCGCGGAGCGCGTCGCCGGAGAGCGCCGCGAGGACGGCGTCGGCGTCGTGGCCCGCGGCGGAGAGCACGTCGCGCATCGTGGCGGGGTCGGAGATCTCCCGGTTGTCTACCCAGTAGGCGCGGAAGAAGCCGTGGATGACCGCCGGGTCGCAGCCCGTGGCCAGCGTCGCCCGTAGCGCCTCCACCGAGCGCATCGGGTGACCCGGGGGCATCCGAAGCGGGGCGTCGAACTCGCGGGACCAGCGCTCGAGGTCGTCGGCGTTGTGCTTCGCCTTCTGCGGCGAGAGCGTGGCGAAGAGCTTCTGCGGCGTGGCGTTGGCGCGGAAGACCCCGCCCAGCAGCATCGGGCGCCAGCGGAGCTCGTCGCCGGTGCGCCGCGCCAGGGACTCCACCTGGGTGCTCGCCAGATAGGCGTAGGGGCAGGTGTAGTCGAACCAGAAATCGAGCCGCCGCGGCATTCTCGAAGGAGAACACCGGGCGGGGGTGTCGGGTCAACGCCCGATGGTATGGTTCAAGGGTGGCGGAGAAAGATTACTACGGGCTGTATGTTCAGGAGCGCCGCACGCTCTCGCCCTTCGCGCTCGGCGGTCAGGACCTCGGGGTCCCGTATCGCGACGAGCTGATCGCGAAGATCGACGAGCAGCTCTCGGCGGGGCGCTCGGTGATGCTCGTAGGCCCGCCGGGAGTGGGCAAGACCGCCGTGCTCCAGGGGGTGCACGCGGCGAGAATCGCCCGCGGCGAGGGCGGCATCGTGCGCGTCTCGACGATGGACCTGCTCAGCGGCACCCACTACCTCGGCGACTGGCAGTCGAAGCTGCGCGCGTGGGTGCGGCAGTCGAGGGAGCGCAACGAGGTGCTCTTCTTCACCGACGCGTGGAACCTCAACACCGCCGGCGCCTCGGACACCTCCACGGACAACGTGCTCGACGCGCTTCGGCCCATGCTCGACGCGGGCGAGCTCGCGGTGGTGATCGAGCTCAACGTCGAGCGCATCCGCACCATGGACCGCATCCCGGGCTTCACCCGGCTCTTCCAGCGCTTCGACGTGCCCGCGCTCGACCCGGCGCAGGTCGACTCGGTGCTGCAGCGCGTGGCCGAGGGGGCAGGGCGGGAGGTCGACGAGGGAGTGCGCCGCGCGATGGTGCAGCTCACGTCGCGCTTCCTCCGGGCGCAGCTCCAGCCGGGGCCCGCCCTCGGGCTGCTCCAGTGGATCCTCGAGCAGCCCGACCTCAGGGACGAGGAGCTCACCCCCGCGCTGGTCGAGTCGGCCTTCGCGAGGCGCACCGGGCTGCCGTCGTTCATCGTGTCGCGCGCCGTCACCAAGACCGCGAGCGAGGTGCGCGCCTGGTTTCAGGAGCGCCTCGTCGGGCAGCGCGCGGCCATCGACGCCATGGTCGAGGCCATCGCGCTCTACAAGTCGGGCCTCCACGACACCGGGCGCCCCATCGGCACCTTCCTCTTCGTGGGCCCCACCGGCGTCGGCAAGACCGAGCTCGCCCGGCTGCTCGCGGAGTTCGTCTTCGGCAGCCCCGACCGGCTGCTTCGCTTCGACCTCTCGGAGTTCAAGGACTACCACGCCTTCGAGCTGCTGCTCGGGTCGCCGCGCCGAAAGGACGCCCCCGCCCGGCTGCTCGACCCGGTGCGCGCTCAGCCCTTCCAGGTGGTGCTCCTCGACGAGCTCGAGAAGGCCCACCCCAACCTCTGGGACCTGCTGCTGCCGCTGCTCGACGAGGGCCGCATGAGCACCCCCGACGGCGACGCGGTGGACTTCCGCAACACCATCGTCATCGCCACCTCCAACGTCGGCGCCCAGGAGTCGACGCGCTCCGTCGGCTTCGGCGACCGCGCGGGAGACGAGCGCGAGGGCCGCATCCGCCAGGCGCTGGAGACCTCCTTCCGGCCGGAGTTTCTCAACCGCTTCCAGCACGTGGTGGTCTTCCACTCGCTGTCGCTGCTGGAGCTTCGCACCGTCGCCCGCTTCGAGCTGGCGCGGGTGCTACAGCGCGAGGGCATCGTCGCCCCGGGGCTCACCGTCGACGTCGACGACGACGCGCTCGACCTGATCATCCGCCAGGGGGTCGACGCCCGCTACGGAGCCCGGGCGCTGAAGCGGGAGATCCAGAAGCGGCTGGTGCTGCCCATCGCCATGACCCTGATGGAGCAGGCCGTCTCTCCCGGGGCGATCCTCCGGGTGACGGTGCGCGAGGGGGCCATCCGGGTGCGGGTGCTGGAGACCGAGGCCTCCCGGGCGCACCGGGCGAGCTTCGTCCCCGCGCCGAAGACGGACCCCCGGGTGCTCGACCGCGCGGCGCTGCGAGAGCAGCTCACCCAGGCGGAGGCCTCCTTCAACGGGCTGATGGAGACGGTGCAGCTCTCCGTGGCGCTCGACCGTCGGGCCGAGCTGCTGAGCGCCCGAGACGCGCCGGGCTTCTGGAGGGACGCCGCCAAGGCCTCGGCCAACGAGCACGAGCTCCAGGTGTTCTCCGAGCTCATCGACCGCGTCGAGGCCCTGGAGGAGCGCGTCGCCGGGGCGAGAGACGCCCTGGAGAAGGGCGCGTCGCGGCGGGCGCTGGAGGGCGCCGCGCAGGAGGTGAGGGCCCTCGAGGACGCCCTGCGGAGCGCGCGCAGGGAGCTGGTGGTGCTGGGCCCGACGGGCCGCGCCGACGCGCTGGTGGAGTGCCGGGTGGTGGGCTCGACCGGGCCGGAGATGCGCGACCGCCTCGCGGAGATGTACGTCGCCTGGGCGAAGCACCGGGGCTTCTCCGTGACCTGGTGGAGGGACCCGCTGGAGGACGACGAGTCGTGGCTGCTGGGGGTGCGAGGCCCCTACGCCTTCGGGCTGCTGCGCGGCGAGGCGGGGCTCCACCGGCTGCGCCTCTCCGGCAACGCGGAGAGCCCCGGGCGGAGGGTGGTGGCGGCGGTGCGGGTGGCCCCCTGCGAGGCGGGGCACTCGGTGGTGGCCACCAGGGACGGAGAGCGCAGCGTGAAGGGGCAGGGGCGCTACGGCAGCAAGGTGCGCTCGGTGGTGGAGTTTCGCGCTCCCAGCGGGGCGAGGCTCACGCTGCAGAACGAGCAGTCGGCGACGGAGAACGCCGCGGTCGCGGGAGAGCTGCTGGCGGCGCTCTCGGTCGCGGTGGAGGCGCCCGAGGAGGTGGTGCGTCGCTACGACGCCGCGCCTCCGCTGGTGCGAGACGCGGTCACCGGCTGGGTCTCCGGGAGGCCCGACGCGCTGGGTCCGAGGGGCCTCGACGCGCTGCTGGTGCGGCGGGTCGACGCGCTGGCGCTGGAGGACGGCCAGGCCCCGGAGCTCAGCGACGGCCGGGACAGCCTCGTGGGGCTGCCGAGGAATTGAGCGAGCGCCAGCGCCCGCCTTACCCGATCGGGTAAGGTGGGCGCCCCGGTGACTACTCTCGGGTGAGGGTGGGGGTGGAGGTCCCGACGAGGGCCGGGGAGAGGACGCTGACGCGGCCGACGCCGCCGACGCCGCCGCGGGCGCGGTTGCAGGACGCCACGCCGGAGGAGCCGCCTCGGGCAGCGACCAGGCTGGTGCCCGCGCTGACCGAGGTGGTGGCGACCAGCCGGATGCCTCCGCCCGCGCCGCCTCCGCCGCCGCCCATGCCGCAGCCTCCGCCGCCGCAGGTGTTGTTGCCCCCGGCGCCGTTGCCGCCGTCGCTCAGCACCGCGCCGGTGACGGTGATGGTCGCCGCGCGCAGCACGATCGCCCCGCCGCCCGCGCCTCCTGCGCCGGGGCTGCCGCCGTCCTCGTCCGCGCCGCCCTCGCCGCCTGCGCCGCCGAAGAGCAGGCTGGCGCCGAGGTTGATGTTGCCGGCCACCGCGCCGCCGAGGCCGTGCGGGATGGGGCAGCTCTCGGCGCAGGCGCTGCAATAGTTGGCGCCCGTGTAGACGCCGCCCTCGCCGGTAGTGCCGTAGGCGCCGCCGCCGCCGGAGCCGTCGTCCTGGCCCGCGCCTCCTCCGCCGCCGCCGGAGCCGTTGTTGACGATGTTCGCGCCGCCCACGCCGAGGGCGCCTTCGCCCTGGAAGCCGCGGCCGCAGTGGTAGAGGCACCCGTGGCTCTGCGGGCGGAAGCCCCGCGCGGCCATGGTGACGGTGCCCGCGACGCTCAGCGCCCCGGCCACGTCGACGGCGAGGATGCCGCCGTGGGAGCCGTTCCAGGCAGGGGCGGAGAGCGAGGCCCCGGTGGCGACGGTGAGCGAGCGGAACTCCGTCACCAGCATCACCTGCGCCCTGTCGCTGCCCGCGACGGAGTACTCGTTGGCGAGCGGCGTCGCGAGGGTGAGCGTGCCCGCCCCGACGGCCGCCACGCGGTTGTACTCATGGCGCCCCGCGCCCGCGCCCTGCGTCTGGTGCACGATCACGGCCTGGCCCACCACGAAGCTCCCCACCGTGCTGGTGAGGGTGAGCGTGGTGCTCCCGAGGGTGCCCCTCGCCGCGGCGCGCGGCGGGTCGAGCGTCACCGTGGTGGTGATGGTGCGGTCCTCGGTGCCGCCCCCGAACTGGCAGGCGCCCGCCACGCAGGCCGAGCCCGAGGCGCAGACGCGGCCGCACGCGCCGCAGTTGCGGACGTCGTTGGTGACGCTGACCTCGCAGCCGTCCACCGCCGCGCCGTTGCAGTCGGCGAAGCCCGCGTTGCACGAGCCGATGGCGCACACGCCCGAGCTGCACGCCGGCGCCGCGTTGGGGAAGGAGCACACCCGGCCGCAGAGGCCGCAGCTCGTGAGGCTGCTGGCGGTGTTCACCTCGCAGCCGTCCGAGGCCGTCGCGTTGCAATCCGCGAAGCCCGCGTTGCAGGCGTCGAGGGCGCAGGCCCCGGCCACGCACGCGGCCGAGCCGTTGGTGAAGGAGCACGCCCGACCGCACGCGCCGCAGCTCGTGACGGTGGTCTGGGTGTTGACCTCGCAGCCGTTGTTCGCGTCGCCGTCGCAGTTGGCGAAGCCCGCGCTGCAGGCGCCGAGGCCGCAGGCGCTCGCGCTGCACAGCGGGGCCGCGTTGGGCCGCCCGGAGCACGCGTTGTTGCAGCTGCCGCAGTGGGCGACGGCGCCTCGGGTGTCGGTCTCGCAGCCGTTGGCGGTCACGCCGTCGCAGTCGCCGAAGCCGGTGTTGCAGCTCCCGATGCCGCACGCGCCCGCGGCGCACACCGCGCTGCCGCTGGAGGGCGTCGGGCACACGGTGTTGCATGCGCCGCAGTGCGAGAGGTCGGTGCGGGTGTTGACCTCGCAGCCGTTGCCGGCGTTGCCGTCGCAGTCCGCGAAGCCCGCGTTGCAGCTCGCGATGCCGCACACCCCGGCGGCGCAGCTCCCGGTGGCGTTGGCCGGGCTGCACGCCATGCCGCAGCCGCCGCAGTGGGCGAGGGCGCTGCGGGTGTCCACCTCGCAGCCGTCGGCGTCCATGGCGTTGCAGTCCGCGAAGCCCTCGGAGCACGCCCCGAGGGCGCAGACCCCCGCGGTGCAGACCGCCGCGCCGTTGGCCGGGGCGGGGCACGCTCCTGCGCACCTGCCGCAGTGGGCGGTGCTGCTGCGGAGGTTGACCTCGCAGCCGTTGGCCGCCATCCCGTCGCAGTCGCCGAAGCCCGTGTCGCAGGACGCGACGGTGCAGGCGCCCGCGGCGCACCCGGCGACCCCGTTGGCCGCCGAGCACGCGGTGCCGCAGGCGCCGCAGTGGCTCGTGGTCACCGCGAGCTCGACCTCGCAGCCGTTGGCCGCGTCGCCGTCGCAGTCGGCGAAGCCCGCGTCGCAGGTGAAGGTGCAGGCGCCCATCGCGCAGGCGCTGCTGGCGTGGGCGCGCGTCGGGCACGCGACGCCGCAGCCGCCGCAGTGGCTGGTGCTGCTGAGGGTGTCGACCTCGCAGCCGTTGGCCGCCATGCCGTCGCAGTCGCCGAAGGGGGCGGTGCAGCGGGCGACGGCGCAGACCCCGGCGACGCAGCCGGGCTCGGCGTTGGGGGCCGTGCAGGCGGTGCCGCAGGCGCCGCAGCTCGCGGGGTTGCGCGCGGTGTCGACGCAGCCCCCGGCGCAGCAGGTGAGGCCCGTCGGGCAGGCCCGCGCGGCGTCGCAGCCGGGGACGCAGACGCTCCCCGTGCAGCGCGTCCCGGCGGGGCAGTGGTCGTCGACGACGCACTGCACGCAGCTGTGGGTGGCGACGTTGCAGCGGCCTCGCTCGGAGCCGAGGCCCCCGTCGGCCGCGCCCGCGTCGGCGCCGGAGGTGACCAGGCAGCCCTGGTCGTCGTGGCAGCCCGCGACGCACACGTTGGTGCCCGCGGCGCAGTGCTGGTCGCTCGGGCAGGTGTCGCGCGAGGGAAGGCAGGCGACGCATCGGCCGCTGGTGGCGTCGCAGACGCGAAGCCCCATGGCGTTGTCGGCGCAGTCGGGGTCGGCGCGACAGCCCGTGGCGACGTCCGGCGCGCCGGTGTCCGCCGGGCCGAGGTCGTTGACGACGGCGGCGTCGGTCGGCCCGCCGACGACGCTCTGACCGGTGGAGCAGGCCGCGGCGAGCGCGGCCCAGAGCGCGAGCAGCCCGAGCGAGCGGGCGCGAAGCAGAGGTAGGTCTCCCATTACAGGGCCGCGTATCAGGGCGCCGGGAGCACTGCAAGCGACCCGGTGCCGCGGCGCAGCGGCGCGTACTCCGCGGGGGTTGCTGCGCTTTCGGGGAGACGGGGCCGTCGGTTACGTTGGTCTGGATGAAGCGCATCCTCGGCGGTTGTTTCGCGCTGCTGCTCGGCTCGCTGGGCTGTAGTTCAGAGCCGGGCGGGACGGCGCAGGAGGTGGGCGCCGACGCGGCGGCCGACCTCGGGCTCGACGGAGCGACCGACGGTGGGGGCGAGGCGGACGCGGGCGATCCCCGCGGGGGCCTTCGGCTGCCGCGCTGTGAAGAGAGCGAGCCCGAGGGGGCGACGGAGCCTGCGCCGGTGGCGTCGACGCTGGTGGGGGCGCTGCTCCCGATGGCGACGCGGGCGCTGATGCCCGACACGAGGCCGATGATGAACCCGGTGTCCGAGGCCGGGGAGCGGGCCTACCGGGCGCTCGGCTTCGACCGCTACGCCCGCGGCGCGGCGGTGACCCGGGAGCGGCGCATGGACCTCGGAGGACCGGCCTCGACCCCGCCGGCGGCGCGGCGCTCGCTCGCGTGGTTCGTGGCCTTCTCCGACACGCAGCTCGCGGATGACGAGTCGCCCAGCCGCTACGGGATGCTCGACAGCCCCGGGGCGCCCGGGGCGGTCCGCCCCCAGGAGGCGTGGCTGCCTCGCGCCATGACGGCGATGAACCGAACGCTGAGGGAGCTCACCCAGGGAGGGAGGGCGTTTCAGTTCGGGGTGGTGGCGGGAGACTGCGCGGACAGCGCGCAGCAGAACGAGCTCCGGTGGTTCATGCAGGTGATGGACGGCGCCCCGGGCATCCACACCGACTCCGGCGAGGACGACGACCCGGTGCCCGGCCCCGGCAACGACCCGAAGGACCCCTTCGACGGCGTGGCCTTCCCCGCGCCCTGGTACTTCGTCCCCGGCAACCACGACGTGATGGTGGTCGGCACCACCGCGCCGACCCCGGCGCAGCGCGCCAGCGCCATCGGGGCGGTCTCCTCCTTCGGCACCCGTGATTACACGACCTGGTATGCCGCTCCCCGTCGCGGCGAGGTGCGAGCGGACCCTGCGCGGCGGCTGCTCGACCGCTCGGACATCGTGAGCGCGCTGCGGGCCGGGGGCGCGACGCCCGGTCCGGTGGGGCACGGCTACCCCGAGGGCGCGGACGTCAGCACCGGGGCCCACTGGACCAGCGACGTGGTGCCCGGGCTGCTGCGCGTGCTGGCGCTCGACACCAGCGACTTCTCCGGCGGCTCGCCCGGGATGGTGAAGCGCTCGGTCTTCGACGGGTGGCTGCGCACGGAGCTCGATCGCGCGCAGCGGGACGGGGTGCTGGTGATGCTGGCCTCGCACCACCCGACGACCTCCATCGACCGGCGCGAGGGGGAGTTCGGCGCCGAGATGGCCGACGCGGTGAGCGCGGCGGAGGTCGAGGCCAGGGTGGCGTCCTACGCCAACGTGGTCGCGTGGCTGGTCGGCCACGAGCACGACGTGCGGGTGCGGCCGGTGCGTGGCGCCGACGCGGCGCACCCCGGGTACTGGGAGGTGCAGAGCGGCTCGATGGCCGACTGGCCCAACCAGGCGCGGGCGATGGAGGTGGTCGACAACGGCGACGGGACGCTCTCGCTCTTCGGCACCATGATCGACTTCACCGCCAGCACCTGCATGGAGCGGCGCTTCCGCAGGCTGGCGATGATGGACTACCTCTCCGCGTGGGATCACTCGCACGTCGGCACGGCGCTCGACCGCAACGTGGAGCTGGTGATCCCGATCCCCGAGGCGGCGCGCGCTCGGGTGGCCGCGGCGGCGATGACGGCGCCCTCGCGCATCGAGAGCGAGACCACCCTGCGCGGCATGCGCTGAGGCGCTGTACCAGCCCTGCGCAGCGGTGCAGGACCAGCTCTGCGCACGGTCTCGGGCGGCTCTGAAGTCGCGGGTCAGAAGTACCCGCTGCCCCGCCCCGTGAGACTTAATTCCCCATCACGATCCCCGTCGACGCCAGGCCTGGAGGTCTGTGGCGAGGGGGTAGAGGGCGAGCACGTCGGAGAGCCGTTGGAGGGTGAAGGGCCGCCTCGCGGAGCCGCCGTTCTTGGAGAAGACCAGGCCCGAGGCGACGTAGTTGACGGCGTGCTGCGGGAGCCCTCCCGGGGCTCGGAGCACCAGGACGTCGCCGAGGGTCACCTCGTCGAGGGCGACCGGGCTGTGGGTGAGCGAGAGCTGCCGGCTGAACTCCTCGGCGGAGTAGAGCCGGGCGTCGGGCTCGCCGCGGAGGTCGAAGTGCAGCGCGGTCCAGAAGCAGTCGAAGGCCGGAGCGCTCGGGGAGGGGAAGGTGTCGACCCTGGAGCGGGCGAAGGGCGGCAGGAGGCGGGTGAGATCGACGCTGCCGCCGGAGCGCTGCGCCGCAGCGACGCTGAGGAGTGGTCGCACCGCGGCCTCGTCGCCCCCGGCGGACCAGTACCGGACGATGGGCTCGACGTCGGCTCCCGCGGCGACGAAGACCGTCGCCGAGACGCTCTCCCGGCCCTTGAGCACCTCGATGAAGCGCACCCGCTCGGCGTCGGACTGCAGCTGCGGGCACACGTCCGCCACGTCGGCGAAGTGGGTGCTCTCGCCGTCCTGCCAGGACAGCCGGGTGAGCAGCTCGCGCGCCTTCGGGGAGAGGCCCTCCGCGCGGGTCCACGGCTCGGCCGCGGCGTTGCGGCTGAAGTGGTTGATGATGGAGGGGTTCTCGCCGTGGCGGGAGAGGTTGGCGTAGAGGGCCCTGCGGGTGGCGGGGCGCATGTCTTCGATGAGCTCTCGCGTCGGGTGGATCGTGCAGCCGCTCGCGTCACAGCGGACGGCGGCCTCGAGCCCCGCCCGCATGGCGGGCACCGGAGCGATGGAGTCGAGGAGCCCGTCGAACTGGGCGCGCGAGTAGCCCGGGAGCACCCAGTCGGCCTGGACCATGTCGCACTGATCGGGCGTGACGAGGCCCGCGGGGAGGGGCAGCACCTGGAAGCGCCAGCGCACGTTCCCCGGCGAGGAGCGCGCCCTCGGGGAGGCCGTCGCGGAGGCCGTCGCGGAGGCCGTCGCGGAGGCCGGGCGCTGGCGGGTGCGGAGCCCGATGAGCGTCGCGGTCGCGAGCACCACCGCGGCGAAGGCGACGAAGGGAGCATGGCGATGCGCCGCGCCCTTCGGCGCCGAAGGAGCTGGCGGGGTGGCAGGCGCGGGGCGAGGCGTGACAGCCGCCGGGGCGGGAGCGCGTCTCGGGCGTTGGGCTGAGCGACGATGGGGCATCCGGACGACAGCCCCACTCGCACCAGATGTGCCAGCGAAAATACCCCACGGGGCGCTACCGGCGGGGGTCTCGGGAGTGCTACCGAAGCCGCGGGTGCGCGGCCCCCTCCGTCGGGGGTCGATGGATGCCCCGACCGCTGCTTCCACTGAAGGAGATCCCTGCGATGCTGACGATCTACGGAAACCCGCTGAGCACCTGCACCCGGAAGGTGCTCTGCCTCCTGGCGGAGAAGAACGCGCCCTTCGAGTTCTCGCTGATCGATTTCACCAAGGGCGAGCACAAGAAGCCGGCCTTCCTGGCGAGGCAGCCCTTCGGGCAGGTTCCGGCCATCGACCACGACGGCTTCGAGCTCTTCGAGTCGCGGGCGATCTGCCGCTACCTCGACGAGGTCCTCGACGGCCCGAAGCTCATCCCCGGCGATGTCCGCGACCGCGCCGTCGTCGAGCAGTGGATCAGCGTCGAGAGCGCCAACTTCACGCCTCACGCCATGAAGATCATCTACCAGCTCATGCTGGGTCCGATGCGCGGCCAGACCCCCGACCTCACGATCGTGGAGATGGCCCGCGCCTCGCTCGGCCACACGCTCTCCATCATGGAGGCCCGGCTGGAGCGGTCGGAGTACCTCGCGGGCCCGGAGTTCACCCTCGCCGACCTCGTGTACCTCCCGTACATCGAGTTTCTCTTCGCCTGCGAGCAGGGCGACCTCATCACGGGCCACCCCCTCGTCGGCGCGTGGTGGTCCCGCTGCAGCGCCCGGCCCTCGTGGCGCAGGGCCGCCGGCAGGGGCTGATCTCCCTCAGCGCCCGAGCAGCGAACGGAGCACCGTCTCCAGCGTCGTCGCGCCCCGCACCCTCAGCGCGGCTCCTCCCTCGAAGCTCACGTGGTCGCGGTTGATCGCGTCGGTCATCTCCCCGTAGAGATCGGCCACCGCCGCCGAGGCGCCCATCCCCTTCAGCGCGCCCTTCAGCCCCTCGATCGGAACCTGCACCGCCGCGATGGGCTTGCCCACCACCGCCGAGAGCGCCGCCGCCGTGTCGTCGAGCGAGTAGTCCACCGGGCCAGAAAGCTCCACCACCCGCGTTCCCGAGCGGACGGGCTCGACCAGCAGCCGCGCCGCGGTGGTGCCGATGTCCCTCGTCGCCACCTGGGAGACCTTCTTGTCCGCGATCAGGGCGTTGTAGAGCGCCCCGCCCTCGATCGCCCCAGCGAGGCTCGCGCCCCAGTTCTCCATGAAGTACGACGCGCGAAGGAAGGTCGCCGGAACCCCGGTGGCCGCCACCTCACGCTCCAGCGCGTGAAGCGCCGCGATGGGGCCGGTGCCCGCCGGGTGCTGCGCCCCGATGGACGACAGCACCACCACGTGCGCGGGCCTGCCCTTGCGGAGCGCCCCGGTGATGCCCGCGATCTGCGCCGGGCGCTCGCGCGACGGATCTTCGTCCGCGAAGCCGAAGGGCGGCAGCAGCACGTAGACCCCTTCGGCCCCCTCGATGGCCCGGCCGAAGGCCTCGGCGTCGGTGAGCGAGGCCACGGCGACCTCCGCCCCCCGGGCCTTCCACGCCTCCCCCCTGGCCGCGTCTCGCACGACCACGCGCACGGGCTTGCGCTGCGAGAGCAGCGTCTCCGCGACCACAGAACCGGTATGCCCAGAGACTCCAGCGACGACGAACATGGCGATGATCCCTCCGTCGGGGAGGCGTTGATGGAGTGAGCTCCCCGACGAAGGAGAGTCTGGCGCTGCTCCCTTCATTCATCCAATCGAAGGATGGCATGATGGATATTCGCGCCATGAATCTCTCCTCCGTCGACCTCAACCTCCTGGTGGCGCTCGAGGCGCTGCTCTCCGAGCGCAGCGTCACCCTCGCGGCGAGGCGCCTCGGGCTCAGCCAGCCCGCGGTCTCGCACGCTCTCCGCCGGCTGCGCGAGCTCTTCGGCGACCCGCTGCTGGTGCGCTCGTCGGGCGGCCTCCAGCCCACCGAGCGGGCGCTCTCGCTCTCGGCCCCGCTCGCCCACGCCCTCGAGGCCGTGCGGCGCACGCTGGAGGGGCCGGCCGCCTTCGACCCGGCCACGGCGACGCGCACCTTCGCGGTGGCGACGGCGGACCACGGCTCCTTCGTGCTGCTGCCCGAGCTCTGGGCGGCGCTCAACGCCGAGGCCCCCGGGGTCGACGTCGCGGTGCGCGCGGGGACGGTGGAGCAGGGGATGCGCGAGCTCCTCGACGGGGAGCTCGACCTGCTGGTGGGGCCCTACCAGCGCGAGGTGGCGGGCTACTACCGGCAGCGCCTGCTGCACGAGCGCTTCGTGTGCGTGCTGCGGCGAGGGCACCCGGCCGCGCGAGGGGAGTTCACGCTCGACCGCTGGCTCTCGCTGCCGCACCTGCTGGTGGCGCCGACGGGGAGGCCCGGCAGCGCGGTGGACGCGGCGCTCGCGGCCATGGGTCGCACCCGGAGGGTGGGGCTCTCGGTGCCGCAGTTTCTGCTGGCGCCGCACGTGGTGGCGGCGTCGGAGCTGGTGTGGACGGCGCCCGAGCGCATGGCCCGCGCGTACGCGGCGCTGCTGCCGCTGACGGTGGTGCCGGTGCCCATCGCGCTCGAGGGCTTCACGGTGTGGCAGAGCTGGCACGAGCGGAGGCACCGCGACCCGGGGCACGCGTGGCTGCGGCAGCGGGTGCGCGCCGTGGCCGCGGGGACGCGGCGGGAGGACGAGCGCGGCGACGAGTGAGGGTGTTGCCCACTGGACAGCGGGAGCGTCCCAGGATGAGTCTGCGCGCGCCGAGAGGGTTCGGCGCCGGAGAGACTCGCATGGGACTGCTCGACTCGATGTTTGGTGGAGGGACCAACCTCACGCTCACGCTCGACCGACCGACGGGATCGCCCGGCGGCGTCATCGGCGGGGCCATCACGCTCACCGGCGGCAAGAAGCCGCTCAAGCTCACGACGCTGCGGGCGCACCTGATCTACGTCTCGGTGCACTCCAACCCCGAAGGGGGACTGCCCGACATCCAGACCCGCGTGGTGGGTGAGCAGACCGTCGCCGCGGGCATCGACCTCGCGCCCGGCTCGTCGCACGCCTTCACCTTCCGCATCACGCTCCCCTACGACACGCTCCCCACGGCGCACAACGTCACCTACCGGGTGCAGGCCGTGGCCGACATCCCCGGCGTGAAGGACCCGGCCGCCGAGGTCGACCTCAAGGTCGTCGACGCCGACGTCGACGCGCACCGCACCCTGCCCCTGCAGGAGATCTACGCGCGCTTCCCGGGGCTGCAGTCGCCCGACCCCACGCAGCTCTGCCGCGCCATGAACGACCTCTTCCTCGAGTGCTACTCCAACGGGGGGCAGTTCATGGAGGCCGAACCGCTGCTCGCGCACCACATGCGAACGGGCTCCGTGGAGGTTCGCCGCCAGGCGCTCCAGGCCTGGGCCAACCTGGTCGACAACCGGGTGCAGCCGCAGCACCTGCAGTCGCTCTACGCCGTGGCCAACGTCCCCGGGCTCGACCAGGAGACCTTCGACGAGGTGATCCGCTCGGCGTGCAAGTTCGCCGAGGAGGGCGCCTTCGCGATGGTGCAGCAGCTCGCCACCTACGCCGACCCGCACGTCCGCCGGGTCACCGCGGAGAGCCTTCGCTTCCACGCCGCGTCTCGCTTCCAGGGCAAGCGCGAGCTGCTGATCCAGATGATCCGCGACGCCGACCCGCAGGTGCGCGCCGCGGCCGTCATGGCCTTCGGGGATTTCCGCGACGACCAGCAGGTGATGTACGGCGTCGCCAACCAGATCGACAGCGACCCCTCTCCCGAGGTGCAGGCCGCCTGCATCGGGACCCTGTCGCTGGCGCACCACCACGGCCTCGGCGAGCTCACCCTCGCGGTCTACGAGAAGCACGTCGCCAACCCCAACGAGCGGGTGCGCCAGGAGATCGCGGAGAACCTCCACTGGCAGCCCGAGGCCGCCGCGCAGCGCATCTGGGGCCTCGCCCAGCGGCTGCTGAGCGACTCCTCGGAGAGCGTGCGGCGCGCGATGGCGTTCCAGTTCTGCAACATGGAGCGCTTCCCGCAGCTTCTGCCGTTGATCCAGCACGCGGCGGAGAACGACCCCTCGGCGGAGGTTCGCCGCGAGGCCCTTCGCGGGATGGCGCGCATCTCACCCCCGCAGCAGCTCATCGCCTACTACCAGAGCAAGCTCAACCAGAACCCCGACACCGAGACCCTCTGGGCGATCATCAGCGGGCTGCGCGACCACAACACCACGCGCGAGGCCAAGGCCCTGCTCACCCGGCTGGGGCAGCACCCCGACCAGGACATCGCCAACGCCGCGCGCGACGCGATGAGCTGATCGCTCGCTCGCCCCAACGGACCCATTGAAGGAGACCGCGATGTATTTCGAGATGTTTCAGCAGATGAAGAAGATGCTCGGGCAGTTCGACGTGTGGTTCGAGCACGCCGAGGCGCACGCGAAGGCGAAGTCCTTCGACGCCAACGTGTACCTCGGGCTGCGGCTGGCGCCCGACCAGTTCGCCTTCGCCCGCCAGGTGCAGGTCGCCTGCGACACGGCGAAGCTGGGCGCCGCGCGCCTCACCGGGAGGGAGGCCCCCAAGCACGAGGACAACGAGGGCAACCTCGGCGAGCTCAGGGCCCGCGTCCACTCCACCATCGCCTACCTCGACACCTTCAGCGCGAAGGACTTCGAGGGCACCGCGACCCGGGTCGTCACCCAGCCCCGCTGGGAGGGAAAGACCATGACCGGCGCGGCCTTCTTCCTCCAGCACGTGGTGCCGAACTTCTTCTTCCACATGTCGCAGGCCTACGCGATCCTCCGCCACAACGGCGTGCCGCTGGGCAAGCGCGACTACCTCGGCGCGCTCGACATGCGCGCTCCCTGATCGCCTCCCGCGACGGCCTCCGCCAGCGCGCGGATGGTCAGCGGCGAGCTCCCCTCGGCCTTGTTGTTCACCAGCACCCACGTCTCCAGTCCGCCGCCCAGGGCCTCGACGATCACCGAGAGCGTGTCCGCCCGCCTCGCCGGGTCGACGTCCTGGAGTCGGTTGAAGGGGGCGAAGTCGCGCCTTCGCTCTTCGTATCGGGTGTGCGGCGGCATGAGCAGCCGCACCACCGCGAAGGGCTGATCGCGCAGCGCCGCCACCGCGCGCTGCGCCCCGGGCAGCGGCATGTGCGTGTGGAGGTTGTAGACGTGGGCCGCGCGGCGCTCGCGGAGCACGCTGGCGTAGGCGGTCTTGAGCAGCCCCGGGTCGCGCAGCTCGACCGCCACCGGGATGCGCGGGTCGAGCTCGGAGAGCATCGCGTCGAGGCGCCGCGCGAAGGCCGCCGCGTCGCCCGAGAAGGCCCGCGGCACCATCGGGAACTCGAAGAGCACCGCCGCGGTGTGCGGGAGGAAGTGCCCCAGCACGGCGTCGCCGAGGTCGCGCTGGAAGCGCTCGACGGAGCAGTAGTCGGGGTTGGCGACGGGGGCCTCGTCGCGGCGGTTGGGGACGATCGCGGAGGTCACGCTCGCGGGCGCCTTGAGCACGCACTTGAAGCCCGGAGGGAGCTGCGAGGCGTAGCGGTCGAGGTCCGCCGGGGGGAGCGGCGCGTAGTAGCTGCGGTCGATGCCGACGGTGGTGAGCAGCGGGTGGCGGGCGTACTCGCGGAGGCCGTCGTGGGCGAGGTCGGACTCGGTGTAGCGGCGCGACCAGACGAGGCCCTCCCAGCCGGTGGAGAACCACGAGCTGGTGCCGAAGTGGAGCTTCTGGGGGAGGCGGGCGGCCACCGCGGCGGCCTCGCGGTAGACCGGGCCGAGGGGGTCGGGGCCGGCGAAGAGGTCGAGCTGGGCGATGGGGGCGGAGCGGCGCGTGGGCATCGGTGGGACTCTCCGGGTGGGTCAGCGTAGCGGCGCGCCGGAGGAGGAGCCAAGGCTTCGGGCGGCGATCGCGCCAGGCACTAAGATGTCGAGCGATGGACCTGCCCTCCGACGAGACGATCCGAGAGCGACTGGCCTGGGTGGACGGCCTCGCGAAGAGCGACGTGAAGGTGCGGGTGCTGGAGGCCATCGGGTGGCCGCGCGAGGTCGAGGAGCGCTTCTTCGAGGGAGGGGCGAGCTCGCTCCCGGAGGTGAGCTACGACGTCGACCGGGACGCCCTGCGCGACCGGGTGAAGGAGCTCGACCGGGCGGAGAAGAGCATCGAGGGGGACGACCCGATCACCGAGTGGCTGCGCTCGTCGGTGGCCTCGATGCGCGACGCCTCGCGGCTGGTGCTGGCGCTGGGGACGGCGGAGTTCTCGCGGCTCTCGAAGGAACTCTACGGCGGCCCTCGCACTCGCTTCCACGGGGGCAACGAGCGCAACATCGACCTGGCCCACCATGTGATCGAGCGCCTCCGACCGCACGGCAGCGACGAGGCGGTGGACGAGGGCGACGTGGAGACCCTGGACGCCGAGGCGCTGGCGAGCTCGCTTCGGGCGAGGCTGGCGCGCGAGTACCCGAGCATGGCGATCGCGGTGCTGGTCGACCCCGGAGCGACCGCCAAGGTGGTAGCCGGGGCGAGCCGGGTGAGGGTGCGCGCGGACGCGACCTTCTCCCCGTGGGAGGCCGACGCGCTCTGGCATCACGAGGTCGAGACGCACTCGCTCTCCGGGCAGAACGGCGCCGCGCAGCCCGCGCTGGGCTTCCTGCGCACGGGCGGCCCGCGGTCGACGCGCACGCAGGAGGGGCTCGCGGTGTTCAGCGAGCTGCACCACCACTGCGCGTCCATCGAGCGGATGCAGCGCCTCGCCAACCGGGTGCTGCTGGTCGACATGGCCGAGCAGGGGGCGAGCTTCCTCGACCTCTACCGGCACCTGGTGACGCGGGGAGCGCCCGAGCGCGAGGCCTACCTCGACGCGCAGCGGGTCTGCCGCGGGGGCCTGGTCACCGGCGGAGCGCCCTTCACCAAGGACACCGTCTACCTGGCCGGCCTGCTGGACGTGCAGGCCTTCCTGAGCGCGGTGGTGCGCGAGGGCTTCCGCGACGAGATGGAGCTCCTGGTGAGCGGGCGCCTCGCCCTGGAAGACCTGACCGCGCTGGTGCACCTGCGGCGCCGGGGGATCCTGCAGCGCCCACGCTACATTCCCACGTGGCTGCGGCGCTGGCGGACGCTGGTGCCGGAGTTCGCGTTCCTGTCCTTCCTCGACGCCATCGCCCTGCAGCGGGTGCAGTCGCAGTACGAGGCGCTCATCCACGCCGCGACGGAGACGTGACGAATTCTTTGTGGCCCGAGAGACCCGCGATAGGGTCCCTCTTGCCTGAGGGCGCTGCGGTGCTGGTCGAGGTCCTCCCTCCTCGATCCCTGCGGTACCACCCTCCCGGGTGCGTGGACGATGCGGCGCGTGAGCGCTCATCGGACTTCGCGGCAGCGGCTCCGTTCGTACGGCCGCGCGATTGCTGGGGTGCGTCCGTCCACGCATTTCCCGAAGAAGCAGTCGCGCGGTAGTCGAACAGGGGCCGATCTGCCATTTGGGCGACCAGCGACCCCGTCGGCGGTCGCCCCCGGCGGCAGCCCGTACCGTCAGCTCACCGGGGTGCCGAAGTTCTGCGTGGTCGCCTCAGGCCGCTTCACCGGGAAGGGCCCCGGCGTCGGCTCCGGCGGAACCAGCGACGGCGTCCGCTGCACCACCCCGAGGGCCGGCGCTGCGGCCGGCGCGGCGCTCGGGCTCGCCGCGCTTCGGAGGGCCGCGAGCCCGGGCGCGGGAGCCTGCTCGCCGAAGCGGTCGAGCCACCACGCGCCCGCCAGCCCCGCGTAGGTCGCGAGCACCGAGAGGCTGAGCGCCACCATCCAGATCGCCTGCTGCGTCCACCCGGGGCGCGCGCCCAGCGCGTCGATGGTGATCGCCGCCGCGACCGCCGCCATCGGCGCGTAGAGCCACGACATCGCCGAGCGCACCACGGCCCGACGCCACGGCACCTGCTCGGACACAAGGTCGAGGTCGACCATCGCCGTCGGAACCCTCGCCAGCGCCGCCAGCAGCAGGTCGCGCCGCGCGAGGCCCACCTCCAACGAGCCCCCGGCCACCGCCAGCAGCGGCGCCACGAAGAGGTACCTCGGCTCGGCGCTCTGCCCGTGCACCAGCAGCCAGGCGGACACCCCCGCCAGCGTCGCGAGGCGCAGCCCGAGGGTCTGCCCGTGCACGCTGGCGCGCAGCGTCGCGAGGAAGCGTTGGTGCTCGGCGTGGGGGTGCTGCTGGGGTTCCATGAGGCCGGATCGTAGCGGCCTTCGGGGTCGCGAGCCACGTCCGGGGCGTGTAGCGTCAGGGACAGACGCCATGACCGACGCGACCCGCCCCGACGCGCTCCCCGCCCCGCTGCGCGACGAGCTCCTCGCCGCCGTGAGCGCCGCGACGGGCCTCCCCGCTGCGCTCGTCTCCGCGAAGCGCCTCGCGGGCGGAGCCTCGATGGAGACATGGTCCGTCGACCTGCGCGTCGGCGACCGGGCCGAGGCCCTGGTGCTGCGCCGGGACATGGGCGCCAACATGAGCGCCTACGCCCTCGACCGGGCCACCGAGTTCGCCCTGCTGCAGGCCGCCTGCGCCGCGGGAGTGCTCGCCCCGAGGCCCCGCTACCTCTCCGAGCCGGGCGCGGAGAGACGGTGGTTCCTGATGGATCGGCTGCCGGGAGAGAGCGTGGGCCGCAAGGTGGTGCGCTCCCCCGAGCTGGCCGCCGCCCGCGAGGCTCTGGCCCGCCAGCTCGGCGAGGCGCTCGCGGTCATCCATCGGGTTCCGATCGACCGCGGGCTGCCCCCCTTGCCGCGGCCCACGGAGGGGCGCTCTCCCGCGGAGGAGGCGCTCCACCAGGTGCGCGAGGTGCTCTCCTCGCTCCAGCTTCGCAACCCCGTCTGGACCTACGCCCTCCGCTGGCTCAGCGCGCGCGCCCCCGCCTGGGACGGCGCGCTCTCGCTGGTGCACGGCGACTTCCGCATCGGCAACCTCCTCGTCGACCCGGGCGGGCTCGCGGGCGTGCTCGACTGGGAGTTCGCCCACCTCGGCGACCGCCACGAGGACCTCGGCTGGGTCACCGTGCGCGACTGGCGCTTCGAGCAGGACGCGCGCCCCGTCGGGGGCGTCGGGTCGCTCGACGATTACCTGGCCGGGTATTCCTCCGCCGGCGGCGCCCCGGTCGACCGCGACGCCCTCGTCTGGTGGGAGCTTCTCGGCAACCTGCGCTGGGCCGTCACCTGCCACTCCCAGGCGCAGCGCCACCTGGGCGGCGCCGACCGCTCGGTCGAGCTGCTCAGCCTCGGACGCAAGGCCGCGGAGATGGAGTGGGAGCTCATCGACCGCATCGACGCCATCGAGAAGGGAGCGCGCTGAACCGAATGTCCGACGAGCGAGACGCCTTCGAGCAGCACCCCAGCGCCCTCGACCTGATCGACGCCGCGAGGGAGCACCTCGCGACCCGGGTGCTGCCCACGATCACCGACCCGAGGCTGCGCTTCGAGACGCTGGTGGCGACGCACGTGCTGGGCGTCGCCTCGCGCGAGCTCTCCCGCGGACCCGAGATGACCGCGGAGATCGACCGGGGGCGCGCGGCCCTGCCGGGCTCGCCGGAGGGCGACGGCGCCCTGTGCGCGTTGATCGAAGAGGGCCGCTACGATGATCCGGAGGCGGGGGCGGCGCTGAGGCGCTGGCTCCAGGCGCGCAACGAGCTCTCGCTCTTCGCCTGGAACCCGCTCTTCCTCATGCGGGTGAAGGGCTGAAGGGCGCTCAGGCGCTGCGCGGCGGCACCTTGATGCCGTAGTCCTTGATGCGCTCGTAGAGGGTCGAGCGCGCGATGCCCAGCGCCTGCGCCGTGCGGAGCAGGTTGTATCCGCAGCGCTCGAGGGTGCGCTCGATGTGCTGCCGCTCCTGCATCGCCAGGTTGGGTGAGCCGGCGTTCTCCTCGCGGCAGACCTGACGGCGGATCTCCCTCGGAGAGCGCCCGCGCCCGGGCCTGGCGAGCTCTCGGCCCGAGAGGGAGGGATGCAGCGCGTGGGCGACGAGCCGCAGCGTCTCGGCGTCGAAGCGAGGGCGATGCGGGAAGTGGAAGATCACCACCTGCCCGAGCGCCTCGAGGGGGACCGCGAAGCAGGCTGTGCCGTCGAGAAGGCGGATCCACTGCGGGGCGCGGCCTTCCATCACCCCGATGAGCTGGCGGGTGTGGGCGATGGTGGCCACCTGCGGCGAGAGACGGCTGGACTCCAGGGGGCGGGCGCGCAGCACCCCGGAGGGCGCCCGCTCCCAGAGCACCACCGCCGAGGACTGGAGCGCCTCGCCGATGGTCACCGCGAGCCGCGCCGCCCGGAGCGCCGGGTCGAGAGGCATCACCAGCGCCGAGGCGATGCTCCGGGAGAGCCGCTGGCGCCGCTCCATCTGCCGCAGCGCGGTGGCGTCTTGATGGAGCACCAGCGATGCACGACGGCCTCCCCATGTCACTGTCGAAATGCTGACAATGAGCCAGTGTTCGCTGTCATTGTTGTGGCAAGCGAGTGATTGTTCCCTGACAACGCCGCTCGCTTCGGGGGAGCTGTCGAGGGAGCGCGAGAGCGCATCGGCGTCGGAGGGGCTGAGGGTGCGGAGGCCGTCGAGGTAGCGCTGACCCACGGTCGCGAACTTCATCGGGCTCGTGCGCCAGGCGTCGTTGACGTCCCACACGACGCCGGATTCGTCGAGGATGGCCGCGGGGAGGTCGAGGTCTTCGAGGAGCGGACGGTCGTCCGAGGCGTCGCTGCGAGGCGGCTCCGAGGGGAAGGTCGGGGGAGCCGCGGCCGATGAGGAGAAATCGTGCATGGCTGTTCCGCGCGGGGAAGGGGAGGTCGGTGACGAAGCTGGACCGTGGAATTCCTCCGTCGGTTACAAGGCTCATGCCGCCATACGAGGTCGGGTCAGCGGGGGCGCAGTTCGAGCGCGAGGTAGAGCGACGCTCGGGGGTGGGTGACGCCGGGCTGTCTCCAACTGAGGAGGGCGTCGCCGAGGCAGGCGGAGAGGCCCCTCGCCAGCAGCGGGGGATCGAAGGTCACGGCGGTGGCGCGACCTCCGAGGGTGAGGCTCACGACCACGTCGACGCGGCGGATGGTGGCGAGGGAGGCCGGGTCGACGACGCGCGCCTGCTCGATGCAGCGCTCGACCCCGGGGAGCATCGTCGGGATGGCGAGCGCGGCGGAGGCGGCGGAGGCACGCTCGGTGCGCAGCAGCCGGAGGTCCACCGGGCGGGAGGCGGTGGCGCGAGGGGGAGGGCGGTGGCGTCGGCGGCGCCCCTGCGCGGCGAGGGGAGAGGCGGCGACGAGGAGCGCGAGCAGGGCGGAGAGGGCTTCGGGGCGGGTCACGTCCCGGCGTCGGTGCGCGGGTGGCAGAGCGTCGGCGGGTGGTAGGCGGGCACCTCGCGGAGGAGGGCGTCGCTCACCTGGCTCTCGTCGATGATGCGCCGCATCGTCTCGGCGGCGGGCGTGGGGATGCGTCGGCGCGAGGGGTCGCGGTAGTCGACGGTGTAGAGCCCGAAGCGGGGGCAGAACCCTTCGGCCCACTCGAAGTTGTCGATGATCGACCAGTGGAAATAGCCGCGCACGTCGAGGCCCTCGCGGATGGCGCGGGCGACGATGGCGAGGTGCTCGGCGAGGTAGCGCGGGCGGTTGGTCCCGGAGGCGTCGGCGAGGCCGTTCTCGGTGACCAGGATCGGGAGGTTGAAGCGGCGGAGCTCACGCAGCACCAGCAGGAACCCTTGGGGGTAGAGGTCCCAGTCGAGGTCGGACTTGGGCAGCGGCGTGGCGAGCGAGGTCTGCTGCGGCAGGCCCCGGAGGATGGGGAGCGTCGGCAGTCCGCGCACCAGCGAGAGCCCGTAGTAGTTGAGCCCGATGTAGTCCGCGCGGGCGCGCAGCGAGGGGTCGTTGGTGCGGTCGGTCGGGCCGGTGAGGGTGCCGTCGGCGTCGGCGTCGAGGTCGCCGCGGACGATGGCGTTCATGAAGAGGTCGTTGTTGACGTAGCTCGCCGCGCGGGCGCCCGCCTCGTCGGCCTCGTTGCCCGGCCGGTCGGCGCGAAACACCCGGTTGTGCGTGGCGATGGACACCAGCGCGGGGCGGCCTCCGGTGCCCCCGACGCCCGCGTCGGCGTTGCCCGCGACGGCGAAGGTGTCGGCCTCGTGGAGCGCGTCGTAGCCGCGGGCGTGGGCGCGGATCATGTTGGACACGAGCCGCCGCACGCGGTCGAAGTTGAGCGGGGCGCCGGGGGGGAAGACCCCCTGGAGGTATCCGCCCGCGGCGATGACCAGGGGCTCGTTGAGGGTGATCCACCAGTCGACCTGGCGGCCGTACTCCGCGCCGGCGAAGCGCGACCACGCGGCGAAGTCGTCGACGATGCCGTCTCGCACGAAGCCCTGCGTGTCGAAGGGCATCGAGAGGTCGTGGAGGTAGTCGGGGAGCACGAAGTGATAGAGGGTCACCATCGGCACGAGGCGGCGGGCGGCCATCGCGTCGAGCACCCGGTGGTAGTACGCGACGCCTGCCGGGTCGGCGGCGGCGCGGCACTCGGTCATGAACTCCGCGAGGGGGCGGGTGCGGGCGGCGGCGCAGCGGCCCCACTGGGCGCGCGTGGGGAAGAGGCGCGACCAGTCGAAGCCGAGGCGGTAGGCGTTCTGGTGGGTGGCGACGAGGGCGTCGAGGTCGGCCTCGAACTGCGTGTAGCTCTGCGGTCCGTCGTTGGCGCGGTCGCCGTTGAGCACTCGCCCCGGCATGCGCTCCCACTGCCCCCAGTCGGTGCGGTCGAGGCCCCCTTCGATCTGGTAGGGCGCCGTCGCCGAGCCCCAGAGGAAGCCCGGAGGAAAGGGCCCGCGGGGCGATGGCTCGAAGGGCTCGATGGTGAGCGGAACGTCCGCCGGGGGCACGTCCGCGGCGGGGGGAAGGTCGTCCGCGGCGGGGACGTCGGCGGCCCCGAGGTCGCTGCGGGCGGCGTCGAGGACGGCGGCGTCGGCGGGCGTCGAGGGGGTGTCGTCGCAGGCGGCGAGAGCCAGGGGGAGCAGGACGAGCGCGCGCGCGGTTCGCATGGTGGGCAGGGACGCTACCAGAGCGCGGGGGCCGTCGGAACGTGCGCTATGGTCCGCGCGCATGAGCGCAGCAGAGACGGGGGCGAGCCATCTGGTGGTGGGCGTGGCGGGGCACATCGACCACGGCAAGACCGCGCTGGTGAAGGCGCTCACGGGGGTCGACACCGACCGGCTGCCCGAGGAGAAGGCCCGGGGGATCACCATCGAGCTGGGCTTCGCGGCGCTGACCCTCGACGACGGGAGGCGCGCGGCGGTGATCGACATGCCGGGCCACGAGCGCTTCGTGCGCACCATGATCGCCGGGGCGGGGGGCGTCGACCTGATGCTGCTGGTGGTGGCGGCCAACGAGGGGGTGATGCCCCAGACGAGGGAGCACCTCGCCATCGCCGACCTGGTGGGAGTGCGCGGCGGGGTGTGCGCCCTCAGCAAGTGCGACCTCGCCAGCGACGACCTCGTGGAGCTCGCGGTGGAGGAGGTGCGCGAGGTGCTGCGGGGGACGGCGCTCGACGGGGCGCCGGTGATCCCGGTGAGCGCGAAGGAGGGGACCGGGCTGGCGGCGCTGAGGGCGGCGCTGACCGCGGCGGCGGTGAGCCCTCGGGACGCGAGCGGCGCGCCGGTGATGCCCATCGATCGGGTGTTCGCCCGCAAGGGCTTCGGGGTGGTGGTGACCGGGACGCTGTTGGCCGGGACGCTGCGCGAGGGCGAGGTGGTGGCGGTGGGCCCGACGGGGCCGGAGCATCGGGTGCTCACGGCGAGGGTGCGAGGGCTGCAGGTGCACGGCGCGGCGGTGAGCGAGGCGCGCGCGGGCTCTCGGGTGGCGGCGAACCTGGCGGGCGTGGAGGTGGCGGAGGTTCCTCGGGGGCAGTGGGTGTTTCGAGAGGGGGTGGTGGCGGTGACGCGCTCCTTCGACGCGAGGGTGCGGCTGCTGCCGGAGACGAGGCGCGCGCTGGGGAGGCGCACGAAGCTGGAGGTGGCCGCGGGGGCCACGCACGCCCTGGCGACGGTGTCGCTGCTGGAGGGCGACTCGCTGGAGCCCGGGGCCGAGGCGCTGGCGAGGGTGAGCACCGACCGGCCGCTGGTGCTGCGGGTGGGGGAGCGCCTGGTGCTGCGCGGTCCGCCGTCGCTGGCGGGCGTCGGAGGCACCGTCGGGGGGCTCACGGTGGTGCGCCCGATGGCCGAGCGGGTGCGTCGCAGAGCGGTGGCGCTGGAGCGGGCTCGGCGGAGCGCGGCGGGCGACGCGAGGGCTCGCGCGGAGGTGGAGCTCGAGGCCGCGGGGCTGAAGGGCCTCGACGCCGACGGGCTCATGGCGCGCGCGGGCTACGCGGCCTCGGAGGGCAGGGCCGGGGTGGCGGTGGGCGCCGACCGGTGGGTGTCGAGAGCGGCGCTCGAGGCTTTACAAGCGAAGGTATTGGACGCGCTGAGCGGTCAGCACGCGAAGCACCCGGACGAGCGGGGCCTCGACCGGCGGGCGCTGGCGGCGCTGGGCGACGACGCGGTGGTGGACTCGGCGCTGGGCGCGCTGGTGGCGGCGAAGCGGGTGACGCGCGAGGGCGACGTGATCGCGAGGGCGGGGTGGAGGGCGAGGAGCGCGGACGAGACGCCGTACCTGGCGCAGGTGCGCGCGGCGCTGGCGAGGGCGGGCACGTCGGCGCCGAGCGTGAACGAGCTGGCGGCGTCGGTGGGCACGGACGCGAAGGGGATCGCGCTGGCGATCAAGCGGCTGGTCGACCGGGGAGAGGCGCTGAAGGTGACGAGCGAGCTCTACGTGGACGCGGCGGCGATGGGGGCGCTGGAGGCGGCGCTGGTGCAGTGGCTGAAGGAGAAGGGGACCATCGACGCGCAGGGCTTCAAGGAGCTGAGCGGGCTGTCGAGGAAGTGGGCGATCCAGTACCTGGAGTGGTTCGACGGGAAGAAGCTGACGCTGCGCGTGGGGGACAAGCGGAAGCTGCGGGGGTGAGCGCTCGGCTCAGCCCTTGAGCACGATCACCAGCGCCACGACGCTCACCACCAGGATCACCACCGCCAGCGCCAGCACGATCCAGTCGGCGTCGCCCCGGCGCTCCTTCAGGGCCTTCGGGTCGGGCGTCGCGGCGAGCGCCGCCGCGGGCTCCTCGGCGGGCGCCGGGGGAGGGAGCGAGGGCGTCGGCGGGGGCGTCGAGGGCCTCGGCGGGGGCGGCGGGGCGGCCTCGTCGGAGCCCGTCTCGAAGCTGCGGAGAAGCTCCTCGGTGGGGTCGACGAAGCGCAGCGTGCTCTTGCCGATGGTGAACTCGTCGCCGTTCTTCAGGCGCTTCTCGCTGAGCGAGCGGCCGCCCACCACGATGCCGTTCTTGCTGCCCAGGTCGCGCAGCGCGTAGCCCTCGGCGTCGCGCTCCACCTCGGCGTGCTGCCGGGAGCAGTCGCGGTCGTCGAGCAGCACCTCGCAGCCCTCGGCGCGCCCCAGCGTGAGCCGGGAGCCCGCGGCGGGGATCTCCCACCGTCGGCCCGCGGTCTTGCCCGAGCGAAGCTCCAGGTAGGGGGGCGCGCTGTCGCCGCCGAGGGAGCGCAGGGAGTCCCTGAGCAGCCGACGAGCGAGCGTGGCGGTGCGCTCCGGGGGGTCGGCCAGCGCGATGACGAAGGACACCTTCACGGCGTAGTCGCCGACGCCGATCTCGTCGCCGTCACGGAGGAACTTCCTCCGACCCCGCGCGATGGCCACGCCGTTGACGCGGGTGCCGTTGGTGCTGCCCTCGTCGACGATGGAGACGTCCGGGCCGTCGACGCGGATGAGCGCGTGCTGGTCGCTCACCGCCCGCGAGGGAAGGCGCACGTCGACGTGCGCGCCGCGGCCGATGACGACGCGCGGCTGATCGAGGGTGATGGTCTGGGGATCGCTCCCCGGCACCGTGACCAGGAACGTCAGAGCCACGCGGCGGCCGTTAGCGCATCGGTGAGAAGGCCGTCAATTCCCGTGCAATCGGAAGAAGCGCCGCGACGAAAATTGGACGCATCGGAACGCCCCGTCGCATAGGCCGCTCAAGCGCCGAGCGAACTGTGCGGGGACCGCTACCAATGGTCCTCCCGACGTCGACGGGGAGGTGATCCCCGCCGCGGCGGGAGCTCTCTGCCCGTCTTACAGGGGTCGCGAGGAAGAGGAGAGATTCCATGGGTTCCATCGCCACCGCGGATCGGCGCGACCCGACCGCCGCCCGCCGACCGTTTCACGCCTCCGTCGGCCTCGGCGCATACGACGCCACCGACGCCATCTCCGCCGACGCCATCGACCTCTCGGTCGGCGGCATGAGCGTCCGAAGCCCGCTGCTCCCGGACGTCGGGGTGCAGCTGGAGTTTCGCTTCATGCTCGAGGACGGCAAGTCCATCAACACCCGCGGCGAGGTCGTCTGGACCCACGACGAGGGCTCCCGCTCGGGCGCCTTCGGGGTGAAGTTCCTGGCGATGCCGGGCGACGCGAGGGCCTCCCTGCGCCGCTCGCTGGAGCCCGCCATCAAGAGCCCGTCCGGCGCCGAGACCAAGGTCCGGCTGCACCTCGACAGCATGGACGCTCCCTTCCGGGCGAAGCTCCGGGAGCGCCTCCCCGGGGCCGTGGTCGTGGGCCACGAGCTCTCCTTCCTCAAGCTGGGCGGCAAGGTCACCGTCGAGGGCGCGAAGGACAACGAGGCCGGCGTCATCAGCGCCGTCGACGTCGAGATCGACCCGGCCACGCAGAACCCGCGCCTCATCCTGACCATCGACCTCGACGGCGGCGCCCCCGCCCGCGCCATGCGCGTCACCTCCGTCGCCAAGGCCCCGGTCACAGCGGCCCTCATCGACGCCGCGCGGGTCTCGATCCCGCCGGTCGAGGCCGCCCCGGTCGTGGCCGCGCCGGTGGTCGAGGCCGCGACGGTGGCCGAGGCCGCGACGGTGGTCGAGCCCGCGAAGACCCAGCCCGAGCCCGTGAAGGTGGCCGCGAGCGCCGTGGACACCGCCCGCAACGAGCAGGAGCCCGTTCGGGCGAAGTCCTCGACGGTGATCCTTCCTCCCGCTCCGGCGCCCTCGGCGATCGACTCCTCCTCGGACGAGGACGAGGACTTCGACGACGACGCCCCGGCGGGCCCCGCCTGGATGCAGCGTGGCGTCTCGGCGGCGCGAGGCGCCTGGGAGGGCACCGTGCGCCTCGCGACCCCGGTGGCCGCGGGCGTGGTGAAGGGCGTCGGGGCGCTGCGCGCGAGGTTCCAGCGCACCGGCGACGGCGCCGTGGTGGAGGCGCCCCGCAGCGGGCTCCGGCCGCAGCACTCGACCGTGCTCGCGACGGAGAGCGACCCCGACGGGTCGATCGCCCGCAAGCGCAACCGCCGCGTGGTGATGTACGCCGGCGCCGCCGCGGTGCTGACCATCCTCATCATCGCCGTGGCCATCGCCGGTGGGCCGAGCGCCACCACGCCCCACCCGCAGGTCGCGGTGACCACCGACCCTGCTCCCGTGGCCGAGCTCGCTCCGCCCCCGGCGCCCGCCCCCGCGGTGCCCGAGATGGCGAACGAGGAGCCCGCCCCGATGGGCGCCGAGCCCCGGATGATCGCGGCCGGCGGCAACAACCTCCCGGCCGACCTCCAGGGCGCGGCGCTCTCCGCGAACCAGGTCGACGGCACCCAGGCCGTGGTCGTCCGCAGCCGCCCCCGCGCGGCGGCCTTCGTCCCCGCGGTGACGCCCTCCCGTCCGGTGGCCGCTCGCCCGGTGGCGGCGGTGACCGTGGCGCCGGCTCGCCCCGCCGCGATGGGCAACGCCAGCGTGCGCGTCGGCACCCGCCTCGCGCTTCGCATGGACGGCCCGGTGGTCTCCATCACCGGCCCGGGCACGCGCGGCAACACCATCTCGATGGTGATCCCCGGCCGGCGCTCGCTCGACCTCGCGGCCTCGCTGGCCCGGATGGACTCGCGCATCCTCAACGCGGGGGTGATCAACCGCGCCGCCGGGGCCGAGCTCACGCTGCGCTTCCGCGAGGCCGCTCCGCCCTTCTTCGCCCACGCCCGAGGCAACACCCTCGAGGTCGTCCTCGGCGCCACGCCGGGCGCCCCCGCCCCGGCCCGCCGCGCCGCCGCGCCCGCCCCGGTGCTGCGCGTCTCGCGTCGCTGACCGAAGGCCCTCCGCTCCTCCCCGACCGATCCCCATCGCCCGCCACGGTCCTTGCCACCCGCGCTCGGGGTGTGGGATCACCCGCCCCATGAAGATCGAGACGCTCGCGATCCACGCTGGCCAGCACCCCGACCCCACGTCCGGCGCCGTCATGACGCCGATCGTGCTGTCGAGCACCTTCGCCCAGGACGGTCCCGGTCATCACAAGGGCTACGACTACTCGCGCAGCGGCAACCCCACCCGCGGCACCCTCGAAGCCTGCGCCGCGGCGCTCGAGGGCGCCCGCCACGGCCTGGCCTTCGCGAGCGGCTGCGCGGCCACCACGACCATCCTCCACACGCTGTCCCCGGGCGACCACGTCATCTGCGGCGACGACGTCTACGGCGGCACCTTCCGCATCATCGACAAGGTCATGAAGCCCATGGGCATCACGGCGACCTTCGTCGACATGACCGACCTCGCGCTCACCGAGGCGGCCTTCCGCCCGGAGACCAAGATGGTCTGGCTGGAGACCCCCTCCAACCCGATGCTCAAGGTGTTCGACATCGAGCGCGTGTGCGCCATCGCGAGCCGCAAGGGCGTGCCCGTCGTGGTCGACAACACCTTCGCGACGCCGATGATCCAGCAGCCGCTCGGGCTCGGCGCGACGGCGGTGGTGCACTCCAGCACCAAGTACCTCAACGGCCACTCCGACGTCGTCGGCGGCCTGGTGATGTCCAACGACGACGAGCTCGTCCAGAAGGTGCGCTTCCTCCAGAACGCCATGGGCGCGGTGCCGTCGCCCTTCGACTGCTTCCTCGTGCTGCGCGGCCTGAAGACCCTGCCCGTGCGCATGGACCGTCACGCCGCCAACGCCCAGATCATCTCCGGGTACCTGCACCGCAACCCCGACGTCGCCCGCGTGTACTACCCGGGCAACGAGGACCACCCCCAGCGCGAGCTCATCCGTCGTCAGATGAAGACCCCCGGGGGGATGATCTCCTTCGTCATCAAGGGCGCGAGCGGCACCGTGGCCGAGCGCTCGCAGCGCTTCCTCTCGGCGCTCAAGGTGTTCACCTGCGCCGAGAGCCTCGGCGGGGTGGAGTCGCTCATCGAGCTGCCCGCGGTGATGACCCACGCCTCGGTGCCCGCGGAGACGCGCGCGCTGCTCGGCATCGACGACGGGCTGATCCGCATCTCCGTCGGGCTCGAGGCGGTCGACGACCTGATCGGCGACCTGGATCATGCGTTTTCCGCGTCGCGCTAGCCGACTGCGGTAGATTCCCGGCAACTCTTCTTGGATGACGGCGGCGGAGGTTCTGTGCTGAAGCAAGCGTGGCGTGGGTTGGCGATCGGTTCGCTGGTGGTGCTCGGTCTCGGCTGCGGCGACGACCCGGTGCCGATGACGGGGCGGGCGTTCTGGCGGGAGGGCTGCACCGCCGCCTCGGCCTCGTCGTGCACGGCCAACAGCCACGCGGTGAGCGGCAGCAACGGCTCGCCGACGGTCATCGTCTCCTGCAACGTCGCGCCGGGCACCGGGGGGACGCGCGTGTCCTTCCAGATCGCCGCCATCGAGCGCGGGCAGAACTTCGAGGAGTCCCAGGAGGCGCTCTTCGCCACCGGGCTGCTCACCGGCGCCGGGGCCGAGCTCCGCAGCGCCGACGACGAGAACGGCTTCGTGCAGGTGCGCGGCTCGGGCTGGGCGGTGCGCAACGCCTCGATCGGGGTCGTGGGCAACTGCCACGTCTTCATCGACCGCATCAACGGCCAGAGCTTCAACGGCCGCATCAAGTGCGACGGCGTCACCGACGACCTCACCCCGCCGCGCACGCGCTACCTCGCCGGCCTCGCCCCGCAGACCGCGGACAACGAGTTCGGAGAATTCAGCTTCACCAACTGTGACAACCGCTGAGGCGCCCCACACTCCCTCCCATGTCGCGATCCAATCCGCCTTCCCGAAGCGCGGCGGGCCTGAAGGTCCTGCTGCTTGAGAACGTTCACGCCAGCGCGCACGAGCTGCTGCTCGACGCGGGCTGCAAGGTCGAGGCGCTCTCCGGCGCCCTCGGCGAGGACGCCCTCATCGAGCGCCTGAAGGGCGTGCACATCCTGGGCATCCGCAGCAAGACCCAGGTCACCGCCCGGGTGCTCGCCTCCACGCCCTCCCTCATGACCGTCTCGTGCTTCTGCATCGGCACCAACCAGGTGGCGCTCGGCACCGCGCACGACCTCGGGCTCCCGGTCTTCAACGCGCCCTTCAGCAACACCCGAAGCGTCGCGGAGATGATCATCTCGGAGATCGTGATGCTCGCCCGGCAGCTCGGCGACCGCGTCCGCGAGGTGCACGCCGGCAAGTGGAACAAGGTCTCCGCGCACTGCGTCGAGGTGCGCGGCAAGACCCTGGGCATCGTCGGCTACGGCCACATCGGCTCGCAGGTGGGCGTGCTCGCCGAGGCCATGGGCATGCGCGTGGTGGCCTACGACATCGCGACCAAGCTGCCGATGGGCAACACGAAGATGATGGACTCCCTCGACGAGCTCCTCGAGGTCTCGAACTTCGTCACGCTGCACGTCCCCGAGACGCCGCAGACCCGGATGATGATCGACGCCGGAGCCATCGCGCGGATGAAGAAGGGCGCGATGCTGCTCAACGCGAGCCGTGGCAGCGTGGTCGACCTCGACGCGCTCTCCGTGGCGCTGCGCGGCGGCCACCTCGGCGGCGCGGCCATCGACGTGTACCCCGAGGAGCCCGAGGCCAACGGCGACGGCTTCGTGTCGGTGCTGCAGGGCGCTCCCAACGTGATCCTGACGCCGCACATCGGCGGCTCGACGCTGGAGGCGCAGGCCAACATCGGCCGCGAGGTGGCCACGAGCCTGGTGCGCTACCTGGAGATGGGGAGCACCGTCGGCGCGGTGAACTTCCCCAACCTGGAGATGGCCCCGACCGCGGGCACGCACCGGCTGCTCAACGCGCACCGCAACGTGCCCGGCGTGCTGCGAGACATCAACCGCATCACCAGCGACCTGGGCGCCAACATCCGGGCGCAGACGCTCGCGACGGACTCCACGCTCGGCTACCTGATCATGGACATCGACCAGGACGTCTCCACCGCCGTGGCCGACGCCGTCCGCGCGCTCGGCACCAGCATCAGCACCCGCGTCGTGTACTGATAGTCTCGGCGGCGATGAAGACCGCCGCCCTCCCGCTGATCGCGCTGCTCGCCACCGGGTGCGCCGGACCCATCGCCGCGAGCCCCGAGGCGCGCACCGCCCGCTACCTCCACTCGATTCGTGGGCGCTCGGCCTTCGAGACGGTCTTCGTGAGGGAGATGCCCAAGGGGGGAGAGCTTCACACCCACCTCAGCGGCGCCGTGTACGCTGAATCCTATCTCCGGTGGGCCGCCGAGGACGGGCTCTGCGCCCGACGCTCGCCTCCGTCGATCGTCGACCCGCCCTGCGACCCGGCGCGAGGCGACGTGAGCGGGGCGGCCATCGCGCTGGATGTCCCGCTCTACCGGGCGCTCGTCGACGGCTTCTCGATGCGCAATTTCCCCTACGCGACGGGCTCCGGGCACGACCACTTCTTCGACACCTTCGAGCGCTTCGACGCGAGGCGCGAGCGCTACGGCGACATGCTCGCGGAGGTCGTCTCCCGCCTCGCCCGGCAGAACACCCGCTACGTCGAGGTGATGCAGTCGCTCGGCGTCGGAGGCGCCAACCGCCTCGGCCGCGAGGCCGGGTGGAGCGACGACCTCTCGGTGATGTCCACGCGGGTGCCGGAGAGCGCCGTCGCGGCGGTGGTGGCCGACGCGAGGCAGCGCATGGACGCCCAGGAGGCCCGGATGCGCGCGCTGCTCCGATGCGGCCAGGCGGGGGAGGACCCGGGCTGCGGGGTGACGCTGCGCTACCTGGTGCAGATGATCCGCACGGTGCCTCGGGAGGAGGTGTTCGCCCAGGCGGTGGCGGCGGTGGCGATCATCGAGGCCGACCCTCGCGCGGTGGGGCTCAACCTGGTGGCCCCGGAGGACGACCCGGTGGCGGTGCGCGACTACCGCGACCACATGAGGGTGATCGACCACGTCACGAGGCACGGCACCCGGGTGAACGTCGCCCTGCACGCCGGGGAGCTCACCCCCTCGCTGGTGACGCCGGAGGTCGCGAGCGACCACGTGCGGCTGGCGGTGGAGCTCGCGGGCGCGCGGCGCATCGGGCACGGCACCGACATCGCGTGGGAGCACGACGCCCGGGGCACGCTCGCGATGATGGCCTCGCGAGGCGTGGCGGTGGAGCACTGCCTCCGGAGCGCGGACGTGATCCTCGGGCTGCGCGGGGCGGAGCACCCGTGGGGGCTCTACCGGGAGGCGGGCGTGGCGCAGGTGCTCTGCACCGACGACGAGGGCGTCTCGCGCACGGACCTCTCCCGCGAGTACCTCCTCGCGGTGCAGTCCTTCGGGCTGGGGTGGACGGAGCTCAAGACCCTGGCGCGCAACGCGCTGTCGCACTCCTTCCTGCCGGGCGCGACGCTGTGGGAGCGAGGCGCCATCAACGCGGCGTGTCGGTCGGAGGTGCCGGGCGCGGAGCGTCCTGGCGAGGGCTGTGCGCGCTGGCTGGCAGGGAGCGAGCGGGCGAGGGAGCAGTGGCGCCTCGAGGCCTCGCTGCGGCGCTTCGAGGCGATGTGGTGAGCCCTCGCTAACCCGCCCGCTGTCTCCGCGCCGGGCCGCGCCGCTGCACCGCGCGCACCCGGTCGAGCCTGCCCGTGGGCAGCACCCGCTCTCCGACGATCACCGCGGTCTCCAGCTCTGCTGCATCGACCGCCGCGGTGAGCCCGGCGGCCTCGTCGTCGAGCACCAGGTCGCTGCCCCGGGCGAAGGGCGTGAGCGCGGGCAGACAGACGATCCCCGGCGCCCAGGCGAAGGCCATCACCTTGGTGCGGGCGCCCACCGCGTCGCGCAGCACCAGCGCCGGGTGGTGGTGGCCGATCACCACGCGGCCTCCCCCTCGCCGCGCGCTCGCCCGCTCCGCGCGCAGGACCTCCGGGTCGTCGCCGTGCAGCGCCACGTGGGTGCCGAAGACCCAGCGTTCGCAGACGGTGACGCCGCGGCCATGAAGCGCCGCGTCGAGGCCGCGGTCGTGGTTGCCGGGGACGATCACCGCGGCGCAGCCGTCGAGCGCCGAGAGGAGCCCGTCGAGGGCGCTCGCTCCATCGGGCGAGGCGCGCATCGACGCAGGACCGTGGACCACGTCGCCCGCGATCACCACCGTGGCCGGGTCGAGGCGCCCTCTCAGCCGGGCGATGCGGGCGAAGAGCTCGCGGTCATCGACGCCGGGGAGCAGGTACCCGCGCGACTGGAGCGAGCGCACGTAGCCCGCGTGGACGTCGGCGATCACCAGGGTGCGGGTCGCAGGGTCGAAGAGCCCTCCGGGGGCCACGCAGCGAAGGTCGTCGTCGAGGGTCAGCATCGCGCAGCTCACGGCTGCCCGAGCGTCGCCTGGAAGAGCCGGTTGGCCGCGTCGAGCAGCGCCCGCTCGGGGTCGTCGCCGCGCACGGCGTCGCGGTCCATCCAGGTGCGCGCGGGGATGCTGAGCGGAGACGGGCCATCGAGACGGTGGAGGTGCCAGCGTCGCCCGGTGCGCTCGGCCAGCGCCTCGAGGGCACGCTCTCCTTCGAGGGTGGTCCAGAGCGTGTGGTCGAGCGCCCGCAGCAGCACGTGCCCCGGGTCGTGCTTGCGCAATACATCGTGGAGCAATCCAGGGGTCGCCGCCCCGGCCTTCGTCCCCGGCATCCAGAGCTGCGCCACGCGGGCCACCTCGCGGAAGTACGCGCCGCTCAGCACCCCCTCGGAGAGCGCCCCCATGGCGACCTCGCGCAGCCCCTCCGGAGAGAACCACCGTCGCAGCGTCTCGAGGGATGCCTCCGCCAGCGAGGCGTCCGCGGTCACGCACACCGCCTCGTCGAGGGCGCACACGCTGGCGGCCTCGCCGGTCTCGTCGCGGTAGCGGGCGGCGACGGCGCGGGCGATGAGCTCGTTGGCCATCGATCCCGCGAAGGTGAAGGCCACGAGGTGGGCGCGCGCTCCGTCGCGGTGAAGCTCCACCACGAAGCGGTCGGTCGAGGGCAGCGACGCGTGGCGGTGCTGGGCGCGGACGAGCTCGCACACCGCTCGGGCGGTGACCGGGTGAACGCCCAGCAGCGAGGTCACCCTCTCGACCAGCTCGGCGGGAGCGAGGTGGACGAGCGCGCCGAGCTCCGTCCAGAGGGCCTCGACGGCGTCGGCCACCTGGGCGCTCTGCGCCGCGCGCTGCCCGTGCCACGCCGGGAGCGCCCGCTCGGGGCTGTGGTCGGGGCGCACCAGCAGCGCGTCGCTGGCGCGCTCGGTCACCCGCCACTTGCGGCCGCCCAGCACGAAGCGGTCGCCCACTTCCAGCGAGACCGCGAAGCGCCCGTCGAGCTGCCCCACCACGCGGCGCCCGTGGCGTACCTCCACGGTCACCTCGCCCACGATGGTGCCGATGCCCTGGCGGTAGAGGCGCTCGGAGCGCCTTCCGCTGATGGCCCAGCGCTCCCCGTCGCTCACCGCGCGCGCCATCTCGGGGTAGGCCGCGAGCGCGTCGCCGCCGTGCGCGAGGTAGCCCATCACCCGCTCGAGGTCGTCGCTGCTCAACCCTCGCAGCGAGGCCGAGGCGCGCAGCCCCTCGCCCACCTCGCTCGCCGTGGCCGAGCCCAGTTGCAGCCGCCCCAGCGCCGCCTGCACCGCCACGTCGAGGTCGCCCACCCTCAGCGTGATCGGCTCGACCTCGCCGCCCTGCGCCGCGCGAATGGCCGCCGCGCAGCGCACCACGTCGAGGGCGCTGGTGGGGATGAGCTCCGCGCGCGCCGGTACGCCCGGTCGATGATCGGCCCGCCCCGCGGCCTGGAGCAGCCGCGAGGTGGCGTTGGGGGCGCCCAGCACCAGCACCCGGCGCACCGCGGGCAGGTCGACGCCCACCTCCAGGGCGCTGGTCGCGACCACCACGCGGAGCGACCCGGCGCGCAGCGCGTCGGCCACGCGGGCGCGCTCCTCCAGGGAGAGCGACCCGTGGAAGCACGCCACGCCGTAGCGGGCGGGGAGGACATCGCGCAGCGCCACGGACCACTGCTCCGCGCGGGTGCGGGCGCCCACGAAGAGCAGGGTGGTGCCGTCGGTCTCGGCCACCTGCCGGGCGATCATGGGGAGCACCTTGCGCCACGCCCACGATCCATCGGGGAAGGCCTGCTCCATGGGGGGATCGGTGATGCGGAGTTCGGCGGGCGCCTCGTTGGCGACGGCGATCACCTCGGTGTCGGGGTGCACCCAGGCGGCGAGGGCGTCGAGCGGGCGCGCGGTGGCGCTCAGGGCGAGGCGCCGAGGGGGAGGGGAGGCGTGAAGGGCGGCCCAGGTGTCGAGCAGCGAGAGGGTGGTGGAGAGCAGGGCGCCGCGCTTGCCGGCGGCGAGCAGGTGCAGCTCATCGAGCACCACGGCGCGGACCCCGGTGAGCATCTCCCGGCCCGGCCCTGCGAGCAGCACGGCGAGGGACTCCGGCGTGGTGAGCAGCACCTCCGGGGGGCGCTCCCTCTGCGCGGCGCGCTGCTTCGGGCTGGTGTCGCCGGTGCGCTGGGCCACGCGGAGCGCTCCTCCGAGCGAGGCCACCATCGCGGTGAGGGCCTCGGTCTGCGTGGCGGAGAGCGCGCGCACCGGGGCGATGTAGAGCACGCGCACCCCGGCCGGAACCTCCGTCGGATGGGCGATCAGCTCGGCCATGAGCGGGAGCATCACCGCGGCGGTCTTGCCGCTGCCGGTGGGCGCGGTGACCAGCAGGGGGCGGCCCTCATCGAAGGCCGAAAAGACAGCGCGCTGCACCGCCGTCGGCGCGTCGCCCCGGGCGGCGAACCACCCGGCGACGAGCGCGGCGGCGCTGCGCCCGGAGGGAGCGACGCTCGACCGACGGACCCGCGGGCGGCGAGCGCGAGGCGTCGCTGGGGCTTCGGGGCGGAGGCGGGCGGTGGCGCTCATCGGGTGGATCGGAGGGGGAGGATCTTTGCGGAGGGAGAGAGCAGTAGCGCAACCACCGTACACGGGGGAGCTGTGACCGGCAGGCGAGCACGGCGCGTCGCTGATTTGGCAACGACGGCCGTGCGGTCGTCGTCGGCGCCATGCTAGCTTCGCGTTGTGGAGGTCGTGCTCCGCAAGCTTGGTCCGAAGCCTGGACGCCCGGTGGTTGGCCGCCTCGTGCGAGCGCCCCGCCGTGGGGCCGTGGTCGTCATCGAATTCCCCGATGGGCTCCACGAGTACGTGACCACGCCGGTGCGTCGCATCCTCCGGGTGGCGGGCGAGGAGGTCTACTACCTCCAGACGACCAACAGCCGGTACCGCCTCGAGGTGCGCCGCGCCTCTCCGTCTGCGACCGAGAACAGCATCGTCCGTTAAGGACGCACCGAAGGTCTCGGCCGCCGGGTGGTGGCGAGCGTCGTGCCCCCTTACGGCGAGTGCGCGATGTAGACCGCGGGGCCGCCCGAGCGCGTGTCGCTCCAGGCCAGCCAGATCGTGCCGTCCGCCGCGAGCGCTGCCGCCGCGTGGCTGCCGTGCCAGCGCGTCAGGTCGACCGTGGTGCTGAGCGTGAACCGCGCCCCCGACACCCGCTCGTTGGGCCCGCACGGCTGCGCCGCGTCCGCGGGGCAGCGCGCGTAGGCCACATGGCCGTCGCCGTGCCGATTGTCGAGCCAGACGACATGCACCGCCGAGCGCGTGGCGTCGCCCGCCAGCGCAGCGAAGCCGTGCGTCGCGCAGGGGGCGTCGTCGTTCACGGTGCGCACCCGCCAGGTGCCCGAGGCCTCGCGCGTGGCGAGCCGCACGTTCCATCGCCCGTCGGGCGTGCCCGCCACGTAGAGCACGTGGACGGAGCCGCCCACCACCGCCACCTGCGGCGGCTGCGCGACCACGGACTCGCCCTCCCCGCTGACCGCCACGGGCGCCTCGAAGGGCCCGGCGCCGTCGCGGTCGGAGGCGTACCGCACGACGTTGTGGGTGTCTCCGAGCGCCGAGCGCGTGTTGGCGCGGCTCTGCATCACCCAGGCGACGTGCGCCGCTCCCGCGGCATCCACGGTGACTGTCGGGGCCGCCGGCTCGACGTCGATGCGCCCGACCAGGCCTACGCCGTCGAGGACGGCCGGTACGCTCCAGTGCGCGCCTCCGTCGTCGGAGTGCTGCGCCGTCACCCAGGCGTCGCGCCGCGTCGAGCGCGTGAGGTAGACCACATGGAACCGGTCGCGGGCGGGGTTTCCTGGCGCCGCGCCGATGGCCAGCCACGGCGGGTCGCAGCCGCCCGCGCAGCGTCCGAGCGGGGTGATCGAGCGGCCGTCCTCCCAGTGGACCCCGTGGTCGGTGCTGCGCGAGACCCGGACCGAGGGCGACGGCCGGTCGAAGGTGAGCGCGAGGTACGACGCCCAGAGCGCCCCCGCGCGGTCGTACGCGATCACCGGGTTGATGGTGTTGTTGAACTCGCGGTCGGTGAGCACCCCGTCCATCGCCCACGAGCCGTCCGCGCGGCGGCGGCTGAGCCCCGAGACCAGGTTGGTCCCGGGGTCGTGCCCGATGTAGGAAACGGTGACGGTGCCGTCGACCGGGGAGAGCGCGAGGGACGGCTCCGCCTCCGTGTCGCTGTCCGGCCGCTCGCGCGACGCGCTCTCGCCGTCGCCCGTGAACGACCCGCGGGGCAGCGCGTCGCCGCTCGCGCAGGCCCCGCCGTCGGCGCTCCCGGTCGGGGCGGGGTCGGGCAGGCAGCCGCGAGGCAGCGTCGGGGACGGGCGCACGCACACGTAGCCCTCGGCGCCGCGGCACTCGGCGTCGTCGGAGCAGCGCCGGACGCAGTAGCGGGTCGAGCCCTCGGAGAGGCAGTAGGCGTCCCCGGGGCAGGGGCGCAGGAGGCAGTCCTGGGTGCAGTACCCGCCGGGAAACCCGCGCGCGGAGGTGTAGCAGCGCTGCCCGCCCCGGCAGCCCGCGACGGCCTCCACCATCTCGCGCTCGTCCGAGCAGCCGAGGCCGATGCCCGTCGGGGCGTCGGACTCCCCCGCGTCGGCGGCGTCGACCGTCGCTGCGTCGGGCGGGGAGAAGGCGCGGCGCGAGCCGTCCTCGCAGCCCAGGGCGAGGGCCGCCGCCGTCAACGCCGCGAGCCCCCTCATAGCGGCGGCGCGATCGACACGAGGTCGCCGCCCCCCGGGTACATGAACGAGGTGAAGGGCGCGAAGCCGTAGACCCGCAGCCCGAAGCGGGTGCCGGTGGTCTCGCCCTCCAGCCGGTGCGCGCCCTGGGAGAGCGGCAGGCGGTAGAGGTCGCGGGCTCCCAGCACGCCGGTCGGCGCGGCGGTCACCGCCCGGCCGTCGAGGCGCACCCGCCCACCGCGGGCGATCACCACGTTGGCGAAGGAGGGGACGAACGCCGGGGGCACGAAGAAATCATACCGGGACCGGTATTGCTCGACCGGCGTCTCGATGGACATCGCAGGGTCTCCGACGATGCCGCGGGCGACCACGGTCTCGCGGCGGAAGTAGTCGGCCCCGACGAGGAAGGTCGCGACCAGGAGCGGGGCCGAGCCGACGACGACGTAGTCTTCGCGGGACTCCACCGTGAGCGACTCGCCGCGCGCGAGGCGGGCCGGCGCGTGGGCGCTCGCGGGCTCGAAGGTGACCTCCGTGGCGTCGTGGACGGCCACGATGCGGGCGACGGTGGGCTCGCCCTCCGGGTGGTCGCGCTTCGCCGTGGGGTAGGGCTCCGAGCGGGAGACCACGTACCGCTGGCCGAGCGTCTCGACGGGCGGGATCTGCTCCTCCAGGTGGTCGCAGGCGTAGCGGTCGTAGGGGATGTTGGCGCACTCGTGCCCCGAGAACACGGCGACCGGCTCGGAGGACTCGACGACGGTCCCGGTGAGGTCTTCGCCGGCGACCGGGAGGCAGAAGCGGGTGTCCGTCACGCGGTCGAGGACGTCTCGCGCGCAGGCCGGATCGACCGACGAGATGAGCTGCACCACGTCGCCCACGCCCAGCGTGAAGGCACGGGACTCTCCGGCGGGCCCCGCGGCGATGCCCACGCCCGCGGCGACGCCGCCCGCGAGCCGCACCGTGACCCGCGTGTCGGGGCGGGTGCCGACGATGGACACGAAGCCCGCGCTGGCGGACCACTCGGTGCGGGCGTGGGGCAGCGCGCGCTGGGTCGGCCACGAGACCACGACGTGCTGACGGCCGAGCGACGCCGCGGGCAGGAGCAGCGACGCGTCGCCGGTGTAGGAGAAGCACGCGTCGCCCTGCTCGCAGTCGACCGTGCGGCTGAACTTCAGCGGGTTGAACTGGTACGCGGTGACCGGCGCCGTCGCCCGGAGGTGGAGCGCCCCGCCGCGCACCAGCGCGCTCGCGCGGTGGAGGTGATCGACGCCGTCCACCAGCGCCGCCTGCCAGGGGACCTCCATGGTCCCGGTGCCGCCGCCCGCGATGACGCGCTCGACCGGCGCGGCGAGGGCGCCCCCGTCGAGGGTGACGCGGACGGGCGAGGGCCACGGGTTGCTGACCACGAGGGTGAAGGGGAAGTCGGTCGGGCTCTGCCCGTCCGCCAGTCGCCCGAGCTCAGGGTGCAGCGTCTGGACGGGCCAGAACTCGCAGCCGCGGGTCTCGCGGCGGAGCGACGCCTCCTCGCAGGCGCGCACGCACCGGCCCTCGGCGCAGACCTCGCCCGCCGCGCCGTCGCAGCGCGCGGCCGCCACCCGGGCGGTGCCGTCGGCGTTGCAGGTGCTCGGGGAGAGGCCGTCGTCGCCGCACGAGGTCTCGAGAGGCGCGCAGGCGAGGGCGGGCGCGTCCATCGCCCCGGCGTCGGTGACGGGCGCGGGCGTCGGGTCGCCCTCGCACGCTCCCAGGAGGAGCACCGCCAGACATGGCATCGACCGACGCGCGCGGCTCATCACCGATGGGCTCGTAGCGAAGCGCGGCGTGGAGCACAAGTGCTGCCCGGGCGGGGTCATGGCGAGCGCAGCTCCCCGCGGGTCTCCAGCGGGCGCGGCTGGCGGCGCACGAGGTCGAAGGCCCACACGGCGAGGCCGTACGCGTAGATCTGGTCGGGGCCGCTGCGGCCGACGGGGGCGTCGCGCTCCACGGCGAGGTGCAGCTCGAAGGGCTGCAGGCGCCCGATGACCTCCACCGTGAGGTCGAGCTCCGAGGGCACCACGGGGTTGTCTGCATGACGGTCGCTGAACATCGTTCCCTCCAATCCGAAGGAGATGTGGTCGTGCCAGAACGACAGCTCGGCGTGGGCCACGTAGCGAAAGAGCGCGACGCCCGTGTTGTCGGGGCGTGCCGCGTAGGTGGGGTTCCAGGCGAACCAGCCGAGGGCGACCCAGCCGGAGAGGTCGCCGTCGCGCAGCGCGCGGGCGAGCCCGGGGAAGGTCGTCCCGAGCGAATAGAGGTATCGCGCGCGGACGTCCACGTAGGTCTGGGTGAAGCCGCTCACGCCCACCGGGCGGTCGTGCTCGTAGTGGGCGCCGAGCTCCAGCAGCCCGGGGCCGGCGACCCAGGTCGAGCGCAGCCCGGTCACGACGTCGAACTCCGTCGGCGACAGGGTGCTCAACCCTGAGGCGGTGCCGTCGGTGAAGAGCGTCACGTCGAGCGGCACCGTGAGGCGCTGCCCGACGAGGTCCATGTCGGCGTGGGCGGCGTAGCGGAAGAGCGCGAGGCCCGCGTTGTCGGGGTACGCCCCGTAGCTGAGGTTGACCGGGGCGACGCCGAACTGAAGCGCGCCGGAGAGGTTGAACCCGCGCGTCTCCAGGTCGAGGGCGCTCGAGCGCAGGCCCTCCTGCGCGCCCCGCGGCGCCTCCTGGGCGAGCGCGGTCGTCGCGGCCAGCAGCGCCGACAGCGCGAGGGGGCCCGCCGCGCGCACCGCCTACGCCTCCTCGACCGCGAGCGGGAGCCAGAGGGAGACGCGCGTCCCGGCGCCGCCCTGCCCCGCCGTGCAGTGGATCCGGCCGCCGTGCAGCTCGACGATCTCCTTGCAGAGGTAGAGCCCGATGCCGGTGCCGCGCGGGCTCTCCTCGCGGGCGAGGTGATGGTGCTCCACCCGGAAGAACTTCTCGAACACCCGCTGCCGAAACTCCTCCGGAATGCCCGGCCCCGTGTCCGTCACCTCGAACTCCACGCGCTCTACCGCGGAGGACGCCGCCAGGGTGACGGCCACCGAGCCGCCGGCGGGCGTGTACTTCAGGGCGTTGCTGAGCAGGTTGTCGAACACGATCCGCAGTCGGCCGCGATCGGCGCGCACCGGCCGCGTCACGCTCGCCTCGACGGTCATCGTCACCCCGAGCTCCTCGGCGTGCGGCTGCGCCCGCGCGGCGGCCTCGCGCGCGAGAGCGCCCAGGTCCACCAGCTCGAGCTGCAGCCGCAGCCGGCCGGCCTCGATGCGGGTGACGTCGAGCAGCTCGTCCACGGTCTCTCCGAGCTGCTCGACGCCGCCGATCGCGGTGTCGATGAGCTCCCGGGGCCGGGCGTCGAAGGCGGCCCCCTCCTCGCGCAGCATCAGCAGCGACATGCGGAGCGTGGTGACCGGCGTGCGCAGCTCGTGCGAGGCGACGGCGATGAGCTGGGCGCGCATCTCGTCGAGCCGGGCCAGCTCGGTCACGTCGGAGAGCACCACGATGATCCCCGCCCGCTCCTCCTCGCGGCGCGCGGCGGGGATCATCCGCGACGAGAGCTGGCGGAGCTGGTCGCCGAGCCGGACGGTGATCGCCCCGGAGAGACCGACGGCCTCGCTCGACGTCACGCCGGCGAGGGCGCTCAGGATGCGCGCGCGGGGGAGCCCGAAGGCGACCAGCTCCTCCACCGTGCCCGGCACCGACTGCCCCGCGCGGCGGAACAGCGTCTCGGCCGCGGAGTTGGACGAGACGACCCCGCCGGCCGCGTCCACGAGGAGCAGCGCGTCTGGGAGCGCCGACATCATGGCGTCGAGCGCGCTCTTGGCCTTCAGCACCTCCGTGATGTTGGAGCGGCGGAACTCCTCCAGCCGCGCGGCCATCCCGTTGAAGGCCGCGGCGACCTGGGCGACCTCGTCGCCGGGTGGCACGTCGATGCGCGTCTCGAAGTGGCCCTCCTGGATGCGCCGCGCGCCGACCGCGAGCTCGCGGAGCGGGGCGACCACCAGCTGGGACATCCGCAGCGCCACCGCGAGGGCGAAGAGCAGCGAGACCGCCGCGATGGCCGCGACGACCCGGCGCGTCTTGGCGACCTCCGTGCGCGCCAGTGCCGCCACCGCGCGGGCCTCGGCGAAGTGCCGGTCGCGCACCCGACCTACGGCGGCGACGACGAGTCGGAGGCGCGGGTTCACGCGGCGGTGGTAGCCGTCGAGCCCCCCGGGGGTGGCCTCGGCGCGCAGCGCGTCCCCGGCGTCGCGGTAGGTCGCCACGGTGGCGTCGATGTCCTCCGCGAGGCGGTACTCCACGGCGTTGGCGAGGAGCGTCCGGAGCCGGCGCTGCGCGTCGTCGGTGCGCGCGCGGGCGCGGTCGAGCGCGGCGCGGTCGGCGTCCGGCCCGCCGAGGGCCACGAGCAGCGCGTCGTCCTCGCGCTCGATCGCGCTGGTGAGGGCGCTCGTCGCGCCGGTCGTGTCCTCGCTGTCGCGGGCCATGGTGCTGGTGACGGCCGCGAGGCGCGTGAGCACGAAGAGCGTCCACACCGCGGCCGCGGCCGTGGTCAGCACGAAGGCGGCGCTCACGACCATGAAGCGGGCGCGGAGGCCGAGGCGGCGCGAGCCCGTCACGTCAGCCCGTACTTCTTGCGCTTGCGCTGCAGGGTCGTGGCATCGATGCCGAGCACCCGCGCGGCGGCCTCCAGCGTCGGGGTCCGCAGCACCACCCGCGCGAGGTGCTCGCGCTCCAGCTCTTCGAGGCTGACCAGCGCTCCCACCTCGGGCCCCGCCGCCGGGCGGGCCCCGAGGCCCAGCGCGTCGGCGGTGATGACCTCGGCCTCGGCCAGGATCACCGCGCGCTCGACCGCGTTGCGCAGCTCGCGGAGGTTGCCCGGCCACGGGTGCCGCCGCATCGCCTCGACGGCCTCCGCGGAGAAGTACGCGCGGCGCCGGCCCTGCCGCGCGGCGAAGTGCTCGAGGTAGTGCTGCGCGAGCCGGGGGACGTCCTCCGAGCGCTCGCGCAGCGGCGGCAGCGAGAGCGGTAGGACGTTGAGGCGGAAGAAGAGATCCTCGCGGAAGGACCCCTGGCGCACGAGGTCTTCGAGGGGCTGGTGGGTCGCGGCGATGAGGCGCACGTCGGCCCGGCGCGAGTGCGTCTCGCCGAGCCGCTCGTAGGTGCGGTCGTGGAGGAAGCGCAGGAGGCGCATCTGATCGACCGGTCCGAGGTCGCCGATCTCGTCGAGGAGGAGCGTGCCCCCCTCGGCCTCGTCGAGCTTGCCGGGCACGTCCGCGCCCCCGCTCGATGGCCGCGCGTCGCCGAACAGCCGCATGGTGAACGAGGTCTCGTCGTCCGACGGGCAGTGGAGCCGGGCGAAGGGGCGGTCGCGCCGCGGGCCGTGCGCCCGGAGCCACTGGGCGAGCACGGTCTTGCCGGCGCCGCTCTCGCCGCGGAGGAGCACCACCGCCTCCGAGGCCGCCGCCCGCCGCGCCGTCTCCAGGAAGGCCCGGTACGCCGGGCTCTCGGACTCGAACCACGCCGGCGTGTCGGCGTCCGCGACGCGCTCCTCGAGCTCGACCACCCTCGCGCGCAGCCGCCGGGTGTCGAGCGCCCGCTGCACCGCCACGCGCACCTGGTCGGGCGTAAAGGGCTTGGGGAGGTAGTCCATCGCGCCCAGCTGGATCGCCTTCACGGCGCTCTCGAAGGTCGCGAAGGCCGTGATGACGATCACCCCCGCGTCGGGCCGCCGACGGAGCAGCTGCGGCAGCGCGTCCAGCCCGGAGGTCGCGCCGAGCCAGAGGTCGAGCAGCACCACGTCGAAGGACGAGCGCTCCATCGCCTCGAGCGCGGCGCCGGCGGTGCCGACGCCCAGCACGCGCGCGCCCACGCCCTCCAGGCACAGGCGGAGCGACTGACGGACGCCGGGGTCGTCATCGACCACCAGGGCCGAGAAGGAGGTCGGGGCGTCGGCGGGCTGGGCGCTCATACGGCGCCCCGGAGGCTATGACGGCGGGGGCGAGGGCGGGAGGCCCGCGCGTCGTCCCTGCAAAACGCCCGATCGGTCTTCGCGCGCGGCGGCATTTTGCCGGGACGCCCCGGTAGTTGCCCGGGGGCGGCACTTCGGCCGCTTCGCATGGCTTGCTTCTGGCGTACCTCACGGCCTCGCCCGAAGGAGCGCGAGAGACCCATGAGCGGATCCGTCGATCAGGAGTCAGTCCGTAGCGCCGTGCCCGTGGCCAACCTCTCGGCGCTCGACGCGGCGCTGGTGCAGGGCGACGAGGTGGTGCGCGAGACCCTGCGCAAGCTGCGGCCCGCCGACGTGGGCCGCGACCTCTCGCGCCGTGACGTGGACGAGGCCCGGCGCACCGTCGGCTCGCTCATCCCCGTCGGGGCCCAGCGCGTCGGCATCGACCCGACGGTGGTCTCGGGCCCGCTCATCACCACCCTCGTGGACGCCTCCGGGCTCTTCCTCTCCCTGACCATCGCCCACGCCATGGTCGCCCAGCTCCGCGGGCACTGATGCGCGCGCTCGCCCGCTCCGCCGTGCTCGCCGTGCTCGCCGTCGCGCTGTCGCTCGTCGCCTCGTGCCGCCGCGACGCGGCCCCGCGCGAGGCCCTCGAGCCCGAGACGGCGCGGCGCCACGGGGACGCCATCGAGGTGCCCGCCGGCTCGCCCCTGAGGGAGCGCCTCGCGGTCGGGCCCGTCCGCGTGGAGGCGGTGCGCCGGACGCTCGAGGCGCCCGCCCAGATCGAGGCCGACCCCGCGCGCCTGGCCCGCATCGCGCCGCCGCTGGCCGGCCGCGTGGTGCAGCTCTTCGTCCACTTCGGCGACAACGTCACGCAGGGGCAGGCGCTGCTCACGCTCGACTCGGCCGACCTCGTCGCGGCGCAGACCGACTACCTCCGCGCCCGCAGCGCCCTCGCCCAGGCGGAGCGCACCCTCGCGCGCCAGCGCGACCTCGCCGAGCACGGCATCGGCGCCCAGCGCGAGGTCGAGACCGCCACCACCGACCGCGACCTCGCCCGCAGCGAGCTCGAGCGCGCCACCCTGCGGCTGCGCCTGCTCGGCGTCGAGGCGGCGGCCATCGGGCGGCCCCTCACGGTGCGCTCGCCCATCGCGGGGCGCGTGGTGGAGTTCGGCGTCGCGCCGGGCGAGTACCGCAACGACCCGGCGCAGCCGATGATGACCGTCGCCGACCTCTCGACGGTGTGGGTCACCGCCGACGTGCAGGAGAAGGACATCCGCCGCGTGCGCGTGGGCGAGGAGACCTGCTCGGTCTTCGCGGCGTGGCCGGGGGAGTGCTTCGGGGGGGCGGTGCTCTTCGTGGGCGACCTGCTCGACCCCGCCACGCGCACCATCAAGGTGCGCGTCGCCCTGCCCAACGCGGAGCGCCGCCTGCGCCCCGGGATGTTCGCCTCGACGACCTTCACCGAGACCGCCGCGCCGGAGGTGGTCGTCCCCACGACGGCGATCGTGCTGCTGGGCGACGCGAGCTACGTCTTCGTCGAGACGGCGCCGTGGGTCTTCGCGCGCCGCCGGGTGACGCCCGCCGCGCAGATCGGGTCGGGCACCGCCATCACCGAGGGGCTGCGCGCGGGCGAGCGCGTGGTGACCCGCAACGCGGTGCTGCTCCAGTGATCGACCGGCTCGTCACGGGCGCCCTCGCGCGCCGCTGGCTGATGCTCGCGGTCTTCGTGCTCGTGGGCGTCTTCGGCTACCTCTCCTGGAGGGAGCTCTCCGTCGAGGCCTACCCCGACATCGCCGACACGACGGCCCAGGTCATCACCCAGTACCCGGGCCACGCCGCCGAGGAGGTCGAGGAGCAGGTCACCGTGCCGATCGAGCGCGAGCTCCACGGCACGCCCGGGCTCACGGTCATGCGCTCGCGCAGCACCTTCGGCCTTTCCCTCATCATCCTGGTCTTCCAGGACGGCGTCGAGGACTACTTCGCCCGCCAGCGGGTGCGCGAGCGCCTCGCCGCGGTGAGCCTGCCCCCGGGCGCCGAGCCCGACCTCGACCCGCTCACCTCGCCCATCGGCGAGATCTTCCGCTACACGCTCCAGAGCCGCGTCCGCGACCAGCGCGAGCTGCGCGAGCTCCAGCGGTGGATCGTCGTGCCCGCCCTCAAGACGGTCCCCGGCGTCGCCGACGTGACCAACTTCGGCGGGGAGACCACGCAATTCCAGCTTCTGCTCGACCCCAACCGGCTGGCCCAGTACCACGTCTCGCTCCGCCAGGTCGTCGAGGCGGTCGAGCGCAACAACACCAACGCCGGCGGCAGCATCATGGTGCGCGGCGACCAGGGCTTCGTCATCCGCGGCCTCGGGCTCATCCGCAACCTCGACGACCTCGGCGGCATCGTGGTCACCCAGGAGCGCGGCGTCCCCGTCTACGTGCGCGCGCTCGGCACGCTCCAGCTCGGGGCCCTGGCCCGCAACGGCGTGCTGGGCGTCGATGACAACCCCGACGGCGTCTCGGGCATCGTGCTGCTGCTCCGCGGGCAGAACCCGTCGCGCGTGCTCGAGGCCCTGCACGACCGGGTGCGCGCGCTCAACCACGGCGGCCTGCCGCCCGACGTGCGCGTGGTGCCGTACCTCGACCGCACCGACCTGGTGAAGACCACGCTCCGCACCGTGTCGCACACGATGCTGGAGGGCATCGGGCTGGTCTGCCTCGTGCTGCTGCTCTTCCTCGGGTCGCTCCGCGCCGCGCTCATCGTGGCGGTGGCCATCCCGCTGTCGATCCTGATCGCGTTCATCCTCATGCGGTTCACGGACATCCCCGCCAACCTGCTCTCGCTCGGGGCGATCGATTTCGGGGTCATCGTGGACGGCGCCATCGTCCTGATGGAGGTGGTCCTCCGAAAGCGAGAGCAGAACCCCGACGCCCCGCTCACCGAGGCCGACGCCCGCGGCGCGGCGCTCTCGGTCGCGCGGCCGATGTTCTTCGCCACGGCGATCGTCATCACGGCCTACCTGCCGCTCTTCGCGTTCCAGCGGGTCGAGAAGAAGCTCTTCTCGCCGATGGCCTACACCGTCGGCTACGCCCTCTTCGGGGCCGTGCTGGTGGCCCTCCTGCTCGTCCCGGGCATGGCCCTCGCGGCCTTCGGCAAGCCCGGCAGGCTCTTCCACAACCCGGTCCTCGGGGCGGCCGAGCGCGGGTACCGCCGGGCGCTCGACGCCGTCCTCCGACGACCGTCGCGTGCGCTCGTGCCGGGCCTCGTCGGGGCGGTGATCGCGGTGGCGCTCTCGGTCGCGGTGGGCAAGGAGTTCCTCCCCGAGCTCGACGAGGGGAGCATCTGGCTGCAGGTGCAGCTCCCGCCGGGGCTGTCGCTCGCGGCGGGCGCGGGCATGGCCAACGAGATCCGTGGGGCGATCCGGGAGTTTCCGCAGGTGACCCACGTCGTCACCCAGCTCGGCCGCAACGACGACGGCACCGACCCGTGGACCCCGTCGCACATCGAGTGCTCGGTGGGCCTGCGCCCCTACGCGACGTGGCCCGCCGGGCTCGACAAGCACGGCCTCGTCGACCGCATGAACGCCCGCCTCGGGCGCATCCCGGGCCTCGTCTACGGCTTCTCCCAGCCCATGATCGACGGGGTCAACGACAAGATCTCCGGCGCCCACAGCGAGCTCGTGGTGAAGGTCTTCGGCGACGACCTCGACGACCTGCGCCGGGTGGGGGCGGAGATCGTCGCGGCCCTCGGGCGGGTGCGCGGCTCCGCCGACGTGGCGGTCGACCAGGAGCCGCCGCTCCCGCAGCTCCGCATCCAGGTCGATCGCGAGGCGGCGGCGCGCTTCGGGCTCAACATGGCCGACATCGCCGACCTGATCGAGATCGGCATCGGGGGCAGGGCGGTCGCCGAGGTGTTCCGCGGCGAGCGGCGCTACGACGTCGCGGTGCGCTTCGGGGAGGCTGCGCGGCAGAACCCCGAGGCCATCGGCAACCTGACGCTCTCGGCGCCCTCGGGCGCGCGCATCCCGCTCTCGCAGGTGGCGCGCATCGAGCTGCGCGCGGGCGAGAGCACCATCACCCGCGAGGGCGGCCGGCGGCACCTCACCGTGAAGCTCAACCTGCGCGGGAGGGACCTGTCGTCGTTCCTGGCCGAGGCCCGCGCGCGCATCGCCCGTGAGGTGCGCTTCGAGCCCGCCCGCGTCTCGCTCGTCTGGGGCGGCCAGTTCGAGAACCAGCAGCGCGCCCAGCGCCGCCTCGCCGTCATCCTGCCGGGCGTGCTGGTGCTGATCTTCCTGCTGCTCTACGGGGCCTTCGGGACGCTGCGCCACGCGGCGATGATCCTGGTGATGGTGCCGCTCGCCCTCCTCGGCGGGATGACGGCGCTGCACCTCCGCGGGATGACCCTCAACGTCTCCAGCGCGGTCGGCTTCATCGCCCTCTTCGGAGTCTCGGTGCAGGACGCGGTGCTCATGCTCTCGACGCTGAGGCGCACGCAGGGGGAGATCCCCGACCTCGCGCGCGCCGTGGCGGCGGGCGCCCAGGAGCGCCTGCGCCCGGTGCTGATGACGGCCTCCGTCGCGACCCTCGGGATGCTCCCGGCGTCGCTCGCGCGCGGCATCGGATCGGACGTCCAGCGGCCGCTGGCGACCGTGGTGGTGGGCGGCCTGATCGTGGCGCCCTTCGTGACGCTCGTGGTGCTGCCGGCGCTCTTCCTCGCGGTCGAGCGGCGCGTCGCGAGGAGCCCGTCGTGAGGGCCCTGCACGCCGCCCTCCTGGTGACCCTCGCGGCCGCGGAGGCGAGCGCCCAGCCGGTCCCCGCGGCCACCACGGAGGTCAGCGCGTGGACCTTCCGCGACTACCTCGCGCGCGTCTCGCGCTCCAACCTCGACCTGCTGGCGCGGCGCATGGATGTGCCCATCGCGCAGGCGCAGATCGCCGTCGCGCGCATCCTGCCCGACCCGGTGGTCACCGCGGGCCTGGGCACCTGGGAGCCGACCGGGCGAGTGATGCCTCCGGCGACGTACCTCTCGCTCTCCTGGCCGATCGAGCTGGGCGGCCGGCGGGGCGCGCGGGTGTCGAGCGCCGAGGCCGCGCGGGAGGCGGCGCGCACCCAGCTCGACGACGCCGTCCGCACCCTCCGGGCGGACGCGGCGCTGGCCTTCGTCGAGGTGCTCCACACCCGCCAGGTGGTCGAGCAGCGGCGGCGGATGCTGGCGACCCTCGACCGCCTCGTGACGATCAGCGAGGTGCGCCACCGGGCGGGAGACGTGGGCGAGGTCGCGGTGCTACAGGCGCGCGTGGAGGCCGAGCGCTTCCGCACCGAGGTGATCGGCGCGGAGGGGGACGCGCGCGCGGCGGTGCTCGGGCTGCGGGCGTTCACCGGCGGCGCCGACGACGGCGAGGCGCGCGGAGAGCTGGCGATCGCCGCGCGGACCTTCGACGTGGAGGCGATGGCGGCGCGCGCGCGGGCCTCGAGGGCCGACGTCCGCGCGGCGGAGCGGGCGGTGGCGCAGGCGCGGTCGGACCTCGCGCTGGCGAGGGCGAGCCGCTGGGTGGACGCCGGGCTCACGGTCGGGTGGGCGCACAACTTCGACGGCCTCGGCCCCAACGCCTCGACCCCCGCGACGGTGTCCGCGACCCCGCCCTTCGAGCAGTTCAGCGCGACGCTCTCGGTGCCGCTGCCCTTCTCGCGGCTCAACCACGGGGCCCTCGACGCCGCCGCGGCGCGGATCGCCCAGGCCGAGCTCGGCTTGCGGGCGGCGCGGCTGCGCGCGGAGGTCGAGGTGCGGCAGGCCCATGCGCGCTACGAGGCCGCGGTGGCGCGCCTCGCACGGTACTCCGAGACCCTGCGCGCCGACGCCGACCGGGTGCTGGCCGCGATGCTCTACAACTTCCAGCGGGGCGGGGCGACGCTGCTGGAGGTGATGAGCGCCCAGCGCACGGTGGACGAGGTGACGCTCGGCTACGAGGAGGCCCTGGTCGGCCGCGCGCGCGCCCTGATCGAGCTGGAGCGCGCCGTCGGCGCGTGGGACGTCGACTTCTAGAGCGGTGGCCTGACGGGTCGGGTACGCGGCCGTCGGCCCCCTCACCGCGCTGCCGCGCGCCCTCACCCCCGCGGAGCGGGGGCAAGGGCTCTGCGATGGGTTCAGGTGGTGCTCGACTGGCAGGTCGGGGCGGATCCACGGGCCCGATTCATCGTTCCCTCTCAGTCGATCGAGCCCTTGCCCCCGCTCCGCGGGGGTGAGGGCGCGCGGCAG